>ERZ1643247.770-NODE-770-length-35241-cov-4.881856_pt1 | contig 35241 bp, 30 predicted proteins | sample MGYA00579264_ERZ1643247 | MGnify/ENA primary metagenome ERZ1643247 (study PRJEB29033, sample SAMEA4952262) | chicken gut metagenome | biome: Broiler Chicken; feature: Gastrointestinal Tract; material: Caecum | place: Ireland | collected 2018 | study: Broiler... | reverse complement strand
ATTGGTACGTTTACACTGTTTAACTCCCTGTGCTGGACGCTGACCTCACCTATGCGTATGCTGGGTATGCATATCAACGATCTGCAGCGCTTTTTTGCAAGTGCTTCTAAAATCATTGAGCTATATTATTCCCGCTCTACGATTGCTACACGGCCAGATGCTGTGGACAATGGAAAACGTGTGGAAGGCCGCATCGATTTTGACCATGTAGGGCTTAAGATGCATGGGGCAACGGTACTGCACGACATTGATCTTCATATTGAACCGGGAGAGACCATTGCCATTATGGGGCCGACCGGCGCAGGAAAAACATCCCTAATCAATCTGATACCGCGATTTGCAGACGCATCTGAAGGTGAAATAAAGGTAGACGGGATACCGGTTAGGATGTACCCGCTTCACAAATTGCGTGCTTCAATTGGTCTTGCAACACAGGAAGTATTTTTGTTTTCTGATACAGTGGATGGAAACATCGCATATGGAGATTCTGATATGCCGGAAGAAGAGGTGCAGCGCTATGCAAAGATGGCGTGTGTCGATTTTGCAGACAAGCTTCCGGATGGATTTGATACGCTGATCGGAGAGCGCGGCACCGGCCTGTCAGGCGGCCAGAAACAGCGTATTGCTTTGGCGCGTGCATTGGCAATTCGGCCTTCTGTTTTAATTTTGGATGATACGACGTCGGCAGTTGATTTGGAAACAGAGAAATATATTCAAGAGCAGCTGGCTTCTCTTGATTTCCCATGTACAAAAATCATTATAGCGCAGCGCATTTCAACAACCAAACGTGCCGATCGGATTGTTGTGCTCGATAAAGGGACAATTGTACAGTACGGCACACATGAAGAGCTTTCTAAACAGCCGGGATATTATCGAGAGGTATTCCTGCTGCAAAACGGTGAGGAATAAAGGAGGGAAATGCGTTATGGCAAGAAATCGTTACGATGTTGACGAAACGTTGGAAACACCGTTTAATATACATCATTTATTGCGTGCGGGTGTTTATATTAAGCGGCATAAGACGAAAATGCTGCTTTCGCTTTTATTCTCCGCAATATCGGCGGTATGTTCTCTGGTAGGCCCTCTTTTGATTAAGGACGCAATCAACATTGCTGTTCCGAACCGGGATTACGGCATGTTGATTTGGCAGGCGGTACTGATGGCCGTTTCCATTGTTTTGAGCATTTGGTTTGGATGGATCCGTTCGAAGTATATGACGATTGTTGGGCAGGAAATCATTTATGATATCCGAAAAGATTTATTTGACCATCTGCAAAAACTCCCTTTTCAATTTTATGATGACCGCCCGCATGGGAAAATTCTGACCCGTGTCATTAACTATGTCAACAATGTATCGGATGCATTGTCGAATGGTATCATTAACTTTATTCTGGAGACATTTAACCTGATATTGATTGCGGGCTTTATGCTGGCATGCGATGTGCGTTTAAGTTTGATTGTAATGGCTGGCATACCGCTGTTTTTAATCGTGGTGTTTTTCATAAAGCCTGCACAGCGTCGTGCTTGGCAAGACGTTTCCAACAAAGGTTCCAATTTAAACGCCTATCTGCATGAAAGCTTGGATGGGGCGAAGATTACCCAGTCTTTTGTGCGGGAAGAAGAGAATGCGGGGATTTACGACAAACTGAACCGCAAATACGTAAAATCTTGGATGAAAGCGCAGTTTACTTCAAACCTTGTCTGGTATTCTGTGGATAACATCTCTGCATGGGTCATTTCTGCAATGTATCTGATTGGCCTTTTAACGCTTGGTCCGGCAGTGCAGGTTGGCACCTTAATTGCAATTGCATCTTATGCATGGCGTTTCTGGCAGCCGATCCTGCAGCTTTCTAATCTGTACAATACCTTTATCAATGCTGTGGCTTATCTGGAGCGTATTTTTGAAATGATTGATGAGCCTGTTACGATTGATGATGCGCCGGATGCTTATGAGCTCCCGCCGATTACCGGGGCAGTTCAGTTTGACCACGTTACCTTCTCGTATGATGGATCTGTCAATGTTTTAGAGAATTTGAATCTTGATATTCAAGCAGGAGAATCGATTGCGCTGGTCGGTCCGACTGGAGCCGGAAAAACCACAATTGTAAACCTGATTTCACGCTTTTATAATGTCAATGAAGGCGCCGTTAAACTGGATGGACATGATATCTCCAAAGTCACGCTGCACTCCCTACGTTCGCAGATGGGAATCATGCTGCAAGACAGCTTCATTTTTTCCGGCACAATTTTGGATAATATCCGGTATGGCCGGCTTGATGCAACAGAGGAAGAGATCATTGCGGCGGCAAAAACCGTACGCGCACATGATTTTATCATGGAGATGGAGGATGGATACCATACGCAGGTGAACGAACGCGGAAGCCGCCTTTCCCAAGGGCAAAAGCAGCTGATCGCATTCGCCCGCACACTGTTGTCAGATCCGCGTATTTTGGTGCTTGATGAAGCAACTTCTTCTATCGACGCCAAGACGGAACGCCTTTTGCAGGAAGGCTTGCAGGCTCTTTTAAAGGGGAGAACGTCGTTTATTATTGCACACCGTCTTTCCACAATCAAAAACTGTGATCGGATTATGTATGTACGCGATAAAGGGATTTCTGAAAGCGGCAGCCACGCAGAATTGATTGAAAAACATGGGGACTACTATCATTTGTATACGGCACAGGTTGAAAGCTGAAGCGCAGAGTCTCACATTTAACATTTAAACGGAACATAGCATAATAGAAAACGGCTTGAAATCCGGATGAACTGGGTAACCACTTCATCCGGATTTTTATTGTAGAACGGAAAGCGATTGCCCAAAGTGAAGCTATTAAGATAAACCGCGCTTTGCCTTTGACCGTGGAGCGTCTGAACCTGTTTTCTAAAGGGAAATACAGAAAAAAGGCGGGCGCTCTTGCACTGTATTTTAACTTTGTAAAAAATCTTCTGTCAAAGCGAAGAGCCGTTTCTCTCCACAGCAGCGAATAGACAAACGCAGCCTTGTATATCATAGTCTGCTCTGCTATACTGGAAGCGTCGATAGGAGGGGTCATATGAAAAAATGCGTGGTGCTTTCCGATTCTTTTAAAGGCTCGATTTCATCCACAGAAATTGGGCGAATCGTCAAGGAAGAGTGTGTCAGGCAGTTTACAGGCTGTGCAGTTTCGGCGGTACCGGTCGCGGATGGCGGAGAGGGAACGGCAGAGTGTTTTGAAGCGGCGCTTGGCGCGGTTCGTATACCGGTGAAGGTATCCGGCCCCTTTGGAGAGCAGATAGATACATTTTATGTTCGAAAAGGAAAAACAGCCGTAATAGAAATGGCAAAAGCTGCAGGGCTTCCCATGGCTGCCGGCCGGTTAGATCCGCTTAATGCGACAACATACGGCGTAGGAGAGATGATGCGTCATGCGCTTGAAAACGGCTGTGAGGAACTGGTGCTTGGTCTTGGGGGAAGCGCGACAAATGATGCGGGATGCGGCATGGCCTCGGCGCTTGGCGTACGTTTTTATAACACAGAAGGACAGCTGTTCATACCAGTAGGCGGAACATTGGGAAATATTGCAGATGTTGATTGCCATGGTTTAGAGCAATTTGGGAAAATGAATATCCGTGCAATGTGCGATATTGAAAACCCACTTGTTGGAAAATGTGGCGCGGCATATGTTTTTGCACCGCAAAAAGGGGCAGATGAAAAGGCCGTGCAGTTTTTGGACAGAGGGCTGGCGCATTTTGCAGATGTTGTGCGGGATGTATTAGGACAAGAGGTTTCAGCACTTCCGGGAGCTGGGGCTGCCGGTGGAATGGGAGCTGGGGTCGCTGCGCTTTTGAAGGGGGACTTGCAGCCGGGAATAGAGGTTGTAATGGATTTGATCCATTTCGAAGAAATGGTATGCGGAGCAGATCTGGTGATTACCGGAGAGGGGCGGCTTGACGCCCAAAGTCTGAATGGAAAGGCTGTTATCGGCGTAGCGCGCCGTGCAAAAAAGCTGGGGATACCAGTCGTCGCACTTGTCGGAGATTACGATAAAGCGGTTTTGGAAGACGCATACGAAGCGGGAGTAACGGCGGTTTTTGGAATCAATCAGCAGATTGTTACACTGGAAAAAGCCCGGGCAGAAGCACCGCATATGCTGCGTCTTGCCTGTCGGAATCTGTTCGCTTACGCCAAAGCACTGCGCGCTTGATAATAAGCATGGCGAAACGCTTGCGGCAGTCCTTTTGCTGTGGTATGATGAAAAACAGATAATATAAAATATAGAAGAGGAGATACATATGGTCTCATACATTACCGATACCTTTGTCAAGCTGGCAGCGGAAGACAGTCCCACTGGATTTACCGATCGTGCAGCCCGCTTTGTATATGACGAACTAAAATCAATGGGATATACACCCACATTTACAAACAAAGGCGGCGTCCTTTGCCGGATTTCAAATGCGGATAGGGCGGATGCGGATAGGGCGGACGGCCTGCTTTTGACAGCCCATATTGACACATTGGGCGGGATGGTGGCCTGTGTCAAGGAAAACGGACGGCTGATGCTTACCGGGCTTGGAGGGTTGTCTCCGCAAAATACGGAAGCAGAAAATTGTCTTGTCTATACTAGAGACGGAAGAAGGATAGAGGGGACGTTTCAGCTTGTGAACGCGTCGGTACATGTGAATAAAGATTATAGTACGGCGGAGCGCAGCTTCAATACGATGGAAGTTGTGCTGGACGCGGACGTTTCCACCGCAGAAGATGTAAAGAAGCTGGGGATTGAAAATGGCTGTGTGGTCTGCTTCGACCCGCGTACCCGTGTGACAGAGAGCGGTTATATCAAGTCGCGCTTTCTTGACGACAAACTTTCAGCCGCAATTTTGCTCGGTTTTGCTAAGCAGGCAAAAGAAAAAGTGCCGCCCCGCACAGTGTGGCTTCATTTTACGGTATTCGAAGAAGTAGGACACGGCGGCTGTGCTTCTGTTCCGGATGATGTGTCCGAATTGCTGTGCGTAGACATGGGCTGTGTGGGGGAAGGACTGTCCTGTACGGAACGGGATGTTTCGATCTGTGTTAAGGATTCGCACGGCCCTTATCATTATGGTATGACGGATACGTTGATTCGTCTCGCAAAAGAACAGGGGATCCGCTATGCGGCGGACGTCTATCCATTTTATGGATCGGATGCAGACGCGGCGTTGTGTGCCGGGCATGACCTGCGCCATGCATTGATCGGAGCGGGGGTCTATGCAAGCCACGGTTATGAGCGCAGCCATCAGGAAGGGATAGGAAATACTTTCCATTTGATCTGCGCTTATGCATACAGATGAGCCTCCCATTTCCTCTTCCCCGGGAGGATCTTTGGGCGTATCTTGCCAAAACGCAGCGGCCGATCTTCCTTTATGGGATGGGGGACGGGGCGGATAAGATTTTAAACGTGCTTTTGTCGCGCGGTATTTCGATACAGGGGATTTTTGCAAGCGACGCTTTTGTACGCGGACACAGCTTTCGAGGATTTCCGGTCCGCCGGTATCGCGACGTATTGGAGGAGAATCCCAATATGACAGCGCTTTTGTGCTTTGCTGTGGACTATGAGCCGATGCTTTCACGCCTGAATCAGATAAGCCGCCAGTGTGATTTTTATGCACCGGACGTCCCGGTAGTCCAGACAGACGGAAGCGTATTTGATTTATCTTATGTTAGGCGCCATGAACAGGAATTGGCTGCGGCGTATCATCTGCTTGCAGATGAACAGTCAAGGGCCGTTTTTCAAGCAGTGCTCCAGTATAAACTGACAGGGAAAATAGAATATTTGCGCGGATGTGAAACACTGCATCAAGAAGCTTGGACACTTTTGGATGTAAGCCAAAAAAAGCATTATGTTGATCTTGGTGCATATAACGGGGATACGGTTGGCGCTTTTATACTGGAAACAGATGGCCATTATAGCAGGATTACGGCCGTAGAACCCGACCCTAAAAACTGTGAAAAGCTTCAGAAAAAAGCACGGGAGCACAAATGGGAAAAGATCGATATCGTTAATGCTGCCGCATGGGACAGACAGGAGACGCTATTTGTTAAAAAAGGAAAAAGAGGAAGGGGCTCTGCTTTGCTGCTGGAAGGGACTCTGCCTGTTGCGGGGAATGCGTTGGACCGAATAGCACAGGATATACCCGTAGATTTCATTAAGTTTGACGTGGAAGGTTCAGAATCGCGGGCTATAGCAGGAGCAAAGGAAACGATTCTCCGATGCCATCCGGATATGGAAATTGCGGCTTATCATAAAAATGAGGATCTGTTCGCCATACCGGAGCAAGTCCTTTCGATTTGTCCCGACTATACTGTTTTTTTGCGCCATCATCCATATGTCCCGGCATGGGAAACAAATTACTATTTTAAAGTCAAATAAAAAGGGGATATTGGCTATGTTTGAGGAACTTCAAAAAAATGCAGACCGGTTCCGCGGGTTTGCGGACACCTATGATGAAACACGGCCGAAGATGCCGTCCTATCCGGCAGAAATAGCAGAGCGCTGGCTGGGGCACAAGCCGCATACAGTAGTGGATCTGGGCTGTGGGACGGGGTTGTCCTTGCTGGTGTGGCAAGGAAGGGCCCAACGGATCATAGGGGTGGACCCCAGTGAAGATATGTTGAACTGTGCAAGGGCGAAAAACTTGCAAGATACTACATTGATCCGCGGTTTTGCCCATGAGACCGGTTTGCCGAAAGCATATGCTGATGTGGTGATTTGTTCACAGTCATTCCATTGGATGGATCCGCAGGCAACGCTGCGGGAAGCGGGGCGTATCTTAAAGCCGGGCGGCATTTTTGCGACAGTGGACTGCGATTGGCCGCCCGTATGTGATTGGCGGGTGGAAAAGGCCTATCTTAAACTGCGGCAGAGGGAACAGGAACTGGAAGCGGAACTTCCTGATATCCGCAATACCTTTGTGCGGTTTCCCAAAGAGCATCATCTTCAAAATATTCAGCAATCCGGACAATTTCAATATACGCGAGAGATCGTTTTTGCAAACCGTGAGGAGGCCACCTCCCGGCGGATTTGTGGGTTGATGCTGAGCCAAGGGGGGATACAGACGATTTTGCGCATGTATCCTCAAAAGATCGAAGCAGACATGAAACAGTTTTACGATACGGTTTTTCGCGTATATGGGCATACTTCATTCCAGATGGATTTTTGTTATCGGATGCGCTTAGGCGTAAAATAAGAAACAGAAAGGGAATTTTCCATGACTTCAAAAGAAATTTGCCGGGAGCTAAAAAAATGGACCGAAGAAGAACTTGAAGGCTGCAAAAGAAAAACAGATTCCGGGATTACCATTTTGACGCCGGATGGAATGGGAAATTACGATGCGCTTTGGACACGGGATTTCGCCTATATGGCGGAATATGCGGGAGATCTGATTCCCGATGCACTGCTGCAGGACGGGGTGGAATATCTTCTCTCCCACCAACGGCAAACGGACGGCTGGTATCCTGACCGGGTAGATACGCATGGAACGGCGATTTATTCTGCCGGGAATCCGGATCTGCCCTGCGGCGAGGCGAACTTAGATAACACCCCTTTCCTTGCGATTGTTTTCGCTTTGCTGTTGGATCGGGTGGATGCAGATAGGGCGAAGGAACTGGTCGAAAAGTATATTGGGGAATTGCGGCGCGGCTTAATGTGTATTCCGCTTGAACAGCATGGATTGGTTTGGAATGATCCGCATCATCCTCATTCCCCTTATGGATTTACGGACTGCATCGGCAAAACGGGGGCCTTGATGATGGAATCCATCCTGCTTTGGCGAGCGTGCCGCATGCTTACAGCAAGGCTGCGTGCAATGGGAATCTGTGATAGAGATATGGAGCAAGTGGCTGGCCGGATAGCAAAAGAGCTTGAAAATGTATTTTATGAAAAAGAGAGCGGGATGCTGCTCGCCGCAAGCAAAGACTGCCGCCAGATAGATGTGTGGGGCAGCTGTTACGCACTTTCGGTTGGATTTCCGTTGAGCGTTGGCTGCATTCGAAGTATACAGAATTGGCTGATTCTCCATGCAAAGGGGATTTTAGAGCACGGGCAGCTCCGGCACACTGCGCCAGAAGAATATTGGCACCGCCTTTTGCTTCCCGTGCCGCAGGGAGAGTACCAAAATGGTGCTTATTGGGCTACAGCAACCGGATGGTTTGTGGATGCGGTTGCTCCTGTGGAGCCGGAACTTGCGCATAAAACGCTTTTGGATGTTGTTTCCTATTTTAAAAATCAGGGCGTTTTTGAATGCATAAATGGATCGTATCAAAAACTAAATCACTTTGTTGTCAGCGCGGCCAATACCTATGGCGCAGCAAAACGATACCTAAATGCAGGCTGATCAGGGGCGGACGCTTTATCTTGACAGATGGGTATTCCCATATTACAATAAAAACAATATTGGGCAGAAGAAAGGGGCGATTGCAGTGAAAAAGGATTTTATGAATTTGCTGTATAGCTCCCGGTATGTGCAATAAGAATTATTGTTTGGAAGCAAACAAAAGATCCCCGGGAGAATTATACTATTTCCCGGGGATTTTTATGTTTGAAAAGTCTCCGGATTAAAAGGAGACGAATAAAATTGGAAAAAACAATGCAGATGGAGATTATCAAGAAGCTGACAGCGGGCATAGGCATGCCGGATGTTTTTTCTTCCTTGCAAAAGGCGGTTGATGATCCGAGAACACAGATTATGCGAAAGGCTGCATATGGCTGGGATGGGGGACCGGAGGATTTTCCGGTGCGGCGCTACCATCCCAAAACCAGATTATACTGCGCCTTGCTGCACGCGGCCGACACGTACCCTTTTTATAAAGAAAAGGGGATACCATATACTGTGTATTGTGATACCATGGAGGATATCGCGCGCCGTGCGGTGCTTTACCGGAAACAGAACGGGGAGTATGGCTTGACAATGGACGATGCGATATGGCTGCGGCATCATCTTGGCGGGAAACTGTTTCGTTTAGGGCAGCTGCAGTTTCAGCTTTTCTCCATGTTTCCCTACCCGGTTTTGGAAGAAGGGGGTTATATGCATTTTGCGGAAAATGCAAAAACGCTTCTTCCAGAAGGCACGCCGTTACTCAATATACATATTCCGGCTAAAAGCATCCTAACACCGGATGAATGTGACCGTTCCTTTATACAGGCAAAAGAATTTTTTTCGCGCTTTTTCCCGGAACATCATGCAAAGGCTTTCTTTTGCTTTTCATGGCTTTTATATCCCGATATGCGCCGGCTCCTGCCTGACACCAGCAATATTGTACAGTTTGCAGAACGGTTTTCTATTATTGGGAAAAGTTCCGATCAGTCAGAAGCACTCCGCCGTATTTATGGGAAGCGTTTTCGAAAAAACGCGGACTATCCTTGCAGGACTGCGTTGCAAAAAGCTGCGCTTCACCGCAAAAACTGTTTGGGTGTAGCATGCGGCATCATAATGCTTTAATGAAACGGCAAAAGCAACAGCCTGTATCCCTTTTTAGTGCCCGAAGCAGGAGTACAGCTGTAAAAAGCGCATCAGCGGCAGCTTGCAATTTTTTGAATATATCAAAGCCAACCGTATGCAAGATAAGGCTGTAGATGTTTTAGCTTAATGAAATGCGGAAAACGATAGGGGCGTCCGTGCTAAAGGATGTACGGATATGCAGCCCGTCGCTATCGCGTTTCCATTCCGGTGTTTGCTCTGTCCCAAGTACCTCAACACGTTCAATGAGGCCGTGAAAGACTGTACCGGCTATATGCGGCTGCATCCGCAGGGAGCGGATACAGTATTCGCCGTTTTTGCTTGGCTTCATAGCAAAGGCATACAGTTTGTCGCCTTTTGCGGTGAAGCGGAAATCCGCACTGGTAAAATTTTTCTTGATGGCATCTGAGAAATGGCCGTCTTGGACTTTCGTGGGGCCTTCACCAAATGTCTTCCAGACATGCGTGTCGTAGATGGCCTCACCGTTCACAGACATCCAGTCTCCAATTGCCGTGAGCACTGCGGTGTCCTCGTTGGAAATCGTGCCATCTGCCTTTGGCCCGACATTGAGCAGCAGGCAGCCGTTTTTGCTGACAATATCCACAAGATCGCACAGGATATCTGTCGCCGGCCGGAAATCATTGTTTTCAGTGTAACACCAGGAATTTAACGCTATCGCCGTGTCAGTCTGCCAGAAATACGGCTTGATGTCCGCCATTTGCCCGCGCTCAATGTCAGGTATCGCCGTACCGAATAAAAACGCATCGTGCTTATAATTGATGGCAACTTCCATCCCCCATTCAGCGGCCCGGTTATAATAGAAGGCTGCTATCTTTTTGAGATACGGTTTTGCTTTTACGTGTTGGATCCACCAGTCAAAATAGAGGATGCGCGGGCGGTAACGGTCGATCAATTCGCATGTACGTACCAGCCAGTCGTTTAGAAATTCTTCATCCGGGCTGGGTGTGCCGAATACGTCGTCATTATTTTCAGGTGACGGCATCGAGGGCCAATATAGGTCATCCCGATCTGGATATTGTGGGATGTCGCTTTCAAAATCTTTGCCGTGTCCCATAAAAAACCAATGCTCAATGCGATGGGAGGAGACGCCCAACGCCATCCCCTGCGCCTCAACCGCAGCCTTCAGTTCGCCGACAACATCCCGTTTAGGCCCCATTTCAGAGGCGTTCCAGTGGGACAGGTCAGACTTATACATTTGGAATCCATCATGATGTTCCGCTACGGGGACTACGTACCGAGCTCCTGCCCGCTTGAACAGTGCAGCCCATGCAGCGGGATCAAACTGTTCTGCTTTGAAAAGTGGGATAAAATCCTTATAACCGAAATTTTTGTGCGCACCATACGTTTTGAGGTGGTGTTCAAATGCCGTCGAGCCTTTAATGTACATGTTGCGTGGATACCATTCGTTTTCAAAGGCTGGCACACTATAAACACCCCAATGAATAAAAATACCGAATTTAGAATTTCGATACCACGCTGGCGGCTTCCAGTTTGACAGCGACTCCCATGTATCCGCATATGAGCCTTTTGCAATCACTTCATTAATATTTTGCAGAGCTGTTGCCATGTCGTACATATTGTTTTCCTCCTTCGCAGGAATCTTTCTTCCCACATTATAACAGACAGTTCAGGACTTTCAAGAAAAGAATCTGTCAATTCTACGCAAGTTTTGTCGCCTTTTTGCAGGTTTTTCTGGACATATGCTGCCACCCATGCTACACTTGAAAGCACCATACGACAAAACAGAAAGGCGTCTCTGTCGTACTAGGAACACTCTAAGGGATAAATCAAACATACCGCAGGCCAATGGCTATTTGGGATCACATGAAAGGAGAAGTGCGAATGCCGACGCAGTACAGTCTAAATGCGCCGTTCATGCTGGAGGATATGTCGGTATGGGCGGTCAACATCATTTCCGCACCTTTTTTGCAGGCAATGCCTGCGCATAAGCATGCAACGGGATGTTATGAGATCCACTTTATATCTGCTGGACGGGGAACGCTTCAGACGGAGCATGATCGTTATGCAGTTGAACCGGATTCGGTTTTTGTTACTGGTCCGCATGTCCTTCATGCACAGCTTCCTGATGCGGAGGAGCCCATGCAGGAATACTGCGTCTATCTATGTGTAGAAAGCCGCGGCAAATTGGATTCTCCCGTTTCGCGCGCTTTCTGCAATACGCGTTTTTGGTTCGGAAAGGATGACGGGGAAATCCGCAGCATTTTTCAGCGTATTTTTCGGGAATTTACACAAGGCCGTACCGGTTATCTGCTTCAGGTGAAGCTGCTGCTTAGCCAGCTTATTCTTTGGCTGATCCGAAGCTATGAGGCGGAAGGGCGGGTTATCCCGCATCATGCCTGTTCCGGAAGTGCGAGCCAATCCACTTTTATTATCGAAGAGTGCTTTCTGTATGAATACCGTACGCAAACGCTGCAAGCTCTTGCCGAACGACTGCAGTTCAGCCCGCGCCAAACCCAGCGGTTGTTAAAAAACTATTACGGAAGTACGTTTCGACAGAAGAAACAAGAAGCGCGGCTTTCCGCTGCTGTAGCAATGCTGCAAGACAGCCGCCGGCATATCGCGGAAATCTCTGAAGCATTGGACTTCTCTTCGCCGGAACACTTCTCAAATGCATTTAAGAAAGCCTACGGTATGAGCCCCAGCCGCTATCGGAAGCAGAAGTCTTAAGTGAATTTTCATTTTTCCGTTGTCAAAACGAAATCTAATAGTGTGTTCTGTTTGTAGTTCGAGCCGAATCGTTTTTTCTCTGTGGTTGAGATATCGCCTTACTTAGATAGTTGCTGGGGAAAAATAGCATCAATATAGGGCCAATAGGCGTCAAGGTATAAAGCTGTGATGGCTGTACTGCACCTCTTTATTTCGTTGTCTACAGCTTTGTCTGTGATATTTTTACCATATTTAAGTTTTGCGGATCTGTAATAGGTTTGAGAGATATTTGCGTATTGTGTTTTTGCTTTTCTCTAAATGAGAAAGGCCACCTTGCTACAGTTTAGTGTACTGCATGGCAAGGTGGCGTATATGTAAAGATTGATGCTTTTGTTTTGTTTGAAAATTCTTAATATACCGGCGGTTGACTGAACATTGCAATAATATAAGAATAAACCGCGTTTACGTTATATTGGTGTACCTGATAAGCGGCCTGCTGCGGCCCTCTTGGACGGGATTCAATAATAATGCGCGTCATGCCGGGCTGTGGCTCAAAAAAATTGATGTTGACATATTCGCCCCAGCTATATGCATTGACGCCGGTAGACAACCAGATTTGATAACGCATCCGATCAACCGACTCAATATGGAATCCAGCAATATTTCCCGTTTTGGCCTGAATAGCTGCCATGGAATCAAAAACCGTCATAAAAGGGATCGGCAGCATAAAATCCGCAGTTGCATTCGGCGCCGTATATTGATAGGGGTAGTAGCCTGTCACACTGAGTCATCTCCCGTCGTTTTGATAAATTTAGTATAGCATAGAAAGGACAGATCATCAAGCTTTTCTGTGCAATGTTTCCGAATAGAGGCAATCTATCAACATACGCTTGATAACAAAAACAAAGGATAATTTCCGCATACTGTAAAATGATATTGAAGCAAACGCTTGAAAAAAAAAGCGGAATGCGTTATGATGGCAATATAGTAATGCTTTAAAGGAGCTTTGTATTATGAATACGATGCCACTGGAAGAGAAACAAATCCAAAGTAAACGGATTTACGAGGGGAAAATCGTGAATCTTCGTGTAGATACTGTGCTTTTACCCAATGGAAGAGAGGCACTGCGCGAAGTGATTGAGCATGTCGGTGCAGTGTGTGTGGTACCGGTTATGCCGGATGGAACGACATATATGGTGCGCCAGTACCGCTACCCTTTTGGGGAAGCAGTGCTTGAAATTCCGGCGGGTAAGCTGGATGCAGGAGAGCAGCCGGTGGATGCGGCGAACCGTGAATTGGAAGAGGAAATCGGAATGAAAGCGTCCGAACTTATCTATATGGGGGAATTTCGGCCTTCTGTTGCATATGATTTGGAAGTGATACACATGTATCTGGCAAGAGGGCTGGTTGCAACACAACAGCATTTGGATGATGATGAATTTCTTGATGTAGAAACATATTCTTTGCATGCGATTTATGATATGATCATGGACAACAGATTGACTGATGGAAAAACGATAGCAGCTGTTTTGAAGGCGAAGGCGCTGATAGATCGGGAAAACAGCCTTGAAAAATAGAGCAGAAAAGGTGCCGACTATTAGGACGCATGATACAGCTGAGAGCGTACCTGCTGTTTTTCTCCGGACGGTGCCGCCTCGCACAGATGCCAAAGCGTTTATGCGGCAGTACGCCCATCGTACAGGTATGATGTATTGCGGTGATTGGCCTGTTTTGTGTTTTTCGTCGCAGGATGCACTGACACAGTTTTTAAGGGATGCATCGCCGTGTTTTATCGTAAATGAGGGATATGGAACAAACCCAGCCCTTTTCGAGGTCGCGTCACGGTTTGATAAAGCTTTTTTTGAAGAAAACCGTCTTGCTGTTTTCTACATCAAGGCGACCAGCGGATCGGTAAAGTATGCTGTTTCTGCTTTGCACAAAACAGAAACAGACGTATATATATTATTGAAATGCGGAACGCCTGTAATCGGTACTTGTGATATTGCACACTGGATTGCTTTTGTTGCGGTTCCCCGACAAATTGTAGGAACCGGGGCGCTGGTTGGTATACAATTTTTGTCTGGTCCTTCTCTTGGAATCAGGAGGATTACAAAGCTTACCCCATAGAGTGGGTATAGCGATGGCGGGAGCCGCCAAGAAGAAATTTGTTTTAGGGTTGTTCCTGTAGAATTGCAAAAAATGCAGCGGGTTGCGTTTTACAACCCGCTGCATTTTTTAAAAACGATATATCTTTGCAGCGAAAAAACAGGGTATCAGCCGTATTGCAGGCTTACGCACCTTGATGGGGTTTGGCATCCTTTTTTGATTTTATCCGGTAATAGTTCCCGTCCTGCTGCAGGAAAAATGGGGTCTGCGCCTCCAAAATACCGCGCAGTGCGTCCATTAATTTGTATTGCCTTTTGGGAAGCATGCGGATGGTATACATTTTGTTGTCTTTGGTATTAATGGTACAATCTGCGCCGCTCAAAACAAAGCTTGTAATATCATTGTAAACATACCGCTCCTTTAGTTTTCCCACATAGCATTTCCATACGAGGACAGCCCCCATAATACCGCAGAGGATCGGCAGGACAAAAAACAGAATATAGACGCCGGTAAATACGCCGATTACAAAGCCCGCACAGGCAAACAGCCATGCAGTCAGAATAAAAAGAAATGTTGACGTGGTGTGGAATTCCAGCGCGGTATCCGTGAGCAAAATCGTTGCAAATTTACCGTAAAGAGAAGTACCGGTCATTTTGTAGTAAACCGGTGTGGTTTGTTTTGTCTGTTTCGCCATAGTCAATCTCCTTTACCCAAGTACCGCGTTTGGGCAAAACGCCAGCCATCTGCACACATATCCTCTAAGCCGTATTCTGCTCGGAAGTGGAGCTCTTTTTCTGCTTTGGACGGATCGGCATAGCATTCGGCGATATCGCCCGGACGTCGCGGCGCAATACGATAGGGGATCGCATGCCCGCACGCCTTTTCAAAAGCATGGATGATCTGCAAAACGGAATATCCATGACCAGTACCTAAATTATATACCCGCACGCCTTCTGAATTGCGGGCTTTCTGTAGTGCTTTAATATGGCCCCGTGCAAGATCCACAACATGAATATAATCCCGTACGCCGGTGCCGTCGGGCGTGGGATAATCGCTGCCGAAGACGTTGACTTCTTTAAGGATGCCGGCGGCAACCTGTGATACATAAGGAAGCAGATTGTTTGGAATGCCGTTGGGATCTTCGCCAAGCAGGCCGGATTTGTGTGCGCCAATTGGATTAAAATAACGGAGCAGAATGACGCTCCAGGATGGATCCGCACAAGCAAGGTCGGAAAGGATCCGTTCTAAAAACAATTTGGTCGTACCATAGGGATTGGTAGTCGAAAGGGGATGATTTTCATCAATAGGGACGTATTGCGGACTGCCATAAACAGTTGCAGAAGAGCTGAACACCATGCGCTTGACATTGTGCGCCTGCATACACTCACACAAAACCAGCGTACCGGTAATGTTATTATGATAATATGCAAGCGGTTTTTGGACAGATTCCCCGACAGCTTTCAAACCAGCAAAGTGAATGACCGTGTCGATTTCATTTTCAGAAAAGATGCGATCTATCGCGTCACGATCAAGCAAGTCCGCCTCATAGAATGGAAAGTCCCGTCCCGTGATTTGCCGAATCGTATTTAAAACTTCGGGTTTGGAGTTTACAAAATTATCGACAATAACAATGTCTTCATTGTTTTGCAGCAATTCTACAGCAGTATGGGCGCCGATATATCCGGCACCGCCAGTAATCAAAACAGCCATATTATTCCTTTCTTCGGCTTTTCCTGTGAGCGAAAAAGCCGTATTGCATACAAGGTTTTTTCACTATTATAACATGCTCAGCCCGGCTGTCAACGACGCGCCGCAGTAAATGGAGGGAACCGCATTGGAAAAACCAGATGAAAGGTCCGGATCTGCCACCGGCAAGGTGCCGGGCAGTGATAGGAAAGAAGCGGATACGAAGAATCAAATCCGCACTTGCCCTGCAAGCCCGGAACAGGTTTTTGCGGCAGCCTCAGCTTTGTCCGCTTTCTTAGCGGCCAATATGGATCAGCGTGAAATCAACACGATGATTAATTTTTTGTCGTTGGTAACCGCCAATTTATCGGCCGTTGTAACACAGCAGGAAATATGCGCCGGCGACCTTGTGCAGCCAACCATTTGAGAAAAGGCAATCTCGGTCTAATCGAAAAAGCCGCATAACGTTTTCGGTGAAACGAACAGTTTGATCGTAAATGGTGCGCGTGATTGGGATAAGATTTTTTGGATGTGCTGCATATTTAAACAGTTGGATGACCAGCGATAAATAGAAATTATATCAGTCAAGACGGAATCGTATGCAAAACTACTTTTTGTTCTTCTATATCTATAATGATTTTCCCCTTTTTTGCTTTGGCTATCAGTCTCCTAAGAAGAAAATCCCTTCCGTCAAGTTTATAAACATTTCTTGGTCTTTGATCGCATAGGCTTTCCCGTTCCACCAGACAGTAGTATCATTGGCCGAGATCGCCTTATTTGTTCCGTCTTTTAAATAATATGTAATCGTAATCAAAGGTTCTGCGCTGTCATCTGCCTTTTGAAATATATCATATTTCAAAAAGCCCGTTAATTTTAACGCCGTCTCTATGTCTTCGTCACTCGAAATTTCTTTTGCTTCTTCTGCAACACTTGGATATAAGATGCTAACGGATTGAACCTCTTTCAAATCAGGTAATCCAAAAAGGTACATACCGTCTGTAAGGATTCGAACCCCGATTATCAAAGCGGTTACAGCTACGATTTCTATTAGAAGTCGAATAATGCTTTTGACAACTTTTTTCATCCGTTTTCTCCATATAATTTTTTCGCTTTACTTCAGCGCAGCCGTGATATGGAAAATTCCTTGGCGGTCAAATTCAAAAATATTACAAAACAAAGAGAACATAATGAGCAGCAAGTACATTAACTGCAAAAGCGAACCAACATCGCAGGAGGCAGCACGTAATATTTTTCTCTGATTGTATTACTCCTGTTTTATGGAAAGCAGGAATATCTATTCGGATTCTGCTCCGCTTATACTGAGTTTTGATTCGAATTCAGAAGGAATGACGCAAAACCATGTCTGCCCCGGCGTTACGGTACAAACAGCGCCGTCTTCTGTATAAACTTGAAGAAGGCTGTCTTCCCCGTCTTTCTTAAAGGTAACCGGCTGCATTTTCCCGCATGTAAAATAATAGCCGTGCCCTTCAGACAGATCGATTTCCTTGTGCAGGCCGTCCTGCATTAAATCCACATCAGTATACATTAAAAAGACATTTTGGACGGCTACGGCTTTTCCTGTGGTTTCGTCGATATGGTCATCTCCGTACTGGGCTTTTTGATATAAGCCGGAAGCCGGATCATATGTAAAAGAGGCCGTGCAAATACCGGACATTGGTGCGATAACCGACACTGCCGACTGTGTCATGGAAACGGCGGCGTCCTCACGGAATGTAAAAAGGGAAGGGAGAGGCTCGGACAGCTCTGTACGAATATCAGCTTTCTCAATTCCCGCTTCCAAAAGGGCGGCGTCCGAATAATAGCAGTGCTCGCGCGCTTTGCTTTTTGCGCGCTCCTTATCAAAACGAAAAGCCGTATTGGAAAATACCAGACCGTCAATATCATCGACTTCAAATTGGGAAATGGCCTTTTTGGCCGCTTCGCTTCCTCCAAAATGCAAATAAATTGCATCGAGGGGAAGAAGCAATTCGACATAGTCGTGCCGGGCAGATCGAATAGATCCGATCTCCGGAAGGTTATGATAGTCTGAAAAAACAGCCATCAAACGCGTAATACCGCCTTCTACCGGCATTTCATAGACGATATCGGCTTTGCTGATACCGCGCTGCGGAAGGGACTGCTCGATGTTGTTGACCATTACAGCTACCGGCCGGTTTAAACGTGCGGACTCATCATAACCGGCTGTGCCTGTCAGCGGATTGTAATACACCGTTTCTTCCGGCTCGGACACGTCTGGTGCGGATGGATTGGTGACATTTTCGGATACGCTGCATGCACACATCAAAACAGCAATGGCCGCTGCCGCTGCCGAAATCATGCGTTTTTTCCATTTCATTTTGTACACCCTTTCAGTATGTTGTCACTTTCCTAAGGCTTGTATCGCTGGTGAATGTCCCTACATTATATAAGAAAAGCGCTTGGTCATATTCCGAAAGATCCAGATAGTCTGAAAGCGGCACGTTCAAATACCGTAAATCTACAACGGCAATCTCTTCGTAATGCAGCGTCAAAAACTGCATTGCGGCGTTGGCAAAACTATCTTTAAATACGAGCAGTTTTTTGCCGTTGTCCACATTTGTCTGAATACGGACAAGACCGTTGTTTTGACCAAGAAAGACGGTATATTTATCTTTCCCCTCTAAATTTTCTCGGAAAAAAATAGAGGAGTATGTCTGCTTATTCTTCCCGCTGTATCGAATGACGTCTGTTACGGGATCCCCCTGAGAATATGTGTACAAGTCGATGGAATCCGCCATTTTTTCACCGCAGAGCGCTTTTGAATATAAGGTGCCGAGAAAGTCATGGGAAACATGTTCGATGTTAAACATATCTGCGGTGGCAGCTTTAAATCCCAATGGTTTTGCAAGGGCGGTATATCCTAAATATGCGCCGTAGCTTGTCCAATGGTGGTCTGTGCGGTAGAAAATATATTCCTTTTGATGTGCGGTTAGCACCGTATAGGCATCAACCGTATTGACGTTGTCCAATTGGTCGTAAAAAGAGCGGATGTATTCTGTTTGGTCAATATGCGGTGCAAAGGCCGGGAGCTTTTGCGGATATACAGCTTCGGCTGTCGGAACCAGCATAACGGTAGTCTGCATGGTGCCGGCATATTTTTGAGCAAATGCATTGATTGCCTGCGCATTGCTGGCTGTAATATCTGCGTCAGGCTGGGATATATGTTCGACTAACATATCGTCACAGACATATACGCCGCCGATTTCCCGTTTCCCAGAAAGAAGATCAAGTGCGGTTTTAGCTTTTGCAATCTGTTCCCGCAGGACGATATGGTCCGCAAGGTATGTTTCCGTTTGATCCATAAATGATTTATCGGTTATGCTTTGTAGGGAAAACGTCGGAGCAGTTGCAAGAGAACGATTCTCAAGCTCTGAGAAATTTTGTTTTGGCAAAAACAGCGTTACCGCAGGAAAAAGAATGATCACAGCAAAAAATACTGCGGTCAGGATTTTTTTAGAAAGCATTTAAAGCCGCGCTCCTTTTCTCTGTTGTTTAGAAATTAAAATACAAAAATGGATTGTATGTTGAAGTCACCAGATAGCAGATGCAGACGAAAAACAGCACCAGTTCTGTAGTGAGACGGACTCCATTTGCACCGATCTGCCATTTCCTGCGGCACCAGCCGAAAAGGCGGCGCGGAAGCATGGTAGAGCATACTGCCGCCAGCAGGATGACCACAGCGTTTGAAAGAAGAAGATAAATGGATTCCTTGTTTCCGAATCCGGCTCCGTTTAAGCCAAACATTGCGGAGAAGAACCCTCCGATTGCAGGCAGGCTGTCCATCTCAAATAGTACCCAGCCGAATACGACAAGCAGAAAAGCATACAGCCATTGCAGAATCCGGGGAAGCTTTTGTATGAGTTTCCCCAAAAAGAGTTTTTCGATTAATAGGATGATACCGAAATACAGTCCCCAGAAAACAAAGTTCCAGCTGGCGCCGTGCCAAAGGCCGGTCAGCATCCAAACAACCAAAATGTTGCGAACCAATCCCCATTTTCCAACACGGTTACCGCCCATAGGGATGTAGACGTAAGAGCGGAACCATGAGCCGAGCGTCATATGCCATCTGCGCCAAAATTCAGTGATACTCTTAGATAGATAGGGGTGGTCAAAGTTTTGTGGAAATTCAAAGCCAAGCATTTTGCCAAGCCCGATCGCCATATCGGAATAGCCGGAAAAATCATAATAAATTTGGAAGGTAAAAGCCAAAATACCGATCCACGCAGTCGCAGCGGGCAGCGTGCTGTAATCCATGGCCTTGACTGTAGTCCAGATTGCGCCGATCGTGTTGGCAAGCAAAACTTTTTTTGCGAGGCCGCGGATAAAAATGCTGATGCCGTCGCCAATTTTCCGTGTAGAAATTTCGCGTTCGTTAATCTGTGCTTCTACATCGCTGTAACGGACAATGGGCCCTGCAATCAGTTGTGGGAACAAGGTAACATAACCGGCGAAATTTACAAAGCTTTTTTGAACCCGGATTTCACGCCGATACAAATCGATGACATAGGACATTGCCTGAAAAGTATAAAAAGAAATACCGATTGGCAGTGGAAGCTGCGGATCCGGGATGTTCGTTTGAAACAACGAATTTAAATTTTGTACGACAAAGGAACTGTATTTAAATACGCCTAAAAACAGCAGGTTTAACACAACTGCGGTGATCATAACGGCCAGCCGTCGTTTTTGATTCCCGTCAAACCGTTCCATCAGCATACCTGCGCCGTAATCAATAGCAATGGTAAGCAGCATGACAAGCACATAAACCGGCTCTCCCCAAGCGTAGAACAAAAGACCGGATATCATAATGACTAAATTTTTTATACGCTGAGGGACGATGTAATAGATGAGAAGGACAATCGGCAAAAAGCCGAAAAGGAAAGTCATGCTCGAAAAAACCATACGTTTATGTCTCCTTTATTTGGTCGCAGTATGCGCGGTATTGTTCATATGTCATGATGTTGTTGATGATCTCCAGCAAGGCGTTAGACGTGAGATAGGCAGGCAGGCCCAGATGCGCTAAAAGCATCTGGCGTTTTTGAGCGGCGTACTTCCCCCCGGAAAAACCGTCGGAAAAAAAGTCAAGTTTTGTAATGCGCTGCCCTTCACATCCGCTTTTTCTTTCTGCGGAAACACCAGCATTTTTTAAAAGCGTATAAAGCGTCTTTGCTTCTATACCTTCTACACCTAAAAGGTTTTCTTTTCCTGGCTTCTCCTTGCGGTGTTCTTTGCCTTTGATCTGCGGGATGTATACCTGTACAATATCAGCATCTTTTGCAATAGAACGGATATATCCACGCAGTTTAAAACCGGCGTGATCGGAGTCTGTAAGGACCAGCAGCCCTTTCTGCCTGCCAAGGGTACGGATAAGCGCCGCTTTTTCTTTATCTTTGTAGATGCGGAAACCATCTGTTCGGATTATAACGCCGTCGATGAGAGAGGAAAGCTTGATTTGATCGTATTTCCCTTCTACAATGACGACGCGGTCTATTTTTATTTTGTCCAAAATTTTCCCTGCCTATACGTTTGAAGATACAAGCCGCATCTCGCCCAGCATTTGTTCCAAAACGAGGCGGGGCGGCGTCCGAGAGGATTTTAAAGCGAGATCCGCGCGGTACAGCGCATGGATACAGCCGCGGATTTGGGCAGACGAAAAGCGCGCAGCGTCCCGCCTGGCATTTTTTACGGCAAAAAGCCGGTTTTTCGGATAAGAGAAATCCGAAGCTGTCTGATCAGCGGTGACTCCGGCAGCAAGGGCGCACTTCGCGCGGTATAGGTCTGCAAAAGTCATGGATAATGCGCCGAGAATCGCGACCGGCTCCTGACGCAAAAAGAAAAGATTGTCCAAAATAGAAAACGCACGGTCGTAATTGGCACTAAGAACGCTTTTCGCAAGATCAAAAGCGCTGGATTCAATAGATGGGATACAGCATAAATCGATATCCTGTTTCGTAATTTCCCCGCTGCGGACATAAGCGCAGAGCTTATCTATTTCATGAATCAGTGATGCATAATCCGTCCCGCTGCGCTCAACAAGCCAATCGGCTGTTGCCATATCAAGAGAGATATATTGCTTAGCTGCACGTTCGCATAAAGCGCGTTTAAGGGTCGTACGGTCTTTATGGGCAAATTCACAAAGGGTGCCGTGCTTTTTAAATGCATCCATCAATTTTTTATTTTTGGATGAAATCTTTTTGGAATCAAACTGCTCAACCGTATTGCATATAATCAGTACGGTACTCTCAGAAAGGTCTTTTATTATCGAAATCAGACGCTCCAGCGTGCCTGTGGACAGCTTGTCTGCATTTAAGTCCCGTATAACGACACACTTTTGTGCAGCCATCATGGGCAGAGCGTCACAAGCCTCTGCAAGGGCATCAATATCAAGTTTGGCGCCGTCGAAACGGATTCGGTTAAAAGTGTCGAAAGAGCCGGTATCTGCACGCTGTTCCATCCGTTTTAACGCGAAAAGGGAGAAGGCGGTTTCCGGCCCATACAAATAATAAGCGCCGGAGGGTACACCGTTTTTGAGTTGTTTTAAAAGTTCGCTGTCTTTTACAGCCGGCATAAAATCCCTCCCCATATCGGCACGCCAAAATCTTTTACTATTATAACACAGAATCACGTCACTTGTGTTGCAATTTTGAAAATTCACATATAAAACAGAAGAAATTCCCCTGATTTTAGGTGCGGCAGGTAATATGCCGCTATGCCAATAGAGACAGGAAAGCAATGAGATAAAACCGAAAAGCGTTTTGCGATTGATCTTAGATGATGTCAATAGGGATGTTGGCCGTTTTCATTACATCAGCGGTATCAGATCAAAACAAAGTGAAAAGGTTTGCTGCCTGTCGTTAGCAGGCAGCAAACCTTTTTGACTGCTTGAATCCATTTTTCGTTCCACGCTGCTTGTGCCTTAAAATTACATAAAGGAAAAGAGTAGGTGAATATTACGAATCGTTATATTGTTATGCCCTTTCTTTCAGCAGGCGGTCTTTGATATCCCATAGTTTTTGGGAAAGATCGACGTAGTATGTGTGCGGGTTTTCAAATCGTTTGACTTCATCCCATAAAAGGTCGATCTGCTCGGCGCAGTAATTCCGGATTGTTTCAATATCCGGAAGATCATAAACGCATTCACCGTTACGGAAAACCGGAACCAGCAGTTCCCGCGCAGTAAAGTCTGTCACGAGCTTGCGTTTCCATGTTGCCTCCGGATCAAACAACTCAAGCGGCTTGGTTTCGTCAAGAGTTTCATCATAGACACAGAGTTGGTCGGCGATTGCTTTACCGCTCTCTTTTTCATATAAACGGTATACCTTTTTAAAATGCGGCGTCGTAATTTTTGCGGTATTTTCGCTGATTTTAATTTTAGGAATAATTCTGCCCTGCTCATCCTCTACTGCGCACAGTTTGTATACACCGCCGAAAACCGGCTCGCTTTTTGAAGTAATCAGGCGTTCGCCAACACCAAATGAATCGATCTGTGCCCCTTGCTCCAAAAGGGTTTCAATGATATGCTCGTCCAATGAGTTGGATGCAACGATTTTACATTTTGTCAGCCCGGCTTCATCTAACATTTTCCTTGCTTTTTTCGAGAGATATGTGATGTCTCCGGAATCGATCCGGATTGCGCACTCCTCTATTCCCTGCGGAAGCAGGATTTCCTGAAAAGCACGGATGGCATTGGGAACACCGCTTTTTAGGACATGGTACGTATCGACCAGAAGCGTTGCATTGTGTGGGTAGATCTTACAATAGGTACGGAATGCGTCTAACTCACTGTCAAACATCTGCACCCACGAATGAGCCATTGTGCCGCCTGCCGGAACCCCGTAAACGCGGTCGGTAAGTGTGCAGGCAGTTCCGGCGCATCCGGCGATATATGCCGCGCGCGCACCCAAAACTGCGCCGTCGGCTCCTTGCGCGCGTCTTGAACCGAATTCGGAAACCGGGCGTCCCTTGGCTGCACGAACAATGCGGTTTGCTTTAGTGGCAATCAGAGATTGGTGGTTGATGGATAGCAGAAGAAACGTTTCTATAAGCTGCGCCTCAATCGCCGGCGCACAAACCGTTAAAATCGGTTCATGCGGGAACACCGGCGTGCCTTCAGGGACAGCGTAAAGGTCCCCTGTAAAGCGGAAATCACGAAGCGAGGATAAAAACGCCTCCGAGAAAATTTTTTTCTTCCGGAGAAAGGCAATGTCACTTTCAGAAAAGTGCAGGTTTTTGATATACTGGACCACTTGTTCAAGTCCGGCTGCGATAGCAAAGCCTCCGCCGTCTGGGACATTGCGGAAAAACAGATCGAAATAGACCCGTCTGTCTCCCATCCCGTTTTCAAAATAAGCGTTTCCCATCGTCAATTCATAGAAGTCGCACAGCAGCGTATAGTTGGATTGTTCCATTTTTCACTCCTCCAAAAATCGGGATTAAACCCGCCGCAGCAATTTGAATGCCGCTTGTATCAGTTCTTTTAAGTTCAGGGCGAATAGCAGAGCTGTCAATATAACTTCAAATGCAATCCATCCCGGTACTTCAAAAATCATGACCAGCGCCTGCACCCCAAGAATCAGCGTACTGGCTGTAAAACGAACAAAGGGGATCCGAATCCGGATAAAACGGATTGACGTGATAAAGCGCAGGATAAAAACCAAAAGATAGCTTACAAAAGTGGAAAATGCCGCTCCGTTCACTCCCCATAAAGGTATGAGCAAAAGATTCAGTACAATATTTAAAACCGCACCCGCTGAAATGGTGAGGAAGGAAAGGACGCTCTTTTTCTCCACTGTATAAACGCTGCCGATAAAAGTGCCAAAACAATTAAAGACAGTTGCCATAACAAGAAAGGGGATGTATTTCCACGCTTCGTAATAGCTGTCCTGTGCGAGAAGCGATACCAGTATTTTGGAAAACGGAATAATGCATGCGCCCACCATAAAAATAAGCGCGCTGTAAGAACGGAAAATCTGGGTAAAGAATTTGCTTCGCCCTTTTTCTTCTGTGACGGCGGAAATCTGCCATGCATTCATAAAGATTGTGGAAAACAATGAGATGATAGTCGGCAGCTTATAAGAGACGGCGTATAAGCCGTCTGCGGTATGCCCCAGCATATACGTCACGATATATCGGTCGGACACATTGGTAATCCACCAGCAGATGGTATTCGGTATCAGCGGGAGAGAGTACAGAATCATTTCTTTCCATAGTTTTTTATCGATCCCGCGGATATGGAAGTACTTGCGCAGGCCTGCAACCAAGAACAAAAAAATTGCCGAAAGAAGATCGGAACAGACCGTTGCCATAACATATCCGATTACCCCAAAATGGAATACCACTAAAAAGAGGACATTGAACAAAATCGTGGTAATCGTGCTCAGAATCCCATCAAGCGCATACAGACGGACATATCCGCGCGCCCGTACGAAGTTGGAGCAGATCGAACGAAGCGAGGAGGTCAAAACAAATAGATAAACAAGAAATGTGTTTCCGGAAATAATAGAAATTTTAGAAATCAAGGGCCAAAATAGAAGCAGCACCACAAAACCGATACCAAGGGTCAAAAAGCCTGACGTCAGTACGTCGCTTTTGCGCACGCTCTTATCAAGGCCGAATCGGATGACTGCGTTGACAATCCCCAATGTGACCAGCGGCAGAAGCAGGTTGCCAGTCTGCACGATCAGATCGGTCACGGCGTATTGATCGGGCGAAAGCGCCCACGTATAGAGGGGCATCAAAAGAAAGACAAGCACTTTTGAGCTAAAGGTTCCAATTGCAAAAACTACGGTATTTGATACAAGTCGTCTGTATTTATCCACGCGAGGACCTCCTGTGTAAGGATTTTGTCATAATATACGATACAGCCTTCTGCATTTTTGCCCGATATTTTCCTTATTATATCACACTTCTTTCGGAAATACAGCAAAAAAGAATGAACAAAATACGAACCGATGCTCATTTTTGGCGATGCGAGAGGAGGGGCCATGACAGAATACAATCTATGAGATAAATATATTTGTGCGAAAATTGTATTCCAATAGACTTTATTGACATCTCCTTCCTTTCTGCTATAATACAATTATAGAAGGTCATATCAGCCAAGTCATACACTATATTTTTAATTTTAACAGTTTAAAAGGACCAGACTGCACGTTGTTTGTATGGCTGTGAAGGAGGGTGCCGTTATGACATCAAAAACGCCAAAATATGTTCTTCTTTGTATTGCAGCGCTTTGCCTGCTGCTTGCAGGATGCCGCCCTGCAGATCCGGCGCCTTTGGAAAGCGAGCCGGAATCATCCGCCCAAACAGAGAGCGTAGAGGAAAGCGAATCGCTTTCCGAGCTGCGCGCCCGGCGGCTGGAAGCCGTAGAAGGGCTCCGGGGCGAATATGCCGATCTAATTGAGGCTGATACGCTTAATACAATGATCGGGGAAGAAAAGAGTTCAACAACACACGAAGAGCTGTTTAAGCGCGATCAAGAGGAATATCTCGATCTGGTACGGCTGCGCTTCAACATGGTTCTCCCGTTCCGCTCCCAAGGATCACTGATCGGCCCCAAAGCGCCCGAAGATCTGGAGGCAGCGCGCAATTATATCAGGGAGGAATTCAGCGCCTTTGTTACCGATGAAACACGGGAATCGTTTGAGGACGTCCTTAAAATGATGGAAAATGAAAGCGCGGCACAAAGCCCTACGCCATATGCTGATTATCCGCAGCAGAATTTCGATTGGGCGCGGAATAATCTTTGGACACGGTATGGCTGCACTATTGAGACAAATACATATTTTTTCGATCATCCTTAATCATGCAGGGAAGACGGGGGCCTTCACACGGCCCCCGTCTTTTTGTATAAGTAGGCTGAACGGATTTCCGTTTGAAAACACCTTGACAGACTGCCTTGGCTTAGTATACGATAAACGAAGAGACGCTTTTGCTTTGACAAGGTGGGATACGGATGAAATTGGCACAAAACCATTTGGCGGCGTCCCGGATCGTTATTTCTGAAAAGTGTGACGAAACTGTCCGGTATGCCGCAGACGAACTTGCACGGCATCTCTTTGCGATGTCCGGCGCGTCTTTCCCGGTTGCGACGGATGCGCTCGAACTGCAGGAAAACGACATCCTTTTGGGAATAAACCGCCATACGGATGCGCTCGGTTTTTCCAAACGCATTGACGCGCTTCCGAAGGAGGGCTTTTTTTACTGTACGGCTCCCCGTGCATTGATAATCGGCGGAAAGGGCCGCGGCCTTTTATATGGCGTTTATAGCTTTTTGGAAGATGTGCTGGGCTGCCGCTTCTTTTCGCCGGAAGTAACGCATATCCCTCACCGGTGCTGTATTGAAATCCCTGTGCTGGATCATACGGAAACGCCCGCAATGGAGTACCGCGAGCCATATCTGACGGAATGCAGAAACCCGGAATATGCTGTGCGGCGCAAGGTGAACGGGCAATCTGTACCGTTTTTTCCCAAGCACGGCGGAGGGGTCAAATATGCGGAAGGCTTTTTTGTCCATACTTTTACAAAGCTTCTTCCGCCTGAGCTGTATTTTGATACGCATCCCGAGTACTATGCCGAGGTGCACGGGGAGCGTTTGCGTGAAAAGACGCAGCTGTGTCTGACGAACCCGGCAGTTTTAGAGCTTGTAACTGCACGGGTTTTAGAAGAGCTTAGAAAGCAGCCGGATGCGGGCATTTTTTCGGTTTCACAGGATGACAATTACAACGGCTGCACCTGCGCACACTGCCGTGCGGTTAATGAAGCGGAAGGAAGTATGGCCGGCACTGTGATCCGTTTCGTAAACGCAGTGGCAGAGGCTGTCGAACAGGAATTTCCGGATGTTATAATCGATACGCTGGCATACCAGTATACCCGAAAACCACCCAAGCTTGTGCGGCCGCGCCATAATGTCTGTGTACGGCTGTGCACAATCGAATGCTGTTTTGTGCATCCGCTGAGAAGTTGCCGGCACGATGATCCGGATGCGCCGAATATTGATCTGTCCCAGCCGTTTGCCGATGAGCTAATCGGCTGGGGGAAAATTTGCAATCGGCTATATGTGTGGGACTATATAACAAATTTTTCTCATTATTGGATGCCCCATCCGAATTTTCATGTGCTTGCAGATAATGTGCGCTTCTTTGCCGAAAATGGCGTGAAAGGCGTGTTTGAACAGGGGTGCCCGGCGGAGGGCGGCGGAGAATTGACAGGGCTTCGGGCTTATGTGCTTTCCAAGTGCCTTTGGAATCCTGATATTGACGCGGACATTGCCGAGGATGAATACTTATACGGCGTTTATCAAGGCGCGGCTCCATATATAAAGGCTTATATGGAAGAGGTGTACCGTGCGGTAGTGGACTCCGGCTCACATCTATACTGTTTTAACCATCCGGATAAGCCGTGGCAGACAATGGAGCTGGTTGAACGCTGCGAGGCGCTTTTTGACCAAGCGGAATCCACAGCGCCGGATGAAACCGTTCTTTACCGTGTACGTAAGGAGCGCATGGCTGTGCGTTATCTGCGCATCCTGCTTACTCCAAAGGGTTCTGTACAGAGGAATGCTTTGTTAGCCTCCTTTGAACAAGATGTCAAAACATTTGGGCTCACACAAATTTGGGAGCGGGGGACAATCGACTTTTGCCTGCGTGTGCTGCGCGGGCAGGAAGAACCCGGTTTCTGGTGGGCGAACTGAAGGAGGGAACGGCTAAAACAATGATAACAGAAACGAAAATTGTCGTGCGCTATGCGGAGACCGATCAAATGGGCATTGCGCATCATGCGAATTATGCCGTCTGGTTTGAGCAGGCGCGGACGGAATTTATTAAAAGCTTCGGGATTTCGTATAGCGAGATGGAAAAAAGGGGCGTCATGATGCCGCTGACCAAGCTGGAAACCATATATAAAATACCGGCGCATTATGAAGATGAACTGACGGTTTATACTCGTACGGTCAGGCTGTCGCCGGTGCGGATTCGCTTGGAATATGAGCTGCGCCGCGCAGACACAGAGCGGCCGCTTTCCTTTGGGTCGACGGAGCATGCCTTTGTCGACAGCCAAACCTTTCTGCCGGTCAATGTCAAACGGCGGATGCCCGAGCTATATGCAAAGATGGAGGCAGGAGTGGAGGAACCGCTCCGGGCACTCTCCAAATAAAAGAAAGGATGGAAACAGGATATGAAATATTTTGAGCTTGGCAAAACAGGCCTTCAGGTTTCAAACCTTGCAATGGGCTGTATGCGGATTAACGGAAAAACGAAGGAAGAAGTTGCAAAGCTGATTGAAGCCGCAGTGGAAGAGGGAATTAATTTTTTTGACCATGCGGATATCTATGGCGGGGATCACGCCTGTGAGCGTTGGTTTGCAGAAGCTTTGGCTTTAACGGGTATCAAACGTGATCAGATAATCGTACAGACGAAATGCGGCATCCGCCCGTTTGGCTACGATTTTTCACAGCAGCATATTTTAAAGCAGGTAGACGACAGCTTGAAAGCGTTAAATATGGAATATTTGGATGTTCTCCTGCTGCACCGTCCGGATGCTTTGATGGAACCGGATGAAGTGGCGGAAGCGTTTGACCGGCTGTATGCGGCTGGAAAAGTGCGCTTTTTCGGCGTTTCGAATCACAACCCCATGCAGATGAGGCTGCTTGAGAAATCCCTTCATCAGAAACTGCAGGTAAACCAATTGCAGATTGGAATCGCACACACGCCGATGATTGATAGCGGTATGGCGGTTAATATGGCGATTGATCAAAGCATCAACCGTGACGGCGGTGTGCTGGACTATTGTAGGCTAAACGATATTACGATTCAAGCATGGTCTCCTTTCCAGAAAGGCTTTTTCGAGGGTGTCGTTTTCAACGATAAAGAAAAATATGCAGGCCTGAATGAGGAAATCTGTCGCCTTGCTGAACAGTACCAAGTTGCGCCGACGGCTATAGCGACTGCGTTCCTCACACGTCATCCGGCAAATATTCAGGTTATCCTTGGAACAACGAGTATCGCGCATATGCGGGAGAGCTGTGCAGGCGCTTCCTTGCCGCTTACACGTGAAGAGTGGTACGGTTTATACAAAGCGGCGGGAAATATGATTCCTTAACGGGGAATATGATCCTATAAATTATAAAAGGCAGGGTTCGGTTGAACCGGCCCAAATTGTGCGGACAGCACAAAAAGGTGCCTATGTAGGGAATATGAAGTTTTAAGCGGAGAGGCGTCGCGCAAGCGGCGCCTCTCCAGTCTTGAACTGGATGTGCTCATGGCTGTAGAGACGGATATAGCGGTCAATCATTTCATTTGCTTCAGAAAAAGCAGCCGGTTTGTGTCGGTAGCTCCATTCGGTTTTCAGAAAGAAGGCTAATGCCGAAGATAGGAAAATAAGAACGCCTATTATTTGCAAAAAGAAGGGATTCTGAGTCTGTTTTTCAACAGGATATACATGTATATGTTGAAAAAAGGGATGCCCGCTGCATTGTTCGCCCTGAAATACAACCTACTTGTTGGAAAAAATGTATATTTCCGTGTTTTCAAAACCACCGTTATGATATGTGCACGGGGTAAAAGGATGCCGTATCTGCGCAAGAGGGTTATTTGCGCTAAAATACAGGATTAAGGATTGGCACTCTCTCTGTTGCACGGACGAAAATCTGAGTAGGACACCGAGATGTTTTTTGATAACAGGCGTTCGGCTTTTTGATTATTTGATTATAAGTAGGCGGGATAAAAGGAAAAGGGGAGCACAGCTTTTTTTGACAACACCGCTGTTTTCATGGTAGGATTATAAAAATAGCCCCGCATAGGCATGCGGGCTGTGAAAACAGTACAGGACATCTTTTGGATTCAGGGAGGAAGCGGTTTGAAAAAAGATCTTTCGTCTCGGGTGCATCTCATTGATGAAGTGCGGGGATTCGCGATCATTTGTATGGTGTTTTATCATGCCATGTATGATCTGGTTGTGATATTTGGGGTGGATTTTCCGGTTTTTACTTCACCGGTTATGCAGGATATTCTGCAGCCTCTTTTTGCAGGGTTGTTTATTTTTATTTCCGGTACAGCAGGACACTATTCGCGTTCCAATCTAAAAAGAGGTGCGATTTGTTTTGCGCTGGGGATGGCGCTTACCTTGGTTACGGCAGTGTTTATGCCTGCTGAATTGATAGCATTTGGCATATTGCATTTTTTAGGTATTGCAATGATGCTGTTCCCGCTTTTAAAAAGGTTTGCTGTGCATATGCCGCCGGCTTTAGGCGTCGCGGCGGGGCTGCTCTTTTTCTGGTTTTTTTCTAATATTCCACAGGGAAGCGTCGGGCTGGCGCCGTTTTTTACGATCTCTTTGCCGCGCGCCCTGTACGGGACACCGTATCTGTTTGCACTCGGTTTTCCCGGAACGGGATTTTTCTCTTCTGACTATTTTCCCATCTTGCCATGGATGTTTGTGTTCTTCGCCGGCGTTTGCTTTGGCCGCCTTGTGCGGGACGGAAGGTGCCCAAAATGGTTTTACCGGATGCACTGCCGCCCGCTTGCCTTTGTTGGCCGGCATACTATTGTGGTTTACCTGCTGCATCAGCCTGTTTGCTATGGTCTGATTCTGCTGATTTTTACGCTTTTACCGAATTTATAAAAATAGGGACTTTTCTTTGTGCATGGAATCGTGTAAAATGAGAATGTATAAAGAAAAAGGGAAAAGGACATGCGCCGACTGGCGCACAGGTGGAAAACAATCTGCCTGTTTAAAATACAAGGGAGGTTTTTTCCGTGAGAAAGACGAAGATAATCTGCACGTTAGGGCCGGCGACCGATTCCGACGAGGTTGTGCGGGAGCTGATGCTGGCGGGGATGAATGTAGCACGTTTTAATTTTTCGCATTCTACGCATGCGGATCATAAGAAGCGCTTTGAGCAGGTCGACCGCATTCGCCGGGAGCTCTCTTTACCAGTGGGTATTTTGCTCGATACAAAGGGGCCGGAAATCCGTGTAGGCCTTTTTGAAAAAGGGAAAGTCATGCTGCATAAAGGCGATCACTTTACCTTGACGACACGCGGCGTTCCGGGTACGGAAAAGTGCGTGTCTGTGTCTTATAAACAGCTTCCGATGGATATTTACGACGGCTGCCGCATTTTGATTGACGACGGTTTGATCGAAATGCATGTGCTTTCCCATACCGAGACTGATATTGAATGTCTTGTGGATAATGGAGGGCCGGTATCCGACCGGAAAGGGGTAAATGTTCCCGGAATCCGTCTGTCTATGCCATACATTAGCGAACAGGATAAAAGTGACATCTTATTTGGCGCGGAGATGGGATTTGATTTTATTGCCGCATCTTTTGTGCGTTGTGCCGAGGATATCGAGGATGTGCGCGCGATTTTGAGCACGGCTGACGCCAAGAGTATCCGGGTCATTGCTAAAATCGAAAATGCGGAGGGCGTAAAAAATATAGACGAGATTCTCCGCGTGGCAGACGGCATTATGGTCGCCCGCGGCGATATGGGCGTGGAGATTGCCTTCGAAGAGCTTCCGGGCATCCAAAAGAAACTGATCCATAAAGCGTATAATGCCGGAAAGGTTGTAGTGACAGCGACACAGATGCTGGATTCCATGATTAAGAATCCGCGGCCGACACGGGCAGAGACCACAGATGTTGCCAACGCCATTTATGACGGAACCAGCGCGATCATGCTTTCGGGAGAAACGGCAGCGGGTGCATATCCGGTTGAAGCGCTTAAGACTATGGCGCTGATTGCGGAACGGGCGGAACGGGAAATCGACTATGAAAAACAATTTAGAACCCGTGTTTCAACGGATCTTCCGAATATCACAAACGCGATTTCTCATGCGACGGTTACCACGGCAACCGATTTGAAGGCTGCCGCGATTCTGACTGTCACCACGACAGGGCAAACAGCGCGTATGATTTCGAAATACCGGCCGCAGTGCCCGATTATTTCGGGTACGCCGAATGAGCAGGCATACCATCAGTTGAGCCTTTCGTGGGGTGTGACGCCGATGCTCTTAGAGGAAAAGCACAGCGAAGATGAACTGTTCGACCATGCTATCAACTGTGCCCAAAATTTAAACCTGATAGAAGACGGCGATTTGGTTTGCATTACGGCCGGTGTTCCGCTTGGTATTTCAGGGACTACGAACATGATGCGCGTACACATTGTGGGCGATATTTTGATTACAGGTACCGGCATTACGGCGCAGCAGGTGCATGCAAATCTGTGTGTGTGCGACAGCGAAGAGGAGGCGCGTCAGCAATTTAAGCCGGGTGAGATTCTCGTCATCCCTAAGACCTCCAATGCCATCCTTGATTTGATAAAGGACTGTGCCGGTATTATTACTGAGCAGGACGGTGCCAATTCTCATGCGGCTATTGTTGGGTTGGCGCTTGGAAAACCGGTTCTTGTAGGCGCAAAGAATGCAACAGATATCCTACGCTCCGGAACAAATGTCACGCTGGATGCGGAACGCGGGATTGTTTGCAATATGGCGAACAAAACCTAACGGAATCCGGGCAGAAAACGGCGAAAAAATGGACGCTTTCGCTGAATTTGTCTATGAGAGAAGCACAAAGTCGGTTTGATGTCTTGACTTTGTGCTTTTTCCATAGTATTGTAAAGAATAAAATACAATAAAAATGAGGAGAGATGAACATGGCTTTCTATTTTGAAGAACCGTCCCGTACGTTTGGTGAATACCTGCTTGTCCCGGGGTATTCCTCTGCGGAATGTATTCCTGCAAATGTCAGCCTGAAGACGCCTGTTGTAAAGTTTAAAAAGGGTGAGACTTCCGCGATAACGATGAATATTCCGCTTGTGTCTGCGATTATGCAGTCCGTTTCCGGCGAAGAAATGGCAATCGCCCTTGCAAAAGAAGGCGGCATCTCTTTTATCTATGGCTCACAGTCGGTAGAGAGCGAAGCGGCAATGGTAGCCCGCGTCAAAAGCTATAAGGCAGGATTTGTAACCAGCGATTCCAATATTCGTCCGGATGCAACTTTGGCCGATATTTTGGCGCTTAAAGAAAAAACGGGGCATTCAACGGTCGCCGTCACAGAGGACGGTACGGCAAACGGGCGCCTTTTGGGGATTGTAACCAGCCGGGATTACCGTATCAGCCGTATGTCTAAAGACGAGGTAGTGTCGTCTTTTATGACGCCGTTTGAAAAGCTGATCTGTGCACCAGATACGACTACTTTGAAGGAAGCAAACGATATTATTTGGGAAAACAAACTGAACACCCTTCCGTTGATTGATAAGGATCAGCATTTAAAATATATGGTTTTCCGTAAAGACTATTCGACACATAAAGAAAACACAAACGAGCTGTTGGATAGTTCCAAGCGGTATGTAGTTGGTGCAGGCATCAATACGCGCGATTACGCCGAGCGTGTGCCGGCTCTGGTTGAAGCGGGGGCAGATGTTTTATGTATCGATTCCTCCGAAGGCTTTACGGAGTGGCAGTCCCGTACACTGGCGTGGATCCGTGAACGTTACGGCGATAACGTAAAAGTGGGCGCAGGCAATGTGGTTGACCGCGACGGCTTTTTGTTTCTGGCTAAGGCAGGTGCAGATTTTGTAAAAGTCGGTATCGGCGGCGGCTCAATCTGTATCACCCGTGAGCAAAAGGGGATCGGCCGCGGACAGGCTACCGCATTGATAGAAGTGGCCAAAGCGCGTGACGAGTACTTTGAGGAAACCGGCATTTATATCCCGGTCTGCTCCGACGGGGGTATTGTACACGACTATCATATGACGCTTGCGCTTGCAATGGGTGCGGACTTTATTATGCTGGGACGGTATTTTTCCCGTTTTGATGAAAGCCCGACCAATAAAGTTATTATTAACGGCAATTATATGAAAGAATATTGGGGCGAAGGCTCCAACCGTGCACGCAATTGGCAGCGTTATGACTTGGGCGGCGACGCCAAATTGTCTTTTGAAGAGGGCGTCGATTCCTATGTTCCTTATGCCGGTCCATTGAAAGAAAACGTGAATAAATCGCTTGCAAAGGTTCGGTCTACAATGTGCAACTGCGGCGTTCTTTCTATTGCAGAGCTTCAAAAGAAGGCGAAGCTGACGCTCGTGTCCTCCACCAGCATTGTTGAGGGCGGCGCGCATGATGTTGTTTTAAAGGACAACAACGCCGCTCATTATTCCAAATAAAGCGGAATAGAAAATATAAAGAGGGATCGCTGTATTATGGAACCCCTTTTAGGAAGGCTTTAATCCTGTGCTTCTGAAACGCATGCCGG
>ERZ1643247.769-NODE-769-length-35309-cov-40.570971_pt1 | contig 35309 bp, 30 predicted proteins | sample MGYA00579264_ERZ1643247 | MGnify/ENA primary metagenome ERZ1643247 (study PRJEB29033, sample SAMEA4952262) | chicken gut metagenome | biome: Broiler Chicken; feature: Gastrointestinal Tract; material: Caecum | place: Ireland | collected 2018 | study: Broiler... | reverse complement strand
GCGGTCATGAAAATCTATAACGACGAGCCGATCACTCCCGAAAAGATGTTTCTGAGCTTCTGCTCGCACGACCCTGCCTTTATTTCCAACGGCCCCGCCGGCCTGAACGGCAGTATCAAGGGCATCGGCTTCATGCCCAAGCCCGAATACCTCGAAGAGACGCTCGAGGCGTACATCAAGCACATCAAGACGTACGACCCCGAAGACAAGACCTATTCCAAGCGCGGACTCGGCGTGCTCATCAAGTATATGTACGGCGAGGAGGCGCGCGACCGCGTCGATTTCGAGCATATCGGTTCGCTGGAAATGGCGAAGAAGCATTCGTGGGCAAACTATAAAGTCAATCCGCAGGCGACGCTCCTGTTCTATCAGCCGCCCATGGTTTCCTTTGAGGTCCGCGGCACCATGCACATTTACGACGAGATGGAGTCGGGCAAGCGCGAGATCTACCAGCAGTTTATCAATGCGCAGCACGACATGTACCATACCCCGGATATGAACCGTTGGCTTTCTTATCCGGCATACGTGCTTGACATCGAAGAGATCTATGACAACAGCGCAACGAAAGAGGGCTTCGGCGTTCAGCTCGAATACCCGATGCCCAAAGAGTAATATTTTGCGGCGGGGTAGGGCGCGTACTGCGCGCTACTCCGCCAAAAGATCGGTTTTCCCCGGCAGGGCAGGGCGTGCGCCGCGCGCCAACGCTCTTCCTATTCAGACAGTAGATAAACGGTAGCCTATGAAAAATTTATTCCGAAAAGTGACCGTATTCGCGCTGAGCGGCGCCATGCTTTTGACCGCGCTGCTGGCTTCGGGGTGCGGCACCTCCATTGCGGAGCGTCGGGAGGATACAAGTTCGACGCTCTATGTCGGCGAGGTCTCGACAGACTCTTTTCCCACGACCTTTTTCCCTTGGCAGTCGCGCGACGGCGTTGCTCCGACTGTCGCCAGCCTGATCTATAACACTCTGTTCACGCTGGACGAGGAGACTGGCCAATACGAACCCTGCCTCGCTAAGGAGTGGTGTTATGCCGACTTGAACGGTGCCCCCCTCGTCAACGAAAACGGGGAAAACGATTACGACAGGATCGAACAGTATTATGCGGAAAACGATTCCGAATACATGGTCATCAAGCTGACGCTGTTTGACGACGCGACTTGGAGCGATGGCGAACCCGTCACCGTCGAGGATGTCTATTATACGCTGGACATTGCGACGGACAATACATTGTCCGGCCATGCGGGGGCGCTTGCATGGACGACCGACCTCATGCATAAATCGGAAGGCGGCGTATTGCAGACGCAGGGCATGTATACTTTTGATCACGACGAATGGGGTAAGTATCCGTATGAGGAAGACGAGCACGAAACGGTCATGTACCTGCATGTACGCCCCGTCCTTGGAGCGGTGGCGACGCTCTTTTCCTCCATACTCATCCTGCCTGAGCACATTTGGCAGCCAATCGTCTCCGAGGAGCATAAGCTCAACAATACGAGTTCGGAGCTGCCTGAAGCGTTTCGGCAGCAATATGAAAATCCGGTCGGCTGCGGGGCGTGGACACTGGATAGGGTGCAGTCAAGCACGCAGATGATCGTCCTGCAAAACCGTGGGATGGATTATCATATCAAAGATGAAAACGATCCCACGCAGCCCCTCTATAAGGTCGATACGATCAAGTTCATGCTCTATCTGGATCAAAATACGGCGATCTATGCTCTGCTGAAGGGATATGTCGATATGCTCGACGTTGCCATGAGCTCTAATTACAGCCAATTATTTGAAGAGGAAGAGAGCATCGAATTGTTGAAAGCGGAGGGGACCTCGATTCAAACGTTGGTCATGAACGTCAATCCGAAGGAAGAGCAGGATTCGGACATGCGCACAGTCCTCAAAAATAAGGATGTGCGCAAGGCAATCGCCCTCGCCATCGATCAAGACAGGATTATCACTTCCGTCCTCAACGGCGAAGGCACGCCCGCATCGGCAGGATTGATGCTGCCCAGCCAGACGGAACTGTACAACCCGGAGGCGGACATCCTTTCCGGCGATTACGAAGCCCGCGTCGCGGAGGCAAACGCCATCCTAGACGGCATCTATCCGGAAAAGGACAGCAAAGGCTATCGTCTTGCCGACGGCAAGCGCCTGCACTTTGAGATCCTTGCAAACCCGGGCGAATTGGAACTGGTGTCCTACTTGCAACAGCAGTTCCAGCGCATTGGAGTCGAGGTCGAGTACAAGGCGGAAGGATCGATGGCGGAGGATACCTACCTGTTCGACGGTAATTTCGATATGACCTTCCAGGCGACCATCCTCAATATCTCCAATGTCGACATCATGTACCGCTCGCATTTCGTGCAGGTAGACAATCGCTCTTCCAATTATGGGAGGCTGATGGACGAGGAGCTGAACGAGCTGATTGAGGAGATGCGTACCACTCTCAATCAGAATACTAAGTACGAGCTAGTCAAACAAATCCAGCAACGACTGGCGGAGGATTATTATAAGATCCCTGTTTATACAAGCAATGTGATTTCCGTGGCGCGGACAGACCGCTTCACCGGCTATGTTGTAAACCCGGGCGAGACTGTATTCAACTTGGATACGCTCGAAGTTTTGGAAAAGGTGGTGTAATATATGAAAGCATCCTATGTTATCAAGCGCATCCTGCTCACGCTGTTTATCTTTTTCGTTGTGGTCACGCTCTGCTTTTTTATTCCGCGCATTGGCGTAGACGATCCGGCCTCTCGCTATTATCCCGCACAGACGGCCGGCATGACTGACGCCGAGTATGAAGCGATCAAGGAGCTTGTGCGTCAGCAGTACGGTCTGGATGGATCCACCTTTCAGCAGTACATCACCTATCTCGGCAACCTTTTTACAGGCGATCTCGGTACTTCGTATACAAAGAATGAACCGGTCATCGATTTGATTGCAGAACGCCTCCCGTGGACGCTCGTGCTTTCCGTCTCCAACCTGCTCATCTCGCTGGTGATCGGCGTGATCATCGGCACGATGGCCGCCTGGCGACGAGGGCGATGGCAGGATCGGGCGCTGCTGAACGCGTCGACGTTTACGACAGCCCTGCCGGCATTCTTTATTGCGCTTATCCTATCATTCTATCTCGGATTTGAGTGGGAGATATTCCCAGCCTATACCGATCAAAACATGGTCGCCGGCTTCGATTGGAGTTGGGAGGCGATATCAAAGGTGGCATATAATGCGTCGCTTCCTGTATTTGCGATGGCGATTGGCAGCATCGTTTCGTACGGTCAGGCCACCCGCAACAGCGTCATCGCCGTATCGGAAGATGACTTCATCCTGACGGCGAAGGCAAAGGGCCTTTCCAACAACAAGGTGATCTACGGGCACACGCTGCGCAACGCGCTGCTGCCCATCGTGACGCAGTTCGGCATGAACGTGAGTACGCTTATCGGCGGCGCTGTCGTCATTGAACAGATCTTTAACTGGAACGGCATGGGCACCCTGTTTTTGACGGCAAACAGCAACAACGACTACCCGCTGATGATGGGCATTATGATCTTCATGTCCGCATTTGCGCTCGTAGCCAATCTTTTGACAGACTTTGTCTATTGCCTGCTCGATCCGCGCGTGACGCTGGGAGGCAGATGATGAAGACATTGAAGTATATCGGCTGCAAATTGCTGCGCGCTCTGTACGCGATCGGCCGATTTTTTAAGAAGTTATGGATGCACAAGCAGGGGCGGATCGGCCTGATCATCTTTGCCTTTCTCGCCATCCTCGCCATCTTCGCGCCGCTCATCGCCCCGTACGATCCGTACGACGTCACGCAGCGCGCCGCTAAGGGCTTGACACCCTCGTGGGAGCACCTGCTCGGCACATCCATCACGACGGGGCAGGATATCTTTTCCATGCTCATCTACGGCACGCGCTCCAGCCTGAGCATCGGCCTGATCACAGGCCTCGTCATCGCGGTGCTCGGTTCTCTTTTGGGCGTTGCGGCCGGCTATCTCGGCGGTTGGGTCGATACCGTCATCATGCGCATCGTCGACGTTCTCCTCGTCATCCCGACGCTGCCGCTGGTCATCGTCATGACCAACGTGCTCGGCACGAGTTACGTCGTCATCGTCATTGTCTTTGCCGCATTCGGCTGGACCGGCCTCGCGCGCGTCGTGCGCTCGCAGGTCATGCTGATCAAAAACGCAAATTATGTCAAGGCGGCAGAGATCGCCGGCGCGAGCCGCTGGTATATCATGTGGAGGCATATCCTTCCGGCCGTCTCCAACTTGCTGATCATGAGCACGGCGCTCACCAGCGCGGGCATCATGGTCGCCGAAGCGGGACTCAGCTTCCTCGGCCTCGGCAACCCGACGGCGATCAGCTGGGGCAAAATGCTCGCCGATGCGCAGAGCAGCGGCGCCATGCTGTTTGGCCATTGGTGGAGTATCCTCGCACCCGGCGTCGGCATCTTCCTGTCCGTCTATTCCTTTATGCGCATCGGCTTGGCTCTCGAAGAGATCCTCAATCCCCGCATGCGCAAGGGGAGCAATATGCTCAAAGTATTCAAACATCTCAACAATACATATTTGGAAGAGGTGTTTGCCTCTATGGATGATGTCAGCAAAATGAAGGGCGAATACCAGGCGCCTTCGCCCGTCCTCGAAGAGGCGGGGCCTTCCGATATCGCAGCGGAGATGGCCGCGCCGGAAGGGGCGGCAGTTGAAGAGGTCGCTGCGGCGGGAGTTGCCGGTGCGCAGGCTGCGGCAGCGGGGGCTTTTGTACCGGCGGCGCAGATCGCCGCGGCAGAACAGGCCGCCGCGGAGGCACCGTTTGCCGAAGCGCGCGCCGAAGAGGCGGCGGCCGAGGTGATCGCCGAAAAGGGAGGGGAGAGATGAAAGCTCTGGAAGTGGAAAACTTAAAGGTCATCTTCCCGACCGAAGCGGGGATCGTGCGCGCAGTCGAGGGGATCGACATTGAGATCGATGAGGGCGAATGCGTCGCGATCGTCGGTGAGAGCGGCTGCGGCAAGAGCGTCACGTCGCTCGCCGTGATGAAGCTGCTCTCCTCTCCGCCCGCCATTACCCGCGTCGACAAGCTCGTCCTCGGCGGCATCGATATCAAGGACCTGACCGACAAGCAGATGCAAAAAGTGCGCGGCAAGGACGTCGCCATGATCTTTCAGGACGCGCTGACTGCGCTCAATCCCGTCATGACGGTGGGGCGGCAGATCGACGAGATCTTCCTCGCGCACGGAAAAGAGCATTTCAGCGACGAAACGGGAAAAGCTCTGTCCCGTTTTGCCCGCAAAAAGGAGGCGAAGCGCCGCACCATCGAAGCGCTCAAGTTGGTCGGCATCAGCGATGCGGAACTGCGCTACAAGGCATATCCGCATCAGCTTTCGGGCGGCATGCGCCAGCGCGTGCTCATCGCCATGGCATTTGCCTGCAATCCGCACCTGATCATCGCGGACGAGCCGACGACCGCGCTCGACGTCACCATTCAGGCGCAGGTGCTCGATATCCTCAAAGAGTTGCAGCGCAAACAGAAGACATCCCTCATGCTCATTACGCATGACTTGTCCATCGTCATGAATATGGCGGACAAGATCTATGTCATGTACTGCGGCAAGATCGTAGAGTGCGCCCGCACGCGCGAGCTGTTCAAAAATCCGCTGCACCCGTATACGCACGGCCTGCTCGGTTCGGTTGCCCGCATCAACGACGACCGCAAGCGCTTTGTGCAGATCCCGTCTTCGCTGCCCAGCCCCATGCATAAGCCGTCCGGCTGTTATTTCCATCCCCGCTGCGTCCATGCGACGGAGCGCTGCAAACAGGAGATGCCCCCGCTGGGGCAGTTAGAGGGAGGCCGCTGCGTGCGCTGCTGGAATTATAAGGAGATCCGTTATGACAAGCAATGAAAGAGAGCCCCTCCTCAAAATGGAGCACGTCAGCGTGGCTTTTCCCGTTAAAAAAGATTTCCCGTTTCAAAAAAAGCGCTACGTCAAGGCAGTCACGGACGTCTCTCTCGAGATCTATCCGGGGGAAACGTTCGGCGTCGTGGGCGAGTCCGGCTGCGGCAAGAGTACGCTCGCCAATTGTACGCTGGGCATGCAGCGCGTCGATTCCGGCAAGATCTTTTTTGACGGACAGGAGCTGACGGCGATGACCAGCCGCCAGTTAAAGGAAGCGCGCCGCAGCATGCAGGTCATCTTCCAGGATCCGTTTTCTTCGCTCAATCCCCGTTTCAGCGTGTTCGATCTCATCTCCGAGCCGCTGCGCATAAAGGGCGGCTACACCTATGCCGAGATGCGCAAAACGGTCGGCGATATGCTCAAGGAGGTCGGCCTTTCGGAAGGGGATATGGATCGCTTTCCGTCCGATTTTTCGGGCGGTCAAAAGCAGCGTATCGGCATTGCCCGCGCGCTCATTTTAAAACCCAAGTACCTCGTCTGCGACGAGCCGGTCTCTGCATTGGACGTGTCTGTCCATGCGCAGATTCTCAACTTGCTGATGGATCTGCAGGAAAAATATCACATTACCTATCTCTTCATTTCGCACAACCTCGCCGTCGTCAAGCGCGTCAGCGATCGTGCCGTCGTCATGTACCTCGGCAAAGTGATGGAGTATGGGAACGTACAAAAGATCTTCAAAAATCCTGCGCATCCGTATACGCGCGCACTGATGGGCTCCATTTTTGACGTCGATATCGATTGCCCGCGCGAGCGCAAGCGCTTGCAGGGCGAGGTGCCGAGCCCCATCAATCCGCCGCCCGGCTGCCGTTTCTGCGGCCGCTGTCCCGAGGAGCAGCCCTGCTGCAGCCTCAGCGAGCCGCCGCTGGTCAAGATCGAAGAAGATCATTATGCCGCCTGCTTCCTGCATGCGGATCGGGCGGAAGAATAGTGGTCAAAAAAGAATATTTAGTGCTGATCGCCGCGCTCGTCTGGACGGCTGCGGGTGCCAATATCCTGCGCTTGGGCATCGCGGCGTGCCTGATCGTAAAATGGGAGTGGTGGATGATCGTGTCCGCCATTGCCGTCTTTGTGCTCTTCGGCGGGATGTTTTGGCGCATTGTCGTCAAGCATACGCGCCGGATCTACGGGTATGACGGCGCGCGCAGGCACTGTTTTTTAAAGTTTTTTGACGTCAAGGCATACATCCTCATGATCTGCATGATGGCGATGGGCATCCTGTTGCGCACCATGGGGTGGATACCCGATCGCTGCACGGCAATGTTTTATACGGGGCTCGGCAGTGCGCTGACCTGCGCGGGCATTGCGTTTGCAGTCATTTTTATCCGCGATCTCCTGCAAAGGAAGAGAATGAAACCAATGGATCCGACACTTTTTGAAAAATATATCGCAATTTTGAAGGAAGAACTGCGCCCGGCAATGGGCTGTACCGAACCCATTTCCGTCGCATACGCGGCCGCGACCGCGCGCGAACTGTTGGGTGAAATGCCGCAGGAGGCGGTCATTGCCGTCAGCGGCAATATCCTGAAAAACGTCAAGAGCGTCGTCGTCCCGCATACGGACGGGATGCGCGGCATCGATGCTGCTGTCTGCGCGGGCATTGCGGCGGGCATTGCCGAAAAGCAGCTGGAGGTCATTTCCTCCGTCACGGCGGAGCAGATCGAACAGATCAAGCAGCTGCGCCGGACTTTGCCCGTTCGCGTCGAGCTCGCCGATACGCCGCATATCTTTGATGTCTGTATAACGCTGCGTTCGGCAAACCATATCGCGTCCGTGCGCATCGTCGATTTTCACACCAATATCGTCCGCAAAGAGTTGGACGGCAAGGCGCTGTATGAAAAGGAGATCGGCCCCTGCGGAACGGAAAAGCGGACGGACCGCTCCTGTCTGAGCGTCGAACAGATCTATCGATTTGCAAAGGAAGTTCCCCTCGAAAAGATCAAACCCGTCCTTTCCCTGCAAGTCGAGTACAATATGGCCATAGCCGAGGAGGGGCTGCGCAATCCTTACGGAGCCAATATCGGCAAGGTGCTTTTAAAGCGCGCGAACGGCGACATTCGCCTCAAAGCGCGCGCCTATGCCGCTGCCGGTTCGGATGCGCGCATGAACGGCTGCGAAATGCCCGTCGTCATCGTCTCGGGCAGCGGGAATCAGGGGCTGACCGCCTCGGTCCCCGTCATTGTCTATGCGCGCGAGTTGGGCAAGAGCGAAGAGGAAATGTACCGCGCGCTCGCCCTGTCCGACCTCATCACGATCCATCAAAAGACGGGTATCGGCACCCTGTCCGCCTATTGCGGCGCGGTATCGGCAGGTGTCGGCGCGGGGGCGGGCATCGCTTTTCTGTACGGCGGCGGTCCCGAGGAGATCGCGCATACCGTCGTCAATGCGGTGGCCATCGTTTCCGGCATGATCTGTGACGGGGCCAAGGCTTCCTGTGCCGCCAAAATTTCGCAGTCGGTCGATGCAGGGATCCTCGGTTATGAAATGTTTCAGGAGGGCAACCAATTCTATGGCGGCGACGGTATCGTCACCAAGGGAGTGGAAAACACGATCCGCAATGTCGGACGCCTCGCGCACGAGGGTATGGCGCAGACGGATAAAGAGATCATCGATATCATGCTGCATACGCGCACAAATTGAATATTATCAAAAAAGATCCCCGCAGGAATAGGATGCGGGGATCTTTTTTGCTGTTTGTAAAGTATTATGCGTGACATAGATAGGGAATATCGTTCTAATCACAGTCGGGCGGCTGGCCGACATGCGCCTTCCATTGGCATTCGCCGAGGGTAAAGCGAGTAAAAACGGCGCGGAAGGAGGAGTCCTCCGGGCTGCACGCATAGATGCCGAAGGGAACTTCTCCCGTGGCGGAAGGCATATGGCAGATGCGCATCTGGCTGAACCGGACGCCGTCTGCCGAACATTCGATGCAAAAGTCGTCCTCGCGGCGGCTGAGGCGGTACCACATGCTCCGGATGGATGCGTCGATGGCGGTCGTCGCCCAGTCAGAGTAGCCGTTTACGGTCACGACGCTTCCCAAATGCTGGAAATGTTCGTTCTCGTATTCGACGGAGGCTTTCAGCCAGTTTTCGCTGTCGATGTACAGAGCGATGCCGCACTGGTCAAAGCGCCGTTTGCTCTCAAATTGCGTCTTGACGGTAAAGGAAAAAAATTTTTCTGCGGTACGCATCTGCAGGACGGGAGCACTGTCATTGCGGAAGTGGTAGTATGTCCGCTGCCACAGGTCGGTGTGCGGCGCCGTCACGATCTCAATCTTGTCTTCGCCTATGGTAAAAACTTTCGGCGTGCGCGTCCACTGCATTTGTTTCAGGTTCACTTTGATTCCTCCTCTTTTTCGGTATTTTGGGAGGCGGGCGAAGTTTTCAGCCGCTCCAATCGCATCGCTAAATTTTGTTCGATCAAATCGTCCGGCAATGTCGGGTCTCGCAGCTGCCAATGTTCGCAGGGGATCTTTGTACAAGTACCGCAATGTTCGGAACCCTTTTGATTGACGCAGCAATCATAGATGGGGCAGCACTTGTCGCCGGTGTAGGGCAGCCAATAGACAAGGCCTTTGATCGCCCGGCATCCTTGGCAGGAAGCCGGGTAAAAGGAGCAGTCCTGCGCACAGCTGGTGCCGCAGGGTGCGGGCTGTACAAACTCGTCCTTCCAGTGCCACCATTTACATTTTTTAGGATCCGGTTTTTCTGTATTGACAAAGTACTCGACGGCGCGCAGCAGGTATAGCTGGCAGCGGTCGAGGGTATATCCGCGCAGTGCGCATTCTTCCGCGTACAGTTCCTCGGCGCGCTTTCCCTTTAAGGATTCGATCGACGTATATCCCATCGCGATCAGGTCCCGTTCCGTCCTTTCGCCGATATTCGGTATCTTTCGTAATCCGCTCATTTTTCTTTACATGTTTCCTCCTTATTTTATAATAATGTAGTAGATCCGGCTGCGCTTTATAGAGATCGGCTGCAAAAGGGGGTCATTTTTTTGCTTCTGATCGGCAGCCCGCTTTTGCCTCGGCAGTATCAGTTTGCTCGGCGATCGCCCTTTGCAGAAAATCGAGGAAAAGTTGTGCCGGCTTTGAAAATGCAGTGTACTTTTTCCAAACGATATCCAAATGGGTATACAGCGGCGGATCGAGCGGCTTGAAGCAGAGGGGGCTTTCTCCCGTAGTGTTGACGAGATTGTCGAGGCAGATGGCGTATCCCATGCCCGATTGGACGAGCAGCGTGGCGTTGTAGAGCAGGTTATACTGTCCGACGATACGGAGCCCGCGGGAGCTGCCGCCCAGCCATTCGATCAATTGGCTGTTTTTCTGCATGGACTGCATCGAGCAGAGCAGCGGCAGCGCGCGCAGTTCCTCTGCGGTTACGGTGTCGTTCTGTGCGAGCGGGCTGTCCCTGCGCATGAGTACGCCCCATCGGTCTGCGTCCGGCAGCCGCATCGAGTTGTATTTTTTCAGGTCGGGAAGGTCGACCACGATCCCAAAGTCGATCAGTCCCTTTTCCAATTTTTCGATCACAGCGTCCGCGTCGCCGCTGTAAAATTGAAAGCGCACGGCCGGATATTGCCGCTGCATTGCGCAGGCCGCCCGGGCGACCGTCCGCACGGCCCAGCTTTCGCCTCCGCCGATCAACACTTCGCCGGCGATGTCGTCGGGCGGGGCAGACAGATCTGCTTCCGTCTTTTCATAGAGGGAGAGGATCTCTTCCGCCCTCTTTTTGAGCAGCATTCCCGTTTCCGTCAGCGTGATCCTGCGGTTGCTGCGCACAAAGAGCGGCTTTCCCACTTCCTTTTCAAGATTCTGCATCTGCTTCGAAAGGCTCGGCTGTGATATGTACAGGTATTCGGCCGCTTTCGTGATGTTCAGTTCCTGTGCTACCGCCAAAAAATAGCGCAATTCCCGCAGTTCCATAAAATTTCTCCTTTGACTGCATTGTAACATATGTGGGCCGCGCTGTCAATCGGTGTTGCAAGATCGCTGGTTTCATCTTCGGCGCTCTGCGGGGGAGGGATGCAGGGCAGCGCTTTTGGATCCCAAAATCGGCCTTTCGGTTCCAAGATCGGCAGGAAGGACTATTCTGTCCATATCTGCATCTCGTATTTCCATTGCAGTATGCCCGTTAAAACCACCAGTTCCACGAGGAAGGGCGGGGAGGCATGGCCGTTCGCTTCTGCGCGCGCGAGCAGTTCGCCGCGCACTGCGCCGCGCGTTTGCTCGGTGCACTCCGCACACAGATATTTCCCTGCAGGCAGGGGCAGCAGATCTTTGTTCGGGGCACTGCGGGTACAGATGGTGAACATCCGCCGCTGTCCATCCTTTTCGTAGATCCCGGCTATATCCTCAAAGGCGAATTTTTCGCGGTTTTCTTCGCCGATTTGTGCAAAAAAATGGCGATGATAGTTCCATAAGTTTTCGATCGTCGGTTCGGTCAGGCTGTCCGATAGCAAGATGACGCGCGTCGGCAGTTCGCGGATAAAGATGCTGTCGGGCAGGGGAGATCCCGCGTTTTTGCTTTTATAGAATACTTTTGCGCGGCGGATTCGCTCCTTCACGCTCTGCAATTCGGCAATTTTTTCGTCGGCGCTCCGTTCGGCTTGTTCCAAAAATGCGACAATATGATTGAAATCATTGAACTTTAAAACCTTTTTGATCTCTTCGAGCGGCAAATCCATGCAGCGCAGGGCGCGCACGGTATTCAGCCGCACGATCTCTTCTTCGGTATAATAGCGGTATTTTGTCCATTCATCCGTCTTATGCGGGCTGACCAATCCGATCCGGTCGTAGTGGCGCAGGGTCTCCGCCGTCATTCCCACCAGTTTTGCCGCTTCTCCCACAGAATAAAATTTTTTCATTTTGCCGCGATTTCTCCTTGACCTTTGTGTTGCACAAAGGTTTATACTGATTATACCAGACAGGAAAAGGAAAGTCAAACGGACAAAACAAGGAGGTTTTTTATGAAAAAGCAGATGGCAGCGCTCGCCGTATGTGCGGTGTTTGCGGCAATTTTTACGATGGTCGGCTGTTCCGGCAGCGAGACGTTTGAGGCAAAAAACTATTCTTCCGGCAAAGCAGACGTTCGATCGGTCGTGATCGACGTAGAGGATCGGGCTGTGGAAGTCGGCCTTTCAGATGACGGGCAGGTCCACATCGAGTACAGTGAAAGCGAAAAGGAGTTTTACGAGGTAAAACTTTCTGAGAGCGGCGAGCTGACGATGACGCTGCAAACGGACAAGGATTGGACAGATTATATCGGCACCAAACCCGGAGCGGAATATCGCACGATCAAACTTTTAGTGCCCGACGGGATCCTGTCCGATCTCACGATCCGTACGACGAACGAAGCGGTCGAGGTGGCGCCCCTGTCCGTACAGGGCGTTGTATCGCTCGATGCCAATGGCGGAGATCTGAATTTTGAAAAGATCGGCGTCGGCAATCGTTTGGAGCTGACGGCAAAGAACGGAAATATTACGGGCTCCGTTCTGGGCGGATGGGATGATTTTTCCATTTCGTGCGAGTTCAAGAAAGGGGAGTGCAATCTGCCGCAGAATAAAGAGGGCGGAGATAAGACTTTGCTGGTCAATTGCAACAATGGCGACATCGCCGTTACATTTACGGCGGCTTAAAGGGAACAAATCGACAGGAGAGGGGCGGTCAGAGACCGCCCTTTTTCAGGCTGCGTAAAGCTGCAATAGATGCGAGCAAAAAACATGATCCAAAACGGCTGTATACATAAAAGAAGCAATTGCAAATTGTTGCGCTTTTGTGTTTAAAGGAGTACAATAAGAACGGTAAATGCAGTTTGGGCAGGGTATGTAAAATGTGGATCGTTGCGGCTGTTTTATCGGCACTGTTTGCCGGCATTACGGCGGTTCTCTCAAAATGCGGCATTCAAAACACAAACTCCAATGTCGCTACAGCCATCCGTACGTCTGTCGTGTTGGTTATGGCGTGGCTTATCGTTTTTATCACGGGAGCCTACAGGACGATAGCCGCGATCGCCGCCCGTTCATGGGTATTCCTGATATTGTCGGGGCTTGCAACGGGGGCATCCTGGATCAGCTATTTCAAGGCATTATCGATCGGAGAAGTGTCCAAAGTGGCAGCGGTCGATAAATCGAGTACGGTACTGTCCGTTCTCTTTGCGATCATCCTCTTTGCAGACGAACGGGAACTGTGGTGGCTGAAACTGATTTTTCTTGCGGTGATCACCGTCGGTACATATCTGATGACGGATATAAAGCGCGGCGAAGAAAAAGGAAAATTGACTTGGTTCGTCTTTGCCGGTTTGTCTGCGGTGTTTGCTGCCGCCACTTCCTTGTTGGCGAAGGTCGGGATTGAAAATGTAGATTCAAACTTGGCAACGGCAATTCGTACTTGTGTCGTCTTTGGAATGGCATGGCTCATTGTTATTTGCCGCAAGGAAGCAAAGTTTGTGCGGGAGGTAAACGGAAAAGAAGGTATCTTTCTTGTCCTTTCCGGCGTTGCAACGGGAGCGTCATGGCTGTGTTATTACTACGCAATTCAACAGGGGCAGGTCAGCGTGGTAGTGCCGATTGACAAATTGAGCATTCTGATCACTGTCCGGTTTTCCCTCATCGTGTTCAAAGAAAAATTGTCCGTAAAATCCTGGATAGGTTTGGCTCTGCTGACGGCGGGAACTGTATGCATGGCGGTGTTTACTTAAAATGGATTTTATGCGGGAGAGCATCTATAAAAAATGTATTGGACAGCCCCGATCTGTGGAAATAAAAATTTGTAGGGACAATCGCTCGGATGTCGATATCCTTCGACTTTGAAGCGGAGGACTTATCTATGTGCGCCGGTTACTATGAGGTCGAAGCAATTTTCGTATCGCTGCGTACAGAGAGGATCAAAATTCATTTACAAATTATAAGAGGCGGGTAAGGAAGTTTCATTGCTCGCCTCTTAAAGTTTTTGGAAGGGTATATTCCGTGATGATTTTGCGTTCGTTGACATCCGCGGGGGACAGCGCTACCATAGCCGACCGAAAAAGCAAATCGGATGGGTTGATGATGGAAGCGGAAAGCGGATGCCGAAATAATCTCTCGCACAAAAAACATACGAACCCCGACTTTTCGCCGGGGTTCGTATCATTCACTTTTGGCGCAGAGAGAGGGATTTGAACCCTCGGTACCCTTACGAGGTACACACGATTTCCAGAAGTGGCTCAATTTTCTTTTTTGCCCTCTTCATTCGCAATATACTCCATGTACGTTTGTAGCATTTTTTGAAGTATGTCGTCTTGTTCTTCGGGATTGCTTTTGTAGCTTAAAAGTTCAGAGGGGGATATTTTCAAATAATAACAGAGCATGAGCAGATGGTCAAAGTCTGGTTCACGTTTTCCCGTTGTCCATTGATTTAGTGTATTCGGCCTTACGCCGACAGCTTTCGCAATCGCTTTCTGTGTGAGTCCTTTTGAACTGATAAGTTCAGATAAATTTTCCGCAAATTTGTTTAACCGTTTCATGAAATTCACCTCAAAAATATATTATCACTTTTCGTGAATTTTTACAAACGGATTGATAAAAATCGCTTGACATTCTCAAATCGAGAATATATAATATTCTCAAATCGTGAATGTCGGGCGAGGGCGTTTGTGAGAGATAACTTTATAGGCCATTTGGCCGAGTTATAGTATAGTCCTTGTGCTCGCCCCGCAAGGGCTTTTCTTTTTGTCGAGTGAAACGGTAGTGTTCTTCGGGGATGATGAAGGAGATGTAGACGAGTGGAGCTGCTGTATATCGGAGCTGCTGGGCAAAGTTTGAGCATCGACGAGCACCCGAAAGGCGGGGGCCCGCTTGCGGGCGCCCCCTTGGGGCGCGAAAGGCGCGAAGCGCCTACTTAACTTGATTAAAGGTATTCTTAATGCCGTGATAAAGTAGCTTAACAATATTTTTGACTTCCTCGCGGATGGATGAGGTTTGTTTTATGCGTCCTGCTTCCTGTTACGATAGAAAGCTATATATCTGTGGTTCTGTGATAGAGCTCGTTGAGTTTGGATTACCCGTTGTAAAGACGAGTAAAAATTCCCGTGTTGGCAGAGCGGGACAGAGTTTTACCACGGATGACGTCAAGCTCTCAAATCGTTTGAAAAATGTTGGGCGTGCCTGTCAAAATGTTCGTCGTATTGTCAATACAAACTTTTCGACTTCTTCCAAGTTCGTGACGCTGACCTTTGCCGAGAATGTGACCGATTTGCGGTTTGCCAATCATGAGTTTGGAAAGTTTTTAAAGCGGCTTAAACGTTATTTGGGCTATATCCCGCAATATATTGCCGTCGTTGAGTTTCAAAAGCGAGGGGCGATACACTTTCATGTTTTGATGAATTGCCCGTATATTCCCGTGGAAGTGCTGGAACGGCTGTGGGGTCACGGCTTCGTCAAAATCAATGCCATCGATAACGTCGACAATCTCGGCGCTTACGTCACCAAGTATATGACGAAAGATAACATAGATGAACGGCTTGCAGGTCAAAAGAGTTATTTTACGAGCCACAACCTCAAAAAGCCCGAGGAGACGACGGACGGGGAATTGATAGACGAAGTTCTTGCCGCCGCAGACGTCGAGCGTGTTGCCTATTCGACCGAGTTTGATAGCGAGTACTACGGCACGATTCGTTATACGCAGTTGGTGCTGGCTTCTCCCGTCACGTTGGCGGATTTTCGCAGCCCGCCCGAAAGCCGTTGCTTCCCGCCGTTGTGGGGCGAGTGTATCCCGCTGCGTCCAGGTAGAGCAGGTTCTTATTGAGCCCTGTTTGTTGGCTTATGGACGGCGCCGTAGTTCGTGCAGAACGGGGCGGCGCGTTGGTATTGTCTGATAGGTTGGCTTATGAAAAAGCAAAAAGTTCGCTTCACGCTTGGCGAGTGGCTCGCCGAATGGTATAATACATATAAATTGCCGGCATTGACGAAGAGCTCTTTGGAGAATATCGAGCGCGTCATTCGGCTGCATATTCCGGCATGGCTCAAAGCGCTGCGTTTGGATGAGCTGACGGCGTTCCAGATCGATAAAGCGCTTGCGTCCATTCCCTCGCCGCGTATGCGTAAATACGCCTTTTCCGTGCTGCATAGCAGCTTGAAAAAAGCCTACTGTTTGGACTATATTGCTACGGACGTGATGAGCAAAGCAGAGCCTGTAAAGTATCGCTCCAAGCACGGAGAGGCGCTTACAGTAGGGGAACAGCGCGATTTTCTGCGAAAGGTCAGCGGTCACTATATGCGCAACTTGTTCGAGTTTTACCTGTATACGGGCGTGCGGCGCTGCGAGGCGCTTTCTCTTCGTTGGGATGACGTGGATTTTGTCGATGAGAAAATACTCATACGCGGAACAAAGACGGCTTCCTCGTTCCGAAGTTTGGACATGCTGCCATCTGTGCGCATGATTTTGGAACGGCAAAAGCTGCAATGCCCTGAGGGTGCGATGGTGTTCCCGTACAAGCCCTGCATCGTGAGCCGCACGTTTCATAAGTTTTGCCCGTCGCACAAGCTGCACGATTTGCGGCATACATTCGTGACACGCTGCGCGGAAAGCGGTATTGATCCGAACGTCTGCCAAAGTTTGGCGGGGCATAGTGACATTAAAGTAACGCTCGGGATCTATATGCATGCGAGTACACAGTTTCGTAAAAGTGAGTATGCAAAATTCCGCATAGAGCCGTTATAAAATGAAAGAGCACCCGTAAAAAGAGTGCTCTTTTGGCGCAGAGAGAGGGATTTGAACCCTCGGTACCCTTACGAGGTACACACGATTTCCAGTCGTGCTCCTTAGGCCGCTCAGACATCTCTGCATTTTCAATTGGGCGCTGCAGGTCGCTTAATTGCGAAATCAGCATAGTATAGTTTACCGTTTTTTGTGCGTTTTGTCAACAGTTTTTGCTGCCTATTTCGGTTTTTTCATGCCAAAGGAGGCCAATCAGCGCTTTGGTATCATGCGCGTTTTTTCACGTTTGCGCTTCTGTTTTGTGCGGACGGCGCATACGATAGAACGATCATGTCTTATTCTGGATACGAATCCGGCTATCGCTATCGTCGGTATAAAAAACCGGCGGCCGTGCGGGCGAAAAAATATATCATTTTGGGAGTGATTTTGGCCGTGCTCATCGGCCTGTTTGCCTGGTTTCAGCGCAATGTGACCGATTTGCTGTATTCACTCAGCGAGGCGACCGTCCGTTCCCTCGCGCTGTCCGCTCTGAATGATGCGGCGGCAGAAGCGCTGCAATGGAACGGGATCGATTACGATACCCTCGTCACCATCGAACGGGATGCAGAGGGGGAGATCTCGTCCATCGAAACGGATGCTCGGCAACTCAATTTGCTCGCCCGCCAGACAGTCGCCCTCGCTGCGACCAAATTGAATGCGGCGTGTGCGCAGGGAGTGCAGGTCCCGGCGGGGGCTTTGACCGGTATCGAGTTGCTCGCCGGGTTCGGTCCGCATGTCACTTTCGAGATCCTGCCTGTCGGCACCGCGCGCTGTGAGTTTCAGTCTGCGTTTACAAGTGCAGGGATCAATCAGACGCGGCATGCCGTGCAGATGGAAGTGACGGCGACCGTAAGCATTCTTTTCCCGTCCAAGGAAATGGAAGTTTCGGTCGACATGCCAATTCTCGTGTGCGAAAATATCATCGTGGGCGATGTCCCGTCCATATATTTGGACGGCCGGCAGCCCTTGTCGGGGGGCGGACTCTAATGTGTACGTGGCAGACAGAGCTTGTGTGAGCACGGAACGGCGAAGAGAAAAATTTTGTAAGTGCTGCCGTAAACGTTTGACTTTTGCGCGCTTTTGCATTATCATGGATACAACCTATCAATCGGTAAAGCGATGACGAAGACAGACGGACATGGCGCAGTCCTCAGAGAGGGCGACTCATCGGCTGTAAGGCCGCCCGGGCGGTGCGTCCGTTATTCCCTTCCGAGCCTCGCTTCGAACCCGCGTTTGCGGCAGTAGGGGCGTGCGTGCGCCGCGCGTTAAGCGGAGAATGAGGCGGGATTTTCCCGCGAACATAGGTGGTACCGCGCATCTCTGCGCCCTGTGACAGTTTGTCGCAGGGCGTTTTGTTTTTGGACCGCGGGGCTTTGATCCGTCAAGAAAGATCCGTCAAGGAGAAAAACGATATGAAAGAAAAGATCGAACAAATTCGCCGGGAGATCAGCGAGGGCATGCGCGGCGTTGCGAATCGCCGCCAGCTCTTCGAACTGAAAATGCAGTATCTCGGCAAGACGGGCGCGATTTCTGCGCTGTCTAAGGGCATGCGCGACATTCCGCCCGCAGAGCGCCCCGCTGCGGGGAAGCTGGTGGGCGATGTGCGCAGCTGGGCGGAAGAGCAGTTCGCCGCGCGGGAGGAGGAGCTGAAAAAGGAAGAGCTCGCCGCGCGCTACGCGAACGAACGCATCGACGTGACGCTTCCCGCGCATTTGGCGGGCGGCGGGTCAGTGCACCCCGTTTCCCTCGTCAAGCAGGAGCTCGTCGATATTTTTGCCGGTATGGGCTTCGACGTGTTCGAAGGCCCGGAGATCGAGCAGGACTATTATAATTTCCAGGCGCTGAACATTCCGGCCGATCACCCCGCGCGCGATATGCAGGATACATTTTTTATCGGCGGCGAGTTTTTGCTCCGTTCACAGACGTCCTCCGGGCAGATCCGCGTGATGGAAAACAAAAAGCCGCCGATCAAGGTGCTCAGTCCCGGCCGCGTCTACCGTTCGGATTCGGATGCGACCCATTCTCCCATGTTCCATCAGATGGAGGGCCTCGTCGTGGACAAGGGGATCACGCTGAACGACCTCAAGGGCATGCTGGACGAGTTTGCCCGCCGCATGTTTTCCTCCGAGACCAAGACCCGCCTCCGTCCCTCCTACTTTCCGTTCACAGAACCGAGCGTAGAAGTAGACCTTTCCTGCCATAACTGCGGGGGCAAGGGCTGCCGTATCTGCAAGGGCACGGGCTGGATCGAAGTGCTCGGCGCCGGTATGGTCAACCGCCGCGTGCTCGAAAACTGCGGCATCGATCCCGACGAGTACACGGGCTTCGCTTTCGGCATGGGGCTGGAGCGCATCGCCATGATCAAATACGGCATCAACGATATCCGCCTTCTGTTTGAAAACGACGTGCGGTTTTTAAAACAATTCCGGGATTAAGGAGGAAATATGAAAGCACCTCTCAGTTGGCTGAAAGATTATGTAGACATTGACGTATCCGCGCAGGAGCTGCAGCAAAAGCTCTTTTCCTGCGGGTTCGAAGTGGAAGAGCTGATCGACGTCGGCGCAGAGATCGACCGCTGCGTGGTCGGCCGCATTGAAAAGATCGAGAAGCATCCCGATGCAGATAAATTAAAGGTTTGCCGCCTCAACTGCGGCAGTTACGGCGAGGATATTCAAATCGTTACGGGTGCAGACAACGTCTTTGAGGGCGCGCTCGTTCCCGTCGCGCTGGACAATTCCTCCCTGCACGGCGGAGTCAAGATCAAAAAGGGGAAGCTGCGCGGCGTCGAGTCGTGCGGTATGCTCTGCTCGGGCGAGGAACTGGGCATCAATGATGACTGGTACGAGGGCGCAGACGTCAACGGGATCCTGATTTTACAGGGAGATATTCCCGTCGGTACGGATATCAAGGAAGTCGTCGGGTTAAACGATTATATCTTTGACATTGCCGTCACCTCCAACCGTCCGGATTGCCAGAGTATTTACGGGATCGCGCGCGAGGTCGCCGCGGTACTGCATAAGGAAGTGGAGCCCGTTCCGCTGACCTATCATATGGGTGCGTTCCGCACGAGCGAGCGGGTTAATATCTCCGTACAGGCGCCCGATCTCTGCCCTCGCTACATCGGTCATTATGTGCGCGATATTAAAATCGGGAAGTCGCCGCTGTGGATGCGCCGCCGCCTCGCGCTGTGCGGTCTGCGCTCCATCAACAACGTAGTCGACATCACCAACTTCGTGCTCTTAGAGCTGGGGCAGCCGATGCATGCGTTTGACCTTTCCCGCATTGCAGACAGCCGTATCTGCGTCCGCCGCGCGCACGAAGGGGAGGAGATCACCACGCTCGACGAAAAGACCTTCAAACTCACAAATGAGAACCTCGTCATTGCCGACGGCGAAAAGCCGGTCGCTCTTGCGGGCGTCATGGGCGGCCTGAACAGCGGCATCGCCGATACGACGCGCGAGCTCCTGTTTGAGAGCGCCAAGTTCGAGCGCGCCAATATCCGCCGCACTTCCCGAGCGCTGGGTCAAAAGAGCGATTCCTCCGCCCGCTACGAAAAGGGCGTGGATGCTTATACGACGGGCGTCGCGATCAACCGCGCACTCAACCTCATCGACGAGCTCGGCTGCGGTCAGATCGCCTGCGACCGCTTCGATGTCGCCGTGCCGCAGGATCCGCCGAAGCCCATCGAGACGACGGCAGCGCAGATCAATGCGCTGCTCGGCATCGAGGTGCCGCAGGATACCATGATCGATATCTTGGAGAGGCTCAACTTCAACGTCAAAGTGCGCGACGATGTGCTTTCCGTCACGGCTCCCGCATATCGCGAGGATGTGGACGGCTATCCCGATCTCGCCGAAGAAGTTATCCGTGAATACGGCTATGACCATATCGAAGGCACTTTTCTCTGCACGGCGGCCGTCACCAACGGCGGATTGAATGCGAGTCAGCGCCGGGCGGCGCGGGCCAAGCGCGCGCTGCGCGGGCAGGATTTCAGCGAGATCATCACCTATTCCTTTATTTCTCCGAAGGACTATGCACTCCTCCGCATCGAAGAAGAGGCGGCGAGGGCGATCCGCATCAAAAACCCCATCGGCGAAGATATGAGCGTGATGCGCACGACGCTCGCTCCCTCCATGCTGCACACGTTGGTGCGCAACATCCGCCGCGGCAACGACGGCGCCCGCCTCTTTGAGTTGGCGAGCGTGTACATCGCCGCATCCCTTCCTCTGCAAGCGCTGCCCGAAGAGCGCGCGACGCTGGGCATCGGCGTGTACGGTCCCGGCGAAGATTTCTTCTCAGCGAAGGCCGCGTTTGAGGCTTTGGCGGCTGAATTTGGCTTGCACTTCGACTATCGTCCGGCGGCCAAGCCCTTCCTGCATCCCGGGAAAACGGCGGAAGTCCTCTTTGGCGGCGCCGTGATCGGCTGGCTGGGCGAGCTCGCTCCCGACCTGAGCGAAGAGCTGGCCATAGAAATTCCCGTCTATTTGGGCGAGCTGGATTACGCTGCCCTTGCGGACGCGCTGGGCGCAGAGATCCATTATGCTCCGCTTCCCAAGTTTCCCGAAGTCCGCCGCGATCTCGCGCTCATCGTTCCGGAAGAGACGGCCTGTGCCGATGTGGAGGCGGCCATTCGCAGCGGCTGCAAATTTGTCGGTGGTGTCCGCCTGTTCGATGTCTACCGCGGCGAACAGGTCGGCGCGGGCAAAAAGAGCATGGCGTTCACAGTCACTTTTGTCCCGCACGAGAAGGCGATCGCGCCCGAGGATGCGGACGGGTATGTGCGCCGTATTTTGAAAACATTGCACGAAAAAGTCGGCGCAGAGCTGCGCTGACCGCCGGGAGGGGCGCCGAACGGCGCCCCTCTTTGCCTCAGAAGGAGGGGATAGATGCGAGCCTTTCTCATCGTCATTGACAGCTTCGGTATCGGCGCTCTGCCGGACGCCGAGGCGTACGGGGATGTCGGGTCCGATACCTACGGCAATACGTTTGCGGCGACGGGGATACTGCTCCCCGAGCTCGTTTCGCTCGGGCTGAACAATATCGACGGCGTCGCAAAGTCGTTTCCGACCGGCAGGACTTTATTGCCCGTACCCGCGCCGCGCGCGGCATATGCGCGCCTGCGGGAAAAGACGCCCGCCAAGGATACGACGGCGGGGCATTATGAACTTGCCGGCCTCGTGTTGGAGCGCCCATACCGCGTTTATCCGACTTTTCCGCCGGACGTAGTGGCGGATCTCGAACGGGCGGCAGGTGTATGCTTTATGGGCAATGAGGTCGCTTCCGGCACGGAGATCATTCAAAGGCTCGGCCCAGAGCATCTGCGCACGGGCAGACCGATCCTCTATACATCGGCGGATTCCGTCCTGCAGATCGCGGCAGACACGTCCGTCGTTCCGCTGGAACGGCTGTACGCGATCTGTGAAGCGGCGCGCCGCGTTATGACGGGTGACCGAGCTGTCGGCAGGGTCATCGCGCGCCCCTTCATACATGAGGGAGGGAAATTTACCCGCACGGCCGACCGACGCGACTATGCGCTCGAACCGCCCGGCGAAACGCTGCTCGACCGGCTTGCGGCGGCGGGCATCCCCGTGACGGGCGTGGGAAAGATCGGAGATATTTTCTGCGGCCGCGGCATTGCGTGCAGCATCCATACGTCCGGCAACGAAGAGGGCCTGCGCGTCCTCGCAGAGCTTGTGTGCGGAGCGGGGGATGGGTTGGTCTTTGTCAACCTCGTAGATACCGATATGTTGTACGGTCACCGCAACGACGCGGCGGGCTATGCCGCGGCACTGCGCCGTATCGACGGCGCCCTGCCCGCGATCGAAGCGGGGATGCGGGAAGGGGACGTACTCATCCTCACGGCCGATCACGGATGCGATCCTACCACTCCGTCGACAGACCACTCCCGCGAATACGTGCCTTTGCTCATTTATGGCAGCGGCGTCCGCCCGCTGGGTTTGGGTACGTTGGACGGTTTGGATCGCGTCGCGCATTTCCTCGGGGCTTATTTCGGATTGGAAAATGATGAACAGATTTACGGGCGTATCTGCCCGCAAAGGAGGAAAGGGCATGGACGGGATTGAACGGCGCGCGCAGCGGATCGCGCAACAGATCGCGGAGCGGCTGGATGCATCCGGCTGTCCCCGTCCCCGTTTGGGGTTTATCCTCGGCAGCGGCTGGGGTGCTGCGGCGGATCGGATGGAAATTTCCGCTTCCTTTTCATTTGCGCAGTTAGAGGGGATGCCGATGTGCGGCGTTCCCGGCCATACGGGGGTATTCCTCTGCGGAACCATGGCGGGGAAGCCGGCTGTGGCGGTGCAGGGGCGCCTGCATATGTACGAGGGGCATCCGCCCGCAGAGGCGGTCCTTCCCGTCGCCGTCCTGTATGCGTTGGGGGTGCGGACGATCGTCCTGACCAATGCCGCCGGCGCGGTGAATGCGGATTATTCGGCAGGGGATGTCATGGTCATCCGCGACCATATCAATTTTACCTTTCGCAATCCGCTCGCCGGTCTGGATTCGGGGGAGCGCACCCGCTTTGTCGATCTTGCGCATACCTATGACGAACAGTTGCGTGCGGCGCTGTGCGGGGCCTGCACGGGCGCCGGCATTCCCTGCCGCGAAGGGGTATACATGCAGGTGCTCGGCCCTTCGTATGAAACGCCCGCCGAAGTGCGCGCCTTTCGTGCGTTGGGTGCAGACGCCGTCGGTATGAGCACCGCCGTCGAGGCCATCTATGCGCGCTACCTCGGTATGCGCGTCGCGGCGGTCTCCTTCCTCAGCAACGCTGCGGCAGGCCTCTCTTCGGGCGGCGTCAGTCATGCGGAGGTGCTCGAGCGTTCCGCCTGTCATGCTGCCGCTCTCTCCGCTCTCTTGTATACCTTTGCGGACACGGCAGACTTCTGATCTCACTGAATTTATGATACAAAGGTCCGGCTTGGCGCCGGGCCTTTTTGCTGTGCGCCGCAGACAGACGTCTGCGGCTGTTCGCATAGAAGCGCGCACATTGCGCAAGATAAGGGAAAATCCGTAATAGGAGAGATGCAGAGGATGAAAAAACATTTCTTTATTTTGGCGCTCTTTGCCTGCTTGTGTACGGCTGTATTCGGAGCAGTACCCGTCGGTGCGGCGCAGTCTGCTGAGGCGGAGGCGTCGGGTGACGTGGCGATCTATGCCGCGGGGGCGGTGTCGGCCGCGTCGGATGCCGCGTCGGAATCGCTCGCGCCCGGCTGCAAGGCAGTTTATCTGTGCGATTGGCGCAGCGGTACGCCCGTCTATAAGCGCAACGAGAGCGCACATTTGCCGATCGCCAGTATGTGCAAGATCATGACTATGCTGCTCTGCTTTGAGGCGCAGGATGCGGGGCGGATCTCCGCCGACGAAGAGATTGCCGTCAGCGAACGTGCGGCTGGCATGGGCGGCTCGCAGGTGTTTTTAGAGGCGGGGGCCACGTACTCCGTCCATGACCTGCTCGAGAGCATCTGCATTGCATCCGCAAACGATTCCTGCGTTGCAATGGCAGAGCGCCTGTGCGGCAGCGAGCGCGCCTTTGTGCAGAAGATGAACGAGCGCGCGCGGGAGCTGGGCATGACGGATACGAATTTTGTGAACTGTACGGGGCTTCCGGCGGGCGGCCAATATTGCTGCGCGCGCGACGTCGCGCTCATGCTCGGCGAACTGCTGCGGCATGAAGAATATTTCGGGTACAGCCGCACCTGGATGGATGAAATGCACCATCCGGAAGGCCGCGTCACGGAAATGGCAAATACAAACAAGCTGCTCCGCAGTTATGTCGGCTGTGACGGCGGCAAGACGGGGTATACGTCCGAGGCCGGATATTGTATCGCGGCGACGGCTGTGCGCGGGGATATGCGCGCTCTCTCCGTGGTCATCGGCGCGCCGGACAGCAAGGCGCGTTTTGCCGGGGCGGGGGAATTGTTTGACTATATTTTTGCCAACTACACCAGCCGCGCCGTGCTCGACGATGCCGTCCTTTCCAGCCCGTGCGAGGTGATCGGCGGAAAAGAAAAACTCGTTGCCGTTCGGCCGGAACGAGCCTCTTACCTCTTCTGTGCGGCAGACGATACCGACGCCGTCGATTGTGTCATCGAATTGCAGCCCGCGCGCGCGCCCATTGCGGCTGGAGATGTCCTCGGCCGGGCGGTCATCTATAAAAACGGCGTTGAAGCGGACTGTGTCGCCCTGCTCGCCAACGAGGATGTCGCTCGCAGCGGTTATTTTGATTCTCTGCGCGATCTCGCTCAAAATTGGAATTATTGACCGTGAATGTCGCAATTTCATTCAAATAAAATGTACTATGCGTGTCATAGATCGGTGCTATTATGGGATGGTTGATCGGGATCGGCGTGCTGGCGGCAGTGTTGCTCCTGCCCATCGTGCTGAGTATTCACCTTTATTTGGATGTCGGGGAGAAGAAGCTGTATTTCGGCGTCTATGTTCTGCGCGTGATCAAATTGTTCGGCGGATACGCAGCGCCTGTCCGCGGCGGAGTCGCCGTTCACTTATCCCGCCGCAAGGCTGTGCTTCTGCCCTACGCCGAACTGTTTGCTGCGGGGAAAAAATTTGAGATCGCGCGCGGTTTTGCCGTCGCAGATGCGGCGGTCCTGCTGGAGATCGGGCGGGAAGAACAGCCCGCCCTCGCCCTGTTCGCCGCGGCAGCGGCGCGCATCGCTGCCTGCATCGGTGCGGCATATTTGCGGGCGCACAAAAGGAATGTGGGCGGATTGCATGCAGATGTGCTGCTGTGCGTGGGGGAGGATCGTTTGAAGGGGAGCGGGCGCATTTTGCTCGCCTTCAATCTCGCCGTTCTGATCGCGGCTGCCGTCAAATTATTATTGCGAAAAATAATGGAGGAAAAGGAAACATGAAGGAAAAATCGGAGCAGAAAGTCAATGAGCTGGTCGACCGTTCTATGCAGAATTTGAGTGAATTGGTCGATGTCGATCATGTGGTCGGCGCACCCATCGTCACGGCGAGCGGATTTCAGGTGATTCCCGTTTCGCGCGTTACGGTCGGCTACCTCGCGGGGGGCGGAGACCTCGGAGAGATCAAGGTGATCAAGGACGGGGAAAGCGTCCCCTTCGCGGGCGGCAGCGGGGTGGTCGTCTCTCTCAAACCGGCAGGTTTTATCGTAGATGAGGGAAAGGGCTGCCGCTATATCCGAGCGGGAGAGGATCCTCTCGACAACCTCATCGATAAGGCCTCCGAATGGGTGGGAACACTTTCGGGCAGGAATGACTGATCGCACGCCTGTTTTAGCAACGGATTCCGGGCTGGAGCCGATATCGATCGCGCGCCGCCCGTGCGCAGGCCGGGCGGCTGCCTGCCTGTTAGCGGCGCTGCTTGCATTTGCGGGGCTTTTCTTTTCGGGCCCGCACACCTCCTTTGCGGCGGAAACTTCGCGGGGAGAAGCCGTCGCCGAGGTCACGACCGGCCGCATCCTGTATGAACACAACGGCGGAAGGCGGCTTCCCATGGCGAGTACGACCAAAGTCGTGACGGCGCTCACCGTGATCGCCGGCGGCGGATTGGACGAGGTCGTTGCGATCCCGCGCGAAGCGGTCGGGGTCGAGGGGTCAAGCGTGTACTTGCAGGAAGGAGAGCGTTGGACAGTGCTCGATCTTCTCTACGGGCTGTTGCTGCGTTCGGGCAATGACTGTGCCATAGCTCTCGCATTGCATTGTGCGGGCAGCGTCGAAGCGTTTGCCGAGCGCATGAACGTTCTCGCTCTCACCTGCGGGGCGGAGGATAGCCGTTTTGTCAATCCGCACGGCCTGCCCGCGGAGGGGCATTATACGACTGCCTGCGACCTCTGCCGCATCGCAGCCTGTGCCATGCGCGATGAAACCTTTCGTTCGATCGTCTCCTGTCGCTCGCACCGCGTGCCGGATGGCGGAGCGGGGGTGCGCGTACTCCACAATAAAAATAAATTTTTACAAAATTATGCGGGCGCGGACGGAGTCAAGACGGGGTATACGAAAGAGGCGGGGCGCTGTCTGGTCGCCTCGGCCGAGCGTGACGGCATGCGCGCCGTCTCTGTCGTGCTCGGCTGTCCGGATATGTACGGCCGCAGCGCAGAGTTGCTGGACGGCGCTTTTTCCCGTTATAAAATGCATCCGCTGTTTCGGGCGGAGGAGTATCTGCGCACCGTCGCTGCGGGGAAGAGCGGCAAAAACTGCCGCTGCGGCTGCGCGCACAGCTTTTCGTACCCCTTGGCAGAGGGAGAAGAAGAGTTGGTCCGCATCGAGGAAGATCTGCCCGCATCTCTGCCTCTTCCCGTACGGGCAGGGCAGCCTGTCGGAAATTTGAAGATTTTCTTCGCAAATCAGTTGCTTTTTTCGCAGAAAATCGTTACTATAGAGAGTGTGAATCAGGGCATCCTCGACATCTTGCGAGCGATCGCCGAAAAGTACTGAGGAAGAGCATGAGAATCAACAAATATCTCGCAGAGTGCGGCGTCGCGAGTCGCCGCGCCTGTGACAAGCTGATCGCAGAAGGGCACGTCAAAGTCAACGGCAAAGTTGCAGCGCTGGGGGAGGACGTCCGCGACGGGGACGATGTCACCGTCGACGGAAACGCCGTCCGCCGCCGCCTTTCGCACAGCTATTACCTGATGAATAAGCCGAAGGGATATGTCTGTACCGTCAAGGATGACAAGGACCGCAAGACGGTCATGCAGCTGCTCCCTGCGGGGGCAGGGCGGCTTTTCCCCGTCGGCAGGCTGGATTACGATACGGAGGGCATGCTGCTCTTTACAGACGACGGTGATCTCGCTTTCCGCCTTACACACCCCAAAAACGAGATCGAAAAGACGTACCTCGTCAAGATCGAAGGGTTCATTACCGATGCGGAGCTCAATCGCCTGCGCACGGGGATCGAGTTGGACGGTAAGATGACCAATAAGAGCCGTATCCGTCTGATCTCGATCGATAAGCGATTTACGAAACTGCACGTGACCATCCATGAGGGGCGCAACCGTCAGGTCCGTCGCATGTTCGAGGCGGTCGGCAAACATATCGTCTTTTTAAAGCGCATCAAGATCGGCGATATGGGCCTCGGTTCGCTCGAGCGCGGCGCTGTGCGCAAACTGACGCCGGAAGAGATCTTTTATCTGACCAATCTTTGAGAAAAAGCGGAGTGAAGTAAAAAAGGGCGGGCGCCGCGGCTGTTGCCGCGGCGCCCGTTCCTTTTTTATCTTCAACCCCTCAAAAAAATTTTATGCAGAGTACTCTGTGTGTCATAAAAGCGATGAATTTCGTTACTTTTGCGAGGGGAATAGTTTGGCGATCATGCCGCTCACATAGTGGACGGGTATGAGTTCGATGCGGTCCTCAAATTTTTTGACGCTCTTAAAATTTTTCCCGGGGAAAAGGACGCGCTTGAATCCCATCTTGACGCATTCATTGACGCGCTTTTCGGCGAATGTCACGCCGCGCACTTCGCCCGTTAAACCGACTTCGCCGAACACGGCGGTGTACTTGTCGATGGGAATATTTTTATATCCGCTCGCCAGCGCCGCGCACACGGCGAGGTCGACGGCCGGTTCGTTCAGGCGGATGCCGCCCATCGCATTGAGGTAGACGTCCAGGTTGGAAAAGGAGAGGGAGCATCTCTTTTCGAGTACGGCGATGAGCAGTACCAGCTTATTGTAATCGATGCCGAGCGGCATGCGCCGCGGCAGGCCGTAAGCCGTCTTTGTAGCGAGTGTCTGCAGTTCGACCATCATGCAGCGGTTTCCCGTTTCTGCGGGCATCACGCAGCTGCCCGCCGCCTCTCCGCGGGTTTCGGAGAGGAAGATCCCCGAATAGTCCGAAATGCCGAAGATCCCTTCGCCCGTCATCTCGAATACGCCCACTTCCTGCACCGAACCGAAGCGGTTTTTGTAGGCGCGCAGGATCTTGAAATTTTCTTCCCGCTCTCCTTCAAAGTAGAGCACGGTGTCCATGATGTGTTCGAGGACTTTCGGCCCGGCGAGCGATCCCTCCTTGGTCACGTGCCCGACGATGAAGAAGGTGATGCCGCGGCTCTTGGCGATGCGCTGCAATTTTCCGGCGCATTCGCGCACTTGGCCGACGCTCCCGGCCGCGCTGGACAGTTCGCTCGTATACACCGCCTGGATCGAGTCGATGACGACGAATTTTTCCTCTTCGATCGCCTCTTCGATGTCTTCAAGGCAGGTCTCATTCAGGAGGAGAAGGTTGGAAGAATCCAGTTTCAGCCGAGAACAGCGCATTTTGACCTGCGAGCAGCTCTCTTCGGCAGAGACATACAGGACTCTGTGCGCGCGCGACAGGTGCGCCGCAACTTCCGTCAGCAGCGTGCTCTTGCCGATGCCCGGGTCGCCGCCGATCAGTACCAACGAGCCGGGCACGATGCCGCCTCCCAGTACGGTATCCAGTTCCGCGATCCCGGAAGAGATGCGGTCAAAGCGTTCCTCCTGCACTTGCGAGAGGGGAACGGGGCGCCGAACGCTCGCCGAGCGCTCGCGCTTTTCTTTTTTCGCGGCGGGCGCGGGCGTTTGTGCGATCTCCTCGACGAGCGTGCCGAACTTCCCGCAGCCGGGGCATCGGCCAAGCCACTGCGGGCTCTGTGCGCCGCATTCCGAGCAGATATAAATGGATTTCGATTTAGCCAATGTGTGTCGCTCCTTCGTTCACATGATCGATCGTGTCCTGCAATCGGTTCAAAAATTGTGCCGCATGGTTACCGTCCATCTGTACGTGATGGAACTGAAAGGACAGCGGCAGCGTCACCTTACCAAAGTGACGGCGATGCTTCCCCCAAATCAGGAAGGGGTTGTTGTAGATGCCCGCATAGAGATTGACGGCGCAGTCGATCTCACTGTCGACGAGGGCAGAGGTGCCGATCACCATATATTCCTCGCCCAGTTCCAGCGGTTTGCCCGTAGCCGAAACTTCGGCGGTCCTTCTGCGGTATTCAGCGTCGAAGAGGCGCATATCCTTTTCCCACGGAATGTCGCAGGTGGCGATGCCGTCCTCTGCCGTACGGGCGACGACGTTGACGGCGAGGCGTTCAAATTGCATCAGTTTGCCCTGCACAGGAAGCAGAAAAAACGGTTCCGTCATCGCTGCCGCTTTGCCGATGCACCAGCACAGCAGCATATTGAACGGAAACCCCTGTCGCCGTTCCATTCGGACGAGAGGGGTCACGTTCAACGTCCGGCACAGCGTCACCATCGGCATGGGCGCGTTCATCCATAACGCAAAGGCCTCCGCCCTCTTCGTCTTTTGCGGATCGATCTCTTTCACGGCTCCATCTCCCTCTTTATACTCTTGCATTCCCGCAAGCAGGGGTGCGATATCGGAGAGCACGCTCTCTTCGTTCTCGTAAAAGCTGAGTCGGTTGTCCGTTCCCTGCCACCAATATTCCTGTTCGTATTCGTCAAAGGTCAGTGCTTGGTCAAGGTAGGAGTAGGTCCCGTCCTCACGCTGCCAGATGAGTATGCGATGTTTTTTGTCCTCGCTGAAAAAACCGCGCACGATCGCTGCGCCCTCCGGCATGGCGCGCCAGCGCCAAAACAGGTTTTCGGGATATCGGTCCTTTGGCATGTTTTCCTCCGGAGTCAAACTGACTGTATCAGCGCGTTCGCGATCACGGTGATGCCTTCACCGCGGCCGAGGTATCCCAGCCCCTCATTGGTGCCCGCCGATATGCCGACGGCGCTCTCCGCAATGCCGAGGGCGCGCGCGATGTTCGTTTTCATTTGCCCGATGTGCGGCGCCAGTTTTGGAGATTCCGCCACGATCGCCGCCGACACATTCCCGACGGAAAATCCGGCGTCTTCGAGCAGCTGCCGCACCTTTTGGAGCAGAGCGAGGCTGTCCGCGCCCGCCAACTGCGGGTCGGTATCGGGGAAGTAGTGCCCGATATCCGGAAGCCCCGCTGCCGAAAGGAGAGCGTCCATGACCGCGTGGCACAGCACGTCCCCGTCGCTGTGCGCGCGCAGTCCGGTCGAGGAGTCAATTTTCACGCCGCCCAGCACGATGTGTTTGCCGTCCGCACCGAATGCGTGCGTATCCGCGCCGATGCCCGTGCGCATTTCATGCATACAGAAATCCTCCGCAAATGTGAGTTTTTGGTTGACCGGATCCCCTTTGAAAAGCCGAGGCGGTGCGATGTATTGGCGATACAGGCCCGAATCGTCCGTAAAATGGTCTTCGGGAGACATTTTGCGGTAAGCGGCGAGCAGTTCGCGGAAGGAAAATCCCTGCGGCGTCTGTACGGTGAACAGCCCTTCGCGCGGCACGCTTGCCTGGATGAATCCGCTCTCTGCGCGCGCGGCGGTATCCGTGCAGGGCAGGGCGCAGACGGCGCTGCCGAACTGCCGCACGGTGCGGATGCAGTCGCCGATGATCCTCTGCGTAACGAAGGGCCGAGCGCCGTCGTGGACGAGCACGTAGTCGGGCGGGCAGGGGAGCGAGGCGAGCGCTTCGAGCGCATTTTGTACAGACTGCGCGCGCGTCTCTCCTCCCTCGACAAGGAAGGTGTTCGGGAAACGGCACAGTTCTTGCTCGATCGCTTCCCGGTCCGCGCCGCTCACGCAGACGGCGATGCCCGCGATATTTTCGTTGCGGGCAAAGGCCGAAACGGTGCGGGCGAGCACGGTCTGTCCGCCCATCCTTTGCAGGAGTTTATTGTTTGCAAATCCCGCGCGCGAGCCGCTGCCCGCCGCGGGGATGATGGTATAAATGTTCAAGGGTCATTCCTTTCCGAATTTTTTCAAAAGGGATTTGTTGGTGTATGTTGTGGCACGGGCGGCCGATGCGGCGGTCCGCTCGCGGCCTTTTGTTAAACATGGCATTCGAGCGGCCGGTCGAACGGTTCTCGCCGCGCGCGTTCCGCGTCGGTCTCCGGCGCGTCGGTACAGCCCATCGCGGCATAAAAGGCCTGGCTTTCCACGGCCGGATGCGAGGAGATATAGAGTTTTTCGGCGCCTTGTGCTTTTGCCCAAACTTTAACGTACAGGAAAAGTTTTCGGCCGAGGCCCGCGTGCCGCAGTTCCTCGGAAACGTGCAAGGAAGTCAATTCCCGATATTGGCCGCCGCTGCCGAACGGCCGCCCCTCGACGGAAGCGAATCCCTTCAGCTGTCCGTTCAAAAATGCGCCGAACACAGCCCCGCCCGCGTGCACGGTATTGCGCAAGCATTGGATCAAAAATGTATAATCGCTCTCGTTCCAATCCTCGACAGAGGGGGCGAGGGTTTCCCGCCAATCGCCGTCGATGCGGCGCAGACAGAGCGTCACTTTCTGTCTTCTCGAAAAATGAGCAAAGAGCGGAAGGGCGATCTCCGCTTCTTGCAGGGGACGTATGGCCGCGTCAATCTTTGATGATCTCATACAACTCTGCGGCCTCATCCTTTTTGACCGTCTCTTTCAGCTGCAAAACGCGGAATTTCAGCGAACCCGCCGCAAAGGCGAGTTCGACTACGTCGCCCGCTTTCAGCTGATAGGCGGGCTTCACGTCCCGCCCGTTTACGCTCACTTTGCCCGCTTTGCAGGCGTCGCCGGCGACGGTGCGGCGCTTTAAGATGCGCGAGACCTTCAAAAACTTATCGATGCGCAAAAGGGGACCTCCGGTGCCGCAGAATCAAAAATCGCCCGCCCGCTGTGCGGCGGTCGGGATTTTCTGTCGAAAAGGCGGCGTTTTTCTGTATTTTGAAAAAATTTCGCGGTCTGAACCGCAAAACGAGTTGACAATTTTTGCAAAATTTAATATAATACCGAACTGTATCTATTATGGAGTATAATGTGCATTTTGTCTGTTATCTTCTCTTTTGCAGAGAAAAACAGCGGGCAGCGCCGTACGCTCTTCTATAATATGGATAGAGCCGGCTGCGGTGCGGGGGAGATCCTTTGCGGAACTCTGTATGCAACATTATACCGCAAAACTCCGGAGTTGTAAAGAGGCGGAGGATAAATGAGCGAAAAAATTTTTTTCGCGTCTGCCGAATGTCGCCGTGGTGTTTCGCGTACCGGGAATCGAAAATAATTTAGGAGCGTGTGTTTGATGAATTTACCCATTCAAAAGTACGGCAAAACAGAGAGACGGAAATTCGGTAACATCAACGAGGTCATCGAGATCCCCGACCTCGTCGAGATCCAGAAAGATTCCTATCGGAATTTTATCGAAGAGGGTATCGGCGAAGTGTTCGAGGATTTTTCTCCGATCACCGATTATTCCGATCACTTTGAGTTGTATTTTCTCGACCACGAATTCGGCACCAAACCGAAGTACGACGAAAAGGAGTGCCGCAACCGCGACGCTACGTATGCCCTTCCCCTCCGCGTGAAGGTGCGCCTCGTCAATAAGGTGAAGGAAGAAGTCATCGACCAGGAAGTGTTCATGGGCGATTTTCCGTTGATGACGGAAAACGGCTCGTTCATCATCAACGGTGCAGAGCGCGTCATCGTCTCGCAGCTCGTCCGCTCCCCGGGTGCATACAACGAATCGGAAAAGGATAAGTCCGGCCGCGAGATGTTCAAGACGACGGTCATTCCCAACCGCGGCGCCTGGCTCGAGTTCGAGCAGGATTCGCAGGGCGTCATGTGGGTGCACGTCGACCGCAAGCGCAAGATCTGCGCTACGGTGTTGCTGCGCGCCCTCGGCTTCGGTTCCGACGTCGCCATCCGCGACGTGTTCGGCGACGACGAGCGCATGATCAACGCGACCATCGAAAAGGACACCGCCAAGAGCGAGCAGGACGGCCTCATCGAGCTGTACCGCCGCCTGCGTCCCGGCGAGGTCCCCACCGATGACTCCGTGCGCCAGCACATGCACAACCTCTTTTTTGATCCGCGCCGTTACGACGTGGTCAAAGTCGGCCGCTATAAATTCAATAAAAAGCTGAACATAGCCTATCGTCTGCCCGGCTGCATCGCCGCGGAAGACATCGCAGATCCTTCCACGGGCGAGATCATCGTCGCCAAAGAGGAGAAGATCTCCGAAGCAAAGGCCAATCAGATCCGGAATGCCGGTATCAATGTGGTCGAAGTGCTCGTTTCCGACGAGAAGGCCGGCCGCATCAAGCACCGCATCATCGGCAACAACACGGTCGATTTCGCGGCCCTTTCCGACCGCAACCCGAAGAGCTTCGGCCTGCTTCCCTCCGTCTATTATCCGAACTATAAATTTTCGGAAGAGATCGCCGCCGCATGCGACAATGCGGACATCGAAACGGTCGCAGAGCATTACCGCGACCGCATCAACGAGGCCTTTTTCACGGCCGAGACCAAGCCCTCGGAGGATGAAAAAGCAGAGGAGCGCAAAAATCGCGAAAAGCGCCGCGAGAACCGCATCAAGTTCGTCTCCGCCTGCAAACTCTTCCACGAGATCCTCCGCCGCGACGATCCGACGGTCTCTCCCGCAGAAAAGAAGGCGCTCCGTCCGCTGATCGACCGCCTCAATCATCGCCATATCACGGTGGACGACGTCGTCGCCGCCGTCTCGACCAACCTCGACCTGCGCTACGGCATCGGCACGGTGGACAATATCGACCACCTCGGCAACCGCCGCGTCCGCTGCGTGGGGGAATTGCTGCAAAACCAGCTGCGCGTGGGTATCGCCCGCCTCGAGCGCCTCATCAAGGAGCGCATGGCGACGCAGGATCCCAACGAAGTCACTCCTTCGGGATTGATCAATGTCCGCCCCGTTTCGGCTGTGATCCGCGAATTCTTCGGGTCTTCGCAGCTGTCTCAGTTCATGGATCAGACCAACCCGATCGCGGAATTGACGCACAAGCGCAAGCTGTCCGCTCTCGGCCCCGGGGGCCTCAACCGCGAGCGCGCGACGTTCGACGTGCGAGACGTTCACCACAGCCACTACGGCCGTCTCTGCCCGATCGAGACGCCGGAAGGTCAGAATATCGGTCTGATCTCCTCGCTCGCGACCTTTGCAAAAGTCAACGAATACGGCTTTATCATGTCGCCGTACCGCCGCGTGCATAAAGAGGGATATAACGAACACGGCCATCCTTCCGTCATCCGCGTCACCGACGAAGTCGATTATCTGACGGCGGACGAGGAGGACAAGTACATCGTCGCACAGGCGAACGAGCCGCTCAATGAGGATGGCACGTTCGTCAACGAGCGCGTTTCCTGCCGCCGTCAGGCCGAGATTACCCAGCTCCCGCGCGAGATGATCGATTACATGGACGTCTCGCCGAAGCAGCTTGTCTCCGTCGCGACCGCGCTCATCCCGTTCCTGGAAAACGACGATACCAACCGCGCCCTGATGGGTTCGAACATGCAGCGCCAGGCGGTGCCTCTGCTCAAGACGGAGAGCCCGATCGTGGCGACGGGCATCGAGGCGGCGATCGCGCGCGACTCGGGCGTCATGGTCAAGGCAAAGGAAGCGGGCGTTGCGATCGGCGTCGCATCCGACCTCATCCGCATCCGCCGCGACGACGGATTTGTGGACGAATATCCTCTGAAAAAATTCGAGCGCTCCAACCAGGGCACCTGCCTCAACCAGCGCCCGATCATCAATACCGGCGACAGGGTGGAGGCGGGCGAGATCATCGCCGACGGCCCTTCCACCAACAACGGCGAGCTCGCGCTCGGCAAAAATATCCTCATCGGCTTCATGGAGT
>ERZ1643247.767-NODE-767-length-35411-cov-12.769007_pt1 | contig 35411 bp, 33 predicted proteins | sample MGYA00579264_ERZ1643247 | MGnify/ENA primary metagenome ERZ1643247 (study PRJEB29033, sample SAMEA4952262) | chicken gut metagenome | biome: Broiler Chicken; feature: Gastrointestinal Tract; material: Caecum | place: Ireland | collected 2018 | study: Broiler... | reverse complement strand
CACTCTTTTTCTTCACTGTTGCACTTGCATTGTAAATCGGCATGGCGGCAAAGTAACCAAAACGCCACCGGGGACGGCTCCGATGAGCACTTCGTGCTCATAGTCGCCTTTCCCCGGACCCCATTACGGGGGACGCGTACTTGACAGTCTCAGGAGAATTTCCGGCGCGCAAAATCTGAGTGACCTCCGCGATTCCTCCCGGGCCACTGGGCCCTGGGGTTGCAAAAATTGCTGCTGGTGTGGTTCTACATCTGCGCCTGGCTTTGCCGAGCAGGTGTTTGCTGGTCCGTGATCGGCGGGCCGGCCAGTGTCCGGCCCCTACGAAAGGACAGGACGCTTCCGCATCCGCCGTAGGGGCGGGGGTCCTCACCCGCCCGCTCTGGAGGGATTCTCCCTTTGTAGGGCGCGGCCTCCTGGACGCGCCGTTCTGAATCGCCGCAGAGAAACGCCGTAGGGGAGACCCTTGCGGTCGCCCACTGTGGGAAAACCGTTCCACCCGTAGGGGCGGCACACCTGGGCCGCCCGCCCGATTTTGGGACCGCTCTCCCCTATTCGTAGGGGCGGCTATCAGCCGCCCGAAAGCCTTCCCCTTTAGGGGAAGGTGCCCCAGTGCGCACACTGGGGCGGATGAGGGTCTGTAAAACGCCCAAACCTCAATTTCCCGTAAAACCACCGGTCATCTGAGACAGCTCCAGAGAATCCAAGATGGCGTGGATCTCCTCCAGTTCCACCTGGGTGCCGAACATATCATATCGCAGAACTGGGACCAAAGGTTTCAAACACCCATGAAATTTAAGAATTCTCCCCCGCCCCCGCCGCTTCCCTCCCCTGAAAATCTATGGTACAATGGGACGGAACCGAAAGGGAGGTTTCTTCCATGAGCACCGACATTTTAGTGGTAGACGACGAGGCGGCCATCGCCGACCTGGTGGAGATCTGCCTGAAAAACGAGGGCTACACCGTCCACAAGTTCTATACCGGAAAGGAGGCCCTCTCCTGTGTGGCGAGCACCCACCTGGACCTGGCCATTCTGGACGTGATGCTCCCGGACGTGGACGGGTTCACCCTGTGCCAGAAGATCCGGGAGGACCACCTGTTCCCCATCCTCATGCTCACCGCCAAGGTGGAGGACATGGACAAGATCATGGGGCTGACCCTGGGGGCTGACGACTACCTCACAAAGCCCTTCAACCCCCTGGAGCTGGTGGCCCGGGTGAAAACCCAGCTGCGGCGGTACACCCGCTACAACCCCTCCGCCCCCGCCGAGGGGGGCGAGCCCCAGGAGTACGACTTCCGGGGGCTTCAAATTTCCAAAGTGAACCACAAGTGCGTCCTCTTTGGGGAGGAGCTCTCCCTCACCCCGTTGGAGTTCTCCATCCTCTGGTACCTGTGCCAGCACCGGGGGCAGGTGGTGTCCAGCGAGGCCCTCTTTGAGGCGGTGTGGGGGGAGCGGTACTTTGAGAGCAACAACACCGTGATGAGCCACATCGCCCGGCTGCGGGAGAAGATGCACGAGCCCAGCCGGAAGCCGAAATTCATCAAGACCGTTTGGGGGGTGGGGTATACCATTGAGTAAGCAAAGACAAATGGGCGGCGGCCAGAGGCGCTCCCGCCGCTCCACCCTCCAGGCCTGGGGCTACTATCTGCTTGCCCTGATGGCCTGGGTGACCATTGTGCTGGTGGTCAGCGTGCTGGGCTTTATTATCTGCCGCAGCCTGATCTGGTACGAGACCAACCCCCTCTACCATCTGCTCAACTGGGTGCGGGACTATTACTTCTTTGTGTTTGCCTTTGTCATTCTGGTGGGGTGGGTGGTCATCAGCTACTACTTCATCGCCCGGCCCAACCAGCAGCTCCAGGCACTGGTGGAGGCCTCCGGACAGCTCTCCCAGCCGACGGAGGAGCCCATCCGCCTCCCTCCCGCCATGAAGAGCGTGGAGGACCAGCTGAATCTGGCTCGGGAGGAGGCCCTCCGGGCCCAGCAGGCCGCCCGGGAGGCGGAACAGCGGAAAAACGATCTGGTGGTCTATCTGGCCCACGACCTGAAAACGCCCCTCACCAGCGTCATCGGCTATCTGACCCTCCTGCGGGACGAGCCCCAGATCTCCCCGGAGCTGCGGGCGCGGTACACCGGCATCGCCTTAGAAAAGGCGGAGCGGCTGGAGGACCTGATCAACGAATTTTTCGACATCACCCGCTTCAACCTGAGCCACCTGGAGCTGGAGAAGCAGACGGTGGATTTAAGCCGCATGCTCCAGCAGGTGGTCAGCGAGTTTGAGCCCATGCTCGCGGAGGAGCAGCTCACCTGCACCCTGGACCTGCCGCCACGGATGGACTACCCCTGCGACCCGGACAAGCTGGCCCGGGTGTTTGACAACCTGCTGCGCAACGCCTGCCATTACAGCACGCCGGGGACGGAGGTTCAGATCTCCGGAGCGGAGACCGGCGCATCTATCGTTCTCAGCTTCCATAATGAGGGGAGGACCATCCCTCCGGAGAAGCTGGAGCGCATCTTTGAGCAGTTCTTCCGCCTGGACAGCTCCCGCGCCACCCGCACGGGGGGCGCGGGCCTTGGCTTGGCCATAGCCAAGGAGATTGTGGAGCTCCACGGGGGGACCATCTCCGCCCGGAGCTGGGACAACCAGGTGGAGTTCCAGGTCACCCTGCCCAAGGCGGGGCGGGAGGGGGATTTCCATGGATAGCGCCGCCCCCCTGTTCGCCGGTTGGAAGAAAACCATGGTGCGGAGCTGCCTCCAGGGCCACATGGGCACGGTGGTCACCGACGGGCGCACGCCCCCGGAGAGCGCCCTGTGCGCGGTGGGGGACTTCTGTTTTCTGGCCGGGAGACCCGACCCGGAGCTGGCCCGCCAGGCCGACCGCCCCATCCTGATCCCCCGCACCCCGGACTGGGAGCCTGTGCTCCGGTCTGTTTTTGGTGAAAAGGCGTCTCCCTTTCCCCGCTATGCCATGGATGGGCCGGAGGCGTTTGACCGGGAGCGGCTGGCCGCGTACGCCGCCGCCCTGCCGGAGGGGTACGCCCTCTCCCCTATCCTGCCTCAGCACTACCCCGTCCTCATGGGACAGGCGTGGTCCAAGGACCTGTGCGGCAACTTCCGGGACGGGGACGACTTTGTCCGCCGGGGGCTGGGGGTGATCGCCCTGCAAGATGGGATTCCGGTGGCCGGAGCCTCCTCCTATACCATCCACGACGGGGGCGTCGAAATTGAGATCGACACCCGGCCCGACCAGCGGCGGAAAGGGCTGGCCCTCTCCTGCGGGGCGCGGCTGATTCTGGACTGTCTGGACCGGGGGCTCGTCCCCAGCTGGGACGCCCACAATCTGCCCTCGGTCTCCCTGGCGGAGAAGCTGGGGTACCGGCTGCACGCCCCTTATCGGGCGTACCTTCTGGATTTGAATCCGTCTTAGTATAGAAACAACGGCCCGCCGAACCGGCGGGCCGTTGTACTTTGCTGTTATTTACGCAGGGGCGGCGCTGCGGACGCTGGAGATGAGAAAATCCCCGATGCCCTGGTTGTCCAGCACCTGACTGCGGGTGGACAGGTCGTTGAAGTGCCACCACTCCGAGGCCAGGGGGGTGAGCTCCGCGCCGGTGCAGTACCGCTGGAGCCCCAGGGCGGGCTTATTGGAGGCCATGGCCTGAGTCATCTCCGCATTCTTCCAGGCGGTGGTGGAGTTGATGGTCACCGGGGCGGTGTAGGTAGCCGCCGCCCGGCTGAGCTCGTGGATGGGGGTGGGCATCTCATAGCGCTCATAGTTCCATACCCGCACGTAGCGGTACCCGCCGGTGGTGTACTCCTTGGTCTCGCTCACCTTGGCCAGCCCCATATCCACCGCGTAGCCCCGCTGGTGGTTGGAGTATCCCCCGGAGATGAACCAGGAGATCTTCCAGGGGGCCCCGGTTACCGCCTCCTTCACCTCCGGATCGGTGCGGGTCATGGCGGACAGGGAGTTGAGCACCTTGGTCTGTACCTCGTGGGGGCGGTAGCCCTCGTACAGGATCAGGCTGTTGCCCTCGGCCAGAGCGCTCTGCTGGGCCTCGCACAGTTTGAAGGCCATGGAGTAGAGCACCGGCATCATAAACTCCATCTTGCCCAGCCGCTCGTTGTAGGTCTTGCTGGGGTAGAAGGCCTCGCCGGTGACCTCGGGGATGACCTTGCCGCAGGACCGGAAGTGGGAGGAGTAGCTGTTGGTGGCGTCATAGATGATGGAGGGGATCACGTCGGGCAGGTTCACCAGACAGTACTTGTGCTCCAGCCAGCCGGTGATCTCCCCGCGCTGGGTCTGGGTCTGCTCCTCGTCGGTGAAGTAGTCTGTGGTCACCGCCACCTGCCACCAGCCCCCCTCCTCCCGGAGCACCGTGAAGGGGGTTCCGGAGGCCACCAGGGCCAGGGCCCCGTCGGTGAGGGTGGGGGGCTCCTCCTCTTCCACCGGCTCGGTCTCCGCCGGGGTCTGGGGCTCCGCGGCCGGAGTCTCAGCAGAACCGGAGGGGTCCGGCGTATCGGCCGGAGTCTCCGGGGCGGGCTCCTGGACGGCGGGGGTCTCCGCCGCCGGAGTTTCTCCGGGCTGGGCCGGGTCTGTTCCCGTCTGGGCGGAGCTTGTCCCCTCCTGGGACTGCGCCGTCTCCGTCTCCCCCGCTGCCGGCGCAGTCTCCCCGCCGCCGGACGCGTCGGGGGCCGGAGTGGTCTGCTCCGCTGGGGCGGCGCTCGCACTGGAAGAGGCCGAGGGGGAACTGGTCTCCCCCTGCGCCTGGGCCTGAGCGGCGGCCTCCGCCTCTGCGCGGGCCCGCTCCTCCTCTAAGCGCTTCTGTTCCTCCTCCAGCCGCTTTCGCTCCTCCTCGGCCTTCTCCCACTCCTCCACCGCCGTGGCGGCGGCCTCCTGGTCGGCCGGGTCGGCCCACAGGGGCAGCTCCACCGAGGTGTAGCCGGTGGCCCCCTGAATGGGCAGCTCCAGACCGTTGTAGTTGTCCGGCAGGTGCTCCACCGTGCGGCCCGTCTCCCAGGCCGGGGGCTCCTTCACAGGCTCCGGCTCCTCCTCCACTTGGGAGGAGCTGGCCGGCGGGGTCCAGGGGTCGGGCGCGGAGCCGGACACGTCCTCCTGGGGCTGGGCCGTCCGGCCGCAGGAGGTGGTGACCAGCATTAGCGCCGCCAAAATCAAAGCGGTCCATCGTTTCTGCATAGCGCTCTCCTTCTATCTCGGAAGCTGCCGCCCGGTCCACGATCATCCGGACCGGACGGAACTCCCGCCAAGAGGTTTTCTCTTACAGCACGTCCTCCACCGTCTCCACGCCGTTCTCCCGGTAGGTGTACACGGTGAAGCCGTCATAGACCAGCTCCCCGTCCTCCCCCGGGCCCAGGCAGCTGGGGGCATAGGAGCTGCTGATGGGGGAGCCGATGGCGGCAATCAGGCTGGAGGCGCTCTGTCCGATGTAGGCCCGGGCGGCGTCCGCCGTGGCGGCCACGGGCTCGGGCTCCGGGTCGGCGGCGGGCTCCGAAGCGGGTTCCGGATCGGGTTCGGGCTCAGACTCCGGCGCAGTCACCGTGGGGGTCTGAGGCTGCTGGACCGAGGGCTGGGTCACCGCAGGCTGTCCGGAGGACTGCTGAGTCTGGGTGGTTGTACTTGCGGAGGCGTCCTCCTGGTCCTGGGTGGAGGCATCCCCTGCCGAGGCGCTGGAACTGCTGTCTCCGGCCGGGCTGTCCTCGGGGGCGGTCACAGACACGTCTCCGCCGGCGGAGCGGTCCTCCACCGAGGCGATCTCCTCCTGGCTGGAGGAGACAGACTGGCTGCCGCTTCCATCCTGGGCGCTGGAGGCATCAGAGGGGTTCCCGCCGCAGGCGGTGAGGCCGCCCGCCAGGGTTGCAGCCAAGAGCAGGGCAATGGTTCTCTTTTTCATCTTACATCCAAATCCTTTCTGAATTTGTCGTTTATTGCCGGGAAACCGCTCCGGTTGTATAGAGCTGTCCCTCAAACTGATACAAAATCTCCGTGTCCGCCTGGGCCTGCTCCGCCGGGACGTACAGGGTGAAGGGAACCCCCTCCCCCGCCTCGCCCACCGGGCTGGCCTCATAGAGCATATCCCCCAGCTGGACATAGATGGGGGAATCGCCGTCCACGTCTCCGGTAAGGCGTCCCTCCAGCCGGGTGTACCCCTCCAGCAGGCCGTCCTCCGCGGCGGTGAGCCGGGCCTGGGCCGTCCCCTGGGGGGGCACGCCGTTCAGGACCCGCTCCGGGGCCGGGAAAATGGGGGCCTGGGTGGCCCACCAGTCCAGGTTGCGCTCCACGATCTCAATGAGCACCGTGTCCGCCCCGGTCTGGTCCAGCAGGGACATGGTATAGGGCATGGCCCGGGAGAAGGCGGCCTGGCCGTAGGCGTCCGCCAAATAGGGGTGCAGCAGATTTCCGAAGGAGTCCCGGAACATGAGCAGGTTCCCGCTCCGGTCCGGGTTCTCCGTCTGAATGAACTGGTCCTCGGCGCTGCGGATGGGCCGGGCGTAGGAGAAGGCAAATTCCCGGTCGTAGGCCGCGTCCTCCTCCGTCCGGGTCCCGGTGGGATAGACCATCTCATAGAGGTCCCCCAGGTGGGGCTCCCCAAGATGATAAGAGCCGTCAAAGAAGGGCTCCTGGTCGGTCTTGCCCAGCCCGGCGATGAGGGTATCGTGGGCCAGGGCCGCCCCCCGCATGTTCCAGTGGGAGTCGGTGTGGTAGTAGAGGACCTCGTCCGTCTCCCGGAAGGGGGCAAACAGGTCGATGTAGGACACCCCCTGTCCCTCCAGATAGGGGATCAGCCGGTCGATGTCGTCCTCCCCCTCCAGAGGCGTCCCCACATGGGGCAGGTACTCCGGGTACAGGGAGGCCTTGTTGGGGGCCACGGTGACATACAGCCGGGCTCCCCGGCTCTGGGCGTACTCCTGGAGCAGGGCCAGGGTCCGGGCCGCCCCGAAGAGCTGCTGCTCGCTCAATGGGTTGGTGTGCAGGTAGTCGTCCAGGGTCTCCCGATAGAAGAGCCAGTCCTCCCGCCCCAGCACCACGTCCTCCTCGGACGACACGTGGAACACCGCCGCGTCCAGGGCGGCTCCGGCGGTGATCATCTCCTGCCGGAAGGCGAAGTGGTCGGCCACATAGTCGGTGACCTCGTCCAGCACCTGGGTGTTGAAGCTGCCGTCCTCCAGAAAGAGCCGGGGCGCGGGGGCCAGGGTCTGGTTGGCCGCCGCCTCCCCCTGGGGCAGCAGAAGCATCCCCGCCGAGGGGATCAGGCAGGCCGCCAGAAAGGCGGTGAGCGCAATGCGCGCCTTGGTCTTTTGTGTCATGTCCTGTCCCCCTCCTTAAAACTGAAAATAGATGAAGGGGTTGAAGGTGGCCCCCGCCAGAGTGAGCACGCTCACGCCGAACAGGGCGCTGTACCCCACGGCCGCGGCCGCCGCCCCCGCACACTGGGGCAGGCCCCGCTGCTGAAGCTGCCGCCACGCCCACTGGGGGACGCCAAAGGCAAAGAGCAGGGCGGTCACCAGCAGGAACACCGCCTTGGCGTCCAGCAGTGCGATGAGGGCCAGAGTGTTGGCCGGTGCAATGGAAAATCCGGTGAACATGGCCGCAAACATCACCCCCGCGTCGGCGAGGGTGTCCGCCCGGAACAGGGTGAAGCCCAGGATGACCACCAGCATGGTGTACACATGGCCCAGCCGGGACTCCCGCAGGCGCTTGGGGATGGCCCCCACCCCCTCCAGGGTGGAGAACAGACCATGCCACAGGCCCCACAGCACAAAGGTCCAGTTGGCCCCATGCCAAAGGCCTGTGGCGAAAAAGACGATGAATTTATTGAGATTGGTGCGGGCCGCCCCCTTCCGGTTGCCCCCCAGGGGGATGTACAGATAGTCCCGGAACCAGGAGCTGAGGGAGATGTGCCACCGCCGCCAGAACTCCTTGATGGACTTGGAGGCATAGGGCAGGTTGAAGTTCTCCAAAAACCGGAAGCCGAACATCCGGCCCAGGCCGATGGCCATGTCGCTGTATCCGCTGAAGTCGAAGTAGATTTGCAGGGTGTAGCACACCGCTCCCAGCCAGGCCAGGCGGAAATCCAGCTCGGCGGCCGTCATGGCAAACACCGCGTCGGCGATCTCCCCCATGGAGTTTGCCAGGAGCATCTTCTTTCCCAGGCCGAGAATAAACCGGCGCAGACCGGACAGGGTCAGTTCCGGGGTCATCTCCCGCCGGTCGATCTGGCCGGCTACGTCGTGATAGATGACGATGGGACCGGCGATAAGCTGAGGAAAGAAAGAGATGTACAGCAGCAGCTTACCGGGGTTCCGGGTCCCCCACTCAGGATGGCGGTAAACGTCGATGACGTAGCTCATCCCCTGGAAGGTATAGAAGGAGATCCCGATGGGCAGCACGATGCCTGTGAGGGCCAGATCCGCCCCGGACAGGCTGTTAAAGGTCCCGATGACAAAGTCTATGTACTTGAACACGCCCAGTAGGGCCAGATTGGTCCCCGCCGCCAGACCTGCGGCCAGACGGCGATAACGCCCCCCGGACTGCAGCCACAGCCCGAAGAGATAGTTGAGCAATACACTGATGAGCAGCAGTACCAGGTAGGGCAGCTGTCCAAAGGAGAAAAACACCAGGCTGGCCAGGGTGAGCCAGGCGTTGCGCAGAGGCAGCCCAGGCAGGAGCCGGTACCCCAGATACGTCACCGGCAGAAAGGCGAACAGAAAAACAGGTGAACTAAATACCATTTCTCGACAATATCCTCACACGGCCGCTCAGCGGATATAGGTGAACCGGGCATGGCTGGGGAGCATCTTGAACAGGTTATAGCCTGTGCGCCCGTAGTCGTGGAGATACCGCCACTCCAACTGGGGATCGAACATGTAGACCGTGCCGTCCAGTTCCATCTCCACCCAGCCGTGGGGGCTGTTGCTGGCCCCCAGGCCGCCCACCACCGTGTAGGCCGGCAGGCCCAGCTCCCGGGCCAGCAGGCAGTAAGTGGCGGAGAAGCTGTAACAGTTGCCCCGGCCCAGGTTCAGGAACTCCTCGGCGTAGGCGGCCTCCCAGCCGGTCTGTCCCTTGGACACCAGGGGCCGCTTCAGATAGGTGAAATTATCCCGCACATAGTTATAGAGGGCCCGCAGCTTCTGGTCCCGGGTCATGGAGCTGTTGGTATAGGTCTCCACAATGTTGTTCAGCTTGGTATCCAGGGTGGCCGAACCGGTGGTGTAGCGGCCCTGGGCGTCGTATGTAAAGCCGTCCACCGTGGTGTTGTGGAGGAACATGCCGTCCTGTACCCGGTAGAGCCGACCGTTGATTCGGTAGTAACCGTCGGGTAAGGCAGTGCGCTCGGCGGTCACCTGGGTCCAGACCTCCCGCCCCGTGCTGCCGTCATAGGTGTGGGAGATGGTGGCCTCCATGATCTCCCCGTAGGCCCAGTAGGTGGTGGGCACGTCGGGGAACAGGCGGACGTTGGGGTTGCCGGCGATGGCCGAGGCGTCCGCCTCCCGGTAGAGCAGATTATTGAATACCACTGCGGCCTGAGCCCGGGTCAGGGCATCGTCCGGGCGGAAGGTACCGTCGGCATAGCCGCTGAACAGTCCCGCCGCTGCCGCCGCGCCGGCAGCCTCATAGTACCGGCTTCCGGCAGGCACATCTGCAAAGGACTCCAAATCCCCGGTCCCGGAGATAAAATGACTGAGCATCAAAGCAAATTCTCCCCGGGAGATGGCGGCATCGGGCCGGAAGGCGGAGCCCGCCTCACAGTCCAGAACTCCCATAGCGCCCAAAGTCTCAACGGCCTCGGCGTACCACATGTCGCCGGATACGTCCGAGAAAGACACTCCAGCCTCCGGTTTCTCCGCCAGCAGACCGTAGAGCACCTGAGCCACCTCAGCCCGGGTCATGTACTGGCCGGGATGGAACAGACCGTCGCTGGAGCCGTCCATGTACTTTCCGTGGTCCCAGGTGTTCAGCGTGAAGGTCTCATAGGCGGTAAAGGTCTGGTCACTCCAGATCTGGGCGGAGGCCGGGTCCACCGCCGCTCCGTTTCCGTTCACCCAGCCCGTATAGCCGTCGGGCAGATCAGGGACCTTCTTTGGGGTCTCGCCCGGCTGCACCTTTTCGGTGGTGGTTACGCCGTCCACCCGATAGGTGACACGGCAATCCCCGGAGGCGTACACCGCGTACAGGGTGGTATCCTCTCCCACTGTGAAGCTGCCGCCCGGCTCATATTCCGGAAGGGAGGCGGTCTCACTGGTGGACCAGCCCACGAAGCGCCAGGTATCCCCCTCCATCCGCACGGACAGCTGGGCTGAGGGCAGGGTCACTTCCTCTCCCCTCTGCGCGGCCAGGCCGTCCGGAACCGTCCCGGAGCCGCCGTTGGCGTCGAACCGGACCCAGACCCGTCCATCCTCCTGGACATAGGCGCTGTCCTGGGATTCCGGCGCCGCCTCCGCCGCCTGAGCTGGCAGAGTGCTGCACCCGCACAGCAGCAGGGACAGGAACAGCGAGGTCCCCATTCGGGTTTGCTTCTTCATAAACACACTCTCCTCAAATCTGCAACAGTAGGCATTTTTCAAAATCAAACACAACACACACCTGCCCCGTCGAATCTGGCCGAAAAGGGGCAAAGTTTGTATAAATTATACACTCATTTAAAAAATTGTCAATTTCATTTCTCAACCGCAGATTGTAAAGTGTCTTTACTTGTCAAGTTAGAGTTTCGTTTTTGTTTCTCTCAGATTTACTCAGAATCTCCCGCTCTTATTTGGAAAAAATCCCCGTTTATGGCGGTCTCTTCTCTCTCTCTTCTGAATTTTTTCCCGCACCGCATCTCCCAGCGGGACAGGTCCGGCCCAACCTCTCTGTCCGCCCCAGAGGTTGTTCTGCAGCGGCAGTTCAGGTGGCCGGACCATCTATTCCGCCGGTTCGGCCCGCTTCCGCTGTTCGATCATCTTGTGAAGATATGTCAGCGCGTCGGACAGGCCCCCGATCTCATCAATCAGCCCCAGTTCCACCGCCTCCTCGCCGTAGATCACGCTGCCCACGTCGGCGGCCAGCTCCCCGGTCTGGAGCATCAGCTTTGTAAAGTCCTCCCGCTTTATCCCGCTGTTGGCAATTACAAATTGGGTGATGCGCTCCTGGATGCGCTCGAAGTAATAGAAGGTCTGGGGCACCCCGATGACCAGACCGTTGAGCCGCACCGGGTGGATGGTCATGGCCGCCGAGGGGGCGATGAAGGACCGCTTGGCGGACACCGCCAGGGGCACGCCGATGGAGTGCCCGCCCCCCAGCACCAGGGAGACGGTGGGCTTGGACATGCTGGCGATGAGCTCCGCAATGCCCAGCCCCGCCTCAATGTCGCCCCCCACCGTGTTCAGCAGCACCAGCAGGCCGTCGATCTCGTCGCTCTCCTCCACCAGGGCCAGCAGGGGCATGACGTGCTCATACTTGGTGCTCTTGCTGGTGGGGGGCAGCACTTGGTGCCCCTCGATCTGCCCCACGATGGTGAGCACATGGATGGTCCCCCGCTTGGACTGGATCAGAGAAGACCCGAATTCTAAAATCGACTGGCTCCCAGCGCTCTCGCCCCTGGGCTCCATCGCCTGCTGTTCTTCCATCTTCAAACGCCTCCTTCATTCGCTTCCGCATACCTCCATAGCGTGGACAAAAAGGGGGCATCTTATTCCCGCTTCTGTCCAAAATGCGCCGCTCTACTTTTGGTAGGTTGCCATTTTTCAGGCGATACGCTATGATAGCAGGGAATGAAAGGAGCGATTTCCTTGGACAACATCCAGTTCGGCCGCTTTGTGGCCCAGCTCCGCAAGGAACAGAATCTCACCCAAAAGGAGCTGGCGGAGCGGCTCCACGTCACCGACAAGGCGGTGAGCAAGTGGGAGACGGGCAAGGGGTTTCCGGACCTGAAGCTGCTGGAGCCCCTGGCCCAGGTTTTGAACGTCTCCCTGGTGGAGCTCCTCCAGGGGGAGCGCACCCCCTCCCCCACCCTCACCAAGGAGGAGGCGGGCCAGGCGGCGGTCCAGGCCATGGAGCAGTCCCAGAAAAACACCGCCCGGCGGTATTTAAAGCTGTTCCGGTGGCTGCTCACGGGAATTGGAGTCTGGTGTCTGCTCTCTTGTCTGCCCTGGGGTACCATTCTCCTGGCTCAGATCCTTCCGTCTACCAGCATCGGCGTGATCGGCGGCGCCGACGGCCCCACTCAGATCTATGTATCTGCCTCGGATACTGCCTTTCCACCCCAGTTCTATCTGCTCACCCAGCTGGCTGCCCTGATTGTCTGTATTGTACTGGCCGTCCAGGTCTGGCGGCTGGAAAGGAGACTGAAATGAAACTGCGCACTCTTTTATGTGCCTTTGCTCTGGTGCTCCTGACCGGGTGTGGCGGAGCTTCCGCCTCCGGCATCCCGGAGGGCCTGACCTGGACTGCCCAGACCCTCCAGTCCCAGGAGGACGGAGATATTCTGGCTGCGGCGGAGGGGGCCTCCATCCAAAACGTCCCCTCGCTGAACCTCACAGCCCAGGTAGAGGGCGGGACCATCACCCTCACCGACCACGCCGCCGGGGAGACCTGCACCGGGACCCTCTATCCCGCTGAGGACGCAGATCCCAACGCCCAGGTCTACACCCTGGCGTTTCCGGGCCAGCCGGAGGGCTATGGGGTGTACGGGGTCACAGAATACGCCGATGGGAGCCGGGACGCCACCCTGTATCTGACCATCAACGCACAGACCCTGTGTCTCACCGCCCCTCTGAGCGAAACATGAGAAATAAAAAGAGATGGAAAGTAAATTCACTTTCCATCTCTTTTTCGGTTTGTGCCAGAGAGTTCCACGGGGCTCCCAGAATCAGAGCAGGCTGTTGTGCGTGCACATAATCAAATCAGGTACAGCAGCACCAAAAAGCCCAGGTTCAGGAGGGTGAACAGGATCAAATACCGCTTTCTCAGACTGGGGTACTGCCCCGCCACCTGCTTGTAGGAGATGAGGCTGGCCATGGAGGCGATCAGGGTCCCCAGGCCCCCCACGTTCACCCCCACGATGAGCTCCCGCAGATCACTGCTGTACCCGGACAGGAGCATGGCGGCGGGCACATTGCTGATGACCTGGCTGACCAGTACCCCGATGAGCCGGTCCCGGCCGGCCATAGCCCCGCCGATCCAGGTCTGGAGCGCGTCCAGCTGCTTCAAATTGCCCACAAAGATAAAAAAGAACACAAAGGTGAGGATCAGAGAGTAGTCGATGCGGACAAACAGCCCCCGGTTCCGCCACAGCAGCAGAATCCCCACCACCGCCAGCAGTGCCGGGTGGGGCAGAAAGCCCGCCACCGTGAGCACGCACAGCAGAAAGAGGACCAGATAAAAGGCGATGTTTCCCCGGCGCAGAGGGGCGGTCTCCCCCATGCGGATGGACAGCCGGCGGTGGCGGTAGCCAAAGAGCACGCACACCCCCAGCAGCAGCGCCGCCCCCGCGGCGTAGGGTCCGGTGAGGAGCAGAAACTCCGGCAGGCTCAGTCCGGACAGAGCGAATAAGTACAGGTTCTGGGGATTGCCGATGGGGGTAAACATGCTGCCCAGATTGGCGGCAATGGTCATCAGGGTGACGGTATAGCACAGCTTCCGGCGCAGGGAGGCCATCCGCAGCATCATCACCCCCAGGGGGACGAAGGTGATGAGGGACACGTCGTTGGTGATGAACATACTGCTGAAAAAGCAGAGAAAGATCAGGGTGGCCGCCATCCCCCGCATGGTCCCCACTCGGGAGAGCACCTTGGCGGCGATGTACTGGAGGAAATTCTCCTCCCGCAGCCCCTCCACCAACAGCATCAGGCAGAAGAGCACAATGAGGGTATTGAAGTCAATATACCCCACATAGGCCGGGCCGGGCGGCGCAATGAGACAGGACAGCGCCGCCAGCACCAGCGAGACCGTCAGCACCACATCCCGGCGGAACATGTCCAGAATTCGTTTCCTCACCGTGTTTCCTCCCTATATGGAATCTTTTTGGAATGAGAGGGCTGGATTTCGCCGCCAAAAATTCCCTCTCATTCCTTCGGGACGTGTCCCGGGCGGCGAGTTCCTTTCTCATCGATGAGAAAGGAACCAAAGAATCGCCGGGGGACGCGTCCGATGGACTACGGCTCCGCCTAGGTCCATAGGCCGCTTTCCCCCGGTCCCCCTATTACGAGGGTATTCTCCTTTAGGCTCGCGATAACCCTTCCGGCGCGTGGAAATCTGTGTGACAATCTGAATTCACCCCGGCCCCACTGGGGGCCTGATCTTCCCAAAATTGGGGCTGATGCAATCCAATTTCTGCGCCTGGGTTTCCGATCCATGCTGCCCGGGTGGTCACTGCCGTAGGAGTGCACAGGGCGCGCCCGTGGGGCCCCTGCAAAAAATCCGGAGAGTCCCCATATTTCGCAGGGGTGGCTACCAACTGCCCGCAAGCCTCTCCCCCAGGGGAGGCGGCCCGAAAGAACACAGGGCGCCTCTGACGGCCCTTACCGGGCCTCGTAAATGGCCTTCATGCCCTTAAAGGTCATATAGCAGTCCAGCTTGCCCACCGTCTCGAAGGGGGAGTGCATGGAGAGCACGGGGACCCCCGCGTCCAGGGTGTCGATGTTCCGCTCGGCCATGAACATGGCCACGGTGCCGCCGCCGCCGGCGTCCACCTTGCCCAGCTCGGCCATCTGCCAGATCACGCCGTTTTCATCCAGCACCTTCCGCACATAGGCCACCAGCTCGGCGGAGGCGTCGGAGGCCCCGGACTTGCCCCGGGAGCCGGTGTACTTGCACAGGCCCACGCCGCCGTTCACCAGGGCGCTGTTGCGCTTCTCGTACACGTCGGCAAAGTTGGGGTCGTAGGCCGCCGTCACGTCGGCGGACAGACAGAAGGATCTTTCATAGCACACCCGCAGGGGGACGTTCCGGCTCTCGCACAGGTCCTCCATAAAGGTGTCGAAGGCGGCGGACTTCATGCCGGTGACGCCCTCGGAGCCGATCTCCTCCTTGTCGGCCAGCATGCACACGGCGGTGCGCTCCGGGGTGCCCAGCTGGAGCAGGGCGGCAAAGCAGGCGTAGGCGCACACCCGGTCGTCGTGGCCGTAGGCCCCGATGAGAGAGCGGTCAAAGCCGATGTCGCTGGCGTTGAAGGCGGGCACCGCGGACAGCTCGGCGGAAATAAAATCCTCCTCCACAATGCCGTACTTTCGGTTCAGCAGCTCCAGAACGGACAGCTTTACCCGGTCCTTGCCCTCGTCGTCCAGCAGGGGCCGGCTGCCCACCAGGATGTTCAGGCTCTCGGCGGGGATGGCCTCCCCCAGGGGCTTCCGGGACTGCTCCACCCCCAGGTGGGGCAGCAGGTCGTCGATGGTGAACAGGGGGTCCCCCGCCCCGTTGCCGATGGACACCCGGACCACCTGGCCGTTTTTCAGGGCCACCACCCCGTGGAGCTCCAGGGGGATGGTCACCCACTGGTACTTCCGCAGGCCGCCGTAGTAGTGGGTCTTCAAAAAGGCCAGATCGTCCGCCTCATAGAGGGGGTTCTGCTTCAAATCCAGGCGGGGGGAGTCGATGTGGGCGGCCCCGATGTTCACGCCCTCCTCCAGGCCCTTCCGGCCCATCACCGCCAGCATGACGGACTTGCCCCGGTTCACCCGGTACACCTTGTCCCCGGGCTTCAGATCCATGCCCCGCTTGTACTCCCGGAAGCCGGCGGCCTCCGCCAGGGCCACGGCCCGGTCCACGCACTCCCGCTCGGTCTTGCCTGCGTCCAAAAACTGCTTGTAGCCGGTGCAGTAGGCCTCCATGGCCTCCAGCTCCTCCCGGTTCACCCGGTCATAGCCGTTTTTCTTGTCATAGCACAGGGCCTCCCGAAGCTGATCGCCCCGGCTCTTTTCCTTGTCCTTCATGGTTCAGACCTCCTTGTCCGCAAATAGTTTCTCCAAAAGCGCCCGCACCCGGGCTCCAAATTCCTCCGGGCTGGCACAGTCGTTCCAAAGGGTGTAGTCGCACCCCTTTATAAAGTAATCGTCCGGCTTCTGGGCCCGCACCCGGGCCCAGGCGTAGTCCTCTGAAATGCCCTCCCGGGCCATGATGCGCCGCACCCGCACCTCCGGGGGCGCGATCACCGCGACAGTGGCGTGGCAGAGCTCCTTCAGGCCGCTCTCCAGCAGGGCGATGGCGTCGATGGCCGCCAGGGGTCTCCCCTCGCGCTCGCATCCGTCTACCAGCTCCCGGGTTTTCGCCACCGTGGCCCTCTGGGCCACCGTGTTGAGGAGCTCCAGCTTCTCGGGGTCGCCAAAGACGATGGTCCCCAGCTTCTTCCGGTCGATGGCCCCGTCCTCTCCCCGCAGGGGGCCGAACAGCTCCTCTAATTTGCTCTGTAAAGCAATGTCGCTTTCCAGCAATTCATGGTACACCGCGTCGCAGTCGATGACCGCGCCGCCCAGCTTCTCCACCTCGTTGAGGGCGGTGGTCTTCCCCGCCCCGGTGGGGCCGGTGATGCCGATGATTTTCGTAACGATCACCTCACTATGCCAAATCGTTCCTGCACAGAGCCCTGAAACATAATCCAAATACCAGTGGCACTGAGCAGCAGCATGCCTGCCCCGACAACAGCGCCGTCCAGCATCATATGGGCCGCTGCCACCAACACTTCCCACGACAGCATGACTTGAATCGCGCTCCACACCACTGGGTAACGCAGCCAAATACCAGCAATCATGACAAACAGGGCAATCGGGATCTGAAGTTCTCCATAGGCGACCATAGACCCCGTGGAGATCAGGATGCATACCAACCCGAAGAGCAGTACAAACATCAGATAACTATCAGCGGGGGCCTCCGGCTCTGCCCGTACAGCCTCTGACTGGAGAGGGGGCGGGGGTTCCATCCCCACCAGCCGGTCCAGCGTCACCCCGTACAGCCTGGCCAGGGCTTTCAGATTCTCCACCCCGGGCTCCGCCAAGTTGTTCTCCCATTTGGAGACAGTCTGGCGGGAGACGAAGAGCTGCTGGGCCACCTGCTCCTGGGAGAGGCCCGCCTCCTTGCGGAGATTCTGTAAATTTTCACCTAATGTCATGATCGCTCACCTCAACCTCTATGGTAGGGGAACGCTGGTATTTTGCAAAGCAATTCCTGCGCAACGTCCGGTTGCGCCCCCCAGCCCTTGGGGGACAAGGATTTGGAGCAGTCCTTACTTTTTGTTCAGCCAGGCCAGGCCCTCGGCCTCAGTCTCCCAGAAGCTCACCTGGTTGCTCCGGTTGCAGGTGAAAATGATGTCCCGCATGGAGGACTGGTAGCAGTCGTACAGGTCGCCCACGATGGCCAGACGCATCTTCTCGTCCACAAAGGCCTTGAGCACCTGGGTCACCACGCCGGTGGACAGGTCGAACATCTCGGGCACAAAGGCATTGCGCTCCAGGAGCATGTTGTTCCGCCCCGTCTGGAAGCGGACGGAGTGAATCACGTCCAGGGCGTCCTTGCTGTCGGCGATGGGGCGGGCAGGCCGGACAATGGCCACGTTTTCCTTGATCTCAATGTTTACCATAGTATTCTACACTCATTTCTTTTGGATTTGAAGTTGGTTGTTTTAAAATTACGATGGGGAGAGTTCCGCCGCAGCGGCGGAATACGGCGGGCGGCCCAGCGAGCCGCCCCTGCAAAGGGGTCCGAAACCTGATTCCGTATCCGGCACGGGCGACCGCAAGGGTCGCCCCTACGGCTTTATGGGGACCTTGTCTGAAACCTGGCGGGCGGGTGAGGACGCCCGCCCCTGCGGCTTGCAGAGAAGTCGTCCCTTCTTGATCGTAGGGGCCGGTCCCAGACCGGCCTGCGGGAGAGGCACACCCCAGGGTGGCTTCTCTCGGCCTTCGGCCGATTCACCTTCAGCCCCTCCCCTACAACTCTCAAAAAATTCTTCCGAAATTGGGTGGGGGAGGCCCTTGGGCCTCCCGCTGGGATTCGCACCAAACTCCCTCTGCTCAGCAAAGCCAGGCGCGGAACGGGAACCGCATTAGTTTCAATTTTGGGAATACCAGGCCCCAGTGGGCCGGATTGAATGAGAAACGTCACTCAGATTTTGCGCGCCGGAAATTTTGCTCCACCTTGCAGGTACGCGTCCCCCGTAAACGGGGTCTGGGGAAAGGCAACTATGAGCACAAAGTGCTCATCGGAGCCGTCCCCAGTGATCCTTTGGGTACTTTCCCATCACTGGGAAAGCACCTCGCCCCGCAGGGTGAAACCCTGTAAAACGGCGCGCCGGGTCGTGGCCCAGGCCAGCTTCTCTTGCCCCTTCTGGGCAATTCACCTTCTTGCGCCCTACGGAGTAAGCAAAAACCGAAAGGGCGGCGGGGGCAAGCCCCCGCCCTACCGGATTCGTTCGGTCAAACTGGAGCAAATATGGCCCCCTCATCCGTCCCCTTCGAGGCCACCTGTCCCTATCCCCTCTGTCGCTTCGCGACATCTCCCCTTGACAAGGGGAGCCGCCCCCAGGGGGAAGGCTTTTGAGGGAAAGAAAACAATACTCAAACACGCACGATATGAAACCCCGCCGCCTTATTGAGCCGGTTGGCGATGGCCAGCCCCAGCCCGGAGGGGTCCGGGCACTGGGCCCAGATGGCCTTCACGGGGGTGTGGTCGAAGGCCCGGAGAGCGTCGAAGATGTGCCGGGCCTGCTCCCCCTTGTCGGCGGCGGGCCCCAGTTTCTCCACATAGTGTGCCCCAAAGCGGGAGGCAAACTCGTCAAAGCAGATGATCCCGTCCTCCGGTCCGGCGTGGGCCCGAATGTACGCGGCGCTCTGGGCCGGCTCCCCGGCCACCACCGTCACCGGCGCCTTGGGGGCGTAGTGGCGGTACTTCATTCCGGGGGCCTTGGGCTTCTCCCCCGCCCCCATGAGCCGGGTCACCGCCGGGTCCACCTCCACCGTCCCCAGGACGGCCTGGAGCTGCTCCAGGGTGATCCCCCCCGGCCGCAGGAGCCGGGGCGGCGTACAGGTCAGATCAATGATGGTGGACTCCACCCCCACGGTGCAGGGACCGCCGTCCACGATGGCGTCGATCTTCCCGTCCATGTCCTCCCACATGTGGGCGGCGGTGGTGGGGCTGGGCCGCCCGGAGGTGTTCCCGGAGGGGGCCGCCACCGGCACGTCCGCCGCCTCCAAAATGGCGTGGCACACGGGATGGGAGGGGCACCGCATGCCCACCGTGTCCAGCCCCGCCGTCACCACGTCGGGGACGATGGGCTTCCGCCGTAAAATCATGGTGAGGGGTCCCGGCCAGCAGGCCTCCGCCAGGGCGTAGGCGCTGTCCGGGATTTTTTCGCAGTACCGCTCCAGGTGGTCCGCCGAGGGGATGTGCAGGATCAGGGGATTGTCCTGAGGGCGGCCCTTGGCCTCAAAGATACGGGCCACCGCGTCCGGGTCCAGGCCGTTGGCCCCCAGGCCGTACACCGTCTCGGTGGGGATGCCCACCAGACCCCCCTCCCGGAGAATTTGAGCCGCCTGGTCCGCCTCTCCGGCGGTCAGGTCCCGGGTCTCCAGCCGGGGCCGCTCCTCCCGCCGGACGGAGAATACAATGTGAGGCATGTCCATCCCGTAGTAGTGCTTCACAAAGGAGCCCCGCTCTTTCATCCCATTGCGCCGGGCCACCTTCTGGGAGGCCAGATTGTTGTCCCGGATGATGGAGTACACCTCTTCGAAGCCCAGGCGGTCCATGGCGTAGTCCCGGCAGGCCCGGGCCGCCTCGGCGGCGTAGCCCTTGTGCCAGGCGGCCTTTTCCAGCAGATAGCCCACCTCGGGCACCCGCGTTCCGTCCCCCAGCTCCTGCCAGGTGAGGCCGCACTGGCCCACCATCTCCCCGGAACATTTCTCCACCACCGCCCACAGGCCGAACCCGTCGGTCCGGTAGCGCTCCTGCTGGCGGCGGAGCCAGTCCCAGGCCTCCTGGTCCGAGAAGGCGTGCTCATAGGCGTACATGACCTCCCCGTCCTGGAGCATCCGGCACAGGGCGGGAAAATCCCCGTCGGTCATCTCCCGCAGCGCCAGGCGGTCGGTCTCCAAGATGTTCTCAGCCATCTCCCAGCACCACCTTTATCAGCTCCGCCGGGGTCTCGGCCAGATAGCCGGCCCCCTCGTCCTCCAGCTCCTGCCGGGAGCGGAAGCCCCACAGCACGCCGCAGCTGGTCAGATTTCCGTTCTTGGCCGTGCGGATGTCCACGTTGCTGTCCCCCACAAAGAGGGTCTGCTCCGGTTTGGCCCCCATCCGCTCCATCAGCTTATAGAGGAGGGTGGGGTCCGGCTTGGTGGGGACGCCAGAGAGGGCCCCCTGCACCAGAGGGAACACCCCGGGGTAGTAGTGCTCCACCACCGGCCCGGCCATCTCGTCGGCCTTGTTGGACAGCACCGCGATGGACACCCCAGCCTCCTTCAGCCGCAGGGCGGCCTCGTTCATACCGGGGTATGGGGCGGTCTTGTCCTCCTTGTGGACGCCGTACCAGGCCATGAACTCCTCAAAGGCCTGGTCCAGGGTGGGCTGGTCCGTCCCCACCGGGGCGAACCGCTCCACCAGCTTGGGGATGCCGTTGCCCACCATGTGCTTATACTCCTCCACCGAGTGGGCGGGCCAGCCGTGGAGGGCGCACACGTGGTTCCCCGTGTCCGCCAGGTCGTCGATGGTGTTCAGCAGGGTGCCGTCCAGATCAAAAATCACATAGGAATACATGGGAGAAAACCTCACTCGTAAATGCCGATCTCCATGCCGCCGATCTCGATGGCGGTGTCCTTGGAAAAGCCCGAGCGCTGGAGGTAGCTCTTCACCGCGATCTGGGCGTACTTGGGGTTGATGCGCTCGTCCTCCAGGTCCAGGTCGATGCGCCCGGCGGCGCCGCCGCACACGGCCCCGTGCTCGTCCAGCACCTCGTTGAGCTCGCCCACGATGTCGGCCAGCTCCTTGCCCTGAGGCAGTTCTGTATAGTGAATATAAAGGTCCATAATTACGCTCCAATCTTTTTGAATTAAGAATTAAGAATGAAGAATTGTCTTTTGAAGGTCTGCTACTTTGACAGTGTTCGAGTTTGAACCACAGCTTATTCGGTCTGTTCCGACTTGAGGCGTTCCGCCTGGTCGGCGGTGACCAGGGCGTCGATGACCTCGTCCAGGCCGCCGTCCATGATACTCTCAATTTTGTACAGCGTCAAGCCGATGCGGTGGTCGGTCACCCGGCCCTGGGGGAAGTTATAGGTGCGGATGCGCTCGTTGCGCATGCCGGTGCCCACCTGGCTGCGCCGCTCGGCGGTGAACTCCCCGGCGATCTTCTCCTGTTCCGCCTCGTACAGCCGGGAGGCCAGGATGCGCATGGCCTTGTCCCGGTTCTGGAACTGGCTGCGCTCCTGCTGGCACTCCACCACCATGCCGGTGGGCTTGTGAATGAGCCGCACCGCCGACGAGGTCTTGTTCACGTGCTGGCCGCCGGCTCCCGAGGCCCGGAACACCTGCATCTCCACGTCCGCCGGGTCAAGCTGCACGTCCACCTCCTCCATCTCAGGCAGCACCGCCACCGTGGCGGTGGAGGTGTGGACCCGGCCGCCCGACTCGGTCTCGGGCACCCGCTGGACCCGGTGGACCCCGCTCTCAAACTTCAGGCGGGAGTAGACCCCCTCCCCCTCGATAGTAAAGGAGATCTCCTTCACGCCGCCCAGCTCCGTCTCGTTGACGCTGTTGATCTCGGTCTTCCACCGGCGGGACTCGGCGTACATGGAGTACATACGGTACAGGGAGTGGGCGAACAGGGCGGCCTCCTCGCCCCCCACCCCGGCCCGGATCTCCATGATGACGTTTTTGCCGTCGTTGGGGTCCTTGGGGAGAAGCAGGATCTGCAGCTCCTGCTCCAGCCGCTCCAGGTCGGCCTTGGCCTGGTGAAACTCCTCCTGGGCCAGCTCCTTCATCTCCGGGTCGGACAGGAGGGCCTCGGACTCCTCTTTCTGGGCCTGGGCCCGCAGGTACTGCCGGTAGGTCTCCACCACCGGAGCGAGCTCGTTCTGCTCCTTATTCAGCTTGGCCACCTGGGCGGGGTCGCCGTAGGTCTCCGGGGCGGCCAGGCGGGCCTCGATTTGACTGTATTTGGCCTCAATGGCCGCCAGCTTGTCCAGCATAGGTCTGTTCCTTTCCTTTGATTCTTTGCGGGGGATTTCGCCGCCTGCGGGCGGCGACCTTCTTTTTCCATGGCGAAAAAGAAGGCAAAACGCCCCCGGGGTTCGCTCCGATGAGCACTTCGTGCTCATAGTCACTGCACCCCGGACCCCGTTACGGGGGACGCCCTACTGATCGGTTGTGCCGAATTTCCGGCGCGCAAAATTTGAGTAGCTTTCCGCAATTTCTTCCGGGCCACTGGGCCCTGGGGTTGCAAAAATTGCCGCTGGTGCGGTCCCACAGCTGCGCCTGACTTTACCGGGCTATCGTTCCTGGAGCGTATACGGGCGGGCGCATGATATGCGCCCGCGGGCCGGCCAGTGTCCGGCCCCTACGAAAGGACAGAACGTTTCTACCTCCGCCGTAGGGGCGGGTGTCCTCACCCGCCCGCCCTGGGGGAATCTTCTTTTGTAGGACACGGCCTGTTCCGCTTACACGCAAAACGATGTAGGGCGGCACACCGGGCCGCCCGCCGTCCGCAGGCGGCGGAATCCCCGATGGGAAGAGAACGTCACCCCTTCTCCAGCACGCCTCCGTGGTAGCAAATATACCGGGCGCAGGGGACGCCCCGGAGCCGCTCCAGGGAGCGCTCCGCCTGCTCCGGGTCCAGGCAGAACTGGGGATTGGCCACCTCCAGCCGTCCCCCCTCCGCCACGGCGGCGTCTCCGGTAATCAGCACCTGCTCCTGCTCCAGGTAGAGGGAGATATGCCCCGGGGTGTGTCCCGGGGTGGCCAGGACCCGGCACCCGCCGGCCCAGGGGAACCAGTCCCCCTCCTCCACCTCCAGGTCCACCTTCACCGGCCGGACCGCCCGGAGCCGCTGGCAGAACTGGAGGCCGAAGGCCTTCTGCTCCTCCGGGAGGTGCTCCTGGAGCTGTTCCGCCTGCTCCAGGAGCAGATTCTTTTTCTCCCCGGAAAGGAAGGGGCGCTCGGTCCGGGAGGCGGCCACCTGGAGCCGGGGATATCGTTGGACCAGCTCAAAGGCCGCCCCCATGTGGTCGTCGTCCTGGTGGGTCAGCAGCAGCTTGGTCAGCTGCTCCGGCCGGACGCCCGCCTGGGTCAGCGCCTCCTCCAGAGCGGCGGAGCATCCTGGATAGCCGCAGTCCACCAGGACCGCGTCCTCCGGGCCAAACAGCACCACCGGGTACAGGCGGTGCTCCATCCCGCCGTAACACTCTGTTATGGGCAGTATACGATAGCGTTCCATCGTTTTTCTCCTGTTTGCCTCAACCTGGGACCGTTCTCCTATCGGTCCAGGAGGAAGGATTTGACCAGGGCCAGCGGCTCCCGGATGTACATTTGAATCCTGGACGGGAGGTGGGAGGTGGGGGCGGCCAGGGTGGAGACCTCCCCGTATCCGAAGCGCTCCGCCAGCATCCGGGCCCGGGTGAGGTGGAAGCCGTTGGAGACCACCAGCACGTCCGTCTCTCCCACGTCGATCCCCTCATCCGCCAGCAGCTCTTTGCTGTAAAGGAAATTCTCTTTCGTATTGTGGGACTGGTCCTCCAGGAGAATCCGGTCCTCCGGCACGCCGCCCTCCATCAGATAGTCGGCCATGCACCGGGCCTCGGAGACCGGCTCGTTGCTCCCCTGGCCCCCGGAGGTGACGATGGTGACGTCCGGGTGCTCCTCCCAGTAGTCCAGGGCGGTGTCCAGCCGGTCCTGGAGCAGAATGGAGGGGTGCCCCTCCGGCATTACACGGCAGCCCAAAATGACCATCACCTGGGGGTCGTCCTGGATGTGGTCGTAGGAGCCGTACATCACCGCGCCGAACAGTCCGGCAAACACCAAAATTCCGGCCAGCGCCAGGGCGGCCAGGGCCTTCCACCAGGTGATGCGGCGCTTGCCCCGATAGGCATAGGGACGTTTTCTCTGTAATTTCATCGGCTCATCCCTCCACGGCCTGGGGCCTTGTTCAGCCCCGGGCCTCCTCCAGCTGGGCGGACAGGGTCTCCCAGGCGCCGTACAGCTTCAAAATTTCCTCCTCCAGGGCCTCCCGCTGCTCATACAGCTCCTGGAGTTTTAAATAGTCGGCGGAGGCCTCCTGGATCTGCTGCTCCAGGTCGTACATCTGCTCCTCCGCCTTGGCCACCGCCCGCTCGGCGGCGGTCACCTCTTTCTCCAGGTTCTTGGTGCCGCCGGGGCGCTTGGGCTTCTCCTTCTTCTCCTTGGGCTCCGGGGCCTTCTCCACGGAAACCTGCACGTCGGAGGCGGACTTGCCCGCCGCCCCCCGGGCCCGGGCCGCCTGGTACTCCTGATAATTTCCCCGGAAATCGGTGATATGTCCGTCCTCCAGCATCCAGATGCGGCTGGCAAAGCGGTCGATAAAATAGCGGTCGTGGGAGACAAAGAGCAGGTTGCCCTCGTACTCCTCCACGGCCTCCTCGATCCACTCCCGGCTCTGGATGTCCAGGTGGTTGGTGGGCTCGTCCAAAATCAGGAGGTTGATCTTCTCGTCCATGAGCATGCACAGCCGCAGGCGGCTCTGCTCCCCGCCGGACAGGGCGGACACGGGCTTGAACACGTCCTCCCCCCGGAACTTGAAGGCCGCCAGCCGGTTCCGGGCAGTCTGGGCGGTGCAGTCCTGCTCGTAAATGAGGGTGTCCACCAGGTTCCGCTCCGGGTGGTCAAAGTGGACGTGCTGGGGCAGGTAACCCACCTTTACAGTCGGTCCCATGCGGACCTTTCCGGCGTCCGGCTCCTCCTCCCCCAGGAGAATCTTCAGGAGCGTGGTCTTGCCGCTGCCGTTGTCCCCCAGCAGGGCGATGCGCTCGCCCCCCGCCACCTCCAAACTCAGGTTGGAGAACAGAGTGCGCTCCCCGAAGGACTTGGTCAGCCCCTTGATGGTGAGCACCTCGTCCCCCCGGAACTCCCGCTCCCCGAAGCGGACCTCCATCTTCCGCTCCCTGGTGGGGCGGTCGGTGGTGCGCATGCGCTCGATGCGCTTCTCCATGGACTTGACCCGCTTGAAGGTCTTGTCCATGCCGGAGTAGGCCCAGACCCGCATCTGCTCGGCGGCCTTCTCCAGCTGCTCGATCTTGGCCTGCTCCTTCTCGTACTGGCGGAGCTTCTCCTCGTACCGGCGCTCCTTCTCCACCACGTAGAAGCTGTAATTGCCGGAGTAGAACTCCGCCTTCCCGGCCTGGATCTCCACGATGCGGTTTACCACCTTGTCCAGGAAGTACCGGTCGTGGGAGACGGTGAGCACCGTCCCCTTGAACTTGTCCAGGTACTCCTCCAGCCACTCGGTGGCCCGCAGGTCCAGGTGGTTGGTGGGCTCGTCCAGCAGGAGGATGTCCGTGTCCTCCAGAATGAGCCGGGCCAGGTTCACCCGGGTCTTCTCCCCACCGGAGAGCTTGTCGAAGAGCTGCTCCCGCATGCTCTGGGGGATGGTCAGGCCGTTGCACACCTTGTTGGTCTTGGTGTCCGTCTCATAGCCCCCGGCGGCCTCAAAGGCGGCGGTGAGCTTGTCGTACCGGGCCAGGAGGGCGGGGTCGGTCCCCTCCCCCATCTGCTCCGCCAGGGCGGCCATCTCCCGCTCCATCTCCCGCAGGGGCTCAAAGGCGGTGGCCAGCACATCCTCCACGGTGTACCCCGCCGGGTAGACGGGGATCTGGGAGATGAGGCCCATGCGCTTGCCCGGCGCAATGACCACATCCCCCTCGTCATAGTCCATGACCCCCGTGAGAATGCGGAGCAGGGTGGTCTTGCCGCAGCCGTTGGGGCCCAGCAGGCCCACCCGCTCCCCAGTGTCCACCTGGAAGGTAAGTCCGTCTAAAATTTTATGTCCAACCTCAAACTCCTTCACCAGGTTGGAAACTGAAATGTCGATCATAGTGTCCTCGTCTGATTCAGTCTTGTCTTTCCATTCAGCCGCCCCTCGCAAGGGTCCACATTGATAAGCCTTCCCCCCGGTGGGGGGAAGGTGCCCCCGAAGGGGGCGGATGAGGGGGCGGCGGCTTCTCGAACGGCCTCACCCTCATTCGTCACGGCTTTCGGCCGTGCCACCTTCCCCCTGAAAGGGGGAAGGCATTGATTTACCCTTCAGGTGTCAGTTCCACCAGCCGGGCCACCAGCTCCTCCATCTTCATGCCCCGGGAGGCTTTCACCAGGATGGTGCTGTCCGGCCGGACGATCTCCGGAAGGATTTTTTTGGCCTCCTCCTTGTCTTTGCAGTAATAGACCTGGGGCACGCCGCTTGTCTTGGCCCCCTGGGCGATGTGCCTGGCCTCGTCCCCCACCGCCACCAGGCAGTGGATGTTCTGCTTGCCCAGGCACTCCCCCACCTCGGTGTGGAGGGCGGGCGAGTAGGGCCCCAGCTCGAACATATCCCCCAGCACGGCGGCCTTATAGCTGCTGTGGCTGTCGGAGAGCACCCGGATGGCCGCCCGCATGGACTGGGGGTTGGCGTTGTAGGTGTCGTCCAGAATGGTGATGTTCTCCCCCCGCTGCACCAGGTTCATGCGCATGCGGGTGGGGACAAAGCGGGAGATCCCCTTCTCGATCTCGCAGGCGGTGAGGCCGAAGTGCTCCCCCACCGCCGCGGCGATGAGGGTGGGGTAGATCATGTGCTCCCCCAGGGCGGGGATCTTCACCTCCCGGTCCATGGCCGGGGTGGTGAGGTGGCAGTGGATGTGACTCACCCCATCCCCGCCGGTGACCTGAGCCCGGTACTCCGCCCCCTCGCTCCTGCCGCAGAAGACGGTCTTTACCGGGGTGTTCCCCCGGAGGGTGACCAGCAGCCCGTCGTCGGCGTTGAGGATGAGCAGGCCGTTCTCCTTCCGGATGTGGGGCAGCAGCTCGCACTTGGCCTTGAAGATGTTCTCCCGGCTGCCCAGCTTCTCAATGTGGGCGTCGCCGATGTTGGTGATGACCCCCACTTCGGGCCGGACGATGTCCCCTAGGTAGTCGATCTCCCCGAACTTGTCCATTCCCATCTCCAGCACCCCCATCTGGTAGGTGCGGTCCAGGCGGAGCAGGGTCAGGGGCAGGCCGATGTTGTTGTTGAAGTTGCCCTCGGTCTTCAGGACCTTGTACTTCACCCCCAGTACGGCGGCGATCATATCCTTGGCGGTGGTCTTGCCCACGCTGCCCGTCACCCCAACGAAGGGGATGGGGAAGCGGTCCTTGTACCAGGCGGCCAGATCCCGCAGGGCCCGCTGGGTGTCCTTTACCTTAATATAAAAGCGGTCCTCCCGATAGCTCTCCCGCTCCCGCTGGGTGAGGCAGCCTGCCGCTCCCCCCTCCAGGGCGGAGTTGATGTAGGCGTGGCCGTCAAAGCGCTCCCCCACCAGGGGGATGAACAGGGAGCCGGGGTGGATGTTCCGGCTGTCGGTGTCCACATGGGAGACCGTCTGCTCCAGACCGGCCGCCGGGCCGATGAGGGTCCCCCCCACCGCCTCCAGCAGCTCCCGCAGAGTAATGGCTTCCATGGGCCGTTACGCTCCTTCCTTCCGCACCCGGAGGGAGACCTCCACAATGGTCTCGCACAGCGCGGCGTAGTCGATACCCACCGCCGCCGCCTCCTGGGGCACCAGGCTGGTGGGGGTCATGCCGGGCAGGGTGTTGATCTCCAAAAAGTAGGGGGTGCCGTCCTCGGTGACGATGAAGTCCGCCCGGGCGTACACCGACAGCCCGATGGCCTGGAAGACGGTCTGAGCCGCCTGGCCCACCTTCTCCTCCCACTCCGGGGGGATCTCCGAGGGGCACACCTCTTTGGCGGCGCCGGGCTGGTACTTGTTCTCATAGTCGTAAAAGTCCGCCTGGGGGATGATCTCAATGGAGGGCAGGGCCTTGCCGTCCAGCACGGCCACCTGGATCTCCCGCCCCTTGATGTACTGCTCCAGGACGGTGCGGCCGCCCAGGGCCATGCTCTCCTCCAGGCCGCGGCGCAGGGCCGCCCGGTCGTGGGCGATGGTCACCCCGATGGAGGAGCCGCTGGCGATGGGCTTGACCACCGCGGGCAGAGGGGTCTGCTCCACCAGCTCCTCCAGGTTGTCCGCCGTGACGGTGACCGTCTCCCACCGGGGGGTGGTCACCAGACCGGACACCAGGCGCTTGGTCATATCCTTGTCCATGGCGATGGCGGAGGCAAGGCAGCCCGCCCCGGTGTAGGGCACGCCCAGCAGGTCCAGGGCGGCCTGGATGCGGCCGTCCTCCCCGCAGGATCCGTGGAGGGCCAGGAACACCACGTCGGCTCCGGCGCACAGCTCCAGCACCCCGGGGCCGATGGCGGAGGGGCTCTGGTCCTTCCGGCTCCGGCGCACCTCGTTCAGGTCGGGGGCCTGAGGGCTCACCTTTTTAAACTCCTGGGGGACGGGGGCCTCATAGGGGTCCACGGCGGGGTCGCGCCCCTCCATGCCGAAAAACAGGTCCACCAGGGCCGTCCGGTGCCCTTTGGACCGCAGGGCCTCGCACACCATGGCGCCGGAGGACAGGGAGACGTTCCGCTCCGGGCTCAGGCCGCCGGCCAGTACGACAATTTTCATGGTATCAACCACCTTATACCTGATTTGGTTCTTGGGAAATTTGGAATTCCTTCTTCTCACAGTCTACACGCTGACCATGTATTTTATCACATTCCTTTGAAATACTCAAGACAACAGGCGCATTTTGGACCGCCTGCTTTTGGAAGGAGCGCGGGCGTCCAGCTCCCAGACGCAGAAACTACCAGCGGAGCAGAAGTCCGCCCCGCTGGTAGTTGTCCAAAGCAATTTACTTGGTGCCGAAGATCCGGTCGCCGGCGTCCCCCAGACCGGGGACGATGTAGCCGTGGTCGTTGAGCTTCTCGTCCACGCCGGCCACGTAGATGTCCACGTCGGGGTGGGCCTCCCGCACGGCCTTGATGCCCTCGGGGGCGGCCAGGATGTTCATGAGCTTGATGTGCTTGCAGCCGTAGTTCTTCATAAAGTGGATGGCCGCCACGGCGGAGCCGCCGGTGGCCAGCATGGGGTCCAGGACGATCACGTCCCGCTCGGCGATGTCGTTGGGCATCTTGCAGTAGTACTCCACGGGAGCCAGGGTCTCCGGGTCCCGGTACAGGCCGATGTGGCCCACCTTGGCCGAGGGGATCAGGGTGAGGATGCCCTCCACCATGCCCAGGCCGGCCCGCAGGATGGGGACGATGGCCAGCTTCTTGCCCGCCAGCACCCGGAAGGTCCCGGTGGCCACGGGGGTCTTGATCTCCACCTCTTCCGTGGGCAGGTCCCGGGTGGCCTCATAGCACTCCAGGGTGGCGATCTCGGAGACGATCTCCCGGAACTCCTTCACGCCGGTGCGCTCGTCCCGGAGGATGCTCAGCTTGTGCTGCAGCAGCGGATGGTCTAACACATGTACTTTGCTGTCATTTTCATACATTGCAATCAAGCCCCTTCTTTGGTTCATTTTCTTGGGTCAGCGGCCCTGCCGCTCCCGTTCCAGCCGTTCCCGCTCCGCCTGAGACAGGCGGTGGTACACCGGGACCAGGTCCTGTCCTTTGACCAGCTCTCCGGCCTGGGCCAGCTCCACCGCCGCCCGGGCCACCCCCCACGCGCTCTGCATGCGCAGGGGCTCGGGGGCCAGCTCCAGCTGGAGCCCGGCCTCTCGAAGGGTATTATAACACAGCTTGGCCCCGTCTCCAACGACAATTTTCCGTTTTTGGATTTTTTTCAGCTCCTCCCCCAGCTCCTCCAGGGAGATGGCACGGTCGGGGGTCAGCCGCTCCAGCTTTTCCCCGCCGGTCTGGAACAGGGCGTTATACACCTGCTTGCGCCGGGCGTCCATGGCGCACACGATGACCGCGTCCTCGTAAAAGGCCAGGGGCCAGGCCATGGACTCCAGGGTGGAGCAGGCCGCGCAGTCCTTGTCCGCCCCCCAAGATAACCCCTTGGCGGTGGCCACCCCGATGCGCAGTCCGGTGAAGGACCCCGGCCCCGCCGCCACCGCGATCACGTCCACCTCCTCCAGGGAGGTCCCGCAGTTTTTCAGCAGGTCCCGGGCCATGGGCAGCAGGGTGCGGCTGTGGGTGAGGCCGCTGTTCTGAAAGTTCTGGGCGATGAGCCCATCCTCCCCCCACAGGGCCGCCGAGCAGGCGGTGGCGGAGGATTCTAAGGCTAAAATTTTCATGGTTGTATTCCTTCTTTGTCTTTTTTCAAGGGGGAGCTGCGCCGTCTGCTTTTTATAAGCCTTCCCCCCAGGGGGAATCGTCCCCTTGATAAGGGGAGTCGGCCCCTAAAGGGGAAGGCTCGGGCGGCTGATAGCCGCCCCTACGGCGAACACAGAAGCCGTCCCCCATTTCGCAGGGGCCGGTCCCAGACCGGCCCGCCGTATCTTGGAACGTCGGGAGGGGCGAGCCCCTCCCCTACGGGTTTCAAGGACACTTTTTCTGAATTTGGGTAGGGGAGCCCCTTGGGGCTCCCTCCCAAATACGCACCGGGAGCGTTGGCTCGGCAAAGCCAGGCGCGGAAGGGAAACCGCACTGGCCGCAATTTTGGAACAGTCAGGCCCCAGTGGGCCGGAAGGAGAGGCAGAAAGTCACTCAGATTTTGCGCGCCGGAAATTTTCTGCCGACTCGCAGGTGCGCATCCCCCGTAAACGGGGTCTGGGGAAAGCGGTCCTATGGGCACGAAGTGCCCGTCGGCCGCGTCCCCAGCGGTTCTTTGGTGACTTTCTGGACGGCCAGAAAGTCACTCGCCGCCCGCAGGCGGCGAAACTCCCCCTTGAATCACAGAGAAGAACCTCGCCCCGCAGGGCGAAACCCTTGTGAAACGCCGTCCCGCACAAAATTTCTTTCCAAACTTCCTTTTTAAAGAAAGTCTGGAGCATTGCGGATGGAGATAACCCTCTGCTCATCGCTCTCCCCCCGCCGGATGTCCACCCAGATGGGCTCCTCCTCAAAGGCGCCTTCGGCGTGCTCGCTCCACTCCACGGCGCACACGCCGCCCCGGGCCAGGTAGTCCTCCCAGCCGATGTCAAAGAGCTCCTCCGGGGAGTCCATGCGGTACAAATCGAAGTGGAACAGGGGCAGCCGCCCCCCCTCGTACTCGTTGACAATGGTAAAGGTGGGGCTGGTCACCCGGCCGACAACCCCCAGACCCCGTGCCAGCCCCCGGGTAAAGGCGGTCTTGCCCGCCCCCAGGTCGCCGGTGTAGGCGATTACGTCCCCCGGCCGCAGCCGGGCGGCCAGTCGCTCCCCCAGGGCCTCGGTCTCCTGGGCGCTGTTGGAAATATACTCCATGGGATCTCCCTCGCGTTCACAAATTGTTTTCAGAATCTTTTTGATTATAACACAGATACCCTTCCCCTTTCCACAAAAAAGTGATAAAATATAGGGCCGTATTCCATTTGACCGGAGGTGAACCTGTGAATACCCTGTTCTCCCCCCTTCAGGAGTTTTGGAAAAAAGGGGACAAGCTCCTTCTGCTCCTGTGTCTGCTGGCCAGCGCCTATGGCGTGGCTCTGATCTATTCCGCCACCCGGTACAATGAGAATGACCGGGAGGTGATCATCCAGATCATCGCCATCCTATTGGGGGTGGTGGTCTATATCCTTTGTACCTTTGTGGACTTTCAGCTGTTCGTGGAGAAAAACTGGAAGTGGCTCTTTGTGGGCAGCGTCCTGTTTATCCTGCTGCTGCTCACTCCCTTTGGCAGTAATGTGGGCGGCAACCGGAACTGGTTGGACCTTCCTTTTCTCCCTATCAACATTCAACCCAACGAGATTGATAAGATTCCCTTCATCCTTCTTCTGGCCCTGTTGATTACCAAGATTCAGGATCAGGGCCGGGACATCGGCTCAGTCCTCTCGGTCCTCCAAATCGGCGCTTATACCGCCTTTATGCTGGGGCTCATCGCCGCCGTGTGCGGCGACATGGGCATGTGCGTGGTGTATACCTTTATTTTCGTCACCATGGCATGGAGCGCTGGGGTGAAGCTGCGCTGGTTCGTGCTGGCAATCGGCGCCGTTGTCATTGGCTTTGCGGTACTCTGGATCTTTGTGCTGCCCAACACAGCCGCCTGGGACAGCGTATATTTCATCAAGCGCATCCGGGTACTCTTTGACCACAGCTTTGAGCCCCTGGGGGTGGGCCTCCAGCAGACCCGCTCCCTCCTGGCCATCGGCTCCGGCCAGATCTTCGGCAAGGGCTACCTGCAAGGGAGCATGACCCAGTCCACCACCGGCGCGCTCCCCGCCCGGGACACCGACTTTATTTTCGCCGTGTGCGGCGAGGAGCTGGGCATGGTGGGCTGTCTGGCCCTGCTGCTCCTCCTCTCCCTCATCATCCTCCGGTGCATCTGGGTGGCCCGAAACGCCAACTCCCCCTTCCACGCCTATGTGGCCATGGGGATGGCGGGTATGCTGCTCATTCAGGTGGCGGCCAATGTGGGGATGTGCCTGTTCGTCTTCCCCGTGATGGGCCTCACCCTCCCCTTCTTCAGCTACGGCGGCTCCTCCATCATCACCCTGTACGCCGCCATGGGCATCGTCTCCAGCATCAAGGCCCGGAACCTGCCCAGCTGGCTGCGGGACCGCTCCGGTCAGTGAGACGAAAAATTTTCAAATTTTTTTCGGAACCAAGAAGGAAATTCCCTTGTTTTTTCGTATATTGTAGTAGAAGGGTTTTTGCCCGTGGGAAAGGAGGTTCTGCCTATGACGCCCCGGGAACACCGGGAGCAGGTGGAGGCGTCCCTTCTGGGCCCCCGCGCCTGTCAGGCCAAAGACAGCCGCGGCCGCCAGCGCCCGGAGGAGGAGTGTTCCATCCGCACCTGCTTCCAGCGGGACATCGACCGCATCGTATACAGCAAGTCCTTCCGGAGGCTGAAGCACAAGACCCAGGTATTCCTCCAGCCGGAGGGGGACCACTACCGCACCCGCATGACCCACACCCTGGAGGTCAACCGCATCGCCCGGACCATCGCCCGGGCCCTCTCCCTGAACGAGGACCTCACCGAGGCCGTCGCCCTGGGCCACGACCTGGGCCACACCCCCTTCGGCCACGCCGGAGAGCGGCTGCTCAACTCCATCATGCCCGGGGGCTTCGCCCACTACCAGCAGTCTTTGCGGGTGGTGGACCGGCTGGAAAAGGAGGGCGAGGGGCTGAACCTCACCTGGGAGGTGCGCAACGGCATCGTCTGCCACACCAAGGGCCGGCAGGCCGCCACCCTGGAGGGCCAGGTGGTCCGCCTGGCTGATCAGATCGCCTACATCAACCACGACATTGAGGACGCCCTCCGGGGCGGGATCATCTACCCCATGGACATCCCCCTGGCCATCTCCAAAATTCTGGGCTTCACCCACGGGGAGCGGATCAACGCCCTGGTGGAGGACGTGATCACCGCCAGCCGGGACCAGGACGCCATCTGCCAGTCCCCGGAGGTGGGAGAGGCCATGGCCTCCCTGCGGGAGTTCATGTTCGAGAGCGTCTACACCAACCCCCTGGCCAAGGGCGAGGAGGGCAAGGCCCAGGAGATGCTCCGGCGGCTGTTCGAGCACTACCAGAAAAACCCGGACGAGCTTCCCCCCGACTTTCAGGAGATCCGCCTGGAGGAGGGTGTGGACCGGGCCGTGTGCGACTACATCGCCGGCATGACCGATCCTTTTGCCATCGAGCAGTTTACGAAGCTGTTTATTCCCATGGCCTGGACCGTCAAATAGGGCCGGCGATGGGGGCCCCATCGCAGATGGGGCGCGCGCAGCGCGTACAAGCGTTTTCGCCGCAGGCGGAAACCTTGGCGTGGGGCGAATTCACTTCGCCCGAGCATTTAAAATCAAAAGGGCTCCCACGGGGCCCGCCCCGTGGGAATCGGCATGACCGATCCTTTTGCCATCGAGCAGTTTACGAAACTGTTTATTCCCATGGCCTGGACCGTCAAATAGGGCCGGCGATGGGGCCCCATCGCAGATGGGGCGCGCGCAGCGCGTACAAGCGTTTTCGCCGCAGGCGGAAACCTTGGCGTGGGGCGAATTCACTTCGCCCGAGCATTTAAAATCAAAAGGGCTCCCACGGGGCCCGCCCCGTGGGAATCGGCATGACCGATCCTTTTGCCATCGAGCAGTTTACGAAACTGTTTATTCCCATGGCCTGGACGGTAAAATAGCTTTACATAGTTTTGGGATAAAATATGGGGATTTTGGCGTACAATAAGCCCACGCGGGCGGCCTTACGCCAAGGCGGCACGGTTCAGCTTCCGGCACAGCGCCAGGGAGGCCTGAAAAGCGGCCTCCTGCTCCGCCTGATGCCGGAGCCACAGTTCCCCCAGCATGTCCTCCAAAAGCTGTTCGTCCTCCTGGGACAAGTTTGCCCGCAGGGACCGCTCCTTCTCCGCCGCCCGGCGGCAGAAGTCGCGGTACTCGGGATAGACCGCCAAGTAGGACTCCGACTGGGTCAGGACGTAGTCGTAAAGGGTATTTAACAGATCATTCATGTGTAACACTCCTAACGATTCGGACCATTTGGGATTGTTTTTATTGTAAGTTTCCCGTTCGGTCCTGTCAATCATCATTTTTGAGGTTTTGCATAAAAATGTCGACGCTTTCAGAAAATTTAGTGAAATTAAGGAAAGAAAAACATTTGACACAAGAAGCTATTTCTGAGAAAATGGGAATCGTTTTGCGCTCATACCGTCGTTATGAGTCCGGAGAGCGGGAACCGGTTGCCTCTACCTTAGTAAAAATGGCGAATTTTCACCAGGTCACTCTCGACTATCTGGTGGGGCGGTCGGAGGATCGGGAATAGAATCCTGTTGCGGGCGGGCGGCCCAGGTGCGCCGCCCCTACGGATGGAACTGCTTCCCCACAGCGGGCGACCGCAAGGGTCGCCCCTACGGTTATTTTGCGGGTAAGTGGAACGGTTTCGCTTTGCGTAGGGAGCCCCTTATAGCTCCCGCCGTAGATGATTCGGACCAAAAGGTCACCCTCATCCGCTCCCTTCGGGGGCACCTTCCCCCTTGGAGGGGGAAGGCTTTTCGGGCGGCTGATAGCCGCCCCTACGGCGTAATCCGCATCAGAAGCGTTGGCCCGGCAAAGCCAGGCGCAGTTCATAAACCGCAACAGCGGCAAATTTTGTATACCCAGGCCCCCAGTGGGGCCGGATGAAAACGCAGGCAAGCACTCCTGATTTTGCGCGCCGGAAATCCAGCAACATGAAACAGTAGTGCGTCCCCCGTAAAAAGGGGTCCGGGGCCGACTCCCCCTGTCAGGGGGAGATGTCGCGAAGCGACAGAGGGGGTAGGG
>ERZ1643247.766-NODE-766-length-35473-cov-104.823113_pt1 | contig 35473 bp, 34 predicted proteins | sample MGYA00579264_ERZ1643247 | MGnify/ENA primary metagenome ERZ1643247 (study PRJEB29033, sample SAMEA4952262) | chicken gut metagenome | biome: Broiler Chicken; feature: Gastrointestinal Tract; material: Caecum | place: Ireland | collected 2018 | study: Broiler... | reverse complement strand
TGCGAGTTACTCCGGCCCCTGTTTGGAACTATCTATTTCCCGATAGCCCCTTTTTCTATTTTGAGGAGGTGTGTAATGGGCAAGATCCTATTGGCAATCTTAGGTGTTGCCGCAGTCATTGTCGAACAGGTTTTTGATGATGAGTAAAACCGTAATGAAAAAGCAGTAAAAACACAAAGAAAAAGGAGGATTTTATCATGGCAGCAAATGTAGAGCGTATGTTTTATGTAAGAGAGACCCCATGGCATGGCCTGGGAACAAAAGTAATGGAAGCTCCTGCTTCCAGGGAAGCGTTACAGATCGCCGGATTAGACTGGAAGGTGCTCCAGGAACCAATCTATACTACAGAGAAAGAGTTGATAGAGGGCTTCAAAGTAAATGTAAGGGATACTGACCGCAGGGTGTTAGGCGTAGTCAGTGACCGGTATAAGATCGTGCAGAACCAGGAAGCTTTTTCCTTTACCGATGAGCTCTTGGGAGAAGGAGTACGTTATGAGACTGCAGGCAGTTTGCAGAACGGCAGGAAGGTCTGGCTTCTGGCCAGAATGCCTCACGAATATATCATTTCCGGGGAGCGGATCACTCCCTATCTGGTATTCTTCAATTCTCATGACGGCTCCGGAGCGATCAAGGCAGCACTTACGCCAATCCGCGTCGTGTGCCAGAATACCCTGAACCTGGCTCTCTCCACGGCAAAGCGTTCCTGGTCTATGATCCATACCGGGAATATCCAGGGAAAGATCCAGGAGGCCAGGGATGCTTTATTCCTGGCAGAAAAGTACATGGACAGCCTTGGCAAGGAGTTTGAAAGCCTGCGGAAAAAGAAGCTCTCCGATAAGCAGGTACAGGAATACATTGAGATTCTCCTGCCCATCGAAGACGGCTCAACGCCACAGCAGATCAGGAACATGAAGCGTCTGAGGGAAGACCTGGAAATGCGGTATTATGATGCTCCGGACCTGAAAGACCTAGGAAACAACGGCTACCGCTTTGTCAATGCGGTCAGTGATTTCGCCACCCATGGGAATCCTTTGAGACGCACTGCAAATTATAAGGAAAATCTATTCTCCAGGACGGTAGAGGGGAATCCCCTTATTGATAAAGCTTACCAGATGGCAGCTGCAGCATGAGAAAGGAGAAAAAATGGACAGGAAGATATTGGAGAGGCTGTATTGCGAGAAGCTCAGCAGGGAACTGGCAGCTTATAAGGCCTCCATATTAGAGATGGACAAAGAAGAAATTTATGGAGCAGCCTACGAGATTGACTGTGTGATCAGCATTTATGAGACTTTAATAGAGACTGCAGAAAACAGAGCAGGAGATTTTCTGGAATCCATGATCGTGTTTCCGGGGCTTCTGCTTTTTCTATATCATGAATGGCTGAAATATGAAGATTCTCATATGGAGGAACTGTCCTGCTGTCTGAATAAGGAACTTATAAAGCTCAGCGAGGAATATAAAAAGGAGGAGAAAGCAGCATGAGGAAATTAGTTTCGACACGGAACATGGATAAGAAGGAATGGCTGAAATGGAGGACCATGGGGATCGGAGGCTCTGACGCTTCCGTGATCGCTGGCGTGAATCCCTACAGGTCCGTGTTCCAGCTCTGGAAGGAAAAAACGGGACAGGAAGAACCGGAGGAAAAGGACAATGAATATACGCACTTTGGAAGCCTCCTGGAACCTGTCATTAAGAGAGAGTTTACCAGAAGGACGGGGTTAAAAGTCCGGAACCGCTATGCCATCCTCCAAAGCGAGGAGCATCCCTTTATGCTGGCAGATTTAGACGGGATCGTCTATGAGGACCATAAGATGTGCATTTTTGAAGCAAAGACAGCCAGTGCCTATAAAAAGGAGATCTGGGAACAGGGAGTGCCCCTGGAGTATCTTTACCAGATCCAGCACTACATGGCGGTGACCGGAGCTGAAAAGACCTACATAGCGGCTCTGGTAGGCGGAAACCATTTCCTTTACCATGAAGTCTGCAGGGATGAAGTTATGATCCGGGACATCATACAGAAGGAGAAGGAATTTTGGGAAAATCATGTACTCACCGGGATAGAACCTCAGGCAGATGGCTCTAAAGCTACAGCAGATTATCTGGAAGAAGCCTATGGTACTTCCAATGGAAAGGTCGTGGAGCTGCCGAAAGAGAGCCTTGCCTTGTTTGAAGAGTATGACCTTATTTCTGTACAGCTTGCTCAGTTGAAAGAAGCAAAAGAAACGGTAACAAACAAGATGAAAAATTACCTGAAGGAAAATGAAAAAGGGGTCATCGGTGACCGTCAGGTGACCTGGAAATCCGTGACTTCTACTGCTTTTGACCGGAAGAGGCTGGAACAGGAGCGGAAAGAGATCTATCAGGAGTACTGTACGGAAAAACAGTACCGGAGATTGTCCGTGGCATGAACGGGATAGAAAACTGGGCAGGAGCTGCGACGCATCCTGCCCTAAAGAATGGAGGATGCAGAGATGAAAGATACGGAGATCAGACTTTTAAAGGCAGAAGAGATCGAGTGCAGAGTAGCAATGATCAATGAGAAAGGATTGAGCCTTCTGCTGTTCAAGGATGCAAGAGTGGACCAGAAGATACTGGATGAGACATTTACCCCCTTCGGCTGGAAGCGGACCCACCAGAGCATAGACGGCAACCTGTATTGTACGGTGGAGATCTGGGATAAAGAAAAGGATCAGTGGATCGCAAAACAGGACGTGGGGATTCCAAGCTATTCGGAAAAGGAGAAGGGACAGGCATCCGATTCTTTTAAGCGGGCCTGCTTTAACTGGGGCGTAGGTCGGGAACTGTATACGGCACCGTTTATCTGGATACCGGCAGCTTATGCCAATATCCAGAAAAAGGGAGAGAAATATGTCACAGGGGAACGCTTCCATGTGCAGGAGATCAGCTATAGCGGCCAGAGGGAGATCGCAGGGCTTGTGATCGTTAACGGACAGGGAAAAAAGGTCTATGAATTTCAAGTAAAAGAGGCTCAGAAGGAAGGAAAACTGGGAGAAGACAAAATGCGGGATTTGCAAAAAGAGCTGGAACGGACGGGAGTTCCCATAGAGAAAGTGCTGGAACGTTATCATGTTAGGGACGCCAGCCAGCTTACCCTGCCTATGTATACAAATGCCATGAACAGCCTAAAAAAGACCAGCTCCAGGAAAGCGGCATGAGCCTGTGGGCATCATGAGAGAAAAGAACAGAGAACAGAAGGGATGAGCGGCAGAAAACTCTGTCCCTTCTATATAAAATAAATACTTTAATAAAATAAATACTTTATGGGAGAGAGGATAACGAAAATGGATTTTAATGGATTTATAAAAGATTTTTGTACCCAGGTACAGAAAAGACTGGGAGAAAACTACCTGGTCACTGTAGAAAATATAAGAAAAGGCCGTGAACCGGGAGACTATGCCCTCTGTGTCCGCAATGCGGCAGGGGAAGGAAAGGCGTTAGCATACTTTTCTGTGGAAGAAGCTTATTCAGATCATCAGAGAGGGCTCTCTATAGAGCCGGCTCTGGATAAGCTCCTGGAAAAAACCAGATGTGCAAGCCGGTTCCTGAAGGAGACGGAAAGTGGAAGGATGAGTTCCGGGTGGAAAGGGGTCAAGGACTGCGTTTATCCCATGATGATATGGCCGGGACGGAATCGGGAACTTCTTTCTATGCTCCCCCACAGACAGTTCCTGGACCTGTCCGTAGGTTATATCATAAGAAGAACATATCCTGGGGTGGGAACCATAGCAGTTAAGATCACGAAAGACCTGCAAAAATTGCTGGGGATCACGGAAGAGGAACTGTATCAGCAGGCATTAAAAAATCTGAAGGAAGACCACTACCAGATCAGGAATATGGCAGAGATCATCAGAGAAAACTTTACAGAAGAGGAGGCAGAGAAATTTGCGGATGATGACAGTCTGCTGGTACTGACGAATGAGGAGAAATGGTACGGAGCTGCAGGGGTTTTGCTGGGAAAGGATTTCTTTCAGCGTACATTAGGCCGCAGAAGCTACTATGTTATACCTTCAAGCATCCATGAACTTATGTTCGCTCCTGCAGATACGATCTGGGAAGAGGAAGAAGTCAATTGGATGCTGCGGCAGGTCAACCGGGAACAGCTCAGCGAGGAAGAGTGGCTGAACGATCACGTCTATATCTATAATGGATGGACGGGAGAGATTGAAAATATGAATTGAACAAGTCGAGTAAAATTCATGATAAAGATGCCTGAAATGCAGAATATAGAGAAGAAAAAGGAAGCATAGATTATGTATTATGAAACATTTGCAGAGAAGATGAAAGATCATTTAGGACAGAGTGAGATGGGCTTACCAACTGAAAACCTTACTTTAAAACAAAGACGGTGTCAACATTGTGCAGCTCTCATAGAACAAGCGGGAGAATGGTACTGTGATGAAATGCAGAAACCGGTAGAAGAAATAGAACGCTGTCCGGAAGGAGTAGGAATGCCGGAAGAACTATATAAAAGATAAAAATAAAAAAGTTTAAAATACCCGCAGGAACAATTCTGTGGGTATTCTGGGTGGTAGATATGGATAAGGAAAACAGAAGGATTTTCGGCTATGCCAGGGTCAGCAGTAAGGAGCAGAATCTGGACCGGCAGATACTAGCCTTGAAGGATTATGTGCCGGAAGAAAATATCCTGGTGGACAAAGCCAGCGGAAAGGACCTGGAAAGAGGCTCATACCAGGCATTGAAAGGTGCTCTGGGGCTGAGACCTGGAGACACGCTAATTATTACATCACTGGACCGGTTGTCGAGGAGCAAAGCGGATATTAAAAAAGAGCTGGAGTGGTTCAAAGAGAGGAAAGTAAGACTGCAGATCTTAGACCTGCCGACTTCCATGATCGAAGTGCCTGAGGGCCAGCAATGGATTCTGGAGATGATCCAAAATATAATTATTGAGGTTCTGTCGAGTATCGCAGAGCAGGAGCGGCTTACCATTAAGAAACGGCAACGAGAAGGCATTGAGGCGGCACAGAAGAAAGGAAAAAGATTCGGAAGACCAGCGGTCCAGATACCAGATGATTTTGAGGCAGTATACGGTCAGTGGAAGCGGAAGGAGATAACGGCAGTGGAGGCAATGGGGAAGCTCCATCTATCCAGCAGCACTTTTTACCGGATGGTGGGGCAATATGAAAGCGTGTCAAAACATGTGTGACTTTTGGAAGATGTGTCAAAAGTAAAAAATAAGGTTTAGAGAGAGACCTGCAGGGGAATATGTAGGTCTCTCAAAAGGTAGAGGTTATGATAAATATAAATACATTCAGCGGTGTTGCAAATTCGTTTTTATTTTTGGGGTTTATTATGTAATTTCTGTAGCCTGTCAGAAATATCTTCTATGGCTTCAGTCACCTTCTTAGTACTTTGACAGTCACTGTCAGATAGATAATAAGGTGGGGCTACAGGTATAGAATAAAATAATTTCGTGAGCATTTCCAGTGCATCTTTACTAATATAATTTAATGAATCAGCTAATACATTTGTGTAATCAGGATATTCACCATAAGTTGATACATTCGCTTCTAATTCGTTTTTAATTACATCGTAGATGTCATCTTCGTCTATTTCAGAATATGCACTTAACGCATGCTTTACAGTTGTCCAGAATAAACGCTTTGCATTCGGAAACCAAAGTATAGAAAACTGCAAGATTATATTCGAAACATTCAAAATATACTCAGAGAATGTATAGTCCGCTTCTTTGGCAGATTGAATATATTTGCAATAATCATCCCATAATTGTAATTTCAATTCCCAGGTGGGTAATGAGAGTATCGCAAATAAAAACAGTTCATAATTACCCATAAAAGAGGATAAATGGTTTGTGTAATCTTTTTCGGAACAGTGATTTTTTAAGTGATTAACGAATAGACTGAATAGGTTTATATTAAAATAATGATCCGTTAAGTGGTTATAAATTAGTTTTTCAATTCCCTTTAAATGTGAAGCTAACTTGTTAAGCTCTAGAAAGATTGGATACTGTTTTGGAGAAATTGTATTCCTTCCTGTAGCAAGGGTAGGATGGATAAATCTGGGATTAAAAGGAATATTTTTCCATTTTGTTATGATAATCGCTAAAAGAGCTGCATTATATGACTGCAAAGATGTAGTGCTAGTATCAGATGGAATAGCACGTTTTAAAAAAACTTCCGCATAGGTTAATGGAGGCTCAATATTTTTAACGTCATATTTAACTACATCTATATTCTTATAGGAAGTCTTTTTAGACGCACTTAAACTATGTTCAGCATAGTAATACTCTTTTATGGATTCAGATAAGGCATTTCGTGTAAACCTGTGAAATGCCCTTTTTTCGCAATATGTATCTAATAAAATAGAAGGTAATGCAGAAAGAGGATTAAAATTTTCTGGCCCTGGGAAAATAGTACAAACTTTTTTCCAGCTATCATTAATTGCAGCGAGGATTGTCTGCTGCTTCGTCGAGTTCATTTGATCTGTTTTCATGTGTATTCCCTCATATTTTAGACTACCATCATTATCTGATATCTTTGTGGGAAATGCAAGCGGCGGTACTATATTTTAATATTTTTGGGTACATAAAAATTCTCTGCTTCGTTGTAAAGTAGTCATATCTACAAGAAAGGAGAAAAAAAATGCAAGATTTTACTGTAGAAGTAAACAGAGAAGAAAAGAAACAGACGGGCGAAGCAGCTTTTTCAAAAGTTGAATCCATGGTAAAGGCACCAAATAATTTGGTGAAGCCATTTACTGTGTCGCCAGTGCCGGAGGAAAGACGGAGTAATGGCGTCGAAGGTATAAAGGAAGAAAAAGCAGCGGAAGATGGACTGGCACCGAAAAAAGACACAACGTTGACTAAACCTTTTCGGCTGGGGACAGATTTATCTAAAGAAGCAGTTCACAGCGACAATTTCGAGTGCATAAATGTCATTTCTGTTATTCAAAATGAATCAACATTAGATACCGCCAATGCACCACAAAAGTCTGACCGATTCGATACTGCCGAAAGACCAGAGGTAGTCAGGGATGAAAATATTAGTTCTAAGATTCTTTCTCTTGGAGCAAAACCAATAAGAATGATTTCTGATGTAAATGTAATGCGGGCGAAACAACTAGCGGAGGAGCTGCATGTATCATATAAAATACGACCAGTTCTTGAGCATTACATCGCTCGTGCACTTGAAGAAAATCCCCAAATGGCAAATTTATTACCTGTTGCAGTGACGAAAGAATCGTATAAGAAGAATAGAATGAATTTTTCAATGCAGTTGATAGGTGTGCAGGTTACAATTAAGGATACTGAAAGCGGCGAGCAAGAAAATAGAAGCTATCAAATCAACCTGACCGTAACCAAACTGAACGGAAAACAATGTCTTTTTACGACAACTGTAGAAGATTACAAAATCAAAGGGACAGACTGGCTGCGTAAAGCCACAGGTTCCTTGGCATATATACCTGCGGATAAAACCGAAAAGCAGATGTATGCCAATATGGTCCAAAAATGCATTGAGACAGAGGAGGTTCCTGTTGAGATAAAATATCCAAATGCAGGCTGGCGTCAAGTTCCCAATCTCGGTTGGAGATACATATTTAGTGAGGGCATAATCGGTGGAGCAAAACAGAAAATCCACACAGCTGGAAATTTATATTCTCTGAATGTAAACTGGCCAGAGGTCGGAAAAAGTGATGTCTTTGCAGCGGCAATGAATATGACAGAGCTGTGTAAGCACAAGGCAGTTAGTACTACATTAGTTTTATATATGCACGCTGCATTATTGACGACACTCTTTGAGATTGCTGGCTATCCGCTTTGCTTTGTTTACATAATCCAGGGAGTTACGAACAGCAGAAAAACCAGCTTGGTAACTGCTGTCGGCAAGATTTTTGATCGCGAAAAGTTAATTGCAGACGCAGAGTTTGCTACAGCTACGTCATGCGGAATCGAAAAAACTGCCAGCCTATACAAGGACGCTCCTGTTCTGATTGATGATTTTAAGCCGGGAGCAACATTGGCACAGCAAAGAGAAATGGAGAGGAAGCTGGACGAACTGATTCGCCTGTATGGGAATCGAGTTTCTAAAAAGCGTATGAATGATTATTCCCCGAAGGGGAACGAAAAATTTTTCCCAGTGGGGGGAGGCTGTATACTGACGGCTGAAATTCTCACAGGCGTGAGTTCTACGCTGACAAGAGCCTTTGTCACGGAAATTGACAGAAATGATGTGCAAAATGATCTTCTTGAGTATTATCAAAATCAGCGATGGATTCTTCCCACACATATGTACGATTTTTTGCTATGGGTAACTGGGGAGTTTGACCGTATTGTTGGTTTTATTTGCCAAAGATTTCCGGTTTTACGGAAACAATGTGATTTTCAATATAATCGTTACAGCGAAATGTTTGCAACGTTTTATCTTACAGCAGAATTGCTGGGGCAGTATGCAGTTGCCAGAGGATTCTGGAATATGGAAAACGCAAGTGCCTTTGAGAAAATGGTAGAGGAATATCTGCTGGAAATTTTGTATGCAAACGAAGATAACATGAGCAGGAGAGACAAGGGAAGGTGGGTTCTGGAGGTACTGGAGATGGCAGTCGAATCTGGGCAAATCGTTCCAGTTGAACTGAATGAAAGGACATCCAGTCAGAAACAGGACTGCTATGAAGATGGCGAATATTTTTATATCCGATACCAAGCACTAAAACAACTTGCAGATCGGCGTTTGGGCATGCTAAATAAACCTTTCGGTATCTATAGTGACGATGAACTTTTTATGCTCTTGGAGAATTTAGATGTGCTCGAAGTAGAAGAGCGTAACGGGAAAAGAAATCGTTCAAGAAAACTGCCCATACAGAGGGGAAATGCGTTGCGTTATCTCTATATAAAGAAGGAAAAAGTACAACAGTTGATGGCAGAAAATTAGACTTGTTGTATATGTGGTGCTATTTTGATGGTTTTTGCGGTTCAGTGGCTGAGGAAGTAGTGAATCTTCCTCCTGAATTTGTATGTTGGAAAATGGAGGAAAATAAGATGAAAAAATTACAGAATAATAGTGAATCTACAGATGAAAGAATCTGCATTACCAGGAAAGAATTGCCAAAGTTATTAGGTTGTGGAATTCAGACGGCAGATAAAATAGCAAGAGAGGCGGAGGCACGTATTGTTGTGGGCCACCGTGTTCTGATTAATATAGCCAAAATTCGTAAATACATAGATGAAGTGGCGGAATAAAAGGAATTTCAGTGACTGAGAGGGGACAGGAAAGTCCCCTCTTAATAAATACAAAGGTGAGGTGAGTAAAAAGATGGCACAAGATAATTCAGGAAAAGAACTGCCTAAAGGAATCCGGCAAAGAAAAGATGGTAGATATGAAGGGCGATTTACCTATCAGGGCGAAGCGTTTACTTTCTATAACAAAAATCTGAAAGAACTCATGAAAGAAATGCAGAATAAAAAATATGAGGTAGAACATGGGCTTTATGCCAAAAGGCAGAAGATAACTGTGGACTCCTGGTTTCATACCTGGATTGAGGAATACAAGAAAAATAGCGTCAAATATGGCACTTATAAAACGTATATGGAAGAATATGAATTACACATTCAGAAGCTATTAGGCAAGAAGCGACTTGCCGATATAAGAAGTGAGCATGTTCAGAGACTGCTTAACGGTATGACAGACAAGTATAGTCGAAGTACGATAAGCCTTGTGAAAATTATTCTGAACAGCATGTTTAAACAAGCATGCAAGAACCGGCTTATTTTGAGTAATCCCGTGGAGAATACAACTATGCCAAAGGAGAAGAAGATGAAGAAAATTCGAGTATTTACGGTAGAAGAACAAAAACTGTTTTTGAAGTATGCAGAGGACAGTATTTATTATGCATTATATATAGTAGGATTAGGAACAGGAATGCGAAGCGGAGAACTCAGAGCCTTGCAGTGGGATGATATTGATTTTGAAAAGAAAAGAATCTTTGTCAACGGTACGTTAAAGTATATTGCCAAAGGCGGAGAGGAAAAATATCGGATCGATACTCCGAAAACAGAGTCTAGTAGAAGGGAAATCCCTATGCTTGATAATGTGTATCTGATTCTCAGACATCATAAGACAGAACAGATGAAACAAAAAATCTTGCTGGGAGAACTTTGGAAGCCACAGGCGGGTTTTGAATCGCTGGTATTTACCGGAGCCTTTGGCAGATGTATCACAGATACTGCACTTTACGAGGATATGAAAAAAATTATAGCCAAAATAAGGAATGCTGGACATGAGTTTGAAAATGCCACACCTCATACATTACGCCACACTTTTGCGACCAGAGGTCTGGAAAATGGTATCCCTCCCAAGGTTATGCAGGAACTTCTGGGGCACACTTCTATTACTATGACCCTGGATATCTACAGTCATGTGCTGCCGGATACAAAGGCTGAGGAGATGAAAAAGCTGGCAAACATGTTTTGAACTGCAGCTATGCAAAGAATATCCCGACAGCCATCTTGGGTAAAAGTTGGGTATAGGCAAGAGAATTTCACACATTAAAGTGCGAAGGTGAAAGAGGGCTAACCCTGAAAACCCCGATAGATCCAAAGAGAAATGCCCTGCAGGGGAGCTGCAGAGCATTTCGAGGGGAGTATAAATAATTAAATAAGGGGTTATAATGTAAAAAAAATTTTTTTGAAGGGTAAATTCTTTTTACAACCCATATTATAATATAAAAGGAAAAAAAAAGCAATAATATTATTTTTTTCTTAAAAAATTATGCAATATTTATTTTGGAGAGTTCATATTAAAAAAATAAATTTTTAACAATTTCCGGGAGAATATTTTCAGGACATTAAGAAATACTAGGATTGTAACAAAAATGTTCAACCAGGAGGTAAAGACAATGGCTAAGAATTATAACAGTGAAAGCAGCAAGAACAGATCAGGAGCATCAAACACCAAGAATACATTTGTAGAGAACTGCGGATACCGTTCAGAAAACAGCAGCAATAAGAATTCCCAGAACTGTGGCGGCTCTAAAAATAAAAATTCTGCTTCAGGAAAAAACTGTTCCAGATCAGAAAACGAATAGTGATCTCACACATTTAAAAGGCTGTCCCGGCAGATACAGGCCATCTGCCGGGACAGCCTTTTTCTGCATAAGGGCTATGCCATGCATATACTAAAAGAAAAAGGAGTATGATCTTATGCAGAGCATCGATACGATTTCTGCACAGGAGCTGGATTCTTATATCGGCAGGCAGGACGCCATGATCATAGATCTGCGGGAACGGGAGGCTTATGAACAAAGCCATCTGAAAACCGCTGTTCATATTCCCTATGAGGATATTCAGGAATGCAGGAGGTTTTCCAGAAGAAAACTTCTGGTACTGTACTGTGAGAGGGGAAGTTCCAGCTTATTTGCCGCCAGGGAACTGATGAAAATGGGATTCCGGGTAAAGTCTGTGGTAGGCGGGATCCGATGTTATCAAGGTTCCAACTTGTATTTTCCTCCTGGTCATAGTAGAATAAAAAAATAAAATACCCCAAAATGCCTGAAAGGATCAGGACAGAAAACAAAGGAGAACAAAAGATATGAAATATATGTTTGCATCAGATATCCACGGATCTGCATATTACTGCAAAAAGATGCTGGAGGCTTACGAAAAAGAAAAGGCAGACCGTCTGGTCCTTCTGGGAGACCTGCTGTATCACGGGCCCAGAAATGATCTACCGAAAGACTATGCGCCAAAGCAGGTCATCGCTATGCTCAATCAGTGGAAGGAGCACCTGTATGTAGTGAGGGGAAACTGTGACGCAGAGGTGGACCAGATGGTTCTGCAATTTCCGATCATGGCAGATTACTGCATCCTGATGGACGCAGAACGGACGATTTACTGCAGTCATGGACATGTATATAATGAGGAGAATCTCCCTCCTATGAAGAACGGAGATATTTTCATTCATGGTCATACCCATGTGCTCAGGGCAGATAGGAAAGAGAATTATACCATCCTCAATCCTGGTTCTGTGTCTATTCCGAAAGAAGGAAATATTCCTACCTATGCTGTTTTGGAAAACGGACTTTTCAGTATCCGGGGATTTGAAGGAGAAGTGGTGAAGGAGTTGCAGCTTTGATGGAAAAAAAATACGAATTGATCGCCCCCTGTCATTTCGGCCTGGAATCAGTGCTGAAGAGAGAAGTTCAGGACCTGGGCTATGAGATCAGTCAGGTGGAAGATGGAAAAGTGACTTTTTTTGGTGATGAAGAGGCCATAGCCAGAGCGAATATTTTTCTCAGGACCACGGAAAGAGTTCTTCTGAAAGTGGGTAAGATCAAAGCGGAGACCTTTGACGAACTGTTTGAAAAGACAAAAGCCTTGCCCTGGGAGGCGTTTATTCCCGTAAATGGAAGATTCTGGGTGGCAAAAGCCAATTCTGTAAAGAGCAAATTGTTCAGCCCTTCGGATATCCAGTCCATTATGAAGAAGGCTATCGTAGAGCGGCTGAAACAGGTCTATCATGTTGAATGGTTTGAGGAGGATGGACCGGAATATCCTATACGTGTAGCCTTTATGAAGGACCAGGCTACCATCGGTATAGATACCAGCGGCGTATCCTTACATAAAAGAGGCTATCGCCGTTTGACAAGCAAAGCGCCTATCACAGAGACACTGGCGGCGGCTCTTCTTATGCTCACTCCCTGGAAAGGCGACCGGATCCTGGTAGATCCGTTTTGCGGAAGCGGCACCTTTCCTATAGAAGCAGCACTGATGGCGGCCAATATTGCGCCGGGTATGAACCGGAGCTTTCTGGCAGAAGAATGGAAGAATCTGATCCCGAGAAAGCACTGGTATTATGCTCATGAAGAAGCAGAAAGCATGGTGATCAGAAATCTGTGTACGGATATCCAGGGATATGATCTGGATGACCAGATGGTAAAGGCGGCCAGAGAGAACGCCAGATCGGCAGGAGTGGAGAAACTGATCCATTTTCAGGCGAGAGACGTAAAAGATCTGAGTCATTCTAAGAAATACGGGTTTATTGTAACCAATCCCCCATATGGAGAACGCCTGGAAGAGCGCAAGAACCTCCCGGAGATCTATACGAACCTGGGGAAAAGCTTTGCAGCGCTGGATTCCTGGTCCATGTATGTGATCACTGCTTTTACAGAAGCGGAGAAATATATCGGAAGAAAAGCGGACAAGAATCGGAAGATTTATAATGGGATGATGAAAACATATTTTTATCAGTTTCTTGGGCCAAAGCCTCCAAAGGGAAAGCGGCAGCAGGAAAGGAAGGAATAGAAAACATGAGAAAAATGATATTTGCCACAGGCAATGAAAACAAAATGGTAGAGATACGGGAGATCCTGGGAGATCTGCCTCTGGAGATCCAGTCTATGAAAGAAGCAGGGGTTTATGCAGATGTGGTGGAAAATGGCAGTACATTTGAGGAAAATGCCCTGATAAAGGCCCGCGCCATCTGCAAACTGGCGGGCCAGATGGTCCTGGCAGATGATTCCGGGCTGGAAATCGATTATCTGAATAAAGAACCGGGGATCTATTCGGCCAGGTATATGGGAGAGGATACATCATACAGGATCAAGAATCAGAATCTGATCCAGCGGCTGGAAGGCGTTCCGGATGAGAAGAGAACTGCCCGTTTTGTCTGCGCTATTGCAGCGGTATTTCCAGATGGAAGAGAATTCGTAGTACGGGGTACCATAGAGGGACGTATCGGATATGAGGAAAGAGGAGAAAACGGATTTGGATATGATCCGATCTTTTACCTTCCGGAGCGGGGAATGACTACCGCTGAACTTCCTCCGGAAGAAAAGAACCTTATCAGCCATAGAGGTGTTGCCTTAAGAAAGATGAAAGAGATCCTGGAAAAAGAAGAGATATTATAAATAAAGGTGAGGGGCATATATATGAAAATATTGATAGTCAGTGATACCCACGGCCATGAAAGAAACTTGAAGAAGGTGTTAGAGCGGGTAGGACCTGTAGACACTTTTATTCATCTTGGAGACATCGAAGGGCATGAGGACTATATAGAAGCTCTGGTAGACTGCCCTGCTCATATGGTATCCGGCAATAATGATTTTTTTTCAGATCTTCCAAGAGAAGAGGAGTTTAAGCTGGGGCGGTATCAGGTAATGATCACCCACGGACATTATTACGGAGTTTCTATGGGAACGGATAGATTGAAGGAGGAAGGGCGTTCCAGAAATATGGACATTGTCATGTATGGTCATACACATAAGCCTGAAATCGATATAGAAAAAGGGATAACTGTACTGAATCCCGGCAGTTTATCTTATCCCAGACAGTGGGGAAGGAAACCCAGTTTCCTGATTATGGAAATTGACAGAGAAGGGGAAGCCCATTATACCATAAACTACATAGAAGATTGATCAAATGAGGCTATGCTATAGCTGAGCCGGCCGCAGATAAAAGCGAGATAGGAAAAATTAAAAAATAAATTAAAAAAAGTGTTGACTTTTGTTTTTTCTTATGGTATATTTAACTTCGTCGTCAAGCGGAACTGCTTGAAGGCGAAAACACTTCGGGGTGTGGCTCAGCTTGGCTAGAGCGCCTGGTTTGGGACCAGGAGGTCGCAGGTTCGAATCCTGTCACCCCGATCCTTTCAGAAATAAAATACCTGCGGGTGTAGTTCAGTGGTAGAACACCAGCCTTCCAAGCTGGATATGTGGGTTCGATTCCCATCACCCGCTCTTGCATCGATATCTGATGCTGATGTGCTTGTAGCTCAGCTGGATAGAGCAACGGCCTTCTAAGCCGTGGGTCGGGGGTTCGAATCCCTCCAAGCACGCTTGCATGTTCTATGCATAAATATGGTGGGTATAGCGCAGTTGGTTAGCGCGCCAGATTGTGGCTCTGGAGGCCAAGGGTTCGAATCCCTTTATCCACCTTAGCCGTAAGGCGGTCTTGGGCTATCGCCAAGCGGTAAGGCACAGGACTTTGACTCCTGCACTCGCTGGTTCGAATCCAGCTAGCCCAGTTGATATATGGAGCATTAGCTCAGTCGGTAGAGCACTTGACTTTTAATCAAGTTGTCCGGGGTTCGAATCCCCGATGCTTCACTGGAAGCCCAAACAGATTAGGTTTGGGCTTTTTCTTTTCCAGATATATTAAGCGGATATGGCGGAATTGGCAGACGCGCCAGATTTAGGTTCTGGTGTCTACGACGTGCAGGTTCAAGTCCTGTTATCCGCAGTTTTCAAGTACCCATTCAAGGGTACTTTTTTTCTGAAAAGATTTTTCAGGAATCTGCATCGGGGATCTGCCTGCCTTCATGGTTTATATGATAATGGTCTTTGTAGATGAGCTGGGAAACGGGTACAAATTCATATCCTTGATCCTGAAGAGTGGTCAGAACTGCATCCAGCGCATCTGTGATGTATTTGGCGCCATTATGGCACAGGATGATACTCCCGTTGCCGAGCTTTTCATTCTCCGTGATCCTTTTAATGATGTCCTGGGCCCCATAATCCTTCCAGTCAAGGGAATCCACATCCCACTGTATAGGATAGTAATGATTTTCCTGAATACAGGAGATCACTGCGTCATTGTAATCTCCGTAGGGGGCACGGAAAAGAAACATGTCATATCCTGTCAATTCTTTTACTTTATTGTGAACTGCCATAAGTTCCTGGATCTGGTCTGCTTCTCCCAGCTTGCTCATATAGGGGTGGCTTTCGCTGTGGTTCCCAAGATCGTGTCCTGCTTCGTAGATCTTTATCACTTCTTCCGGAAATTTTTCAACCCATTGACCTGTCATAAAAAAAGTGGCTTTTACATTGTGGGCTTCCAGGATATCCAGGATAGTCTGCGTGTATTCGTTTCCCCATGCGGAATCGAAACTGATGGAGAGCTGAGGTTTATCTGTTTCTACACAGTAGATGGGAAGCTTGCGGCTGCTGGAAGTGCTGGCTACGGAGAGCAGACGGGGACCATAGGCGAGGCCGCATAACACCAGGAGCGCGGCGAAGCCTAAAGCAAGAACTGCATTAAAAATGCGTTTTGTGAGCATAGTATTACCTTTCCGGAGTGCTTAATAGGAGTGTATGCTCCAGAAGGCAAAAAAAGAACAGAACCACCTGCCAGATGGCGGTTCTGTTTACTGACCAGCGGGATCTTCACTGCAGAATTGAAGATGTTCTTCTTCCAGTTCCTGAAACAGTTCGGCAAAAGTCCAGAAACAGTTTTGAGCAGTGAGAACGGCTTTTAGAGCTACTTGCGGAATAGCGCCATTTTTCATGGCTTCCAGAAGCATATCCAGTTTTTCCTCGGTGAAATTACACATGACGAGGACGTCTTTTGTGATCTTAGGAGAAGTTTCAAAAGGCGGTATTTTTCTGGCGGGAAAACCTTTGACTTTAGCCAGATGCCCCACAGTCTGAAGAAAATGGGCGCCGGTAACTGGTACAAAAGAAATACCCAGATGCAGGACTGCCTTTTCCAGGGATTTTCTTTTCTCTTCTTGTCCGTTGTCATAGTATAGGATCAGTGGTTTTCGAACGATCATAAATTTCCCCCTCTGCGTTAATATTAATCTAATCATATACTCAGCCGGGGAAAATTTCAACGGTTTTTAGAAGAATTCCGGACAAACTGTGAAAATATGGGAAAGAAGTGGTAGAATAGAAAAAAAGAAAAGGAAATGCTTATGTACCAGGAAGATATGGAGATCGTTTATAATAATATATTGTTTAAAGGCCTTGAGGAAGACATTGTTAAAGAGGTTTGCGAAAAGGCAGAGGGTTATGAAAAAGAGTTTTCCAGGGGGCAGATGCTTTTTCAGGAGGGAGATCTGATAAAACAGATGGGGATCCTTATCACAGGAGAGGTAAGGGTCTGCCGTCTGGAACTGGATGGAGGTGAAAAACTTCTCCAGAAACTCAGGCCCACCTTTCTGGTAGGCGCGGATATTGTATGTACGCCCAGCCAGATAAGTCCATATACGGCTTATGCAGATGAGAGATCCAGAATCTGGTATTTTCCCTATGAGAATATAAAAAATCCGGGGAAGATCCCTGAGGAGGCCAGGCGGCACATGAAAGAACGGCTTCTGGAGTTTATAGCAAATGAGAATATCAGAAAGCTGTATAAGGTAGATATGCTGTCGGCTGCAAACGGAAGGGAAAAGATTTTGAAATATCTGATGATCCAGTGCAGAAAGGCAGGGAGCAGACAGATCCAGATCCCCTATAACCGGGAGGAACTGGCAAGTTATCTGTGCATGAACCGCACAGTGCTTTCTCATACTTTGAGCCAGATGGAGAAAGAAGGGATTTTAAGTTTTAAAAAAAATCGGTTTTGGCTAAAGGACTTAGACAGTGAAAACATGGAGCGGAAGTAGAGGGGAAACTTGCCGGTTTGTTGACAATTGTATTTCAGTCCCGTATACTGATACAATACAGGTTCCTGAATAGACGGAGAGGGATGAAGAGTTGGATAAAATTAAAGTACATCTATTAGGCAGGCCATATGTAGAAGTGAATGGAAAAAGAGTAAACTTTCCATATAAGAAGGCAGAAGGTTTTTTCTATTATCTTTGTGTGAAAAAGAACGCTACCAGAGAAGAGATCATTTATGTTCTGTGGGGAGCGGACAATGAAAACGTTGGGAGAAAAAACCTCAGGGAAGCTGTTTATCAGATAAAAAAATTATTGGGTAAAGAAATCCTGGTAACAGAGGGACATACGGGAATTGGGCTGAATCCGGAATATGTTTTAGAGATTGACTGGGATCATGTGAAGGAGGACTATATTCCGGAAAATGAGGAAGAAGATTTTCTGGCTCATTTCCATATTAAAAACTGCTATGAATTTGAAGAGTGGGTATCTTCCATGCAGGAGCAGTATGACCGTCATATTATGACAGCCGTGAAAAAAAAGCTGAAAGAGGCCGATATCCATAAGAATATGGGACAGATCCAGAAATACGGGAATATGTTGATCCGGCAGGATCCGTATAATGAAGACCTTTACTATGAGATTATGGAGATCTATGCGGCAGGCGGAAACTATAATATGGCCATCAAGCTTTATTATGACCTGGAGAAGACTTTGGCCGAGGAGCTGGGAGTAGAACCCTCCGGAGAGATCACCCAGCTTTTTCACAGGATCTTTAACGTAAAAGGAAATGTATCTCAGCCTGGTGAAAGCTGGAATGTGTCTTTTGTAGGAAGGACTGAAGAAATCTATCTGATCAGCCAGTGTGTGAACGGCTTTGGTTCGTCTGCGATCCCTCAGTGTGTGGCCATCGCGGGAGAAGAGGGAGTGGGAAAAACGGCTCTTCTGAATAAAGCGGCCCAGATGATGAAGGGGTATCAGAGACTTACCCTGCAGGCAAATTGTTATAAGGAAGAAAAAGGGTTTTATCTCAGACCCTGGAATGATATTTTCTGGGAAATGGAACAATGTGCAGAAAACGGTATGTTTGATCAGAATCTGATCCGGGAAGAGGAACAGCAGATCCATCAGCTTATCAGGGGAGTCTCGGATGATAAGAAAAATGGGCCGGAACAGCCCTCCCTTCAGAGCGTAGAGCGTATTACGATCGAAATGTGCCGAAAGATCACGCAGAGTCACAGGCTGGTCCTTTTCTTTGATGATATCCAGTGGATGGATCCTATGAGTTTCCAGCTTCTTAACCGTCTGCTCCTTACGGTGGGAACAGATAATATCCTGGTGATCTGCACATATGATCAGAACTGTGATCAGGAGGTCATGGAAGCCCTGGAAAAGCTGATCCGGCAGGATCTTCTCAGGATTATTTATCTGGAACCCTTTACAAAGCAGGAGACAGAAGAGCTTCTTCATCGATTTCTTCCACAACTGGACGGAGAAAAGAGAAAACGTGACCAGATTTATGAAATGTCCGAAGGGAATGCCTTCTTTTTAATGGAAATGATCAATTATATCAAAGAGAAGGGATTTACCCTTGAGATCTCTCCTAAAGCGCATAATGTGATCAAAGCCAGACTGGCGGGGCTTCCGGAGACAGAAAACCAGGTACTGGACTGTATGTCTGTTTTTCCGGAAAAAATCGCCATAGAGGAATTGGAACTGCTCCTTCCGGATATGGACAGACTGACCCTTATCCGGGTATTGGAAAAGCTTCAGGAAAGACATCTGATAAAGGAAAGTCTTATCGGATGGAACATCTTCTACGAATTTGTTCACAGAGTGTTTCGGGAATATATCTATGAACGACAAAGCCAGGGCCAGCGGCGCCTGTATCATCAGATGCTGGCAGAATATTATGAGGACCAGGGGAAGACGAAGAATAATTTTCCGGGGCTCCCCATGATGATTTATCATTACGAAAAATGTCACAACCAGGCAAAAGTATACGAGTATAAAATCGCTTATCTTAGCGAGTATTATACTCTGGTAAATGAAAACTTTCCGATCCTTCACTGGGAGGTAGAGGAGAATGAGGAGGAACCGCTTCTGATGACTGGCGCTCCCCAGATTATGGAACTGGCAGAAGAGGTGATCCGTCTTTCCGATACCTCCCCTAAGATCCGGGAAATGAAAATGAAGATGTATTATGTCAAGGGAAGATATAATATTGCTCAGGGCGAATATGAATCGGGATTAAGCTGTATAGAACAGAGTATTCTGCTGGCCGAGGAATTAAAAAACAAGAAAACTCTTCTGAACAGTTATAAGCAGATGTGTTTTTATGGGATACAGATAGAAGATCCCAAGCTGGTAAAGGAATATCTGGATAAAGGCTTTGCGCTTCTGAAAGAAGGGGACAAAGAGGATCAGGGAGTTTTTACGAGGCTGCTGGGATGGTATTATTTATATAGAAAAGATTATAAAAAAGCAGAAGAAAGTTTTCGCCAGGCTATTGAGATCTTTCAGATGACGGAGTCTGAGGAAGGGTGCCTTCATATCAGTATAGCCGCCTGCTATGGCTATCTGGGAGACTTATACCGGGAACAGGACAAATTGGAACTGGCGGCTGAATATTATGAAAAAGCTCTGGAGACAGGAACGGATAAAGTGATGACCAATGGACTGGGGCAGTTTTATTCCGGACTAGGACAGGTACGGCTCCTTCAGGAAAACTATGAAGAAGGAGAGAAATATCTTCTTCAGGCGGTAGAATGTCTGAAACGGCATGGTTATTACTGGGGGAGAGAAAAGGCTGAGGCCTGTCTGGCCATGCTTTTCCTGAAAGAGGGGAGAGAAGAAGAGGCAAGAAGATATTATGAAGAGAGTCTGAAAATTTCAGAGAAGATCAAGAATCCATCTACAGAACAGCTTTTGCAGGAAATAGGGAAAAATTTTATTTAAAATATGACAGAAGACCACCGGTAGCATTACGTGGGGATGCCGCCGGTGGCCTTTTGGATATCCGGATGCTTTTGCACGATAAAGCTATAAAGAAGTAATTTGGTAAAAATGCGCATAGATAATGTAATAACAAGGGGAAATGAAGTAAAAAATAACAAAATCATCCAAATGTAAAAAGGATAATATTATGCAAAATGACATTTATTGACGCTTTTTAGACACTTTAAACTGTATAATTTTTTATATACTATAACATAAGGAAAAGAGGGTGTGAAATGAGTAACATAATGATTACGGGAAATGACCTGACACTGGACCAGATCGCAGCCATCTGTCGGGGACATGCGAAGATTGAGCTGGCTGAGGAGGCAAAACAGCAGATCATTGAATCCAGAAAAGTAGTGGATCAGTTAGTGGAAGATGAGAAGGTCGTGTACGGTATTACTACCGGATTCGGTAAGTTTAGTGACGTGGTGATTTCCCACGACCAGTGCAAGGCCCTCCAGAAGAATCTGATCATCACCCATGCGGTAGGTGCAGGAGAACCCTTTAAGGAGGATATTGCCAGAGGGATCATGCTTCTGAGGATCAATAATCTTGTAAAAGGATTTTCCGGTATCCGTCTGGAGACTGTACAGACTATGGTGGATATGCTGAACAAGGGCGTGACGGCCTTTATCCCCCAGAAGGGATCCCTTGGAGCTTCCGGTGATCTGGCGCCATTGTCACATATGGTCCTGCCTATGCTGGGACTTGGAATGGCTTATTATGAGGGAGAACTGCTTCCTGGCGCAGAAGCCATGAAACGGGCAGGGATCCCTACCATTGAACTGTACGCCAAAGAGGGTCTGGCTCTGAACAATGGTACCCAGGCAATGACTTCTGCAGGAGCCCTGGCAGTTTATGATGCTTTAAATCTGCTGAAGGTAGCGGATATTGCCGATGCTCTGTGTTTTGAGGCTCAGAACGGTGTAGTAGATGCTCTGGATCCCAGAGTCCACCAGGTACGTCCTCATTCCGGACAGCTGGCAACTGCCAGAAATCTGTTAAGACTGCTGGAAGGAAGCAAGAATACTACCCGTCAGGGAGAGATCCGGGTGCAGGACGCTTATTCTTTAAGATGTTCACCCCAGATCCACGGAGCCAGCAAAGATGCGATCAACTATGTATTGGACAAAGTGAACATTGAGATCAATTCTGTTACAGATAACCCCATCATCTTTAAAGAAGATCAGGCGGGGATCTCCGGAGGAAACTTCCACGGACAGCCTATGGCTTTAAGTTTTGACTTCCTGGGAATCGGCGTGGCAGAACTTGCCAATGTGTCTGAGAGAAGGATCGAACGTCTTGTAAATCCTGCCTACAGCAATCTGCCGGCATTTTTGACTCCTCATGGCGGTGTATGCTCAGGATTTATGATCGTACAGTACTCTGCAGCAGCTCTTGTATCAGAAAATAAGGTGCTGGCTCATCCGGCTTCTGTTGACAGTATCCCGTCTTCCGCAGGCCAGGAGGATCACGTATCTATGGGTACTATTGCGGCAAGAAAGGCCGGAGAGATCGCAGAAAACGTAAGAAGGGTGCTGGCTATGGAACTGATGGTTGCCTGCCAGGGCATTGATATGCGGGGGAACAAAGGCCTTGGAAAAGGAACACAGGCAGCCTATGATCTGGTGCGCAGCAAGGTAGCAACTCTGGACGAAGACAGAGAACTGTATGGGGATATCAACTACTGCGAAGAGATCATTAAAGACGGATCTTTGATCAAGGCGGTAGAAGAAGCTATCGGCGGTGCGATTGAGACAAGATAACTCTGGATTGAAAAAAGGAGGAAAGTATTATGGGAGAAAACGCAAAAAAAGAGCGGACGGTTCGTCTGCCTAACATATTTGAGGCCGTCCTGCCTATTCTGGTCATGATGGTGCTGATGATCTACGGATTCATTGGGGGAGGGGATTATACAGACGCACATATGCCTCTGGTAATTTCCATTGCAGTGGCCTGTATCATCGGCGGTATCTGCGGACACAGCTTTTCCGATATGCTGGCCGGTATGCTGGACAGACTGAATGCCACTATGGAGGCAATCCTGATCTTATGTACCGTAGGTATCCTGGTAGCGACATTTATCATGTCAGGTACTATCCCGGCTCTGATCTATTACGGCCTGGATCTTCTGACACCAAGCCTGTTCCTGCCGGTAGGCTGTCTGATGGTTTCGATCGTCAGCCTGGCCTGCGGTTCTTCCTGGACGGCAACAGCCACTATCGGTATTGCATTCCTGGGAATCGGCGCAGGACTGGGGATCAATCCGGCTCTGACAGCCGGTATGGTTATTTCAGGCGCCTATGTTGGAGATAAATTTTCTCCTCTGTCTGATACCACAAACCTGGCGGCGGCAGTGGCCCAGACAGGATTGTTTGACCATGTAACTGCTATGATTTCTACTACAGCTCCTACTTTTATTATATCTCTGATCTTATATACGATCCTGGGGCTGAATATTGATACCTCAAATTTTGATGCTTCTGTGGCTACAGATCTGCAGCAGGCTCTGGCAGAAGGGTTTAACCTGAATCCTCTGGTACTGCTGCCCATTGCGGTGATCATTGTGGTATGTATCCTGAAGATGCCGGGACTGGTAGGAATTGCCATTTCCGTAGGTGTTGGTATCCTCTGCACCATGGTCTTCCAGGGAATGCACAGTGTCAGCGATCTGTTTAATACCTTACATTATGGTATCACCCTGGAGTCATCCAATGACCTGGCAAATGAGCTGCTGAGCCGGGGAGGTATGGATAGTCAGATGTGGACGATCAACCTGATCCTGCTGGCGGTTGCCTACGGCGGCGCACTGGAACGCTGCGGCTGTATCGAAACTTTGTTTGGCAAACTGAAACACAAACTCCACTCTGTTGGAAGCCTGATCCTTGCCACACTGCTGACTTCTCTGTTCTGCGACGCTACCATGTGCGACCAGTTCCTGGGGATCGGCGTACCTGCTCCATTGTATATGGACAAATATGATGAGATGGGCCTGGGACGGAATATGCTTTCCAGAACCCTGGAGGACTGCGGTACTCTCTGGGCGGTTATGTTCCCCTGGACAGGCTGCGGCGCTTATCAGATGGGAGTTTTAGGAGTTCATCCCTTTGCCTATTTCCCATTTGCCTTTGTAAATCTGCTGAACCCGATCTATGCGGCCATTACCGCATTCCTGGGCAGAAATATTTTCTGGGCAGACGGCGCTTATACCAATATCTTAGGCAAGACAAAGATGCATAAACCGGCAGGAGCTCCGGAAGAAGCTCATGAGCTGGCTGTTAAGAATCTGAACGCTCTTCGCGAGGCGGGAAAAGCTCCGAAGGTTCAGGCATAGTCAAACGGTAAGATTATTTTGAAAGGAGTAACATTGTGAGTGGACAACATCTTCCCTGGGAATCTTTAGAGACCCCGATTTATTACCCGAAAGAACTGAAACCACGGAAGAAGTGGGTATATACAGGAGGCTGGATCCTGTCGGCGGCATTGATCCTGGGCGGTATCATTACCCCTTACCGTATACTGCTTCTTTTCGCCGTCCTGTACATACTGACCCTGCTCATGAGGAAAGATGTGGCGGTAACCGAGAGGGGACTGGAAATCTATTATCAGATGAAGATCACCACTCACTATGATTTCTGGCAATGGAAAGAGATAGATTCTCTGTTGCTGGAGGACCGGAATCAGCCGGGACTTCTGGCGATGCATTTCATCAAAGGAAATAAGAGCAAGCGCTTCTTTTTTACCAAGGGAGATGCAAAGCAGATCCAGGTCCTGGCCAGAAAGAAAAATTCCAGGATCAGAATGGCAGATGTAAAGTCAAAAGCCGGAAATATAAAGAAAAAATAATCTATACAATTTTACTCTGGTAACGGAGGGGAAAGTGTGGTAGACTAAGGATAGTCCCAAGGGACTGAAAAAACATTTATATTTATAGGAGGTACTGAGAAGTGCAGAAATATGTATGTGAACCTTGCGGATATGTATATGATCCTGAAGTCGGTGATCCGGATAACGGAATCGCACCTGGAACCGCTTTTGAAGATCTGCCGGATGATTGGGTATGCCCTGTCTGCGGCGTAGGCAAAGAGGAATTTGTTCCGGAAGAGTAAAAAGAAAAAAGCCCTGCAGGAATCTGTCGGAAGACAGAAGTTCTTGCGGGGCTTTTTTATATGTGCGATACGCCCGGCAAGGGACTGCCGTGCTTGCACGAAGCAGGCATTTGCCGGGCAACGGACAGCGACAGGCTTTGTCTGGAGCTGCCCCCAGTATCGCAGTGGATAGGGAAGGTCTCTTTCCTATCCGATAAAAAAAGATCAGTGGCCGGAAGTTGCTTTTAAACCGATAATACCAATTAGCAGAAAGGCCACAAAAACAAGGCGAGTTGGAGAAGCAGATTCTTTAAAAAGAATGATCCCTATGATAACAGCGCCCAGAGCTCCGATACCGGTCCACACAGCATAAGAGGTTCCCAGGGGGAGAGTCTTGGTCGCCTGGGCCAGGAAAAGAAAACTAAAGATCATGCCGATGACGGTCAGGACAGTAAAACGCATAACGCTGAAACCGTGAGACAGTTTCAGACAGGTGGACCAGAAGACTTCGAGCAGTCCTGCAAAAACTAAAAATACCCATGCCATAAAAATATCCTCCTTAAAACAAAAAAATGCATTTACGATGTATCTTCAACGGCCTAATGATACATACATAAATGCAATTTACTTACTCGGCAGCAAGTAAACTCATATTATAATAACACATTTTGGAAGAAAATCAAGAGTGTTTTCGGATTATCCGTCCAGCAGTACTCCGCCGGTCAGAGCATGCAGATAATCAATATTATCATAACTTTTCACGATCTCCTGAAGTTTCAGGATAGGATCTGACAGAAATTTGTCTTTGTGGTAGACGAAACTGAACTGCCGGTTCCATTCGTGGCCGGAGCTGGTAAAGACATAGACCTGATGGTCTTTCAGATCTTTTTCCAGAAGCCGCAGAGAGATCACCGCCAGGCAGCCGTTGATCTTCACCGCATTGCGGATACCATCGGGCGTGGTTTCCTCAAAGGCTGTCCGGATATGGAGATTGTGACGGCGGATAAAGGTTTCAAAAAGTTCTCTGGTGCCGCTCCCGGATTCCCGCATAACAAAGCGCTGATCGTTCAGGTCGGTTACTTTGATCGAGGCTTTCCCCGCAAAAGGATGGTCTGTGCCGCAGACCAGCACCAGCATATCCTGGACCATGGGGATGGCTACCAGATCCGGACTTTTGATCTGCCCTTCTACTATCGCCACATCCAGGTCCATGTTCAGCAGCTTCTGCTCAATGATCCTGGTATTATTTACATAAGAATACAGCTCCAGATCAGGACAGGCCTCTTTCAGATCCCGGATCATATAGGAGAGGATACTGCCTCCGAGGGTGATGGTGCCCCCGATGCGCAGACGCTTTATCCGGCTTTCCTGGGACATATTCTGTTCGATCAGATCAAACTGGGTCACCACAGGCCGGGCATAGCTGTAGAGATGCTTCCCGGCTTCAGTGATAAACAGCTTTTTGGAGAGCCTCTCAAAAAGCAGGGTGTGATAATGCTCTTCCAGTTCGCGGATCGCCTGGCTTACTGAGGGCTGGGATATGTAAAGCTTTTCAGCAGCAGCGCTCATTTTCCCTGTGTCTGCCACGGTAATGAAAATTTTCAGATGGCGTATGGTCATAAAAATTCTCCTGTATTGTTTATAAGAATTACCTATGAGTTATATAAAATTATATTTCTTTTCTTATACTATTGCAAGTGTTATAATAAAGACAACCGAGAAAATGCCCATAAGGCAGAACAGAAGAAAAGAGGAGAATGATCATGAAAGTTCTTATTATCGGAGGTGTGGCAGCTGGTACAAAAGTAGCTGCAAAATTAAAAAGAGAAGACAGGGGAACAGAAGTCCTGATCCTGACAAAAAGTGAAGATATTTCTTATGCAGGATGCGGACTTCCTTATTATGTAGGAGATGTGATCCATGAGAGGAGCCAGCTTATTGTAAATACTCCCCAGGCTTTCGCAAAGCTTACCGGCGCCGAGGTGAAGACCGGTATAGAAGTTACAGCTCTTGACAGAGAGGGGAAAAAGGTAACAGCCAGGGATGTTAAAACAGGGGAAACACAGGAGTATGCTTATGACAAGCTGGTCATTGCAACAGGAGCTTCTCCCATTGCCCCTCCTATTGAAGGAAAAGACCTGAAAAATATCTTCTTTATGCGTACCCCTCAGGATGCGGAAGACCTGAGAAAAGCTGTGGAGGCTGGCGGGATCAAACGGGCAGTGATCGCCGGCGGCGGATTTATCGGTCTGGAAGTTGCAGAAAACCTTATGAGCAGAGGAATTCGTACCACGGTCATTGATATGGCGCCTCATATCATGCCGGGATTTGATCCGGAAATGGCAGGTTATGTGGAGGATTATCTGGCAGACAACGGCATCATGGCTATGACCAACACAAGATTGGAAGGCGTGGAAGGCACAGAGTCTGTGGAAAAGGTAAAGACTTCCCGCAGAGCCATTAAGGCGGATGCCCTGATCATGTCTCTGGGAATCCGTGCCAACACAGGATTCCTGGAGGGAACAGGCCTGGAGCTGGCACCGAACCATACCGTTTTAGTAGACGATCATCTGCGGACGAACGATCCGGATATCTATGCTCTTGGAGACTGCGCAATGGTCACCAACCGGATGACAGGCAAGAGAGCCTGGTCTCCTATGGGATCATCTGCGAATATCGAGGGAAGGATCGCTGCACAGAATCTGGCAGGGGCGGATCTGGCTTATCCGGGAGTCCTGGGAACAGGCGTAGTAAAGCTTCCGGGACTGAATGCAGGCCGTACCGGTCTTAACGAAGAAGCAGCCAGGGCAGAAGGCCATGATGTGATCACCGTGACTACCGTGGTGGATGACAAAGCCCATTATTATCCCGGCGCAGGAAACTTTATCGTGAAGATGATCGCAGATAAGACTACAGGAGAATTCCTGGGAATCCAGGTCCTGGGAAAAGGCGCGGTAGATAAGATGGTAGATATTGCCGTGACGGCCATCAGTCTGAAGGCTACCGTATATCAGCTGAGAGATCTGGATTTTGCCTATGCGCCTCCATTCTCTACGGCCATTCATCCCTTTGACCATACCATCAATGTTCTGATCAACAAGATGGAGGGTAAGCTGGATTCCTTTACTCCCGCACAATTCCAGGAAGGAAAGGCAGCAGGCTACACCATTCTGGATGCAGGTCTGGCTCCTGCTATCGAAGGAGCAGAGTTTATCAATCCTGCAGAGGTAGAGGGAGAGCTTCCTGGACATGACAAAGAGGAAAAACTCCTTCTGGTATGCACCAAAGGAAAACGGGCTTATCTCCTTCAGAACCGTCTGAAATATTATGGTTATACCAACACCAAAGTCCTGGAGGGCGGAACTACGTTTAACGGCACAGAGCTGTCTACAGAAGAGTAAAGAAGAGAAGTATCAAAAAAGAATACAGGAGGAAATTTTTATGGCAACACTTACCGTAAGCAAAGAAGATGAAAAGAGAGTGAAAGCGCTGGGCTTTCTCAGCAACAAAGGCACCGATAATTTTTCCGGAAGGATCGTGACCAGAAACGGAAAAATCACCGCTGATCAGCAGATCGCCATCGGAGAGGCTGCAAAGAAATTCGGAAACGGAAATGTTACATATACCACACGTCTTACTGTGGAAGTTCAGGGGATCCCTTATGAGAAGATCGATGAATTCCGGGCCTTTATCCAGGAGGCGGGACTGGACACCGGCGGAACCGGCTCCAAGGTCCGTCCTGTAGTTTCCTGTAAAGGAACTACCTGCCAGTATGGACTGATCGATACCTTTGCTCTTTCTGAAGAGATCCATGAGAAGTTTTATGTAGGGTATCACGGAGTAAAGCTGCCTCACAAATTTAAGATCGCCGTTGGCGGATGTCCAAATAACTGTGTAAAGCCCAACTTAAATGACCTGGGTATTATCGGACAGATGATCCCCAATTATGATGAAGATCTTTGCAACGGCTGTAAAAAATGCGGCGTAGTCAAAGCCTGTCCGGTGGGAGCTGTATCAGTTGTAGACGGCCTTATGGAAATCGACAAAGACAAATGTATCAACTGCGGAAGATGTATCGGAAGCTGCCATTTCGACGCTATTGAAGACGGAACCAACGGTTATAAGGTTTATATCGGAGGAAGATGGGGCAAGAAGATCGCCATGGGCAAGACTCTGAATAAGATCTTTACTTCTAAGGAAGAGGTCATCAAGCTGGTGGAAAAAGCCATCCTTCTTTACAGAGAGCAGGGCAAGACCGGCGAACGTTTTGCAGAGACCGTAGAGAGACTGGGATTTGAAAATGTGGAAGCACAGCTTCTCTCAGATGATATCCTGGAAAGAAAACAGGAGATCCTGGAAGCAAAACTTCATGAGACCGGCGGAGCTACCTGCTGATAATCTCCAGAGAAACTTGTCTGCAGACAGCGGAAAAGGACGGTTCTCCCGTTGACAAATGAAATACAGATTGCTATGATAAAGCAAAGTGAAGGAAGAGGGTATCTTAGAGAAAAGAGGCCCTCTTTTCCTTTGGAAAATTCAGAATACGGGAGGTATCAATATGAAGTTTACGAAGATGCAGGGAATCGGGAATGACTATGTTTATGTAAACTGTTTTACAGAGAAAATAGACAATCCTTCGGAAGTGGCTGTAAAGGTCAGCGACCGGCATTTCGGTATCGGATCCGACGGCCTGATCCTGATCAAACCATCAGAAAAAGCGGACTTTGAGATGGAGATGTATAATGCGGACGGCAGCCAGGGAGCTATGTGCGGCAATGGCATCCGCTGTGTAGCCAAGTATGTCTATGACTATGGGCTTACGGATAAGACCAGTATCTCAGTAGACACCAAAAGCGGTGTGAAATATCTGGAGCTGACTGTGAAAGATGGAAAGGTGAAAGAAGTCCGGGTAAATATGGGATCCCCTATCCTGGAGACAGAGAAGATCCCTATGATCTATCCCAAGAGCCCGGTGATCAGCCAGCCTCTGAACGTAAATCAGGAAATCTATGAGGTGACGGCGGTTTCCATGGGAAATCCTCACGCGATAGTTTATGTGGAGGATGTAAAAAATCTGAAGATCGAGGAGATCGGTCCCTGGTTGGAAAAAAGCAAGGCTTTTCCGGAAAGTGTAAATACGGAGTTTGTCCGTGTGATAGACAGACATACGGTGGAAATGCGTGTCTGGGAGAGAGGCAGCGGGGAGACTCTGGCCTGCGGCACAGGAGCCTGCGCAGTGACGGTGGCCAGCGTGCTCAACGGTTATACAGATGAAGAAGTAACTGTTCATCTCTTAGGAGGCGATCTGAAAATATTCTGGGACAGAAAGGAGAACCTGGTGTATATGACCGGCCCGGCAGAGGTAGTCTTTGACGGGGAGATTACACTGTAAGGATATAAAGAACTTAAGATGACATTCATAAAAAAGAACATGAGTATAGAAGACAGAAGATTTTATAAAGACGTATTTCGTCTGGTCATGCCTATGGCGGTACAGAATCTGATCAATGTGGGAGTAACCTCCACAGACGTGATCATGCTGGGAAGAGTGGGGGAAACGGCTCTTTCCGGCGTTTCGTTGGCTAACCAGGTATATTTTATCCTCAGCCTGCTGTTTTTCGGGCTGACTTCCGGAGCCTGTGTGCTGACTGCCCAGTACTGGGGCAAGAAGGATACCAGGACCATAGAAAAAGTAATGGGAATGTCCTTCCGCATCTCTATCGCCGCAGGTATCGTATTTGCAGCGGGAGCGATTTTCTTTCCCCGGTATCTCATGCTGATCTTTACCTCAGATCCGGCGATCATTGCAGAAGGGGTTTCTTACCTGAAAATTGTAGGATTTTCTTACATTTTGTCGGCTTTTACGAATGTATACCTGAATATTATCCGGAGTATTGAGCGGGTAGTCATTGCTACCGTAGTTTACGGGGCTTCTCTTTGTGCAAATATTATTTTAAACTCCATCTTTATTTTCGGGCTCTTGGGCTCTCCTGCCATGGGCGCTGCAGGGGCCGCCCTTGGAACCTTGCTTTCCAGGGCTATTGAGGTTATCATAGTAGTGTATTACGCACAGAAAAAGAATGATGTGGTAAAGATCCATATCCGGGATTTCTTTGTGAGAGATAAGGCTTTGGGGAGAGACTTCTTTACCTATGCTTTTCCGGTACTCTTAAATGAGTTTGCCTGGGGAGCGGGAATGGCGGCCATCTCTGCCATTGTGGGACATCTGGGAAGCGCTGCGGTAGCGGCCCATTCTGTAACCCAGGTGTGCAGACAGCTTTCCATGGTCATTGGATTCGGTATCTCCAGTGCTACAGCTATTATGATCGGCAAGGCTATCGGAGAGAAGAAAGAGGAACTGGCCAGAGAGTATGGACAGCGTTTTGTAAAGCTTTCTATTATCTGCGGCATCGGAGGAGCTGTGGTGATCCTGGCAATCTCGCCTTTGCTGCCTCTGTTCCTGAAACTGACCCCTCTGGCCAAAAGTTATCTGTCTGCTATGATGGTGATCATGTCCTATTATGTGATCGGTCAGTCTTTCAACAGCACCATTGTAGTAGGGGTGCTCCGGGCAGGAGGAGATACCAGGTTCGGGCTTTTTCTGGATGTGGGAGTTATGTGGCTCTGCTCCATCGCGGGAGCGGCGGTAGGAGCCTTTGTCATAGGAATCCCCATGCCGTGGGTCTATATCCTGCTGTGCAGCGACGAGGTGATCAAGATTCCTTTCTCCCTCTGGAGATATAAGAGCTATCGCTGGCTGCGGAATGTAACCAGATAAAAGGACACAAAAGATAGGAGATGTTGGCTGGATGAAATTAAATGAGACACCTATTGAGAAAGATTTCCGGGTGGCAGATGTCCGGGAAGAGGAAAAGATCCTCCGCCGTCTGGAGGCCCTTGGGATCCTGGAGGGGACCAGAGTCCGGGTGCTGAACCGTAAACGAAATGGAGCTACTATTATCAAGGTGCGGGGCAGCCGCTGGGCTCTTGGAAATGATATCGCCCAGGGGATAGAAGTGGAGGAACTGACAGATGAAAAGTGAGATACGTGTAGGATTTGCAGGAAACCCCAACTGCGGCAAGACTACCCTTTTTAACGCCTATACGGGGGCAAATCTGAAGGTGGCAAACTGGCCGGGGGTTACAGTAGAGAAAAAAGAAGGGGAGACCGAATATAAAGGCAGAAAAATGCGGCTGATCGACCTTCCGGGAATCTATAGCCTGACTTCTTATTCCATGGAGGAGAAAGTTTCCAGAAAGGTGATCCTGGGGGACGAAGTAGATATTATCGTAGATGTGGTAGACGCCTCTGCTCTGGAACGGAACCTGTACCTTACCCTTCAGCTTCTGGAGCTGGGAAAACCGGTGGTAGTGGCGCTGAATATGATGGATATTGTGGTAGAAAGAGGTATGGAGATCGATCTTCACCGTCTTCCTGAGCTGCTGGGCAATATTCCTGTGGTACCGGTTTCCGCAAGAAAACGTACCGGTCTGGATGTGCTTCTCCATGCGGTAGAACATCATTATGAAGAGCAGACAGCGGATCCGGTAGTAGAATATTCTCCGGAGATCGAGGAAAAGATCAAAGAGATCAGCAGCAGGATACAGAAACAGTATCCGGAAAGCAAGAATCTCCGGTGGCACAGTATCAAGATCCTGGAAAATGATGAACAGATCATTGAAGAGCAGCCGGTAGATATTTCGGATATCGCGGATAAGAATTATGAAAAACAGATCATTAATGAAAAATATAATTATATTGAAGAGATCATAGAGGAATGTGTATTCTATAAAGGAAACCGTCAGTCTATGACAGAGAAAGCGGATAGGATCCTGACCCATCCGGTGGCGGGAGTTCCGGTGTTTTTGTGTATCATGGCGCTGGTATTTTTCCTGACTTTTACAGTGGGAGATGCTATTAAAGGCTGGTTTGAGATCGGACTGGACTGGGCTTTTGGCGCGGCCAGAACAGCGCTTACAGCCATTGGCGCTTCTGATTGGGTCTGTTCACTGGTGGTGGACGGTATCATGTCCGGAGTAGGAGGAATCCTTACCTTCCTTCCCAATATCTTTATCCTGTTCCTGGCCCTGGCTTTCCTGGAGGACAGCGGATACATGGCAAGAGTGGCCTATGTTATGGACGGGATCATGGGAAAGGTAGGCCTTTCCGGTAAGGCATTCCTGCCTATGGTGCTGGGCTTTGGCTGTACAGTGCCGGCGGTAATGGCTTCCAGGACCCTGGAAAATGAGGAAGACAGGAAGAAGACCATTCTTCTTACACCATTTATGTCCTGTTCTGCACGGCTTCCTATTTATGTGCTGTTTGCCAGTGTGTTTTTTGGAAAATATGCAATGATCGTAGCCTTTTCCCTCTATGCCCTGGGGCTGATCGTGGCCATTTTGCTGGCTCTGATCATCGGCAAGGTTTGGAAGACAGACACCAAGGTGCCTCTGCTGATCGAACTGCCGGATTATAAGGTGCCGAATCCCAGGACTATCCGGATCTATGTATGGGAAAAAGTAAAGGATTATCTGACAAAAGCAGGGACAACGATCTTTGTGGCTTCTATTGTGATCTGGTTTATCCTGAACTATAACTTCCAGGGTATGACCAGTGATGTGACCACAAGCTTTGGGGCTATGATCGGTAAGGTCCTGGCTCCGGTGCTGGTACCGGCGGGACTGGGCGCATGGCAGATCGTGGTGGCCCTGATCTCAGGACTTTCCGCGAAAGAAGTGGTGATTTCCAGCTTCTCCGTACTTTACGGCGTGAATAATATCAGTTCACCGGAAGGAATGGCAACCCTTTCCAGCGCCCTGGGATCTATTGGCTTCGGACCGCTGAACGCCTATGCACTGATGGTGTTCTGCCTGCTGTATACCCCCTGTGTGGCAACTCTCGCCACCATCAGGAAGGAGACCCATTCTACTTCCTGGACACTGAAAATGGTGGTGTTCCAGCTGCTTTTAGCCTATGTGGCGGCTGTGCTGGTATTCCAGATCGGAAGTCTTTTCTAAGTAAACAAAAGGAGAAAAACATGGATATTCTTCTTGCGGCAGTAAACGCAAAATATATTCATACAAACCTGGCAGTCTACAGTCTTCGGGCTTACTGCCGGGAATTCTCCCAGAGGATCTCTCTGAGAGAATATACCATTAATCAGGAAAAAGATCAGATATTGAAAGACATATACCACAGGGCCCCAGAGGTTCTGTGTTTTTCCTGTTATATCTGGAACATTTCTTATGTAAAAGAACTGATCCGGGATATCCATAAGATCCTGCCGGATACCGTCATCTGGGCAGGAGGTCCGGAGGTATCTTACGATCCGGAAAATTTTCTTGAGGAAACGCCGGAAGTCTTCGGCGTTATGCTGGGGGAAGGAGAGGAGACCTTCCGGAAACTGGCGGAATATTATGTAAACAAAAAAGAGGAAGAGGGATTGTACAAGATTCCCGGGATATGTTTCCGGGGAAAAGAGGGAACCGTAAATTCCGGCTTTCCGGAAGTCCTGGATATGGACCGGCTGGTATTCCCTTATGAGGATCTTTCTTCCTTTTCTCATAAGATCCTTTATTACGAAAGCAGCAGAGGCTGTCCTTTTTCCTGCAGCTACTGTCTGTCCTCGGTAGATAAAAAACTCCGTTTTAAAAGCCTGGATCTGGTGAAAAAGGAACTGAAGATTTTTCTGGAGGCAAAAGTTCCTCAGGTGAAATTTGTGGACAGAACTTTTAACTGCCGGGAGCGCCATGCTCTTGAAATCTGGCAGTATATCCGGGACCATGATAATGGAGTGACCAACTTTCATTTTGAGATCGGCGCAGATCTTCTCACAGAAAAGGAGATCGCTTTGATCCGGACTATGCGGCCGGGGCTGATCCAGCTGGAGATCGGCGTTCAGTCTACGAACGAGAAGACTCTGAAAGAGATCCGCAGATATGCCTCTTTTGAGAAGATCGCGGCCAAAGTCCAGGCTGTTCATGAGGGTGGGAATATCCACCAGCACCTGGATCTGATCGCAGGTCTCCCCTGGGAGGATTACACCAGTTTTGCCAGGTCTTTTAACCAGGTATATGATCTGGCGCCCCAGCAGCTCCAGCTGGGTTTCCTGAAAGTGCTGAAGGGATCCTATATGCATGAGAAAGCGGGGGATTACGGCTGCCTGTATAAAGATAAAGAACCCTATGAGGTTTTGAAGACCCGCTGGCTTTCCTACGGGGATATTATCCGGCTGAAAAGTGTAGAGGAAATGGTAGAGATCTATTATAACAGCGGCCAGTTTTCCCATACTGTGAAAGCTGTGGTAAGGGAATTTTCGGATGCATTTACTTTTTACGAGGCTTTGGGAGCTTTTTATGAGGAGAAAGGTTACGACACCTTGTCTCATTCCAGGATCCGCAGATATGAGATCCTTCTGGAATTCCTGGAAGAAAGAGGAACGGATCCTCTGGAATTTTATAAGGCGCTGATGATCTTTGACCTTTATGCCAGAGAGAATATGAAGACCCGACCTTCCTGGGCGGCCGTCAGAGAGCCTTATAAAGAGCAGATCCAGGCTTTTTATGAAAGGGAAAAAGAAAATCCCCGGTATCTTACAGGATATGAGAAATTTACTTCCAGGCAGATGGAAAAGATGACGCATCTGGAGATCTTTGCCTGGAATGTGCTGGAAGGAAAGAAGGAACAGGGGGATTATCCGGTGCTGTTTGATTATCAGAAACGGGATCCCCTTACCAATGACGGACGGATCTGTCTGGTGACCCTTTAGCAGAAAGAAAAAGCAGAGCAGAAAACAGGGCTGTTTTAGAAAGCAGGTGAAAAATGGCTTCAAAAAGAACAAAAGAGATCCTGGAAAAACTGGACCAGGTTTATACCAGGGAATATAAATGCTATCTGAATTATGAGACTCCGGAGCAGCTTCTGGTGGCTACTATGCTCAGCGCCCAGTGCACCGACGCCAGGGTAAATGTGGTGACCAAGGATCTGTTTAAGAAATATCCGGATATGGAGG
>ERZ1643247.764-NODE-764-length-35531-cov-13.709099_pt1 | contig 35531 bp, 35 predicted proteins | sample MGYA00579264_ERZ1643247 | MGnify/ENA primary metagenome ERZ1643247 (study PRJEB29033, sample SAMEA4952262) | chicken gut metagenome | biome: Broiler Chicken; feature: Gastrointestinal Tract; material: Caecum | place: Ireland | collected 2018 | study: Broiler... | reverse complement strand
TAAATCGAACGCTGCGAATGAGAGGACGGCTGACTGACATTCCTGCGGACGCAAAGTCCTTGGAGGGGATCCGTCAGGCCGCTTGCTCTCTCATTCTAACAGCTTGGGCAACAAGACGATAAAAGACACGGCTGGCTGCCGTGCCTTTAACCGTAAATCTATTGTAACTGGAGGGATTCACTATGTCCAGGAACAAAATCGAGCGCATCGACCAGGAGATCGCCAAAACCCGCGAGAAGATCGCGGAGCAGCAGGAAATGCTTTAATCCCCAATCCCATGCTGGACGCCGTATTTCTTGAATACCCGGAACCTGTTGTTTTGCCGGAAGCCAACGCTGAAACACTTTACAGTTTCTCTGATGAGGCAGTTGAGCATCCAAGCTGTAAGATCACAGCGGTTTATACGAATGACACCATGCAGATACGGGAAGATCAGCAGCCTGTCCCCGGCCGGCATGTAGTCCTCCAGTTAGAGCGGATCGATAATCCTACTCCGGAACGGCCTGGGGCATGGTATCCGGAGACAACGGCGGGAATGGCGATTGAATAGAGTGGATCAGCAACAAACAGACGGTTGAACTATTCCAAAATCAGATTGGAACAGAACTTTGATGCGGTAAACACACAGGGGCAGGTAATCCGCCCGGCGGGTACTCTACCGGAGTTGCTGGAGCAAAATGTGTTCTGGCCTGAGTTGGAAGGATTCACGGTAGACCAGGTGCTCGAAAGTTCTGAGGGTCGTATCCATTACAGCTTTTATCTGCCCGAGCAGACCTGTTCGCGGCCTACCTGCATTATAGTTCACGGTGGAATGGCGGTTACGACGCAGTGGTGGAAAAAATCTCATGTTCGTTTCCACAGCAGCAGGTTATCCTCAAAGAAGGCGTCTGCCCGGCCGGTATCCTTCAGCCAGGACAGGTAGGAGCGCACTGTGCTGCCCACCAGCACATACTGCTCATAGGTCATGGTCAGATTGTATATCGTAAAGAGCCTCTGGAGGATCTGCTCAAAGCACAGCGGCTGCGCGCAGACATGGAGGATCTGCTCCGCCACCTGGTGGACTTTGGCAATGTTGTAGTCCGCCAGCGGCGCGATGTCCTCCGCAGCCTCCGCATGGGCCGGGACAAAGCACGCCGCCCGCATCCCCTTGACCTTCTCCAGGGTCTCCAGATACCGGGCCACATCATAGATAAACCCGATCTGATATTTGTCCAGCGTCTCCCGGCTGGAGAGGCAATCCGCGAGATACACCACATCGTCCGGCGTCCGGTACCCCACCATATCAAAGAAGTGTCCGGGGAGGTCAATGGCCGCAAACCCCTCCGGAAGACAGCCGGGCGTCAGCTCCTCGGCATCGCTCCCCTGGGCCATCAGAAACTTGTGCCGAAGCTCCCGGAAGGGATAGCCCCCGTATAAAAAGGACGGCTCCAGAACTGTGTGCTGCGTAAAGTCGCGCTCCACTCCGGGGGCAAAAATCCTGCATCCCGTCTGCTTCTGGAGATACTGATTCCCCCCGATGTGGTCGGCATTGGAGTGGGTGTTGTAGATCGCGGCGAGACGCCAGCCGTTGGCGTCCAGAATCTGCCGCACCTTGCGCCCGGCATCCTTGTCGCTCCCGCTGTCAATCAGGCAGACACGGTCCCCCTCCAGGCGAACCAAGCCGATTTTGGCCGGACACTGGATATAACAGCTTCTGTCTGTGACCTGGATCAGTTCATACATGATGCGCTCCCCTCTCTTCCATGCGGGTTCAGAATCCTCCCGCCCGGTCTGACTGGTTATTCTACCACTATAAGGCGCTCCGGGCGATTTGTCAATCCAGCCGCTCCTCTTTTCACGGCCCGCTGCCCGCACCGCTCATACCGGCTGCGCGCACGCTCTTTTCCTCCGCATAGTGAGCTCAATGAAAAAAGCCGGGCAGAGCGGCCCTTTTGGGGCCGCTCTGCCCGGCTTTCGCTTTTCCCTGAAGGCCGTCAGACACCTCAGAACAGGGACACCCCGGAAATGGTCAGAGGCAGGTCGGTAAAGTAGTTTATGGGGTCCACACGACTGCCGTTCACCCGGACTTCAAAGTGGAGATGGTTACCGGTGGAGGAGCCGGTGGTGCCCACGTAACCGATCACCTGTCCCTGGGAGACAGTGTCTCCCTTGGAGCAGTTCCGGCGGACCATATGGGCATACAAAGTGGAGGTGCCGTCGCTGTGGCTTACCACCACATAGTTGCCGTAGGAGTTGTTATAGGTGGAGGTGGTCACCACGCCGCTCTTGGCGGCTAAAATACTGGTGCCGCTGGAGGCCGGGATGTCGATTCCCGTATGGTTGTTGGCCTTTCCGGTGATGGGGTGCTTCCGGCTGCCAAACAAAGAGGACAAATTATACCGGCCAGGCAGGGGCCACAGGAAACCGGACTCGCTGGGCACGTTGGCAATCTGTGCGGCCAGCTCCCGCTCGGCGGCGGCGATCTCCGCAGTGGCCGCATCCGAGGCAGCCCGCAGCTGGGCCTCCCGGGCCTCCAGTTCGTCCTCCTGGTTGCTGATCTGGCTGAGCAGGGCATCCACTTCAGACTCCTGAGCCTGGAGGTTCGCCTGAGCGGCCTCCTGCTCTGCTTTGGCGTCTTGCTGCTCCTGACGGGCGGTCTCCAGTTCCGCCTTGTCCTGCTCGATCTGCTCCCGCAGGGCGATGAGCTGGTCCATGACCTGGTTGTCATAGTCCATGATCTCCTCCACCATCATGGCGTTGTCCAGCAGGTCCGCAAAGTCCTTGGAGGAGAACAGAATGGACCAGTAGGAGACCTCCCCCTGCTCCTCCATGTACCGCACCCGCTCGCAGAACAGCTCATACTGGGCCTGCTCCTCCGCCTCAGCTTCATCCAGCTCTGTCTGTTTTTGGGCGATCAGTTCGTCATATTTGGAGATCTGGGCGGCAATGCTGCTGATCTCCGCCCGGGTGGCGTTGATCTGTTGTTCCAGCAGTGTTTTGCGTGCCATGGCATTCTCTCGATCCGCCGCCAAGGAGTCCAATTGATCCTGGATCTCCTCCTGCTGCTGCTTGAGGCTGTTGGCCTCCTCCTTCATTGCGTCGATCTCCGCCTGGGTCACGGCGGAGGCTGGGACTACCACCGCCTCGGGCAGCAGAGAGACCGCCACCGCCGCTGTCAGGGCCAGGCCGCACAGGCGAAACGCCCACTTTCTTCCGTGTTCTTTCCACCACTGTCTCATGCCGGCCACCTCACCGCATCCAGAAGGTGCTCACCATGGGCAGGATCAGAGCAATCACCATTACCACGGCCAAAATGCCCATCACAATCCGCTGCTTCTTTGGTCTCATGCCTTGCGCTCCTTTCCCACGAAACCTTATACCTGCAAAAACTTCCGAATGGCCAGCACCGAGCCCACTACGCCAATGAGCAGCCCGGCCACGATAAATACCAGCAAAAACTGCCACGCCAGAGAGGTAAAGGGCAGAACGGTGATGAGGGACAGGCCGTTGGTCTGGATAATGGCCTTGCTCACCAGCTCATAGATGCCCCACTGGGCAAAGAAGGCCACCAGGGCGCCGGTCATGCCCAGGATCATGCCCTCCACAATGAAGGGCCACCGGATAAAGGCGTTGGTGGCGCCGCACATCTTCATAATGGCGATCTCCTCCCGGCGGTAGAAGAAGGCCAGCTTGATGGTGTTGGCGATGATGAACAGGGACACCACGGCCAGCATGGTCACCAGCACAATGGCCACGCCGGCGGCGATGTTCCGCACCATGACGAATCCCTGGGCGATATCGTAGGCCGCGTTCACATCGGCGATGCCGGTGATCTCGTCCACCTGCTCTGAGGTGGTCTGGAGCTGCTCGATGTCGTCCACATGGATCTCAAAGCGGTCCCGCAGCACCTCGTCGGGCAGGTCGGCCAGCAGAGGGTTGTCCTCCCGGCCCGCCCGGAAGTCGTCCAAGGCCTCCGCCCGGGTGACGAAGGCCACCTGGCCCACATTGGGCACCGCCTCAATCTGACTCTGGAGGGCCCGTGCCTCCTCCTCTGTATAGCTCTCGTCCACATAGGCCAAAAACAGATTGTCGTCCTCCAGATCCCCCAGCATGTGGTTTAAGTTCACCGCCACCAGGGAAAAGGAGCCCATGATCAGAAGGCAGGCCACAATCATGCACACGGCGGCAAAGGACATAAAGCCGTGGGTGAAGATGGAGTGGAAGCCCTCGCTGCAGTAATACTGAAAATCAAACCTTCTCGCCATTGTAATACCCGCCTGTCTCGTCGTTGATGATGCGGCCGTCCTCGATGGCCACCACCCGCTTGGTGAACCGGTTCACCAGGCTCTTCTCATGGGTGACCACCAGCACGGTGGTGCCCAGATCGTTGATGCGCTCCAGCAGCATCATGATCTCCAGGGACCGGTGGGGGTCCAGGTTGCCGGTGGGCTCGTCGGCGATGATCATGTTGGGATTGTTCACCAGAGCCCGGGCGATGGCCACCCGCTGCTGCTCGCCGCCGGAGAGCTGGCCGGGATACCGGTCCGCCTTGTGCTCCAGCCCCACCAGCTGCAGCACATAGGGAATGCGCCGCTTCACATCCCGGGGGGAGGCCCCGATGGCCCGCATGGCGAAGGACAGGTTCTCATATACCGTCTTTTTGTCGATAAGGCGGAAATCCTGGAAGATGATGCCCAGGGTCCGCCGCATGAGGGGCACCTGCCGGGGGCTGATGTTGTTCAGGCTGTACCCGTTGACCATGAGCTTGCCCTCGGTGAGGCCGATCTCCCCGGTGATGAGTTTGATGATGGTGGACTTGCCGGACCCGGAGGGCCCCACCAGAAAGACGAACTCCCCGTCGTCAATGCGCAGGTTGATGCCCTTCAGGGCCTTGGTGCCGTTGTCGTACTCCTTATAAACGTCAATAAAGCGTATCATGTAAGATAGTCCTCACGATATAGTTATGTCGGGGCGCGCCATGCGCCCAAATAAAGTCAGTCCTGAGGCGGGGCGCGCCGGCGGCCCTTCCCTCAAAACGAAAATGCGCTTCTCACAGTTCCCCAAAGCAATAAGTGGAAATGTTTTCCCGGGAAATCCTGCGCCCTATTAGGTTACACCCGTAACCTTTCTTTGTCAATGGCAATTTTCGGTTTTATGTCACCTTTTTTAGGGCAATCTCATCCGCCGCAACTGCTCTAACACAGCACTGTATGGCGGGGGCTTGCCCCCGCCGCCGACCCGTATCTGCATTTCTTTTCCCGGCGGGGGCAAGCCCCCGCCCTACGGAGGAGCCCCCCTAACAAAAAGGACCTCTGTCCGCCTCGCGGCAGACAGAGGCCCCCTTTTGCACTCTGTACAGTTGTCAGGACTCGATTCCCCGGGAAATGAGGTACTTCTTGACCATCAGAGCCACCTTGAAGGTGATGGCGTCGTCGAACTCCCGCAGGTCCAGGCCGGTGAGCTTCTTGATCTTCTCCAGGCGGTACACCAGGGTGTTCCGGTGGACGAAGAGCTTCCGGGCGGTCTCGGACACGTTCAGGTTGTTCTCGAAGAACTTGTTGATGGTGAGCAGGGTCTCCTGGTCCAGGGCGTCGATGGGGTTTTTCTTGAAAACCTCCTGAAGGAACATCTGGCACAGGATGGTGGGCAGCTGATAGATCAGCCGGCCGATGCCCAGGTTCTCGTAGTTGATGACCGTCTTTTCGGTGTCGAACACCTTGCCCACGTCGATGGCCACGCCGGCCTCCTTGTAGGCCCGGGCCAGATCCCGGATGTGGTTGACCACAGTGCCGATGCCGATGACCACCTTGATGCCCAGCTCCTGGGTGACGGCGGTGGCGATCTGCTTGGCGATGCGCTGGAGCTCCCGGGCGTCCGCCCCCTCGGGCAGCTGCTTGATCAGAGCCACGTCGGTCTCGTTGATGGAGATGACAAAGTCGGTCTGCTTGTCCGGGAACAGGTTCTGGATGACGTCGATGGTGCTCACGTCGGCGGGGCCCAGCTGGCGCACCAGGAAGGCGGCCCGGGGGGCCTCGGAGACGAAGTGCAGCTCCTTGGCCTGGGTATAAATATCACCCAGAAGAATATTGTCCGAGATGATATTTTTCACAAAGGTGGCCTTGTCGTGCTTCTCCTCATAGTAGGCCTTGGCCCCGTTGAAGGCCACCACCGCCATGGCGCACAGGGAGCCGGCCATCTCGTCCTCCCCCTGCACAAAGGCGGCATAGTCGAACTGAGCCCCCCAGCCCGCCAGGGGCTTGAAGGTCTTTCCCTCAAAATGGGCGGCGGCGTGGTCCGCGGCATTGACGGCGGTCACCGCGCCGGACCAATGCTCGCCAATGCAGGTCAGTTCACTGCACGCCACCACGATCCCGTCTGCATCGATCACACCCACAGTGCGGTCGACGCTGTCTTTCATCTGGAGTACCACTCCCTGAAACATCCTGCTGGACACATGGATCCCTCCCAAGTAAAACTCTTGAAACAACTATTGACATTATAACGGTTGACCCCCCGGTTTGGCAAGAGGGTTTCCCAATTTTTTTGTGAAAAACAACCAAAACCTTGCAAGAAACTCACTGTCCCCTTCGCAGAGCTGCTACCTCCTCCCGGGTGAGGGGCCGCCACTCCCCCGGTCCCAGGGCCGGGTCCAGCCGGATGGGTCCCATAGACAGGCGCTTCAAGTACCGCACCGGCTTCCCCCGGGCGGCCAGCATCCGCTTCACCTGGTGGTACTTCCCCTCCCGGAGGGTGACCAGGCACTCCGAGCCGTCCCCCAGGGGCTCCAGACCGGCGGGCAGGCAGGCAAGGCCGTCCCCCAGCACCATCCCCCGGGCCAGGGCCTCCGCGTCGGCCGCGTCCACCGTCCCGTCCACCTGGGCGTAGTACACCTTGTCCACATGCTTGTTCGGGGAGAGCAGGTCGTGGCCCAGGGGCCCGTCGTCGGTGAGGAGGAGCAGGCCCTCGGTGTCCTTGTCCAGCCGCCCCACTGGAAACAGCCCCCGGCGGCGCAGGTGCTCCGGCAAAAGATCCAGCACCGTCTTCTGGTTCCGGTCCTCGGTGGCGGACAACAGCCCCGCCGGCTTGTGGAGCATCAGATACACAAAGGGGGCGCAGTCCACCTCCCGGCCGTCCACGGACAGCCGGACCCGCTCCGGGTCGAACTTGTCCTCCGGGCGGGCCGCAGGGCGGCCGTCCGCCAGCACCCGGCCCTGCCGGACCAGATCCTTCACCTCCCGCCGGGACCAGTGCCCGGTGGAGGCCAGCAGCTTGTCCAGCCGCTCCAGCGCCATACCGCCGCCCCCGTTTCCTGAAAATTTGGACTGTTTTTTCACACGTCGGTCTATTGTACCAAAAGGCTCCAGGAAATTCAACACTTTTTTGTTCTCTCTCCGGCATACCCCTGTCCCGGGGCGCATAAGAATGAAGCAAAGACCAGGAACGGGAAGGAGATATGCGCTGTGTTGATTATGACCGCAAAGCTGCCCAGAAGAAAGCTGGCCTTCAGCGTGGCCGCCGCCGCGCTGGTGTGCTGCGCGGCTCTGGCGCTGAATTTGGGGGGCGGCGCGTTCCAAGCCGCCTCGGCCTCCGCCTCCGGCCTCCCCAGCCCCAAGGGCGTGAAGTCCAACGAGGACCGGGTGGCCTATCTGGAGGGCTACGGCTGGCAGGTGCTGCAGGAGCCCCTGGCCACCGAGGAGCTGCTCATCCCGGAGGAGATGGACGAGAGCTACGACGACTACCTGGCCCTCCAAACCAGCCAGGGCTTCGATTTGGAGCAGTACGCCGGCAAGCGGGTGAAGCGGTACACCTATGAGATCACCAACTACCCCACCGGCGAGGCGGGGGTCCAGGCCAATCTGATGCTCTACCGGAACACGGTCATCGGCGGCGAGGTCCTCTCCCCCCAGATGGACGGTTTTCTCCACGGGCTGTCCATGCCGGCCGGGTCGTGACGGCCCCCTCTCCCTCCATATCCATGCGGCCCCTCCTGGGGCTGCTTTTTTTCTGCCCTTCCGGCCGGTCAGCCTCCACAAAAAGTCCCTCAAAAAGTTGTATCATTCTCCGAATATTTCAGGATATCCTCCACAGGATTGACAATATCGCCAGGCGATATTACAATATCATTAGACGATATCGACTCGCGATATTGTATCCCAAGGAGGTGTTCAGATGGGCGGAAACAGCCGCGGTCCTCTGACCGAACCTATGTTTTATGTCCTGATGTCTTTCCTGCGCCGGGACATGTGCGGCACAGAGATCACCGAATTTGTTGAACGAAAGACCCGCGGCCGGGTCAAGCTGGGCCCCGGCACCCTGTACACCCTGCTGGGCAAGTTTCAGGATGAGAAGCTCATCCAGGAGACCGAGGTGGACGGCCGCAAGCGCACCTACCGCATCACCCCCAAGGGGCGGGCGGTGTACCAGGAGGAGGTGGACCGCCTGCGGTCCTGCCTCATGGACGCGGAGGAGGAGGGGATTTTATGAAGTGCATCCGAAAATTCACCCCGGTGTCCCCCTATGACATTCAGGGGCTGGAGAGCTGGCTCCAGGATCTGGCCCTCCAGGGGCTGTATCTGGCATGGTTCCGGCCTCTGTTTTCCACCTTTGTCCAGGACACGCCCCGGCAGGTGCGCTACCGGGTGGAGTTCTGCAAAGAGGCAGACCGGGACGGCCCGCCCCAGGACCTGAAGGACCTGTATAGGGACTTTGGCTGGGACTATGTGGGACGGGCGTGGGACAGCACCCTGCTGATTTTCCGTACCCGGGATTCCCGGGCGGAGGAGCTCCACACCGACCCGCCCCTCCAGGGGGAGCTGCTGGAAAAGCTGGCCCAGCGGCTGGGCAGGCGCTTTTTCGGCCAGCTTGTCTTGACCCTGGTCCTGGCGGTCCTGTGCGCTGTTCTGATGGGACCGGCCCCCGTGGCCCAACTGGTGACCCATCCGCAGCTGCCGGTGTTTCTGCTGTGCCTGATACTGTCCCTGCTGGGCCTGCCCTCCCCCTTCCGCAGCTGGCGGAGGACCATCCGACTGGCCCGCCAGCTGAGAGAGGGCGCCCCCCTGGACCACCAGGTCCCCTATCCCCGCCGCAACCGGAAATCTCTGGCGGAGTTTTCCGCCGCTGTGGTTCTGCTGAGTCTGCTGGCCGTCACCTGGTTCTGGAATGTGTCCGGCGAGTATCTGCGCTCCACCCAGGAAATTGAGGACTTTACTCCCCTCCCCCTGGGCTCGCTGGAGCGGGGAGCATACGCCGACGTCTGCAACGCCCACCACTCCCTGCTGTGCTGGGACCAGTGGAAGGTTTGCCAGATCGGAGACGCGGGCCGTGTGGGGGACGGGATCTTCTGGAAACGAATGGATATCCATTGGTACCGTCCGGTACTCCCCGCCCTGGCGGAGCCGGTGGCCCGGAGCCTTCTGGAACGGGCCAAATGGCCGGGAGACGGCAAGTGGTGGTCCATTCCCTGGGGCGCCTGGGACGACTGGACGGTCACCGAGTACGCCGTGGACGGCCTGGACTGGTGCGCCGTGGCGGAGTACCCGGGCGGCTATTTCCACCTGGCCGCCCTCTCCGGCAGCGGCCGGGCGGCGGTGGTCCAGTACACCGGCTCCGGCAACCTGGCGGACCACATAGAGGATCTGGCCGCCATGGTCCGGTAACCCCGCCCCAAACAACTCCTATCTTCTAATTCCTAACTCCTAATTTTCAGGGGGGTGTTTCTATGAAAACCGTCCTCAAATGGAACCCGTACTTAGACTGCGAGCTCTCCGCCCAGGAGGGGTGGCTGGAGGAGCTCTCCCGGGAGGGGCTCTCGGTCCGGTGCCGGTTTGGGCCGCTGGCCCTGTGTGACCGGGGCGAGCCCCGCCCGGGCCGCCGCTTCCGCATCGAGCCCGCCCGCACCTGGGCCAGCGCCTCCGACCCGCCCGCCCGGGCGCTCACCGACCTGTACCAGGAGGCCGGCTGGACCTATCTGCGCCGCCTCCCCAACGAGCTGGGCGAACTGTTTTACACCGACGACCCGGAGGCCCCGGAGCCCTACACCGACCCGGAGACCAAGGCCCTGGCTCTGGAGGGGCTGCGGCGGCACTTCTGGGGCAGTCTGTGGAAAAATCTGGTCCTCAACCTTCTCTCGGGGCTGTACCTCTTTGTCTTGTTCCCCAAGCTCTCCTCTGGAGTATCCGCTTCCCTTTCCGCCCCTCTGCTGTGCTTCTATCTGGCCTCTCTGGCGCTGGAGCTGCTCCTGGACGTGGCGGAGTGGCGGGGGATGAGGCGCACCTGCCGCCGGCTGGAGGAGGGCGAGACCGCTCCCCTGCCTCCTGCCCGCAGGCTGGGCTTGCTGAAAGGGGCGGTGACACTGGCCGGTCTCCTCTTGCTGATCCTCACCCTGGCCCTGATCATTGCAGTTCTCCCGCTTCTGATTTTGGAGGTGCCGCTATGAAAAAGTTTTGGCTTCCCTATCCCATGTGGGATATGCTGGGAATTGAGCTGTGGCTCAACGAGATGGCCGCCCAGGGCTGGGCCCTGGGGGACTGGCCCCGGTTTACCTTCATCGGCCGGGTCCCCTTTCTCCCCCTGGACTGGGTGAAGGAGTCCCGCTACCGCCTGGACCCCATCAACCAGTGGTTCGGAGAGCAGGACCTGTGCCGCCGGGCGGCCAGCTACCGGGATATGGGCTGGCGGTATGTGACCCAGATCGGCAAGCTGTACGCCGTCTACCGCTGTGACGACCCGGAGGCCCCGGAGCTGTACACCGACCGGGTGAGCCTGGGCTGGGCCATGAAGGGGTTCATCCGCCGGCAGTGGGGCATTCTGGCCGTCACCTTAGTCTGGGCCGCTTTGATGATTGGGGATCACCTCTCTGACCCTGCTCGATTACTGATGCAAACAATCCTGAGGGGGCCGGGCCTGCTGCTCCTCTCCCTCATGATGCTGCTCCTGGTGGGCGGCGAGGTGGTCTATACCCTGGCGCACACCGTCCGGCTCACCCGCATCCGAAAAAAGCTGCTCCAGGGCGAGCTGCCCGGCCCCGGCCGGCGCAGCGCCTACCGGTGGCCCAGGTTCTTCCTTGCCATTCTGGGAACTGTGGTGCTGGCCCTAGCTCTGATGATCCAGATGATCTACTTCCCTCATGCACAGTTTCACCCCCTGGACGGGCCGGAGGACTGGGACTGCCCCCACGTTCTCCTCTCCGAAGCCCACCCGGTGGGGACCGAACCGGTACAGATCAAGCCGGGGGATGAGTGGAAGTATTCCAACTATGGTTCCTCTGCCCGCTCCTGGATGGCCCCGGAACTGTATCGCATCCGGCAGGCCGATCTGGCCCGGTACCCGGACGGCAGCATTCGAGACTGCTCCCTGGACCTGGAGTACATCCGCACCCTATCCCCGGAGCTGGCCCACTGGGTCTGCGCTGGGAAAGAGGAGGAGACCTGGGCGCGGTATTTCGGGGAGACAAACTCTTTGGAACTGCTGCGGCAGGAGGAACTCTCCTCCCCCGGACTGGACCGCCTCATCCATATCGCTTATCAGATTGAAAACGGAGAATTTCCCCGGAATTTTTACATCGGTCAATCCGGCTGTCAGGTATTTGTACTTCACATTCAGGGCCCGGAGCCGGAAAAAGCCCTGGACCTGCTGACAGAGCGGCTGGCGGCGGAGGCCGTCTGACACCCCTATGAAAATGAAATAAGAAAGGAAGCGCTGGTTTATGTACGATCAATACGGAAATAAACTGGTCCGCAAAGCCATCCCTTATCAGCTCTACGACATGGCGGGCCTTCAGCAGTGGTTCGAGGAGATGTCCGCCAAGGGGTTCCTGCTGGACAGCTTCGGCATTCGGACGGGCATCTTCCGGGTTGTGGAGCCCGCCCCCGGGGTGCGCTACCGCCTGGAGCCTCAGACCTACTGGGATCAGTCCCTGGACTACGACAAAAATGAGGCCTATGCCAAAATGGGCTGGGAGTACGTGGACTTTATCGGCCACTACTATTACATCTATCGGGCGGAGGACCCGGAGACGGAGGAGCTCCATACCGACCCCATGACCCAGAGCTACGTGTTCGACCGGTATCTCAAGCGGCACCTCCGGGCTTTCTTCGCATTTCTGGTCCTGGCACTGGGCCAACTGGCCTACACCATCGGGTTTGACCGGGATTCTCTCACCCTGATGCTGCCCAATTTCCTGGAGCAGCTGGTGCTGGATACCCAGTATGTGGTCCCTTTCCTGCTGGCCGACCTGTGGTCCCTGCTGGTCATCACCCCCGTGGTCTATTTCCGGTTCTGGAAGCTCTGGAAGCTGCGGGACAAGCTGGCCATGGGGGTCCCCCTGGAGGAGGGACAGCGGCGCCCCCGCTCCCTGGCCCGCACGGTGGCCTTCTTCGCCGTCCCCATCACCCTGTGGTGCGTCGGGACTCTGGGCGTTTTCATTCCGCCCTATCAGCAGACCACCCTCACCCCGGACCGGCCCACCCCCGCCCCCCTGGTCTCCCTGTACGACCTGGAGCTGGACCCGGCCATTCAGAATCCGGAGTACGGCTATAATCTGGCGGAGACCTCCTTCTCCCCCCTGGCCGTCAAGCAGGACCTGAACCAGTGGACCTACCGGGAGGAGCCGGACGACCCCTCCGCCTCCATCTCCATCGACTATGTGGACGCGGTCTCCCCCACCTTTGCCGGGTGGGTGCTGGACAGCTGGAAGCGCACCGACGAGGTGGAGGACGGCATCCCCTGGCAGGAGGCCAGCCGCCCCGGCCTGGACCGCCTGTATACCTACATAGAAGTCCCCGAGGGGCCGGCAGGGTACGACGTGGGGGACCACCACTACACCGTCAACCAGTTTGCGGACACCTACTACTGGCTGGGTCAGGCGGGAGACCAGGCGTTCCGCCTGACGGTGCGGGGCACCGTCCCGCCGGAGGAGGCCCTGGACCTGCTGCTGGAACGGATGGGCGCAGCCTCATAAGTATCAGCGCCTCCCGCGCCTTCCCTTTTACTTTATTACTGAGGAGGATTCTCCCATGAAAACACTCAAAAACGCATCTTACAAGTGGAAGCTCAGCCCGGTGAACCTGATGGACAGGGCCCGGTTCCAGGACTGGCTGAACCAGATGGCCCGCCAGGGACTCTTTTACCACTGGTACTCCAACAAGGTCATAAGATTCAGTCCGGGCGGCTTCCCCGTGGTCCGGTTCCAGGTGAAGGCCCCCGACCCCAACCGCCGCTACCACCTGTACCCCGCCCCGGAGATGCTCACCGAGCCTCCCGCCAACCTGCTGGAGCAGTACCGGCAATACGGCTGGACCTATGTGGACTACATCCCCTCCAGCTGCATCTCCTACTTTCTCTTTGCCACCGACGACCCCAGCGCGGCAGAGCCCAATTCGAACCCGGAGTCCCTCTACCGGGCCCTGCGCTTCCCCGTTCGGAATCTGCTGATCCTGGCATTTCCGACGCTGATACTGATTCTTGTGTACGGGATCATATTCTCCGGGTCCTGGGGCGGGCTGGAGTCCTCCCAGCAGCTCTCCCCCGCCCTCCAGGTGTTTGGGCTCCTCCTGCTGGCCCTGCTGCTGAGTCTTCTGATCTCCGGCGGCTTCCAGTGGCTCACCTACTTCCTCCTCCGCCGCAAGATCAAGGAGGAGCACACCACCCGGCCCTCCCTGCCCCGATGGCTGCTCATGGCCCAGCGGGTCCTGGCGGTGATCGAGACGGTTTCCTTTCTGGCGGCGGTACTATTGCCGGGCGGCTCCTTCTTCCGGCGGATGGACCGCCTTCTGGACGCCCGGCACGAGGTCCAGGCCGTGGTCCCCCAGGAGCAGGTCACAGAGGACGTCCCTCTGGAGGACTGGGAGCCCGACTTCGACCTGCTCACTCTGGCGGAGATGGAGGGAGACGGAAGCTGGGTCCCCACAGAGGACTTCGTGTTTTCCCCTGCCGTACCCTCTATGACCAGAGAATTCCATTATAACGTGGTGGACCTGCACGAGGCCCCCGAACAGCCCATTCCTATCTGGTACACCATCAATCAGGACGGCACGGGGAGCAGCGGAACGTCCTCCCTGTACATCTCCTACTACCTGGCCCGGGACGATGAGGCGGCCCAGGCCAGGCTGGAGCGGGAACGGACCTCCTCTCAATACCACGAGTATCAGTTGATCGAAGTCCCCGGCACGGAGGCGTTCTGGTACTACGCCGTGGGTCTGGACCCGGCGGAGAACGTCGCCCCCGCCTGGTTCGTCCTGGCCCGGAAGGGGGACCGGCTGCTGGAGCTGCGCTACGACGGCACGCTGGACCTGAGTGAGTGGTTTGACGAGATCGCCGCCATGCTCACACCGGAGGGGTGAGTGGTTTCTCCTTTGGCAAGACAGGGCACAGACTTTTTCCATAAGGAGCTGATCCTATGAACCGATCTGAGAAAAAAGCCCCCGGCAATTTGATCCGAAAATGGGCCGTGGTGGACGCCAAGGACATCACCCGCACGGAGACCTGGCTGGAGGGCATGGCCGCCCAGGGGCTGTTCTTCCACGACTTCTCCGGGTGGAGTATCCTGGCCCCCGGCCCCCTCTGGATTGTGCTGTTCCGGAAGGACGCCCCCAGACCGGAGCGCCGGTACCGCCTGTGCCCCGCCCGCCCCCAGGAGGCGGAGCCCTCCCAGGAGACTCTGGAGCTGTACGCCCAGTCCGGCTGGCAGTTTCTGCGGTACTGGGGCACCTCCTGCGTGTCCTACTACCTGTTTTACAGCGACGACCCCGCCGCCCCGGAGCCCTACACCGACCCGGACTCCCTCTATGAGGCCCTCCGGCCCCCGAAGAAAGACGTGCTCAACGATTTGCTTTTGGGCGGGGTTCTGTATACCTCCGCCGTTATCCTCCGCGCCACACAAATCCTGGACCGTCAGCTCTCCTTCCTGCCCAACTGGATTCTTGCCGCGGCCGCGGCACTGCTGATCGCCCTTTGGCTGAGCTCCCTCCTTCTGAATGGGACCGACTGGCTCACCGTTCTGGCCCTCCGGCAGGAGATCCGGCGGCGGGACACGGTGCGGCCCGCTCCGCCCCCCGCCCTGTTCGCCGCCCGCTGCCTCTTCTCCTCCCTTCTCTCCCTTCTCCGGACGGGGCTCCTGGCTGTGGTTCTCGCCTTGATTTTCACGCTCTTCCGCATCAACAGCGACCTGCCCCTGGAGCAGTTCGACCCCGACTTTGACCTGCTCACCCTGTCGGAGATGGAGGGGGACGGCAGTTGGACCCCGGAGCCCGACCTGGAGGTCGCGGACCAGCTCCTCCGCTTCAATGCGGCGGACGTGTACCAGGACCCCGGCCGGGGCGTCCAGATGTGGTACGACGTCAGCCAGGCGGGCTACGGCACCAGCGGGGACTCCAGCATGGACCTGAACTACTTTGTCTCCGACGACGCCCAGGCCGCCTGGGAGCTCCTGGCCGACCTGGTCCAGGACCTCCAGAGCCCGGACGGCGACCTCCTCTCCTATCTCCCCGATTCCCTCCCCTTCCAGCGGGAAACGGTTCCCGGAGCGGAGGAGTTTCTGGTCCGCCGGGAGGGAGAGAACTGGGATGTGGTCGCCCTGGAGGGGGACCGGGTGCTGGCTCTGCGGTACTCCGGCGCCCTGGACCTGACCGACTGGTACGGCGAAATTACCGCCATGCTCACGCCGGAGGGGTAACCGGCGGCGGGGGCAAGCCCCCGCCCTGCCCAGCTCGTTTTATCCCAAAGAGTTCGGCCATAGGCGGCCGCAAGAGGCGCCCATGCCAAGGGCGCGCCGGGCCGCCGCGCCCCGAACCTCTACCTTGGGAAACATGTTACGGGCAAAAATCAAATTGAAATAAGGAGTGACGAACGATGGGGAAACAAAAGAATCGGGTCACCAAGTGGTCCCCGGTGAGCCCCATGGACTTTCCCCGCTTTGAGTCCTGGCTGGAGGAGATGGCCGGGAAGGGGTTTCTGGTGCACCGTGTTCAGCAGAACTTGTTCTCCCTGGCCCGGGTCAAATTCCGCCGGGACGAGCCCCACCCCCACCGCCGGTACCGGGTGTGTCCCGCCCAGAGGCAGCAGCAGTCTCAGGAGAAGCCGTCCCAGGAGCTGCTGGAGCTGTATGCCGGCGCGGGGTGGACCTACGAGGGGGACATCGGCCGGCCCTGGACCACCCTGTACCTCTTTTCCACCGACGATCCGGAGGCCCAGGAACCTTACACCGACCCGGATTCCTTCCGGTACGCCCTGCGCTTTCCAAAAGGCAATCTGTTGCTCCTTCTGTTCCTTATTGCCCTGAACCTGGGGCTGAGGGCATCCATCGCCGCCATGGAGATGGACCTCCAGCAATCTCCCCACCTGGCCATCCCCCTGGTCACCCTAGTTCAGGTCCTTCTGGTCCTGCTTTGGGTCCTGCTGGCGCTGGTCCTGGGAATTGATCTCCTGACTGTGGTCCTGCTCCGCCGCCGGGCCCGCAGAGACCAGACGGTGCGGCCCAGCCTCCCCCTTTGGCCCTACCGGCTCCAGCGGCTATTTGCCCGCGCCGCCGCGGTCCTGCTGCTAACGGGTGTGTCGGCCGCCCTTCTGGCCTCTCTCACCGACAAAGTTGAGAAGAACATCCCTCTGGAGGAATTTCAGCCGGACTTCTCTCTGCTCACCCTGGAGGAGATGGCGGGGGACGGCGGCTGGACGCCTTGGGAGAATTGGACCGCCAGCGAGCATGTAGACCTCTCCCCTGAGATGGCCGAGCAGGCCGACATCACCATCTACTACAATGCGGCGACCATGAAGCGCAACCCGATCTTCTCCCCCATTCAGACCTATTACATCGTTCAGCAGGGGGGCACCGGAGCCGCGGGGTACGGGCAGATGGACCTGTACTACTACATAGCGGCCGGTTCGGAACAGGCCTGGGCCCAGCTGGCCGACCTCACCCAGCGGGTGGCGCGGGAGCGGAACTTCGGTGATTCCGCCCCGGACCAACTGGACTTTCAGCGGGAAACGGTTCCCGGCGCGGAGGAGTTTTTGGTCCATCGGGAGGAAGCAAACTGGGACGTGGTCGCCCTGGAGGGGGACCGGGTGCTGCGGCTGACTTACAATGGGGCCCTGGACCTGAGCGACTGGTACGGCGAAATTGCCGCCATGCTCACGCCAAACTCGTAGGAGGTGTATTCTCACCATGAAGCATGTCCGAAAATGGCTCCCTGTTCCCCCCTATGACCTGCCCGGCATGGAGGGATGGCTGGAGGAGATGGCCGGCAAGGGACTGTATCTGGAGCGGCTGAAATCATGGACCGCCCGATTCCGGCGGGGGAAACCCCGGCCCCTGCGTTTCCGCATTCAGCCCTGCTGCGGCCGTGAGCGGGAGTTTCTCCTCCAAAAGCCGCCGGAGGACCTGGTGGAGCTGTTCGCCAGCTTCGGCTGGCAGTGCGAGGGCTGGGCCTCCTCCTCCCTGGTCCTCTTTTCCACCGACGACCCGGAGGCCCCGGAGCCCAATCCGGACCCCCAGACCTTGGAGCTGGCCCTGGAGCCCCTTGTCCGTACCGCAGTCAGAAACCTGCGGTTGGAAGTGTCATTCGGGATTTTTGTTCTGTTTCTATGTATCCTGGAGCTCCCCTGTTTCATGCCACGGCTTTGGGAGAACGGCATTCCTGCACCTTTTATATGCTTCATCCCCCTGGCCCTTCTAAACCTTTGGGACGCTAAACGGGCAAACCGGGTGCTCCAGGACCTGCGCCGGCGGCTGCAGGAGGGCGATCCCCTCCCGCCCCGCCCCGGCCCCTTCTCCTCCCGGCAGACCATCCTCCGCCTGACGCTCCAGCTGCTGCTCCTGGCCGTCCTGCTGTGGCGGTTCTGGCTGGACATCTTGGCGGTGTGACAACAGAAAATTAGCACAACCAAAACAGGGACGGTCCATCGGACCGTCCCTGTCAGGCTGTCAAAAAAGTCCAAGGACTTTTCCGACAGCCTGAAAAATGCCGTTACTTTCCCGCCGCTGCGCGGCGGAAAAGTCCTCGCTGCGCTCGCTGAACGCCTTGCCATGCAAGGCATTCAGGGCATTTGATCCCACTCGAGGCGGGCTGCCGCCCCCTCGAGCTCCCCCGCCAATACTCGGGCGGATTCGTCTAAACAGAGGTTTTTCGACAAACTGACAGGGACGGTCCCATGGACCGTCCCTGTGCGTCTGTGTTTATTCGTTTGTTCCGCCCGGCTCCGGCGGGGAGGATGTCTTTTCCGGCGCCAAAGGGCCGGTCTTTCCCAGGTACTCCTCGGTACTCAGGGGCAGGCCCCGCTTTTTCAGGCCGCGGTTCACCAGGCGGCTGACCACGCTGTAAAACATGGCGAACACGGGCACGCCCAGCACCATGCCCACAAAGCCGAACAGTCCGCCGAACAGCAGCACCGCAAACAGCACCCAGAAGGAGGCCAGCCCCACCGAGCTGCCCAGAATCTTCGGGTGAAGGATGTTGCCGTCCAGCTGCTGCAGCACAAAAATGAAAATCACAAAATAGAGGCACTGCCGGGGGCTGACCAGCAGAATCAGCAGTCCGCTGGGAATGGCCCCGATGAAGGGTCCAAAAAAGGGGATCACGTTGGTCACCCCGATGATCACCGCCAGCAGCATGGGGTAGGGAAACTGGAACACCGTGAAGCAGATCAGGCAGATCACGCCCACAATGAAGGAATCCACCAGGGTCCCATTGATAAATCCGCTTAAAATCCGATAGGCGCTCCGGCTCTCCTCCACCAGCAGGTCGGCCGCCCGGGTGGGAAACATGCTGTACAGGATCTTCTTACTCTGGGCGGCGAAGACGTCCTTCCGGGCCAGCAGATATACCGACACAATGACCGCCACGATGATGTCCTTGAGCAGGTTAACCAGAGCCAGCACCACCGTGGACACGCCGGAGACCACCCCGGTCAGCTGAGGCAGCAGTTCCGAGCGCAGCCAAGCCAGGGTGCTGGAGGCCGACTCCAGGTTGGGAATCAGATCGGAGCTGAGCCACTGGTTCAGGGCAGCCCCCGCCGTACGGTAGTAGCTCAGTACAGCCTGCTGGATATCAGGGTTGTCGGCCAGGAAGGTGGTCAGCCACTGCTGAACGCTCTGAAAATAGCCAGGGAGGGCCTCAAACAGCCCCACAAGGCTCCAATAGAGCTGTGGCAGCACCATGGCCAGCAGCACATACAGCACCAGGAAGGCAAAAATCAGGCTTAACAGGATGGAGATGGCACTGAGGATGTTCTTTTTCTTGCCCCAGGGGTCCCGAATGCCCTGACACTGATCCGTCAGCACCGCCAGAATGCGCCGGTGGACCGGAAGCAGCAGAAAGGCCAGCACAATGCCATAGCAGATGGGACGGAGAATATAGCCGATGGTCTCCAGCAGGCTGCGAATAGCAGAGAAGTGCTCCAACAGAAAAAACAACAGGATAGCGGCCGCAATTACCGCAAAGGCGGTGACCCCCGCAGCCAGATAGGGTCCATATTTTCCTCGTCCCTTCAAAGGACAGTTCCTCCTCTACTCCTAAGCCTCATCAGACCTTCAGTTCGGTCTCCTTCTCCCCCAGAACGCCGGCGTACTTCTCCAGCACCGGCTGCACCTCCTGGGTCAGGAACTCCTCCACCTGCTCGGGGCAGCGGCCGATGTAGCGGCTGGGCTCCAGGTGGGCGGTGAGTTCCTCCTTCGTCATACCGAAGGCCGGATCGGCGGCGATCAGGTCGATGAGGTTGTTGGACAGGCCCAGGTCCTTCACGTTCCGGCCCGCCTCCTGGGACAGGACGCGGATGCGCTCGTGGAGCTCCTGCCGGTCACCGCCCCGGACCACCGCGTCCATCATGATGTTCTCGCTGGCCATGAAGGGCAGCTCCTCCAGCACGTGCTTCTCGATGACCTTGGGGTGGACCACCAGGCCGGAGGCCACGTTGCGGTAGATGTTCAGGATGGCGTCCACCGCCAGGAAGGCCTCGGGGACGGAGATGCGCTTGTTGGCGGAGTCGTCCAGGGTGCGCTCAAACCACTGGGTGGCGGCGGTGACGGCGGGGTTGCCCGCGTCCACGATGACGTACCGGGCCAGGGAGCAGATGCGCTCGCAGCGCATGGGGTTGCGCTTATAGGGCATGGCGGAGGACCCGATCTGGTTCTTCTCAAAGGGCTCCTCCACCTCCTTCAGGTGGCACAGCAGGCGCATGTCGGTGGCAAACTTGCTGGCGGACTGGGCGATGCCGGACAGGACGGACAGGACGCTGTAATCCATCTTCCGTGAGTAGGTCTGGCCGCTCACCGGCACCACGCCGTCGAAGCCCATCTCCTTGGCGATCTTCCGCTCCAGTTCCTTCACCTTCTCGTGGTCGCCGTTAAACAGCTCCAGGAAGGAGGCCTGGGTGCCGGTGGTCCCCTTGGAGCCCAGCAGCTTCAGGGTGGAGATGCGGTGCTCCACCTCCTCCAGATCCAGCAGCAGGTCGTTCATCCACAGGGAGGCCCGCTTGCCCACGGTGACCAGCTGGGCGGCCTGGAAGTGGGTGAAGCCCAGGGTGGGCAGGGCCTTGTACTCCCGGGCGAACTTGGCCAGAGCGTCGAGCACCTGCACCAGCTTGTTCCGGACCAGAATCAGCCCCTCCCGCATAAGGATCACGTCGGTGTTGTCCCCCACGTAGCAGCTGGTGGCCCCCAGGTGGATGATGGGCATGGCCTTGGGGCACAGCTCCCCGTAGGTGTGCACATGGGCCATCACGTCGTGGCGGAGCTTCTTCTCCCACTGGGCAGCCTTCTCGTAGTCAATGTCATAGATATGCGCCTCCAGCTCGTCCACTTGCTCCTGGGTCACCGGCAGGCCCAGCTCCATCTCCGCCCGGGCCAGGGCCACCCACAGCTTCCGCCAGGTGGAGAACTTCTTGTCCGCGGAGAAGAGATAGAGCATCTCCTCGCTGGCGTAGCGGGAGGACAGGGGGCTTTCATAGGTATTGGTCGGCATCTTGCATCGTCCTTTTCTCTGGTTTTCCAAGGGTGAGGGTCTCCCCCCGCCCACATCAATTCAGTTTATTATATCGTATTTGCGCCCGCTTTGCCACTGTTTCCTGAAATTTTATCCTCCGGCCCCAAACACAAAGAGAGGCGGGGCGTGTCACCCCGTCTCTCCCATCTCCCCCACCGCCCGGGTCAGCCGGTCCAGCGCGGCCAGGATCTCCACCAAAATCTTGTTCTGATAGTCCAGCACCTGATTGAGCTCCCGCATCTGGCGCCAGAGCGCCTCCCGCTCCCATTCCCGGGCCGTCTGCACCGGGAGGCTATGTACATACCGGTGCATGGTCATCTCCTCCGCCGCGGCCTGGATCTTGGCAATGGCCTCCTCCGGGTCGGTGCGGCGCGTCCCCGCGCCATCCCGGCGGTTTTGACTGGTATTTCCCACGGTGATCCCTCCTGTTCGGTTGTTCTTCTGCCCATCCTATGCCGGGGGGTTGACCGCCGTCCCAGAATATGCTATATTCTTTTTGTCTCAAATAAGACACTTTTAAAAAAGGGGGCGGGACCATGGCGGCGGAAATCACCCGGGAGGAGCTGCTGCTTCTGGGGCGGTGCCCCTTTTTCCGGGGGGCGGACGAGGCACTGCTCCGGCGGGTGCTGGCCCTCCCCGGCGTCACCGCCGAGGCCTTTCCCGCCGGGGAGGCCGTCTATCAGCCCCACCAGTTCCGCCGGTGTCTGGGCTTTCTCCTGTCCGGTCAGGTACAGGTGACCAACGCCGCCCTGTCAGTGAGCGTGCTGGAGGCCGGGGAGCTCTTCGGCGCGGCCGCCCTCTACAACGACCTGCCGGACTACGCCACAACCCTCACCGCCCGTTCCCCATGCCGCATCCTGTTTCTGCCCCAGGAGGACGTGGACCGGCTGCTGGGGGAGGAGTCCCTCCTCCGCCGGAACTACCTGCGCTACCTGTCCGGCCGCATCCGGTTCCTGTCCGGGCGGCTGGGGGCCCTGGCCCAGACCGGAGCGGAGGGCAAGCTGGCCCGGTATCTCCTCTCCAGCGGGGCACCCTCGGTCCACGCCCCGGCCACCGACCTGGCCAAGCGGCTGGGCCTCAGCCGGGCCTCCCTCTACCGGGCCTTCGAGTCCCTGGAGACGGAGGGTCTCATCCGCCGGGAGGGCAAGACGGTGTTCGTGCTGGACCGCGGGGGGCTGGAAGGGGTTTTGTAAGGGTTCTGTTTGGGTAAGGAGGGCGAAACCTGCCCCTCATCCGCCCCAGTGTGCGCACTGGGGCACCTTCCCCCCAAGGGGAAGGCGTATGGGCAGTGCGGAATATTCCGGGGCGGGCGGGTCAGGGACCCGCCCCTACAATGTATTCTGCGCCGGGCGCGTTGGTTTGGAGATGGCAGGCGCAGATGCGGAACCGCACCAACTGTAATTTTAGGAAAACCAGGGCCCAGCGGCCCGGAAGAAATCGCGGAAAGCCACTCAGATTTTGCGCGCCGGAAATTTTCTGCCGACTTTCAGGTACGCGTCCCCCGTAATGTGGGACCGGGGGTAAGCCGTCATTGGCGAACGAAGTTCGCCTCTGCGGCGTCCCCCGGCGATCCTTTAGTGCTTTCCCATCGCTGGGAAAGTACCTCGCCGCCCGCAGGCGGCGAAATTCCCCGCACAAACCAGAAAGAGGCGGCGGGGGCAAGCCCCCGCCCTACAAGATTCTTCTAACGACATTTGTTTCTTAGACTGGCCCCTCATCCGCCCCCTTCGGGGGCACCTTTCCCTATCCCCTCTGTCGCTTCGCGACATCTCCCCTTGACAAGGGGAGTCGGCCCCCAGGGGCAGGCTTAAGAGAGATGACGGCGAAATTTCCCCATCTGACCTCCATCAACAACTTCAGAAAGGAAGATTAGGTTGAAACATTGTAATTTAAGTACCATTCCGAAAAAGGGCGCACAAAATCAAGCCCCCTAAAAGCGGGCTAAAAACTAAGATATGCTTGAAATCTAAGATGTTGGTGGAGCAGTTACTAAGTAGCCTTGCCGCTGTAAAATGAAGATGGCTTCTTCCACAGAAACCTCGCGGTGTGCAGGTGGTCGGTCGCCCTTTCGGTAGATTTCAGGGTTGTACGTCTCGTTCTTCTTGAGCATATTGTAGATAGCCGTAAGGAGCATTCTGGCAATGGCAATAATGGCTTTCTTGTGCCCACGGCGCTTTTTGAGTGCAAGGTAGCGATTACGAAGTTCCGGGAACTGCTTGGCACGAATGGCACAGAGAGCACATTGCACCAGTAAGGGTTTGATATAGGCGCCGGCCCGGCTGATCCTGGTGGTTTTCTTCTTCCCTGCACTTTCGTTGTTCTGCGGCGTAAGACCAGCCCAGGAGCAGAGATGCTTCGAGGTGGGAAACACGGACATATCCACTCCAATTTCGGAAATGATGCCGATAGCGGCAAAGGATTGGATACCCGGCACCGTCATAACAAGGTTGAGTTGAGGAAGATATTGTTCAGCAGTGGACAGAATCAGAGATTCCAGATTGAGTTTGCACAGTTCAAGGCTGTCCATGTGGGAACGGATGATGCGGAGCTTTTCAGCCTGTTCTTCACACATCTCTCCATCTACGGCGGCAAGCACTTGTTCGTTGGTCGCTTTCATGCCTTTGGTTCGGAAACCAGAAACATCCGTAATTTTCTCCGTTGGATCTTGCAGAATGCGGGTAGTGATTGCGGAGGCTGCCTTGCCGAACACATCTGAGAACACATCATCCAGTTTGAAATTGGAGACCGTCAGACAGTTTTGTGCCCGGTTTTTCTCTCCGGTAGTAAAGTTGGTGAGTTTCCAGCGGTAACGTACCAAATCCCGTAGTTGGCGAATATCTGCTGGTGGGATAAAACTCCCGGCGACAAGGTCGTGCTTGAAAATGTCGGCGATCCACTTGGCATCCCGTTTGTCCGTTTTCTTGCCCCGGATGGCTTTCACATATTTTGGGTGAGCAAGGACAACGTTGCAGGTGGGTTCCAGAATGTTGTAAATGGGAATCCAATACTTCCCTGTAGATTCCATACACACATCTTTGCAGTTGTTCTCAGAAAGCCAATCCGCACACCGGCGTAAATCTTTGGTGAAGGTAGAGAACCGTTTGCTCTTGTAAGTTGTCACCCCATATTCATTTGTGGAAGCGATACAGGCAACGACAAAAGACTTGTGGACATCCATCCCACAGCAGACACGGTAAACGATTTTAAGCATAACACATCCCCTCGAAACAGTATTTGAGGGAACAGGCAGGGACTGGACGCTCACTGAAAGATTGAAGTAGTCCGTCTCTCCAAAGATAAGGTTACAGGGTTCTATTCCCTATTCATTGGTGCTTGAAAGAGCGTCCGGCACACATACAAATTCAGTCCAGCCGAAACTGAGCCTACTCACCTCCACGTGCTCTGTAGTGTGTCTGCTCCCTCAAACACATTCTAACAAATTTTGACTTGCTGCGTTAGAGGTGCTGGGTTTCATTCCCTTTGGTGCCTTGGAGCGCAGCGGAAAGGTATGGTCATACAAATGAAACTGAAAAAGCAACTCTCTCTGCTCCTGTGCGGCGCTATGATGGTGTCCGCCCTGGCCGGCTGCGGCAACGGCGGCTCCAGCTCCAGCGCCTCCGGGTCGGACAGCGCCTCCGGCTCCCAGTCCTCCTCAAGTGTGGGAGATACCTCTCAGTCGGATGCATATACGCTGCCCAATATCATGGTCCTCTCCGGCCCCACCGGCGTGGGCGCCGCCAAACTGATGGCGGATAATGAGGCGGCGGAGTTCTATGACAAAGTCGCGGCCTCCGCCACCGTGGAGGCGGACAACCAGGCGGTGTCCTCCGCCCTCATCAACGGGGACGCGGACATCGCCGCCGTGGCCACCAACGTGGCGGCCACCCTGGTCAACAAGAACCCGGAATCCATCCAGGTGCTGGCGGTCAATACCCTGGGCGTCCTCTACATTCTGGAGAAGGGGGACACCGTGACCTCCATGGCCGATTTGGCGGGCAAGACCGTGTACGCCACCGGCGAGGGGGCCAACCCGGAGTACGTCCTCAACTATCTGCTCACCGAGAACGGGGTGGACCCGGCCGACGTGGACATCCAGTGGATGACCGCCCAGGAGGTCACCGCCCATATGGCGTCCTCGGAGGACGGCATCTGCATGCTCCCCGTCCCCGCCGCCACCGCCCTGATGATCCAGGACTCCGGCGTGCGTCAGGCCCTGTCCCTCACCGATGAGTGGTCCAGCGTAAGCGACGGCGAGCTGGCCATGGGCTGCATCGTGGCCCGCACCGACTATATTGAGGAGAACCCCCAGGGGGTGGAGGCCTTCCTTGCGGCATACCAGGATTCCATCGAGTACATGTCCAACCCGGACAACCTGGACGCCGCCGCCGGGCTGGTGGCTCAGTACGACATCACCGCCAACGCCAACATCGCCAAGGCGGCCATCCCCCAGTGCAATCTGGTGTGTCTCACCGGGGACGAGATGAAGTCCGTGCTGGAGGCCTACTACCAGGTCCTCTTTGACGCGGACCCCACCTCCATCGGGGGCGCGCTCCCCTACAATTCCTTCTACTATGGCGCGGAGTAATTCCCTGAAAACGTACGTCAGCATTCTGCTGCCCCCAGCCTTCTGGCTGGGGGCTTGGCAGCTTGGAGCTTTCCTTGTGGAACTCCACGTGGAGGGCCGGGGCAACGAGCTGCTCCTCCCCTACCCGGCCACGGTGCTCTCCGCCCTGGTCCGGCTGGCCCAGGACCCGGCGTTCTGGGGGACCGCCCTCACCTCCCTGGCGCGCATCGCGGCGGGCATGGCGGCGGGGGTGGCCCTGGGGAGCGCTCTGGCCGCCCTCACCTGCGCCAGCTCCTGGTGCGAGCGGCTGTTCGCCCCGGTGATCCGCATTGTCCGGGCCACCCCGGTGGCCTCCTTCATCCTGCTGGTCCTCCTGTGGACCGGGCGGAATCAGGTTCCGGCGGTGATCTCCGGCCTGATGGTTCTCCCGGTGGTGTGGGAGAACCTGACTCAGGGCATCCGCTCCACCGACCGGCAGCTGCTGGAGCTCTCCCGGGCCTACCGGTTTTCCCGGGGAAAGACCGTCCGGCTGGTGTACCTCCCCAGCTTGAAGCCCTACCTGCTCTCCGCCGTCACCACCGCCATGGGGCTGGCCTGGAAGTCCGGGGTGGCCGCCGAGGTCCTCTGCCTCCCCCGGCCGGGCATCGGCACCGAGATCAACCACGCCAAGCAGGCCTTTGAGACGGCGGACCTGTTCGCCTGGACGGCGGTGGTCATCTGTCTGAGCCTGCTCATGGAGCGCTTCCTCACCCGGCTCATCCAGCGCAGAAGAGAGGGGGCGGCGGCATGATCCAGATTTCCAACCTGACCCTGGCCTACGGGGACAAGCTGGTGCTGGACCGCTTCTCCCTCACCCTGCCGGATACCGGGGTGACGGTGCTGTCCGGCCCCTCCGGTTGCGGCAAGACCACCCTCATGCGGTGCATCGCCGGGCTGGAACGGCCCCAAAACGGAACCGTCTCCGGCATCGCCCCCAGCGAGACGGCCTTCCTCTTTCAGGAGGACCGGCTGTTCCCCTGGCGCACGGTGGAGCAGCACCTCACCGATGTGCTCCCCAAGTCCCGCCGGGGGGAGGCGGACCGCTGGCTGACCCTGGCCGGTCTGGAGGCGGAAAAAACCGCCCTCCCCGCCGCCCTGTCGGGGGGCATGAAGCGGCGGCTGGCCCTGGTGCGGGCCCTGGCCCTGGGCGGGAAGCTCTATCTGCTGGACGAGCCCTTCACCGGGGTAGACGGGGACCGCATCAAGGCCCTGATGGCCGCCCTGAAGGAGCTGGGCGCGCCGGTGGTCCTGTCCAGCCACGAGGGGCTGGTGCGCTCCCTGGCCGATCAGGTGATTAACCTGGACGGCCCGCCCCTGCGCCGCCTGCCCGGCCCATAAATATATAAAAATGCCCCGCCGCTTGATTCGCGGCGGGGCACAATTCTTTATCCGGACTTTCATAACTCCAAAAGGCGAAACGAAGTTTCGCACAAAGTTCTTTGGGTTCCTTTTCTTTCAAGAAAAGGAACTTCTTTTGCCTACTTTTCTTTCCAGAAAAGCAGGTCAGGAAAAGTCGGAGGCCATCTTCTCCTGCTTGACCTTGTGGTCGATGACGTGGCGGCTGGCCAGCTCCGCCCTCACCTCGTCCAGGGAGATGCCCGCCTGGACCATGAGCACCATCACATGGTAGGCCAGGTCGGCGATCTCGTACACCGTCTCCTTGTGGTCCTCCGCCTTGGCGGCGATGATGACCTCAGTGCACTCCTCCCCCACCTTCTTCAAAATCTTGTCCAAACCCTTTTCGAAGAGGTAAGTGGTGTAGGACCCCTCCGGCCGCCGGGCGTTGCGCTCCTCCAGAAGCTCATAGAGCCCCTCGTAGCTGAACTGTTCTTCCATGTCAATCTTCCTCGCTCTCATAAATGGGATTTCCGTCAAAGCAGGAGTCGGTGCCCAGATGGCAGGCGGGCCCATCTTTTTTCACCCGCACCAGCAGGGCGTCCCTGTCGCAGTCCGCCCGCAGTTCCACAATGTGCTGGTAGTTGCCGCTGGTCTCCCCCTTGAGCCACAGCTCCTGCCGGGACCGGGACCAGAAGCAGGTGAGCTTCTTTTCCAGGGAAATTTCCAGAGACTTCCGGTTCATGTAGGCCAGGGTAAGCACCTTCCCCGTGTCCGCGTCCTGGACAATGGCGGGGATGAGCCCCCGGTCGTCAAATTTCAGGGTATCCAAGTCCATCATAGCCGCACGCACACTCCGTTCTCCCGCAGCACTTGCTTCAAATCGGGGATGGCCACCTCTCCGAAGTGGAAGATGCTGGCCGCCAGACCGGCGGACATGTCGGGGATCTCCCGGAACAGGTCCACAAAGTCCTGCACGCCCCCGGCCCCGCCGGAGGCGATCACCGGCACGTGGACGATCTCGCTCACGTCCCGAAGCATCTCCAGGTCAAACCCTTTCTTCACCCCGTCGGTGTCGATGGAGTTGACCACCACCTCCCCGGCGCCCCGGTCCACCCCCTGGCGAATCCACTCCAGGGCGTCCAGGCCGGTGTCCACCCGGCCGCCGTTCAAAAACACGTGGTATGTTCCATCCACCCGCTTGGCGTCCACGGACAGCACCACGCACTGGTCCCCGTACCGCTTGGCCGCCTGGCCGATGAGCTCCGGGTTCTTGATGGCCCCGGAGTTGACGGACACCTTGTCCGCCCCGCAGGTGAGCACCCGCTCAAAGTCCTCCAGGCTGTTGATGCCGCCCCCCACGGTGAGGGGGATGAAGATGGTGGAGGCCACCGCCGTGAGAATGTCGGTGAACAGTTTTCTGCCCTCGAAGGAGGCGGTGATGTCATAGAAAACCAGCTCGTCCGCCCCGGAGCGGGAGTAGTAGTCCGCCAGCTTCACCGGGTTGGACACGTCCTGGAGGTTTAAGAAGTTGACCCCCTTCACCACCCGTCCGTCCTTGATGTCCAGACAGGGGATGATCCGCTTGGTCACCATCTCACTCCACCTCCTTCAAAGCCGTTTTCAAATCCAGAGCCCCGGTGTACAGGGCCTTGCCCAAAATCGCCCCGTATAAGCCAAGGGCCTTCAGCTTCTGTAAGTCGGAAACACTTGACACGCCCCCCGAGGCGATGAAGTCCAGGGGAAACTGCTGGGAGAGGGTCTGATAGAGCTCCACATTGGCGCCCCCCAGCATGCCGTCCTTGGAGACGTCGGTGCAGATGACGGTCTTGACCCCCAGACCGCACAGGCGGGTGAAGAAGTCCTCGGCCCGCTCCGGGGCGGTCTCCTTCCAGCCCTTGATGGCGATGGCCCCGTCCTTCAGGTCCACCCCCACCGCCGCCTGGCTGCCGAAGCGGTCCAGGGCGCGCTCCAAAAACTTGGGGTCGGTGACGGCGGCGGTGCCCAGGATCACCCGGGACACTCCGGCGTCCAGGTACTTCTGGATGGTATCCAGGCTGCGGATGCCCCCGCCGATCTCCACCTTTAAATCCGTCTTTTTGCAGATAGCGGCAATCACCGGGAAATTGGGGGTGGTGCCGTCCTTGGCCCCCTCCAGGTCCACGGTGTGGAGCCACTTGGCCCCGGCGGCCTGGAAGTCCGCCGCCTGGGCCGCCGGGTCGTCCCGGTAGACGGTCATCTGGGCGTAGTCCCCCTTTGTCAGGCGGACCACCTTCCCGTCGTATAGATCAATGGCCGGAAGCAGGATCATGCCTTCCCCTCCAATCTGCAAAAGGCCTTCAAAATTTTCAGGCCGGTCTCCCCGCTCTTCTCAGGGTGGAACTGGGTGCCGTACACATTGCCGTTCTGGACCGCCGCCGTCAGCTCCGCGCCGTATTCGGTGGTGGCAGTGCACTGTCCTTTACAGTCAAAGCCCGCGAAGGAGTGGACGAAGTACACGTGCTCCCCCTCCTCCAGGCCGGCGAAGATGGGACTTCTCGCCTTGTCCTTGGGGAAGTGGAGGCCGTTCCACCCCATGTGGGGGACGGCCAGATCCCGGGGGATCACCGTGCGGATGCCCCGCACCTCCCCCTGAATGAGGCCCAAACCGGCGTGCTCCCCGTACTCAAAGGACTTTTCAAACAGCAGCTGCATCCCCAGGCAGATGCCCAGGACGGGTTTGCCCGTGGCCGCCTGGTTGAGGACCGCCTGGAACATCCCCGTGTCCCGCAACTTCTCTACCGCGTCGCCGAAGGCCCCCACGCCGGGGAGGATGATGTGGTCCGCCCGGTCCAGGACGCTCTCGTCCCGGGTGACCACCGCCTCCTCCCCGATGGCCCCCAGGGAGCTTTTCAGGGAGAACAGGTTGCCCACCCCGTAGTCAATGATGGCGATCATGTCTCCCCCTCCTTCTCAAAGCGGATGTCCACCGCCCGGGCGTGGGCGGTGAGCCCCTCCTCCTTGGCAAAGCGGCTCACCTTCCGGTAGTCCCGCTCCAGGGCCTCCCTGGTGTAGTAGCTGAACTGGGATTTCTTGATGAAGTCGTCCACCGACAGAGGGCTGTAAAAGCGAGCGGTGCCCATGGTGGGCAGGGTGTGGTTGGGCCCGGCGAAGTAGTCCCCCATGGGCTCCGGGTTGTAGCGCCCCAGGAAGATGGACCCGGCGTTCTCGATGAGCCCCAGGTAGTCGAAGGGGTCGTCCACCGACAGCTCCAGATGCTCCGGAGCGATGCGGTTGGCCACCGCGGCCGCCTCCTGGAGAGAGCGGGCCACGATGATCTTCCCGTTGGCCTCGATGGAGGTCCGGGCGATCTCCTCCCGCTCCAGGGTCTGGAGCTGGTTCTCGATTTCCCGGGAAACGGCCTGGGCCAGTTCCCGGGAGTCGGTGACCAGGACGGCGGAGGCCATCTTGTCGTGCTCCGCCTGGCTGAGCAGATCGGCGGCCACCCAGGCCGGGTTGGAATTTCCGTCGGCAATCACCAGCACCTCGGAGGGGCCGGCAATCATGTCGATGTTCACCAGGCCGAACACCTGCCGCTTGGCCTCGGCCACATAGGCGTTGCCGGGGCCTACGATCTTGTCCACCTTGGGCACGCTTTCCGTCCCGCAGGCCAGGGCGGCGACAGCCTGGGCGCCCCCCATTTTGAAGATTCGGGTGACCCCGGCCAGCTTGGCCGCCGCCAGGATGGCGGGGCGGATCTTCCCGTCCCGTCCCGGCGGGGTGGCCATGATGATCTCCCCCACCCCGGCGATGTGGGCGGGGATGGCGTTCATCAGCACGGTGGAGGGGTAGGCGGCGGTGCCCCCGGGCACATAGATGCCCACCCGGGCCAGGGGGGTGATCTTCTGGCCCAGGACCACCCCCTCACGCTGGGTCATCAGGAACCCCTCCCGCTTCTGCTTGGCGTGGAAGGCGCGGATGTTCTCGGCGGCCTCCCGGAGGATCTGGGTGAACTCCGGGTCCACCTGGGCGGCCCCCTCCTCCAGCTCCTGGGGGGTCACCTCCAGGGCAGAGAGCTCCACCCGGTCAAACTGCTTTTCATACTCCAGCAGGGCCGCGTCCCCCCGCTCCTTCACCGCGCGGAGGATGTCCGCCACCGGGGCGGACACGTCCACCGCCTCCTCCTGGCGGGCAAAAATTTCCTCCTCCGGCACCTCGTTGAGGTCGTATATCTTTATCATGGAGCACACCTCACAGATTCTTGGCCAGGGCGTCCCGCATGGCGAGGATCTCCTGGTATTTGAACTTATAGCTCACCTTGTTGCAGATAAACCGGGCGCTGATGTCCACGATGGTCTCCAGAGGGGCCAGGTGGTTCTCCCTTAACGTGTTGCCCGTCTCCACAATGTCCACGATCACGTCGGACAGGCCCAGGATGGGGGCCAGCTCGATGGAGCCGTTGAGCTTGATGATGTCGATGTCCCGGGAGCGGGACTCGTAGTAGTCCCCGGCGATGTGGGGGAACTTGGTGGCCACCCGCAGGGTCTTGTTTGGGTCGTCGTAAAAATCCTCGGGACCGGCCACGCACATGCGGCACTTGCCCATTTTCAGGTCCAGCAGCTCGTACACGTCCGGGCGGTACTCCAATAAAATATCCTTGCCCGCGATGCCCACGTCGGCGGCCCCCCGCTCCACATAGATGCTCACGTCGGAGGGCTTGACCCAGAAGTAGCGCACCCCCTTCTCCGGGTTCTCAAAGGTCAGCTTCCGGTTTTTCTCCAGAATGGAGGGGCACTCATAGCCGGCGGCGGCCAGAGTCTCGTAGGCTTTTTCGCCCAATCTCCCCTTGGGCAGAGCTACCTGGATCATAGGGACACCTCCTCCGGCCTGAGGCCGTCGTAGTAGCGGACCTTTGTCCGGCACCGCACGGGGGCGCTGGGGCCCATCTCCCGCTCGCACCGGACCGTACAGCCCTTGGAGCGGATCTGCTCCGCGAAAGCGGCCAGCTTGGCCAAATCCGCGTCCGGCCCGTAGGTGAGGAGCAGGTCCGCGTCGTACTGCCGCTCCTGGGAGAAGTACTGCTCCAGGCGGCCCATGTACAGGGCGAAGCCGATGGCCCCCACCTGCTTGCCCATCTTCCGGGGCAGGTTGTCGTACCGCCCGCCGGACAGGGCCGGGAAGGGGATATTGGGCAGAAATCCCTGGAAGATGACCCCGTTGTAGTAGTCCATGCTGTTCACCAGGGAGAAGTCCAGGCGGATGCGGCCGTTGAGGCCGAAGGCCTCCAGCATGGAGGCGGTGACGGACAGCTGCCTTAAAATCTCCCAGCTCTGATTGTCCCGGGCCAGCCGCCCCGCCTGGGCGATGCCCTCCTTCAGGGGGGCGTAGATGCCCATGAGCTCTTGAATGGCCTGGGCGTCCTGGGCAGATAAAATTCCCCGGTCGGCCATGGCCTGGATGCCCGGGGCGTTCTTCTGGGCAATCAGAGTCAGGGCCTGCTCCTGATCCCCCTGGGACAGGTTCATCCCACCCAGCAGACAGCGGATGAAGCTCACGTCGGACAGGTCCAGCACATAGTCCTCCGACAGAATTTCAAGGGACTTGGCCGCCAGGGCGATGACCTCCGCCTCGGCGTAGGGGTCGATCTGGCCCACCGACTCCACCCCCACCTGGAGAATCTCCTTAAAGGCGCCTCCCATCTCCCGGTAGACGTTCTCGTTGTAGTAGACCTTCTCGCTGTCCCCGCTGTTGTTCTTGATGATGGACAGGGTGATGTCCGGCTTCAGGGCCTTCAGAGAGCCGTCCACATCGGTGAAGGTGATGATGTGGCCCTTTTTCAAAAAGTCCTTGTTCTGGGCGTACAGGTCGTAGTCCTCAAACTTGGACATGCGGAATTTCCGGTAGCCGTAGCCCTCGTACAGTTGGTTGAGCTGTTCTTCTAACATAGGTACTCCTATACTATCGTGTTTCCGCCCCCTGCGGGGGCGGAAACCGGTTTAACATTCGTTTGCAACAGGATAACGCAAGCTCCCTCCGCCCCACAGCGGTTACCTTCCCACGGCAGGGGCAAGCCCCTGCCCTGCGGTGGTGCGTCTTTCGCAGAAGCGGATTTTGGCCGCGCCCACTGGAAAAGGTTCGGTTTCGGGAAAGCGGGCGCACGGTGTGCGCCCCTACGGGCCTCCCCGGGGAGCATTCTTACAGCATCCCTTTGGTAGAGGGAATTTCGTTTTTAAACTGCTCCTCGATGGAGACCGCCTCCCGGAGGACCCGGCCCAGGGCCTTGAAGGCCCCCTCCGCGATGTGGTGGGAGTTGCGGCCGGCCAGCTTCCGGATATGGAGGGTGACCTTGGCGTTGACGGCAAAGGCCTCCATGAACTCGTACACCAGCTGGGTGTCGAAGGTGCCAATCTTCTCGGTGGGGATGTCCAGCTCCTCATAGTACCCGCCCCGGCCGGACAGGTCCACAGCGCACAGGATCAGGGCCTCGTCCATGGGCAGGCACAGGGAGGCGTAGCGCTTCACGCCCCGCTTATCCCCCAGGGCCTGGGCGAAGGCCTGCCCCAGAGCGATGCCGATGTCCTCCACGCTGTGGTGGTCGTCCACGTAGGTGTCGCCGCGGCACGTCAGCTCCAGATCCATCCGCCCGTGGCGGGACAGGAGGGTGAGCATGTGGTCCAGAAAGCCCACGCCGCTCTCAATGGAGCTCTCCCCTCTCCCGTCCAGGTTCAGGGACAACTGAATGTCCGTCTCGTTGGTCTTACGCGCAATCTGGGCTGTTCTCATACTTGCAGCAGCTCCCTTACTTTTTCCAGCAAAATGTCCATCTGCTCTCGGGTGCCGATGGTGATTCGATTATAGTCCCGGATGCGGTCCTTGTCAAAGTAGCGCACCAGCACCCCCCGCTCCTTCAGCCCCTGGTAGAGGGCGGCCCCGGCCAGTCCGGGCTTTTTGGCGAAGATAAAGTTGGTCTTGGAGGGGAGCACGGTGAAGCCCAGCTTCTCCAGCTCCCGGGTGGTGTAGTCCCGGGTCTCCATGATCTTTTGGCAGTTCCCGTCGTAGTAGCTCTGCTCCGCCAGGGCGGCCGCCCCCGCCTTCATGGTCAGCTGGTTCACGTTGAAGGGGTTGGTGGAGAACTTGATGGTCTCCAGGTCCTGGATGAGGGAGGCATCCCCGATGGCGTAGCCCAGCCGTGCCCCGGCCATGGACCGGGACTTGGAGTAGGTCTGGACCACCAGCAGGTTGGGGTACTTTTGGGTGAGGGGCACGCAGCTCTCCCCGCCGAAGTCCACATAGGCCTCGTCCACCACCACCACGCTGTCCGGGTTGGCCTTCACGATCTCCTCCATCTCGTCCCGGCTCAGGGCCAGGCCGGTGGGGGCGTTGGGGTTGGCGATCACAATGGTCTGGTTCCGCCCGTAGTAGTCCCTGGGGTCCAGGGAGAAGTCCTCTTTCAGGGGGATCACGTCGGCCTGGATGTGGTACAGGTCGCAGAACACGGGGTAAAAGCTGTAAGTGAGGTCGGCGAAGGCCGCCCCCCGGCCGTCGGTGGCGTAGGCCAGGAACGCGAAGTTCAGCGCCTCGTCGGAGCCGTTGGACACGAACACGTTCTCCGGCCTCACCCCGTACTGGCTGGCCAGGGCGGTTTTCAGCTCTATGGCCGTGGCGTCGGAGTACAGCCGCAGCCCGTCCACTTCCCGGGCATTGAGCGCCGCGGCCACGCCGGGGGAGGGCGGATAGGGGGACTCGTTGGCGTTGAGCTTCACATAGTTTTTATCTTTAGGCTGCTCCCCGGGGGTGTAGGGGGCCAGCTGGCTGAGTTGACCACTGAAAAACTGGGACATGGTGCGCCCTCCTCTTTTATGTTCTATTTCATTAGTTCGCTAAAGTGATGATGTAATAATACGCCACTCTGATAGTCTTGTCAAGGGGGAATTTGTTTTTTGCGCTGTGCTTCTGTTTCGCCGTCCCTCTCTAAGGCTTCCCTCTTCCGCCTCCCTCGGCTGTGCTGCCATTTCACCGCCTGGGACAGTTTTCTTTTCTAACGACCCCGTTCCCGGGCGGCGACCTACTTTGCCAGGGGCGGCAAAGTAGGCAAAGCGCCCCCGGGGACGCGTCCGATGGACTACGGCTGCGCTTCGCTCCGCCTAGGTCCATAGGCCGCTTTCCCCGGACCCCATTACGGGGGTTACCACTTTAGGCGGGTGGTGACCTTCCGGCTCGCAAAATTTGAGTGGTTGGTCTAAATTTCCGTCGGGCCATAGGGCCCTGGGTTTTCAAAAATTGCGGCTGATGCAGTCTAATTTCTGCGCCTGGGTTTCCTATCTGTGCTACCGGGACAGCTATCCGCCGCCCGCCGATTTCCCGAACCGAAATTGAGCCCCACCAGCCTAAAAAGGCGCGACTTCTGTCAGGAGGACACACACCCAAAGATCACCGGAGCTTTAGCGGCAGCGGTAATAGAACGGAAACCAATCAGCTGAGCACCCGCGCCTTTGCGTTGACAGACCAAGTCGCCTAATTGGGACCCCGTAAATGGGGTCCGGGGGGAGCGAATATGAGCGCGGAGCGCTCGTCCTGAGCGCACCCCGGGGGCGTTTTGGTTACTTTGCCGCCGTGCCGATTTACAATGCAAGTGCAACAGTGAAGAAAAAGAGTGACTCAAAGAG
>ERZ1643247.763-NODE-763-length-35537-cov-63.988276_pt1 | contig 35537 bp, 26 predicted proteins | sample MGYA00579264_ERZ1643247 | MGnify/ENA primary metagenome ERZ1643247 (study PRJEB29033, sample SAMEA4952262) | chicken gut metagenome | biome: Broiler Chicken; feature: Gastrointestinal Tract; material: Caecum | place: Ireland | collected 2018 | study: Broiler... | reverse complement strand
TTGGCAACAAAAAATGCCGTATTTATGCGGCTTTTGGCGTTTCGCAAACGCCTAAGAATTTTAAATGCAGGAAGGAGACAAACCATGGACTATACATTACTGCCTGCGCGGGAAGAGATAAATCAGGAATATTGCTGGAAGCTGGAAGATATATTTGATACAGACGAAGCCTGGAGGAAAGAGTATCAGGAATTGCAGAAAGGCCTGGAACTTCTGCGGGGATTCCAGGGCACGGCTGTCCGGGGACCGGAACGGCTTTTTACTGTTCTGGAAACTCTGGGAAACATAGAACAGCGGTTTGAAAGGGTGTATGTGTACGCCAATCAAAAATATCATCAGGATACAGGAAATCAGAAGTATCAGGAAATGTCAGGAAAGGCCGCGGCTCTTTCAGTGGCTCTTTCGGACGCCGCGGCCTTTCTGGAGCCGGAGATCCTGACGCTGGAGGCTACCCGGCTGGAGGAGTGGCTGGAGGAATATGAACCGCTTCGGTTTTACCGGAGATACCTGGGAGAAATCATGAGGAGAAAGCCCCATGTCCTGTCCCGGGAACTGGAAGGCGTTCTGGCTAAGGCCAAAGAACTGGGAAACAGTCCCCAGCAGATTTTCATGGCCTTTAACAACGCGGATATTGATTTCGGAACGATACAGAATGAAGCCGGGGAGGAGACGGCCCTGACCAACGGAAGATATACTTCCTTTATGGAATCAGAAAACCGGGAAGTGAGACGGGCGGCGTTTCAGCGCCTGTATCAGGTTTACGGGAAACATAAGAATATGCTGGCTGCCACCTTTGAGGCAAATCTTAAGCAAGCCCGCTTTTTTTCTTCCATGCGTCAGTATCCTTCCCCGTTGGAGGAAGCTCTGGACGGGGGAAATATCCCTGCTGCCGTGTATACGGAACTGCTCCGGGCTGTCCACGAGAAACTGCCGGCCATGTACCGGTATGTGCGGCTCAGAAAGCGTCTGCTGGGCACAGAGGAACTGCATATGTATGATGTATATACACCGCTGGTCAAAGGGGCGGAGAAGAAATATTCCTTCGAGGACGCCAAAACTTTGGTAAAGGAAGGGCTGGCTGTGCTGGGAGAGGATTACGGAAAAATTCTGGAGGAGGGATTCCAAAACCGCTGGATCGATGTGTATGAAAATCGGGGAAAACGCAGCGGCGCCTATTCCTGGGGAGCTTACGGCACACATCCTTATGTGCTTCTGAATTTCAGCGGAAATCTGAATTCTGTTTTTACTTTAGCTCATGAAATGGGACACGCCATTCACAGTTACTATTCAGACCATGCGCAGCCTTACATTTACGCGGGGTACCGGATTTTTGTGGCGGAGGTTGCTTCTACCGTCAACGAATTTCTCCTGATCAGCGATCTGATCCGCAAGGCGGACAGCCGCCGGGAGAAAGCGTATCTGGTCAATTATCTGCTGGAGCAGTTCCGGGGAACTCTCTACCGCCAGACCATGTTCGCGGAATTTGAAAAAATGGCTCATGAGCGCCTGGCGGAGGAGGGGAGTCTGTCTGCCGGGACTCTCTGTTCTATGTACGGGGAATTGAACCGGCAGTATTTTGGGCCGGATATGGTCCAGGATCCGGAAATCGACCTGGAATGGGCCAGAATTCCGCATTTTTACACGCCTTTTTATGTATATCAGTACGCGACAGGATTTTCTGCCGCTATCGCTATCGGCAGAAAGATCCTGAAAGGGGAGAAGGACAGTGTGGAACATTACAAAGAATTTCTGCGGGGAGGCTGTTCCATGGATCCCATTGACCTGCTGAAACTATGCGGCGTGGATATGACGGAGAAAAAAACCGTGGAGGAGGCGCTGGAAGTATTTGAGTCCTGTGTCCGGGAACTGGAAGAGCTGACAGATGTTCTATAGAATGAGTTGCCCGATAAATGGGCATGAGACACGGATTGCACCGCGCTTCGTGCTCCCGCAATCCCAAAAGCACCTCAAATTCGCTCATTTTTTTGTGGAAATGGCTGCTTTTCGGTGTTTTGCGCGCCATAAAGTCATGTTTGCCTGCGCCAGCGCAGCCCGCATGGCCTTTTGCCGCTTGTCTCATAGAATGGCTGTAGGGGAAAGTCGAAAATTTAATCCGGCCAGGGGATTGCAAAAGCCGGAGAACATGTTACAATAATGTTGCGAAAAAATTAAGGGTGAGAGTATGAATTTATATGAAGCAATTTTTGCCAGAAAATCTGTGCGCAGTTATACCAATGAGACCTTAAGTCCTCAGGTGTTGGATAAAATCCGTGAACATTTCCATGAGCTTACCGGACTGTTCGGGGGCATTGACACGGCGGTTTCCGTTCTGGACAACCGAAAAGCCCAGCAGAAATTTTTAAGCCTTTTCAGTGTCCGGGCTCCCTACTATCTGGCCTTTTATTCGGAACAGGCTCCCAGGTATCTGATGAACATGGGATATTTAATGGAGCAGATGGTGCTGTATCTGTGCAGCATCGGTCTGGGAACCTGCTATATCGGCAGCAGAAGGGTGCGCCGGGAACTGCAGGAAAAGGATGGAAAAAAGCTGGTGGGAATCATTGCTTTCGGAAAGAGCAAAGGGCCATGGACCCGGAAGCCCTCGGAAGCCAATCGTCTGGCCATGGATGAACTCTGCGTGTTCAAGGAAGTTCCCCGTCAGTGGATGAAACAGCTTCTGGAAGCGGCCCGGCTGGCGCCCTCCAGCATGAACAGCCAGCCATGGAGATTTGTGGTCTATGATAACCGGATTCACATTTTTTCCAAAAAACACAGTGCGGAGCAGCTGAAAAAATGGGATGAGGTAAACTTTGGCATTATGTTTGCCAATCTGATGGTTGCCGCAGAGGAAGCCTGGCTGGATGTGGATCTCATTCGTCTGGAAGATATCTCCCAGAAAAATTTCCCCAACAACCAGTATGTGCTCAGTGCTATCCTCAAAGCATAAAAACTTTCCGCCGGCCGGCAGAACAGAAGCGTCTGCCGCCGGCCGAAAAAATAAAATAAAAAAATAATTGACATTTCGCTGAAGCTATAGTATAGTATAACTCGTGGTTCGGAAAACTACATAAATGCGCGAGTGGCTCAGGGGTGGAGTACAACCTTGCCAAGGTTGGGGTCGCGGGTTCGAATCCCGTCTCGCGCTTCTGACAAAAATGCGGAATCCCCGGAAATGTTGAGTTTCCGGGGATTTTTCTATGTCCAGATGGAAAGAAGGAGTTTTTCCTTTTCCGGGGCAAGCAGCTCACCGATCCGCAGGCTGGAATCCTTCGAAGAACCGAAAAAAGAAGTATCTTTGCTGGAACTGCAGGCGGAATCATGGTATAATCGCCTGAAAGGAGAGGGGTGAAATGCCATGAAAAAAGTGATACGGATGCCCTTCCGGGTTATTTGGTTTGCGTTAAAAAATGATATGTACGGCATCCTTTTTCCGGCAGCCGTAGTGATTGCCGGAATCGTGTGTGGAATTGCGTCCGGGGATGTGGGGAAAGGGATCCTGTCGGCAGCGGTCATCCTGGTTATCTATGGAATCGCGAAAGCGATCTGGAACCGAATCAGTAGAATCGGAGGGCAGACAAGAGAGGACATATACCGGCGGATCCGAAAAAGAGAAAAGAGAAAAGAACTGATTCAATATATTTTGAAGTAAAAGGAGAGAAAAAGAGGGGAGGGCTGTGCTTTTTACAGCCCCCTTTTTCCTTCCCCGCTGAAAAAGAAGATGCAGAGATGGGTACAAAAATACCTTAAAAAATCTGAAAGAATTTCTTAAAAATCAGAAAGGAAGCGGGGCTTGAATAAATTTTACAGATAGAGGTATTGTGAGCAGATGGACAGTATGATAAAATGTAGAGGATGCGGAAAGTGCCTGCCTTGTCCGGTGAAAATCCGGATTCCGGAGGTGTTCCGCGTCTATAACCAGCATCTGGGCGGAAAGGAAGAAGAGGCGGAAAAAGCGTACGGAGAACTCGCGTACCCGGCCTCTGAATGCCTGCGCTGCGGCCGCTGCGAAAAGCTGTGTCCGGAGCATATCGGTATCAGCGCCATGATGCTGGAAATTCAGGAGGAGATGGAATAGCCATCTGAAATGGGAGGAACAATGAAACTTGAAGTAAAAGGACTTCGGAAATCATTCGGAGAGACAGAAGTGCTCCACAGCATTTCTTTTACGGTGGAAAGCGGAAAAGCTCTGGGGCTTCTGGGAAGAAACGGAGCGGGAAAGACTACCACCATCCGCATTATCATGAACGTATTTAAAGCCAATCAGGGGGAGATTCTGCTGGATGGGAAGCCCTTTCAGCCCGGAAGCGCAAGCCTTGGATACCTTCCGGAGGAGAGAGGACTTTATCCCAAGAAGAAAGTAGGGGAACAGATCCTGTACCTGGCGGAACTGCGGGGACTGAAGCCTGCCCTGGCAAAAAAGAATATGCAGTACTGGCTGGACCGGATGGGCGTCAGAGAATATGAAAACCGGAAACTGGAGACGCTCTCAAAGGGAAATCAGCAGAAAGTGCAGCTGGCCCAGACGCTGGTCTGCGATCCGCAGATTATTATTCTGGATGAGCCTTTTTCAGGACTGGATCCGGTGAACTCCCAGATCCTGAAGGAAGTCATCGCGGAGCAGATTGAAAAGGGGAAATTGGTGATCTTTTCCAGTCATCAGATGAATTACGTGGAGGAATTCTGCGAGGATATTGTTATCATCCATCACGGAAACATTGTGCTGAATGGAAATCTGCGGGAGATTAAAAAGGAATTTGGAAAAGACCGGCTGATTTTAAGCCTTGTGGGCAGGGACGCCGGAGAAACCCTGGAACTGGTGAGACGGGAATTCGGGGAACTGGCGGAAGCGGCCGGCACACAGAGGGAAAAAGTGATTCTGAAGCTGAAAGAGGGCAGCACAAAACAGATGCTGCTGCGGAAACTGGCTCAGACGGATCTGGATGTGGAGTGCTTCGGAAGCTACGAACCTTCCTTAAATGATATTTTTGTGGAAAGCGCAGGTGACGAGGCATGAAGCAGTTTTTTACCGTATTGAAATTTGAACTGGGAAATTATTTTAAAAATAAAAGTTTTGTGGCCGCCACGGTGGTGCTGGCGGTAATCCTGGCCGCGGTTATCACTGTGCCCACCCTGTTTATGGGAAACGGCTCCGGGAGCAGTCAGGGAGAAGACGGCGGAGGAGAGGCGGCCGGAAGAAAAGTGCTGGCTGTAGCGGACGAAAGCGGCAGTATTGCCGATGAGGAATCCTTCGCTTCGTATCTGCCGGAGTACCAGGTTACTTTCTGCGACGGGGAAGAAAGCGTCAGAACCATGGTGGAGGAAGAAGAGGCAGCCGCGGGATTCCTGGTGACGGGAGCGGACAGCTATGAATATATCCTGAAAAACCGCTCCATGATGTCGGACTATCAGGAGCCTTTTGAGGCGGCACTGGCCCGGAATTACCGGACGGCTTCCCTGGAGCAGCTGGGAATTGACCCGGCGGAGGTGGAGAATGTATACTCCGTTCCCATGCAGTCACAGACGGTGGTCCTGGGCAAGGACAGCGCTCAGAATTACTGGTACACCTATATACTGGTATTTTTCCTGTATTTTCTGATTATTTTCTACGGACAGATGATTGCGGTGTCTGTGACATCGGAAAAGAGCAACCGGGCCATAGAGATCCTGGTTACCAGCGTTGACAGCAACAGCCTGATTTTCGGCAAGGTCATCGCGGGCGCTTTGGCCGGTATTGTCCAGGCAGGAGTGATTCTGGGAAGCGCGGTCATCGCTTACCGGGCCACGGCGGACGCCTGGGGACACATGCTGGATTTCATTTTCCAAATTCCGGCCCCGGTGTGGATGATCTTTATTGTATTCGGGATTCTGGGATATCTGCTTTACGCCTTTCTGTTCGGCATGGTGGGGGCGCTGGTGTCCAAGACCGAAGATATCAGCAAGAGTTCCGGTGTGGTAACCTTCCTGTATCTGGCATCCTTTCTGATTACCATGTACGGCCTGACCTCTCCGGATTCCCTGCTGGTAAAGGCGGCTTCCTACATTCCCTTTACCTCCAGCAACGCCATGCTGCTGAGAGCTTCCATGGGAACGGTGGGGACCTGGGAGATTGCTCTCTCGCTGGCTGTTCTGGCTGTTTCCTGTATCCTGGCGGGAATGCTGGCGGCGGCGGTGTTCCGGTTCGGAACTCTCCGGTACGGAAATCCCATTAAGCTGTCCACAGCTCTGCGGAAAATACGTGAGAAATAAAAAAACTTCTTGAATTTTCCCCGGACGCATGATAATATAATTGCGTTCAGGGATGCCTAGTTAGCTCAGTTGGTAGAGCAGAGGACTGAAAATCCTCGTGTCTCTGGTTCGATTCCGGAACTAGGCATAATCATCAGAGGAGGGGCGGATGTTTCCGTCCCTTTTTTCGCGCAGGATGACCGGCAGGGAACTGCCGTGTCTGAGCGCGGCATCGCGTCACACTCTGCCGCGGGGGATTCGCGGCAGCTCAGATTGGGAGGTAAAAAAAATATGTATGATGTAACAGCTCTGGGAGAAGTTCTGATTGATTTTACACCCTATGGCACCAGTGAGGGCGGGCAGGCTCTGTTTGAGCAGAATCCAGGCGGAGCTCCGGCCAATGTTCTGGCGGCTCTGGAACGCCTGGGCCAGCGGACGGCTTTTATCGGCAAGGTGGGAGACGATATGCACGGACAGCTGCTGAAAGAGACCCTGGAAAGCTGCGGGGTGGATACCAGAGGACTGGTGGTGGATCCGGATTATTTTACGACTCTGGCATTTGTGGCTCTGAAAAACGGGGAGCGGAGTTTTTCCTTTGCCAGAAAGCCCGGGGCTGACACTCAGCTGCGGCAGGAAGAGGTAAACACGGAAGTGCTGAAAAATACAAAAATCTTTCATTGCGGTTCTCTGTCACTGACGGATGAACCGGCCAGGAGCGCCACTTTTTTCGCTTTAAAGACTGCCAAAGAGGCGGGAGCGCTGATCTCTTACGATCCCAATTACCGGGCGCTTCTCTGGAAAAGCCCTCAGGAGGCCATGGAGCATATGCGCTCCGTGATTCCCTATGCGGATATTATGAAGATTTCTGATGAGGAGACGGCCCTTCTGACGGGCCATGAGGATCCGGATGAGGCGGCTGACGCTCTTCTGGCCCAAGGGGTCTCCTGCGTACTGGTGACACTGGGAAGCCAGGGAGCTCTGATGAAGACGGAAAAATTCCGGGTGCAGGAAAAGGGAAAGGCAAGAAAGGCCGTAGACACCACCGGCGCCGGAGATGCTTTCTGGGGCGGCATTCTCTCCCGTTTCGCCTTTTACAGCGCGAATCCCAAGGAGCTCACAGAAGAGCAGGGGCGGGAATTCGTGCGGTTTGCCAACGCGGTGGCCGGCCTCTGCGTGGAAAAACGGGGCGGCATACCCGCTATGCCGGATCTGGAGGCGGTGCTGAAGGAAGTATGAAAATTTTGCTGACAGCCGTCAACGCGAAATATATTCATTCCAATCTGGCGGTCTACTCGCTGAAAGCTTACGCAGAGAGACAGGGGACTCCTGTCTCTCTGCTGGAATTTACCATCAATCAGCAGCCGGATGAAATTCTGGGGGAGATCTACCGCCTCAGACCGGATGTAGTGGCCTTTTCTGTATATATCTGGAATGTCTCGCTGATCCGTGTTCTGGCGGAGGATATCCACAAGATTCTGCCGGAGACTGAAATCTGGATGGGCGGCCCGGAGGTGTCCTGGAACAGTCGGGAGATGCTGGAACAGCTTCCCTTTCTCAGAGGGATTCTCCGGGGAGAGGGGGAAAAAAGCTTCGGAGGCCTGTGCCGGTACTACTGTTCCGGCCGGAGCTTTTCTCTGAAGGAGATTCGGGGCCTTGTATTTCGGGAGCAGAATGGAACGGTGGTGTGTACGCCGGAGCAGGAACCGCTGGATATGGACCAGCTGCCCTTTCCCTATGGACAGCCGGAAGAGTTTGAAAACCGGATTCTCTATTATGAGTCCAGCCGGGGCTGTCCTTTTTTCTGCAGCTACTGCCTTTCCTCCCTGGACCGGCATCTGAGGTTCCGCAGCCTGAACCTGGTTCTGAGGGAACTGTCCTTTTTCCTGGAGCGCCGGGTGCGGCAGGTGAAGTTTGTAGACCGTACCTTTAACGCGGACCGGAGCAGAGCCAGGAGGATCTGGAATTTTCTGAAGGATCAGGACAACGGATATACAAATTTTCATTTTGAAATCGAGGGGGATTTGCTGGAGGAGGAAGATCTGGAGCTGTTTTCCGGTATGCGGCCGGGGCTGATCCAGCTGGAGATCGGCGTGCAGTCTACCAATCCGGAAACGCTGAAGGCTGTCCGGCGGCATACGGATTTTGAAAAACTCAGCCGGAGGGTAGAGGCAGTCGGGAAACTTCGCAATATTCATCAGCATCTGGATCTCATCGCGGGACTTCCGGGGGAAGGCCTGGAGAGCTTCCGGCGGTCCTTCTGTCAGGTATATGCCCTGAAGCCCCAGCAGCTGCAGCTGGGATTTTTAAAGGTGCTGAAGGGTACAGAGATGGAGCGGATAGCAGAGGCAGGCGGATACCGGTGGAAATCGGAACCGCCCTATGAAGTGCTGGAAACTCCCTGGCTCTCTTACGGGGAGATCCGCAGGCTGAAGCTGGCGGAGGAAATGGTAGAGATCTTTTTCAACAGCGGACAGTTTCAGAAAACTTTAGCCCGGGCAGAGCAGGGCTTTGCGGATCCTTTTGCTTTCTACGAAAGGCTGGGGCTGTTCTGTGAGGAGAGAGGCTGGCTGAGGGAGTCTCACAGCAGGATCCAGAGATACCAGATCCTGCGGGAGTTTCTGCTGCGGGAAGCGCCGGAGCAGGAAGAAGTGTTCCGGGAATGTCTGGTATATGACCTGTACGCCAGGGAGAATCTGAAATCCCGTCCGGAATGGGCGGGAGAAGAGGGATTGTCCCGGGAAGCGGTGAGACAGTTTTACCGGCAGGCGGCAAAGGATCCGAATCTGCCCGAAGGGTACAGAGGCAGGGACTGGAAACAGCTGAAATCCATGACCCATCTGGAAGAATTCCGGGAGGCTGTTCCGGGATTCCGGGAAGGGTACAAATGCCTGCTGTTTACTTACGAAACAAGAGATCCTCTGGACGGCAGCGCGGCCGTTTGGGATGTAACAGAAAAGATTCAGCAGCAGGAATAAGAAAGAGAGGAAAGAAATGAATCGGAGAAAGAGAGCGGCGGCAGCCGTGATCGCCATTATCCTGGTGGCCGCTATGGTGGTTCCCCTGGTGATCGGCGCCCTGGCCTGAGATAGGAAAGAGGAGGAAAGGCGCGGGGCTGGGACGGCAGACAGCCGCAAAATACGCAGGGACATAAATGGAGGACGAGATGAAAATAGGAAAATTGCCGGAACCGGTATTGATCCGTTCCATTCTGAAACAGGTGGGACACAGAAGAAAAGAAGTGCTGGCAGGGCCTTCGGTGGGAGTGGACTGCGCGGCCCTGGAAGTGGAGCCGGGGGAAGTGCTGGTCCTGTCCTCGGACCCCATTACAGGGACGGTAAAGGATATCGGAAGCCACTGCATTCACATTACGGCCAATGATCTGGCGGCTTCCGGGGCTGAACCTCTGGGGGTGATGCTGACGGTCCTTCTGCCGGAAGAGGTGGAAGAGCCTGAGATCCGGCATATGGTGCAGGAGGCAGAGGAAACCTGCCGCAGCCTGGACATGGAGATTCTGGGCGGCCATACGGAAATCACCCGGGTGGTGAGCCAGCCTCTGATTTCTGTGACCGGCATAGGAAAGATACGCAGGGAAGCGCTTCTGACCCCTGCCGGGATTCATCCGGGCATGGATCTGGTGATCAGCAAATGGATCGGACTGGAAGCCACCGCCATTCTGGCCAAGGAGAGAGAAGAAATGCTGACGGAGCGGTTTTCGCCGGAATTTATCCGAACTGCCCGGGAATTTTCCCGGTATCTTTCCGTAGTGCCGGACGCCAAAGCGGCCCGGACTGCCGGGGCAGCGGCCATGCATGACATTACGGAGGGAGGCGTTTTCGGAGCTTTCTGGGAAATGGCTTCCGCCGGAGGCGTGGGGCTGGAGATCGATCTGCGGGCCATCCCGATCCGCCAGGAAACCGTGGAGATCTGTGAGTTTTTCGGGGTCAATCCCTATCAGATTATGTCCAGCGGCTCCATGCTGATCGCCGCGGAGGACGGCCAGGCTGTGGTGAGGGCGCTTAAGGACGCTGGAATTCCGGGAACCGTAGTGGGGCGGACTACGGCCAGCAATGCCCGGATCCTGAGAAATAAAGAAGAAATCCGGTATCTGGACAAACCGCAGCCGGATGAATTATACCGGGCCCTGGAGGTGAAAAAGCTGTGACTCGCGTCAATATTGTACTGCACGAACCGGAGATTCCCTCCAACACCGGGAATATCGGCAGAACCTGCGCGGCTGCGGGAGCCAGGCTTCACCTGATTGAGCCCCTGGGATTCCATCTCAACGAGAAAACGCTCCGCAGAGCCGGTATGGATTACTGGGATAAGCTGGATGTCACCCGGTATGTGGATTACGAAGAATTTCTGCAGCTGAACCCAGAAGCGAAATTATACTTTGCCACCACAAAGGCCAGGCGCCTGTATACAGAAGTTTCCTATGAAAAGGACTGCTATATCATGTTTGGAAAAGAGAGCGCCGGGATTCCGGAAGAAATTCTGGTGCGGCATCCGGACAGATGTATCCGGATTCCCATGCTGGAGGAAACCCGTTCTCTCAACCTTTCCAATTCCGTGGCTATTATTCTCTATGAAGCCCTGCGCCAGCACGGCTTTGAGAATCTGGAGAAAAAAGGACAGCTCCACCATCTGCGGTGGAGCTGAATCCGATCCGTCTGTCAGGCGGAGGCCTCCGGCGGTTTTGCCCTGTCCAGAGAAAAAACGAATTCTGTGCCGGTTCCCTCGGTGCTGATGACGTTGATATTCTGTTTGTGGGCATTGATAATTTCTTTTACAATAGCAAGTCCCAGGCCGGTGCCCTTGCGGTCTTTGCCCCGGGAGGCGTCCAGTTTGTAAAACCGTTCCCAGATTTTGGAGAGGGAGGCCCGGGGGATTCCCATTCCGTTGTCTTTCACAGATACAAAGACTTTGCCGTGGCGCTCCGTAGTTTCCACACGGATGGTGGAATTGTTGGGGCTGAATTTAATTGCGTTATCCAATAGGTTGTAGAGAACCTGCTGGATTTTTCCGATATCAGCGGACACATAGAGAGGTTCTGCCGTCAGCAGCAGCTCAATGGAGATGCGCTTGGCGGTGCAGGCGCCCTCGAAAGTGGCCGCTGTTTTTTTGATTACTCCATTGATGTCAAAGCTGGTAATCTCCAGATAAAACCCGGTGTTGTCCATGCGGTTCAGATCCAGCATCCCCCGGGTGAGTTTGTTGAGGCGGTCCGTCTCAAAAAGAACAATATTCAGATATTTTTCCTGCATTTCCGGAGGAATGGTTCCGTCCAGGATTGCCTCCACATACCCTTTGATAGAGGTCAGAGGAGAGCGGAAATCGTGGGAGACATTGGCCACAAATTTCCGCTGGTACTCATCGGTGCGCTTCAGTTCCCCGGACATATAGTTCAAAGTCTGAGCCAGGTAGCCCATTTCATCTCCGGTGCGGACAGGAATGGTATAGCCGAGATTTCCGGAAGCGTATTCCTGAGCCCCGCGGGTAATTTTTTTCAGAGGGTTATAGATAAAAATCACTACCAGCACCAGAACTACGAAAAAGATCAGGAACAGCAGCAGAAACAGCATATAAAAGCTGGACAGCAGCGCCTCCCGGTCCCGGTAGATATCCTGCATGTCCATGTGGATGGACACGTAGCCCCGGATATTCAGGTTGGAGGTAATGGGAACCATGACGCTGAGCACATCGTGATCAAAGTAATCAAAAAATCTGCCGATGGTATAATAGCCGGATCCCAGGTCAAGGGGATCGAAATCCGGCAGGCTCTCACTGGTCTCCGGGTCAAAGGATTCGGAAGTATTGAGCCGGATCCGGCCTTCTGTGCTTATGAGCCAGATCTGAGAGTTCTGGTACAGGGCCAGGGCCTTGAGATTGTCATAGATATCCTCCAGAGCTTCGGCATCCGAGATGTAAATTGCGTCCTGGGAAGCGGCGATTTGATCCGCTTCCCGGTACAGCCGGCGGCTGTAGGTTTCCACCAGGCTGTTTTCCACCATTTTGGAACCCAGGGTGGCGATGAGGATAAAGGAGGCAATGCCGATGAGCACATACGCCAGAAAAAATTTCCAGAATAAACGGTTCCGCATTACGATCTGACCTCAAATTTATATCCGATCCCCCAGACTGTGCTGATGGACCAGTTGGCGTGATCCTTGATTTTTTCCCGGAGACGTTTGATATGTACGTCTACGGTCCGGGTGTCGCCGATGTACTCATAGCCCCAGATGTGGTCCAGAAGCTGCTCCCTGGTAAATACCTGATTGGGAGAGGAGGCCAGAAAGTACAGAAGCTCCAGTTCTTTGGGGGGCATATCCACGGTTTTCCCTTTATAGATCACGGAATAGTTGGTCTGATTAATAATCAGATCCTGGTATTCCACATATTTTCCCGTAGTCTGAGAAGCGGCGGCAGGAGCCGCGGGCTGGAAACGGCGGAGCACCGCCTTGACCCTGGCTACCAGTTCCTTGGAGTCAAAGGGCTTAATGATATAGTCGTCCGCCCCCAGCTCCAGCCCCAGCACCTTGTCAAATACCTCCCCCTTGGCAGAGAGCATGATAATGGGGAGGTTGGACTTGTGCCGGATCTCCCGGCAGACCTGATAGCCGTCGATGCCGGGCAGCATCAGATCCAGAAGCACCAGGTTGGGCTGAAAGGCTTCCACTTCTTTCAGGGCTTCCTCTCCGTCATTGACAATCCTGCACTCGTAGCACTCCTTCGTCAGATAGAGTGAAATCAGTTCCGCGATATTGTTATCATCGTCCACGATGAGAATTTTCTGTTTAGCAACCATTCTGTATCCTTTCTATTTTTTAAATGTCACAATGGTGACGCCGGCATCGCCCTCTCCGAACTCTGCCAGGTGAAAATCCTGCACGATCTTCTGCCGGCGCAGATAGCTGTGAATTCCCTTGCGCAGGGCGCCGGTGCCTTTCCCGTGTACGATCCGCACACTGGGAATATGGGCCAGATAAGCATCGTCCAGGTATTTGTCCAGTTCCGCCACGGCCTCGTCCACCGTCTTTCCCAGGAGATTGATCTCCGTGCTGACAGAAGCAGACTTGGACATGCGGATTTTCCCGGAACTGGTCCGGCTTAAGCCTCCGCCGGTAATTACCGGCTCGTCAATGAGCTGCAGATCCGAAAGGTGGACCTTGGAGCGGATGATGCCCATCTGTACAAAGAGATATCCTTTGGAATCCGGTTTTGTGCTGACCGTTCCTTTCAGATTCATGCTCAGCACCTTTACACTGTCACCGATATGCAGGTCGGAGGGCTTCAAAGTACCGGCTTTTTTCTCCGGGGTTTTCATGGCCAGCTTCTCCGCAGCTTTGGACATCTTTCCCCGGAGTTCGGACCGCCGTTTTTCCATTTCTTTTACGGAAATCCCGGCCTTGCCGAACTTTTGGAAATCCCGCATGGTCTGATCCGCGTAGTCCTTGGCTTCCTTCAGGATGGCGTGGGCTTTTTCGCTGGCCTCCCGGAGAATGGCTTCCCGCTGGCTGTCCAGCTTCTGCTGCCGGCTGTCCAGTTCATTTTTCAGCCGCTCCACTTCCTGACGGTAGCGGGCCAGTTCTTCTTTTTCGTTTTCCAGAGCTACCCGGTTCTGCTCCAGGGTGGTCAGCACATCCTCGAAGGACTCATCCTGCTCGCTGAGCTGTTCTTTTGCCTCCTGGATAATAAATTCCGGCAGTCCCAGTTTGGCGGAAATGGCAAAGGCGTTGCTTTTTCCGGGTACTCCGATCAGCAGCCGGTAGGTGGGACGCAGAGTCTCCACATCAAATTCGCAGCAGGCATTTTCCACTCCCTCTGTGGAGAGGGCAAAGAGTTTCAGTTCGCTGTAGTGGGTGGTAGCCATGGTGCGGATCCCCTGCCGGTGCAGGAAGGAGAGAATGGCAATAGCCAGAGCAGCCCCCTCCGTGGGGTCTGTTCCGGCGCCCAGTTCGTCAAAGAGAACCAGAGAACGGGAATCTGCCTTTTCCAGAAAAGAGACCGTATTGGTCATGTGAGAGGAAAAGGTACTCAGAGACTGTTCAATGCTCTGCTCATCACCGATATCCGCGTAGACCTGGTGAAACAGGGACAGCTGAGAGCGGTCCAGCGCGGGAATGTGCAGGCCGGACTGGCCCATGAGGGTCAAAAGTCCCATGGTTTTCAGAGAAACAGTTTTTCCGCCGGTGTTGGGTCCAGTGACGATCAGCAGATCAAAGGTCTCACCCAGAGAGAGATCAATGGGAACTACCTGTTTTTTCGGGATCAGAGGATGTCTGGCCTGGCGCAGATGAATTCTGCCGGCTTCATTGAACTCGGGTTTGGTGGCATTCATATCCATGGCAAGAGAGGCCCGGGCAAAAATAAAGTCCAGCTCCGCCATATTTTCCAGGTTATACTGAAGCGCCTCCAGATGTTCCGCCGCGGAGGCGCTTAAAGAGGCCAGAACCGCTTCGATCTCTTTTTCCTCCTGCAGTTCCAGCTCGCGGATTTCATTGTTCAGTTTTACTACAGCCATGGGCTCGATAAAAACGGTGGCCCCGGTGGAGGACTGGTCATGGATCATGCCGGGGACCTGAGAACGGTATTCGGATTTCACCGGCAGGCAGTACCGCCCGCTCCGCATGGTGATGACGGCATCCTGCAGATAAGTACGAAGGGAGCCGTTCATCAGACTGTTCAGCTGGCTGTGGATCCGTTCTCCGTTGAGGCGGATGGAACGGCGGACGTGCCGCAGGGCAGGGCTGGCATCATCGCTGATCTCTTCCTCGGAAAGAATGCAGCGCCGGATTTCAGCGGATAAAGGCGTCAGAGGTTCCAGCAGATCAAAAAGTTCTTCCAGGCTGTCGGCGGGGGCGTCTGCCCGCTCCCGGCGTCCATAGGATTTGACCCGGGCTGTGTTTTCCAGCAGCCCGGCGATAGCCAGCAGCTCCGACTGATTCAGAGAACTTCCCAGAGCCAGCCTTCCCAGAGACGGCTTCAGATCCCGGGCGCTGCCAAAGGAAATGCTTCCTTTTTGAAACAGGCGGCTTAAAGCGTCGCCGGTTTCCTGCTGCCGGCGGCGGATGGTCTCCAGATCTTCCAGAGGCGTCAGAGAACGGCAGAGCTCGGCTCCCAGAGGCGAAGTAGCCCGGGCCGCCAGCAGGTCTATGATTTTATCGTATTCCAGAGTTTTTAAAGCTTTTTTATTCATAATAAATCTCCCCATTATGGCTTCTATTGTACTCTAAAACCGGAAGTTAGGAAAGAGGATTTTGTGGAATTTTATTCATAGATTGTTCATAACTTTTTGTTAGAATAATTCGGAACATGCATATTCAATAGGAGGAACTTTGCCTATGGAACAGAAGCCGGAACACCAGGAGCATGAGCAGAAGGAACTGGAAAAGAAAAATTACAGCTTTATCCGGGAAATTGTCAAGAAAAAACCTCTGGATAAGCGGGGCCTGCTGCGGAAGATTCTCAGTCTGGCAGGAGCGGCTGTGCTGGCAGGAGTGGTTGCCTCCTTTGTGTTTGTCTGGATGGTGCCTGTGGCGGAACGGATGGTAAACGGAGACTCTTCACGGGTCAGTTTTCCGGAGGATGAGGAGGAAACCTCCACTTCCTCCCAGTCTGTCACAGACAGCAGCCAACCAGCGCAGGAAACTCCCATGCCCGCGTCACAGCCGGAGATCGGACTTGAGGAGTACCGGCAGCTGTACAAGGATATGCTGGCTGTGGCGGAGAAACCCAAACGGGCGCTGGTGACGGTTGTGGGAATTTCCAGCGAGATGGATTATTTTAACCAGAATTACGAAAATCAGAAACAGATTTCCGGACTGCTGGCGGCGGATAACGGCCAGGATCTGTTTATTCTGACGGAATACCGGGTGGTAGAAAATGTGGAGAGGATCCAGGTCACCTTTTATGACGGCTCCACGGTAGACGCCATCTATCAGCGGCACGATGCCAACACGGGACTGACTATTCTGAAGGTGGGACTTTCTGAACTGGAGGACAGCACCCGGGAGGGGATCGAACTGGCGCCTCTGGGCAGTTCTTACGGAGTGACTCAGGGCGAGCCCGTGATGGCCATTGGAAGCCCTATGGGCTACAGTGATTCTGTGGCTTACGGCGTAATTACCTCTGTGACCAATAAAATATCCACTCTTGACACAGAGTATAATCTTCTGACCACCGATATCAACGGCAGCGGTGAGGGAAGCGGGGTGCTGATTAATCTGGACGGAGAGATCATCGGGATCATCGCTCAGAGCTACAGCACAGAAGATAAAGATATCATCACAGCCCTGGCAGTTTCTCAGATCAAGGATCTCATCGAGAGCCTCTCCAACGATGAGGCGAGGCCTTATATAGGGATCAAGGGCCAGGATGTGACTGCACAGATCTCCCATAGAACCGGCATCCCTAAAGGAGTGCTGGTGACGGCGGTGCAGGCGGATTCTCCTGCTATGCTGGCGGGAATGAAAGAGTACGACGTAGTAGTAAAAATCGGCGAAGATGAAATATCCAGCTTCCGGCAGTACCGGGATCGGCTGGATCAGCTGACGCCGGGGCAGACTGTGATTCTCACCGCTATGCGCCGGGGAGCGGAAGGATACGCGGAGGTAGAATTCGAGGTCACAGTGGGAGAGATCTGACGCAGCAGAAACGTCAGAGGAAGATAAAAGAAAAAGAGGAGAGTATGATTATGAAATATATCAAAGAATTCCGGGAGGGCATGCGCGCCGCGGGGATTTATCTGTGCAAATTTCGGCAGTCCGCGGTGACGAAAAACGGAAAGCCCTATGAAAATGTGATCCTGCAGGACAAGACAGGCACCATCGACGCGAAGATCTGGGAGCCCAACTCCGTGGGGATCGATGAATTCGACAGTCTGGACTACATAGATATCGTGGGAGATGTGACCAGCTTTGCAGGGGCCCTGCAGGTGTCCATCAAACGGCTGCGCCGGGCCGGAGAAGATGAATACAACCCGGCAGATTATCTTCCTGCCAGCCGGTTCCGGATCGAGGACATGTATCAGGAACTGATGAAATATCTGGAAAGCGTCAAAAATCCCTATCTGCACCAGCTGCTGGAGAGCTGGTTCACAGGGGATCAGGAATTTATCAAAAGATTTCAGATGAGTTCCGCGGCCAAGAGCGTTCATCACGGCTTTATAGGAGGGCTGCTGGAGCACACTTTGAGTGTGACCCGGATGTGCCATTATTTTTCTAAGGCATACCCTATTCTCAACCGGGATCTTCTGATTACCGCGGCTATCCTTCACGATGTGGGAAAAACAAAGGAACTGTCAGCCTTTCCGGCCAATGACTATACGGATGACGGGCAGCTGCTGGGCCATATCATGATCGGGGCAGAGATGGTTCACGACCGTGCCGGGGAGATTCCCGGATTTCCGGAGCAGCTGGAAAATGAACTGAAGCACTGCATCCTGGCCCACCACGGAGAACTTGAATACGGCTCCCCTAAAAAGCCGGCCCTGGCGGAGGCTCTGGCCCTGAATCTGGCAGACAACGCGGACGCCAGAATGGAGACCTTACGGGAACTCTTTGAGAATTCAGACGGCACTTCGGACTGGCTGGGCTACAGCAGAATCTTTGAATCCAATATCAGAAGGACAGGGGAAATCTGAACCCCTGTCTTCTTTTTTCAGAAGCGGCAGAGAAAATGCCGTTTATTTCCAGGGAGAGAACAGATGGAGTTTAAAAAGAATAATACGGTGATCCTCCGCATTGAGGATATGAGCCAGGATGGACTGGGCATCGGAAAGGCGGAGGGCTACGCCCTTTTTGTAAAAGATACAGTGATCGGGGATCTGGCAAAGGTGAAGATCCTGAAAACAAAAAAGAATTACGGTTTTGCCAGGCTGGAGGAGCTGCTGGAGGCTTCAGACAAGCGGACAGAACCAAAGTGTCCACTGGCCCGGCCCTGCGGAGGCTGCCAGCTGCAGATGATGAAATATGAAGAGCAGCTCCGCTGGAAAGAACAGAAAGTACGCAGCGATCTGCAGAGGCTGGGAGGATTTCAGGAAATCCCTATGGAACCTATCCAGGGCATGGAGAATCCTTTCCGCTACCGGAACAAAGCCCAGTTCCCCATTGGATACGACCGGGAGGGGAAACTGGTGGCCGGTTTTTACGCCGGCAGAACCCACACCATCATACCGGCAGATGATTGCCTTTTGGGCAGCGAGAGCAATCGCCGGATTTTGGAGCGGATCCTGGACTGGATGGGGCGGTACGGTATTGCCGCCTACCGGGAGGACACGGGAAAGGGGCTGGTGCGCCACGCGCTGATCCGCAGCGGCTTCGCCACCGGGGAGATCATGGTCTGTCTGGTAATCAACGGGAAACAGTTTCCCCGGGGAAAAGAACTGACAGAGAGCCTGACGCAGATCCCGGGCATGACTTCCATTACCTTCAGCTCCAATACCCGCCGGGACAATGTGATCCTGGGAGACTCCTATGAAGTCCTCTGGGGGCAGGACTATATCACTGACTCCATCGGAGAGATCCGCTATCAGATCTCGCCTCTGTCTTTTTATCAGGTAAATCCGGTTCAGACCCGGCGGCTGTACCGGCAGGCACTGGAGTACGCAGGCCTTACGGGAAAGGAAACGGTCTACGACCTCTACTGCGGCATCGGCACCATTTCCCTGTTCCTGGCCCAGAGAGCCGGAAAAGTCTTCGGGGTGGAGATTGTGCCCCAGGCAGTGGAGGATGCCAGAGCCAACGCCCGGTTGAATGGAATTACGAATGCGGAATTTTTCGCCGGCCGGGCGGAAGAGATTGTGCCTCGGCAGTACCGGGAGCAGGGAATCCGGGCGGATGTGGTGGTGGTGGATCCTCCCCGGAAGGGCTGCGGAGAGGAACTGCTGGAGACTATGACAGCCATGGCCCCGGAGAAGATCGTTTATGTCAGCTGCGACCCGGCCACTCTGGCCAGGGACCTGAAATATCTGTGCGCCAGGGGGTATGAGCTGAAGAAGGTGAGGGCCTTTGATCAGTTTCCGCAGACGGTGCATGTGGAGACGGTAGTACTTTTGTCCAAACTCAATACCAAGCAGCATATCGAGGTGGAGTTGAATCTGGACGAGCTGGATTTGACCGATGCAGAGAAAAAAGCTACATATCAAGAGATTAAGGATTATGTGCTGGAGCATAGCGGCCTGAAGGTCAGCAGCCTGTATATCGCACAGGTAAAGCAGAAATGCGGTATCATCGAGCGTGAGAACTACAATAAGCCAAAGTCCGAAAATGTCAAGCAACCGCAATGCCCGCCGGAGAAGGAAAAGGCAATTAAAGAGGCGTTGAAGCACTTCGGGATGGTTTAGCATATAGTAGGACACAAAACACCAGTGTCGGTTTTTGACTGACACTGGTGTTTTCATTAAGTTCAAGAACTCAAATTTTAAATTCAATTTTCCAGAGAAATCAGTTGTATTTTCTGTTTTTCTGTTCTAAAATGTAAATAGTTTTGTCGAACTATTCAGTACAGGGAGTTATGTAATATGCGAATTAGTTATAAAAAGCTGTGGTTGCTACTATTAGAGCGAGACATCAGTAAAGCCACGTTACGTACAGATTTGAAATTGGCTACCGGAACTATGGCTAAGCTGAATAAGGGTGAAGAGGTTGCCTTGAGTGTTCTGATGCGTATCTGTCAGTATTTGCGTTGCGATATTGGAGATATATGTTCTGTTATTTTGGAGGAAAAGAGTACATATTAATTTTTTAATGTAGAGTGATACAAATACTGATAGAAAAGAGTGGGAAGATGGCGCAAAGAGTACCTTGGGATATGAGTGAAGCAGTCATTATGTTGAATGCGCTGATCGCCGCTCGTGAGGGAAGGATGTCCCGGAAAGATGCAATTGTAGCTGTGTCTTCAGAGCTTCGTTCACGTGCGAAGAGAAATGGTATCGAAGTGGACGACATTTTTCGTAACGTAAACGGCATTACGCTACAGATGTCCACGATGGAATACATCCTGACTGATGGCGAAAAAGGCATGAAGAAATCCTCCATGCCTAAGCTATTTCAGGATGCGGTTGCCATGTACCAGAATGACAGAGCGACCTACGAAAAAATGCTGAGGGAGGCAAGGAACGTGCCGGATACCAAATCAATACAAGACCAGTATTTTGCATGGCTGGAAACACAAGTATCTCCGGCGCAACTGTCGGAATTATATATGATATATGCTGACATCGAGGACTTTTGCCTGAAGCGCAGCGTAATTAAGAAAAAGCTATTTTCATTGACTAACCTTGCCGATATTCGTAAGGTAATGAACACGGTTGATTCCAATAAGGTCTTCCGTTTTACATATAAGAAAAAATTGAGCAAAATGAGCTCTGCAATGCGATTTTACTACCGCTTTGTGAAGGCGCATCCTGAGTTGCTGACTCAGGCGACACCAATAAAATCTACCCAGAATGCAACTCCTATGGAGACAAAACCTGTAGAACCTTCTCCGGAGCTGGTTGAGTATAGAGAAACATCAGCGCCTTCCACTGTTGGCACTGCCGCATACAAGATTGATTTCACCAATATTCGGTCCCTGGCTTTTACGCAGCCGACGGAGTATTCATATTTCGGAGAGGAACAGGCCAAGGTCAACTCTTGGACGCAGTTATATGTTCAAGTTGTCAAGTGCCTGATGGATGATTATCCAGATGTGTTGCGCTCTTATATCAACCGCAACATCGGTGGACAGGGCCGATGCGATTTCACTGATGAGGCCGGAATGAGCAGCATGACGGCTCCCAAAAAGTTACAGGATAATTTCTATTTGGAAACGAACCTCAGCGCTACAGATATTGCGGGAAAGATAAAAAAGCTGCTTGACCTGTGTAATGTAGATTGTGAAAATCTGGAAGTGTATTACCAGAAGCGAGGCTCTGCAGCATCCCTTACAGTCTCAGCACCAAAAATCGAAGACTGCAGCAATAGTTCAGATTCCGAAAGCATTAAGAAAGAATTTGTTTGCTGGATGCAGCAGACCGGTTCTGCATCAGGTACTATCCGCAGCTATGTTTCTGCCATCGGACAGTCCAGTAAGGCTGCCAATGAATATGGTGTTTGCGATACGGATTTGTTCTTAATCGAAGATGCCAATAAGCTACAGCAGATTTTGGATGAGCTCTTGAAGGTCCCGGTTTTCCGGAAGCTAAATGCCCAGCAGCATAACCGCTTCCGGGCAGCTGTATCCAAGCTCGTCGCTTACCGTTCCAGTACAGGGACAATAACAGCCCATACCCGGTTAGAAGAGAAACTTCCAGAATTAAAAGCCGTTGAGCCAGTTATAAAGCCACAAGGCCTCCCTGAGGAGACTCGAATCCGCTATACGGAGATTCTTTCAGAGCATTTTGGCGAGGATGGCTACCAAACGGGGAGGCCAATTTTTCATGGGCGTTTTAGGCGATTTTATGCGGAAAAATATGGTTGTCCTCCAGCAGAAACAGATAATCGCATTGATGAAATCATGAGTATGGTCGGAACAAAGCGCGATGATAGAGTATTCCCCAAGCAGGATGATAGTCAGAATGACTTGGTTATGGAAATTGTGAGCGATGTTCTGTCTGCTTTTGATTCAGGTGCAACTGCTGTCTACATCGAAGCGGTTTATGATAAATACCAGCAGCCGCTTGCAGACAATTTGCATATATACAATCAGGATGCCTTGGCATCGTTATTGTTGGCTCATGCCAACGGAAAATATATCCAGCGTTATTCTTTTCTGACGAATAACTGGTCTGGTGCAAATGCTCAGGAGGACTTGCTTCGCATTATGAAGACATTCCACCAGCCGCAGAATTATGCTGCCATTCATGAGAAGGCATGGTTTCTTCCTTATGAAAGGATGAAGACCATTCTAGTTACGACAGCTTCCATCGTGAATGTTGCAGCTGAGACCTATTTTTATGCGCCAAATCTGCCGGTCAGTGCAGCTGAGCTAGCATATCTTTCTTCATTGATGAATGAAGAGCTGAGCTATCACAGCCATATTACGGATGTCCGACTGATGCAGCTGATTGCAGAAAAATGCCCCAGCATTGCAATCAATACGGATGGATACACCACCTATGGCTTAAGGAATTGCCTCGGATACATCCTCCGAGATCAGTTCGCTTTTAATGGGCCTATTATTACCCTCAAGGGTAAGGAATTGAGTATGGCAGATGTTTTTACAGAGTTTGCAAAAGACCACGAGGTGTTGTTCGTTGACGAGCTGTCGGCTCTGAGCAATGAAATGAACATTGTGATTTACTGGGATTCGGTACTGAGCGAGATGATCCGTGTCTCTGCCACGGAATTGGTGCGGAAAGATCAGATAAAGTTTGATGTAGAAGCAATAGACGAAATTTTAGATGGAATATGTCCGGGTGATTATATTCCGCTTCCGGAAGTAAATCTTTTTCTGTACTTCCCGAATATCGGCTATCCGTGGAACAGCTACCTGCTGGAAAGTTATCTGTTCAGTTGTAGCAAGAAATTTCGTTTGTTGCACTCTTCCTTTATCAAAACCGGTGTGTACGGTGCAATGGTTCGTAAAGACGCAGATGTTCCGGATTACCGCTACTTATTGGTGGATGTGCTGTCGAAATCCAATGCACTGAACTCCACCAAGGAGGCACTGCAATACATTGTCGATAAGGGCTACCAGCAGCGCAGACGTTATGAAGGCATCGAAGCGGTGATTCAAGAGGCCAAGCTGATAAAAGAACAGAGAGAAAAACAGGAGAAATGAGGAAAACCTGATGTACCAGTATTTATGGAACGAGGAGACGGGAGGACTGCTGCTGACCACAGAGCAATCGAAGTTCAGCAAAGAACCACGTCCCGTCTATGCCTCAGAATTAACAATACTTGGATTTGACCAATACTGGTCGTATCCCAAAGACGACTGCGCTCCGCTCATGTGGGCAGAAACAAACAATTACATATATCGCGGAAGAACGGTTGCCAGAACTAAAGGCGGTTCATACTATTCCAAACCAGAGATAGTCCTTTTGGATACACCTGAGCCAGATGGAATACCGTTACAATTCGTTGATATTGAAACAATGACGAAAAAAAACGAAGCCATTTTGGAAACTCTCGTTCAAGAAACGATTCAGACAGTTTATAATACATATAGGGAATATAAAGATAAAATTGATGTTTTTTATGTAGCATTCAGTGGTGGAAAGGACAGTGTTGTAGCGTTAGACATTGTACAGCGTACGCTTCCTCACGATGATTTTATGGTTTTGTTTGGAAATACCCGTATGGAATTTCCTGACACATACGAGTTGGTGGAGCGAATTAAAGCAGACTGCATACGTGAAGGCATACGATTCTATCAAGCGGAATCTAAGTTACTTCCGCAGAATACATGGTCTTGCTTTGGCCCACCGTCAACAAGCAATCGTTGGTGTTGTAGCGTACATAAAACATCGCCGCAGATTAATTTACTCAGGGAGATAACAGGTAAGCGAGATTTTACAGGAATGGCCTTTACCGGAGTGCGTGCTGAAGAAAGCTTGGCACGAAGTACTTATGACACAGTAAGCAATGGTCAGAAGCATAGTGGTCAAATGAGCTGCCACACAATACTCGATTGGACTTCTGCGGAGTTATATTGCTATATCTATGCACGGCATTTGCACTTGAATGAGGCTTATAAAAAGGGAAATATGAGGGTTGGATGTTTAGTTTGCCCCAACTCAACTGGAAAGCACGAGTATATAAAGCGCTGTTCATATAAGACTGAAGTGGATTTTTTTCTTGGAAAAATAGCTTCTACGAGCGGAAAAATCAATTACTCAGAGGTCGATATGCAAGAGTTTATTGATGGCGGATTTTGGAGGACCCGTAAATCTGGACGTGAGCTTAATTTAGGTCAGGATAAGTTTGAGGTCATCGGTGGAAGCAATCCGCCTATGATAGATACTTTTGTGACGCATCTCAAATGGCAACATTGGGGAAAGACGATTGGTGATATAACACAGGTAGCGGAAGATGAATATACGATTCAGTTTGAAGGTAAATCCTATACTGTTAGAACGATACAAGGTGAAAGCAAAACAACCTTTATACTGGAAAACTGTGAGAGAACTAAGCCGGATATTAAATTCCAATCGCTGATGAGAAGTGTAATCATTAAAAGTCTGTACTGCGTGGGATGTGGAGAATGCGAGGCAGAATGCAAATATGATTGCATTGACATGAAGCACGGGATAGTAATTAAGGATAACTGTGTACATTGCTACAGGTGCCATGATGTTAAAGAGCATTGCTTGAGGTATGCGTCGATACGGAACAAAATAACGGAGGGAAGGAAAATGGCAGGGATTGACAGGTATTTTACCTTTGGAGTACGGGATGAGTGGCTGGATTCATTCATTCGATATGAGGGCGGAAAAGAATTCTGGCTTTCTGATGGCGATGGTCAAGTCGCTAATAAGAAAAAGGATGCATTTAAAAACTTTGCAGATGATGCAGGCCTTACAATCTATGATAAAACTGCGGATGGAGACAAGTACACTAAATGTGTGCCCACACCATTTGCAAAAGTAATTATTAGAGAGGGGGCATATAGTCAAACATCGTGGGCCCTGATTCTTTGCAATCTGGTCTATACACCTGCATTTAACTGGTTCGTTACTACACTTGAGTTTGGAACATCATACACGCCTGATTTATTGAAATTGATGTTGAAAGATGTGATGGAAAATGATACTAAAGGAAAAGGTAAGCGGAATGTTATTGATGCCCTTAAAATTATAATGGCTAAGACACCTTTGGGTAAAGATAGAATCTTTGCCGACTGCGATGTAGTCGAAAAAACATCCGCTTCTGGGAGGGAGACGGTAACACTTAACTCTTTGATGAGATGTAGTTGGGCTGAACCAGATGCCCGTGTCATTCTCTACTCGCTCTACAAGTTTGCGGAGAAATGTGGTGGATACTACCAGTTCTCGCTGTCCACGCTGCTGGATGACTCCATTGAGCGTGACGGCATCAGCCCGACCAGAATCTTTGGTCTGAATTACGATACGATGGTTCCAATTCTGAATGGTCTGTCCGTAAACTATTCAGACTTTATTTCGGCCAGCTTCTCTTTGGGATTGGACACCATTAGTTTACGCGAAGACAAATCCTCTCAGGATGTGTTGACAATATTCTGAGATAGGAGGAGAAAAGACGATGAGCAAGAAAACTTACAAGGATTATTTTAACATTGATCCAAAGTATTATGCGGCGGTTACGGCTGACCTGATAAAATCCGGTGAAGTCAAATGGACTTCATTCTATCCTCATGAGACCTTTGTAAAGCTGTTGGAGAAAACTCACATTATGCTCTCCGGTAAGGATTCCCGTTCTCTGTGGGTGGAAGGTGCCTACGGTACCGGTAAATCCCATGCAGCCTTGACAGTAAAATCCATGTTGGAGGCCAGCGATGACGAAATACGTGCTTACTTCAAGGATTATGGCCTCCGGGATGACCTTTGCCAGCAGCTCATTACGGACAAGAGCAACGGCAGATTGATTACCATTCACCGAATTGGCTCTGCGTCTATCCGTTCTGACCAAGACCTGATCCTAGCCTTACAGGATAGCATCGCAGCTGCGCTGCAGGAGCATGGTATTACCAATCGCGGTGAAGCATCCCTGAAGGAGTCTGCTTTGCGCTGGCTGGAAGATAAAGAGGCAAACCGAGTTTACTTTGATAGCCTGATTCAGGAAGATAAGTATATGTGGGATTTTGGCGGCAAGCATGTGAATGAGGTTATCTCTGTGCTGGAGAACTCCGAGGACGAGAACGCTGTTTATAAAATGATGCGCAATATCCTGAAGGTTGCCGAGGACAATGGCATTACGGCTTTGCGTCTGGATATTCCGGCCATGTGCGATTGGATTAAAAGCATAATTGACGAGAACGACATCTCCGCCATTCTTTTCGTGTGGGATGAGTTTACGGAGTATTTTCAGAACAATCAGAATGCTTTGACTGGTTTTCAAACCCTTGCAGAAATCAGCGAGTCCCACCCGTTCTATTTCCTTATCGTGACCCACGAAAGTAGTTCTCTCATTCAGGATAAGGATATGCGTAAAAAGATTTTGAATCGTTTTGTGGGCGATGTAACTGTCCGTATTGAGATGCCGGAGAATATGGCATTTCGGTTGATGGCGCAGGCCATGAAAACTACGGATGATCCTGTGCTCCTTTCGGAGTGGATTGAGTACAAGGGTGACTTAAATGAAGGGTTACTAAGTGTCCGTAATACCATTATTACCAGTGCAAAAAAGCACTCCACAATGGGGCAAAAGACCGTCATTTCTGATACAGAGTTGCAGTCTATCGTTCCGATTCATCCGTATGCGGCGTTGCTACTGAAACACATGTCAGTAGCGTTTAATTCCAACGCCCGTAGTATGTTTGATTTCATTATCAGCAATGACATGACGGATGCAAAAGGCTTCAAGTGGTTTATTAACGAATATGGCCCTCTGGATAACACAAACTTACTCACCATCGATATGCTCTGGGATTTCTTCACCGGAAAAGACCAGAATGGATTGAATGACGATGTTCGCGTGATTCTGGATTCCTTCGATCTACTGAAAAAGGGTAGCCTAACTCCAGACCAGGAGCGAGTGTTTAAAACTGTACTGCTTCTGGAAGCCATTTCCTTGCGCGTGGGCAACGTGGAACTTCTACGCCCCAACGAGCAAAATATCGATCTGGCCTTTGTGGGTACTGACTGGTCAAAGGGCAAAGCTCGCAATATTGCTGCTGGTCTGTGTCAGCAGGGACTGCTCTTTGAAAAGCCTGTGGGCAATGGGCTAAAGGAATACACTGTTGCGAATCGTGATAGCGACATCGGCAAGATTAACAAACTGAAAGTTGATATTCGTAACAGCACAAAAACGCAGGATTTGATTGTTTCTGCAGACCTGATGTCTGCAGTACAACTTCCTATTGCAATCCGTCCTCGTTTTGTGATGGAGGGCGCAGCTGCTTCTAATTTAACACCGGTTAGCAGCAAGCTGAGCGGACAGAGCAAGCCAAATCGTTTTAAGACTGTGGTGGCCTTTGCCCTGAATGATACAGAGGCTGCTACCATCAAAAATGCCATTTTGAAAGCAATCGTTCATCCTTCTAACGACCTTTTCTATATTGAATGTCTGACACCTATGGGCGATGACCTTTTGAGCCAGTATGTAGAGAACATGGCATACAGTAAGAATTATGCTCAGAACGATCGTCAGCGTGCGATGGGATTTGAAACGCAGGCAAAAAAGTGTCTGACCGAATGGAAACAGAGAATTTCTTCTGGTGCTTTTATCTTGTATACGCCTGAGCATAAGAGTGGCACTCGTGTTGCAAATCTTGCTGCATTACAGGAGGAGCTGCAGAAGATCAACCACCAGATTTATTTCTGCGGGCTTGAGCAGTTTAATCTGATCGATAATATGTTCCTGAAGGGCCCTCTGGCTCAGGGCGCTGAATGCGGTATCGCAGAGGAGTTGAAATCCACCTTTAAATCTTCCAATGTGAAGACCAGCCTTGCGACTGCACTAGAGGGTGCATGGAAGGTTAAGCGTTATTGGGAAGACCCGACGAAAAAGAGCCTGCCTATTGTCCGCATCAAGCAGGAAGTAGAGAAGGTTATAAAAGCTGGATTTGAGAAGACTTCCGGTCGTATCAGTATTCTTTCCATCTATGAGGCGCTAGAAGAGGCACCTTACGGATTCATGCCTAGCAATGTGACCGCTTTTGTTATGGGCTTTGTGCTGAAGGAATATGCTACTGCTGATTATTTCTGGAGCAATGGCTCTTCCAGTGAAAGTATGACACCGGGGAAAATGAAACAGATGATTGCCAACGCAATCAATCAGAAGTTCTCTCCGTCCTCGAAATATAAAGAAGAATACATCGTTGTTATGAGCGCAAACCAGCGATGCTTCCTTCAGTGCACATCTGCTGCGTTTCATATTCCGATGTCGCAGTGTGGCTCTATCGAAAGTGCCCGTGATCAAATTCGCATCAAGATGAAAGGCCTTACCTTCCCTATTTGGTGCCTGAAATATATTCTGAACACAGTGCAGTTGGAGACAACTGCTGATCAGATTACCACCGTGATTGATGCCTACTGTGGAATCGCCAATACTGCTAATAGCAACAAGGCCACGGAGAGCGCTCTTGCAGACCAGATTGGTTCCCTTGTCCATGACAATGTCTCCATCACGCGGGACATGGAAAGCCTTCTGACCAATGAGATGTGTCGCAAGGGTATGCTAGCTTACATCGACATTTATCAGGGCGGTGTGCTTCGACAGCTGGCAAATGAAATTGGTGATGGTGGGGCCTATCTTGACCAGGTAAAACTGAAGTTTAATGCGGATGCTGCGAACTGGGTATGGAGCTCTGTTACTGCGGACGAGAAAATTTCGGACGTCATATTGGAGTATCGCATTATAGCCGAAAGCAATAAGAGCCTGCCGAAATGCACCAACCTCCGGGACATGGTATTGGAGTGGAACAAGCGCTCCAACAACATCCGGATGCCGTATGATGTCCTACGCAAATATACCGGAGACCTGGGCCAGCTTTTAGTCCAGCTTTATTACATGAAGCAGAGCGGTCAACTGCAGGAACAGTATAAGCAACAATTTTATGATGCGCTGATAACACAACGTGAAGCATTTGAGCACTTCTATAAGGACCAGTTGCCGTATTTTAAACAGGTTGCAGGCACGTTTGTAGAAGAACTGGATGAGCAGGATGTTGCCAGATTCTGCAGTACCCTTCCTGCTGGTCAGTTTACCAAGTCCAGCACGGAGTATTATCAATACATTGAGAGTGCTGTAAGCAACTACAAAAAGAGCATTCGGAAGACTCAGTTAAAGGAACTCTGGCTTGAGAAGACCGGAACAAAAGACCCGTCCGATTGGTCTGACCGGTATGATACCCCGATTCTTTGTATGTTTGATGACACAGAGCGCGGAGAGGCAAGAACTATCTTTGCCACCATCCTTGCATATGCTGCTTCGGATGCAGATATTACCAAGGCCATCAATTATCTTGAGGCGGCTATGTTCTATGATCGTTTGAATGACCCGCAGGAGCGAGACCGCTGCTTCATGGAGCGTGTTGTCGGCGATTACGCTATTATGTTAAAGGATGCGGATTCTATTCGGAAGAGTCTAATTGGAAGTATCCCGGACAAGACGTATAACTGGATGGATAATTCCGCAGTAAAGAACCGTCTGAAGGCACTGGCAGAAAAGCAATACAAACTTAGTGGCTGTGAGCGTGCACAGGCTATTATCGATAAGATGGATGCTACTGAGCTGCGTCGCTATTTGAATGAGCTCATTGCTGACAATCTTACGGTGGGTTTGGAAATTCTGAAGAATGAATAAGGAGGGCATTTATGCGTTGCAGTAATATAAGTGAATGTTTCGAACAAATAAGTGCCTATTTTGACGGAAAGAAGACAGGTCATTTTTTGCTGGTAAACTCAGAGAATTATGATGGTTATCAGGAAATTCTCCAGCGCCTTGAGGCCGATAGTAGCAAAAAATGCGTTTATATTTCCCAAAATTGCTTGCCCAACGGTCTGCCTGATGTCGATGCAGCCGTCTCTATTGCAAGTGGCAGTGGAAACTATGCCTTAGTTGGGGTATCGCAGGCACAGATGCTTCGCAGCGATAGTGCGTTGGCCGCAAAGTTGGATGAGGTGCTTAGTTACCCTATCAGCGGATATGGTGTTGTCCTTCTTGACCATTGTGAACAGACGCTTCAGAAATTTATGAATCGTGATATCCGGATGAAAAATAGAGTCGTTCTGGTTAACGGAGAGGTTTCGCCGTTGCCACAGATAAAGTTTGCGAAAACTGTAGATGAGTGTGTTGGGTTTCAACCACTTTCTGATATTCCGAGACTTCTCACCTATCTTGAAAGATTGACGGATATGCAGCGTCAGAATCACCCTGCTGTGACGACAGTTAGCTCGTTCCCCGTTGATATGTTCCGAAATGCTGTTTATTCCGTTACAGCTTTCGAAGGTATTTATGAGGTGTTGACCACAAAATATCCAGATATTGCAGGAGCTACGGAAAAAGCATACGGAACAGATGTGCAGTGGAGCTGGCTTGCTTTTAAAATGTCTGGCAAGAGTAGCTTTTCAGCATTAGTTTGTGATGAATTTGGCGCTACAGCAAATCTGTCGGCGCATCTATCAGATGTTTGGGAATCTGGCGATAAGAAGCTGCAGTGGCTCTTGTGGCTGTCATTGAAGTCCTTTGGTGAGGCCAATAACCACTATCTAACGTTGATACTTGGAAATTGTGATAATGTTGATTCTTTTGAGATGCACGCATATCTGGATTTCGCAGATGTAGATATTTCGCATCCGGAGTTTGAACGATATTATACAGAGCGAAAGAGGCTGTTGGAGCAGTTGCCGGAGAATCTGCTGCTTATTAAAAAATATTGTGATAAACTGGGCCGTCACCAAAAGGACGAGGTGTTCTATCTGACCGACAGCAGCACACAGGAAAAGTACGAATTTGTACGGTGCCTCAGCCTTTATGATTTCACACCGATGGAAATTTCCTGCGCAACACGTAGTATGTCTAAGCCTTTGCATTTATATATGCAGGATTTCGTCTTTGATGCCGTGAACACTAAGCTGCCGGAATCCGACAGTAGCTTCCGGGGTGATTTGACTACATATTTCCGGGATTACAAACTTCAAAAGCTCACAAATCGTATCTTTCCGGAGTTCCTGAAAAGGGTCAATGCTTACGCCCAATCACCTCGCCCCTATAATAAATTGCAGCCGAGGAGCAGCATCATTTCCCACATGGATAAGAAGGTACAATGCTTCTTTTTCGATGCACTTGGCGTGGAGTACCTTGCTTTTATTATGGCAAAGTGCGAGGAATATGGCTTGGTATCAGAAGTAGCCATAGGCCATTGCGAGCTGCCTTCCATCACAATTAAAAACAAAGAGTTTTTGCAGCATTTTGCGGACGGAGACTGGAGAAAAATTGATGACCTTGACGAGATAAAGCATCACAGCCAGGTTTACGATTATCGGAAATGTGAGTACCCGCTCCATTTATTTGAGGAACTGGATGTAATCGATGAACAACTACGGATGATTCAGTCCATGCTTGTGCAAGGAACGCTGGAGAAAGCGTTGATTGTAGCCGACCACGGTGCCAGCAGATTGGCAGTGCGTTATGGTCATGAGTTGAATTCCAGCATTGAGCTAGAGGAGTCTGGTGAACACAGCGGACGATGCTGTCCGGCTGCAGAAGATCCGAATCTGTCGTTTGTTGCTTATGAAGATGGATTCGCTGTTCTTGCAAACTATGAGCGTTTTAAGGGTGGCCGTCGGGCAAATGTAGAAGTACACGGTGGGGCTTCCCTTGAGGAAGTGGTGGTACCCATCATCACCCTGACAAAGCGTCCGGACAATATTGAACTTTGCTTTGTAAATCCTGTCATTACACTAAAGCCTCGTGTTACTCCAGAATTGGTGCTTTATTCCAATATTCCGCTCAGCAAGCCTCGACTGCTCATTGATGACGATTTCTATGACGGTGAATTTGTAGCGGATAAGAAACATGCAAGATTTGAAATTCCGAAGATTAAGAGGAAAGGCAATTACTCTGCGGAGGTTTATGATGGCGAGAAAAATATGTCGGTGAAGCTGGAGTTTAAAGCGCAAAAGCAGACCCGCGAAGTAGATTTGTTCTAATCGGAGGAGGCAAATATGAGCGAGTTACAGTCCGCCGATATGGTGGAAAAGTTAAAGGACAACTTTGATGAGATGGTTGTCTATAAAGACCTGAAGAAGAGCAATTTTATTACCTCCTTCAAGATGCCATCGTTCATGCGGGATTGGGTGTTAAAGCGCTTTCAGGATGACCATGGCGAAATTGATTTTGATGGGGCTACAGCTTTTATTCGTGAGTTTATTCCGAAAAAAGAAGACTGGAAATCTATCAAGAACCGTATTGTCAACTATCAGGAGCAGATGAAATTTTTGGCCAAGATATCGGTTGATATTGATATCAAGACGCAGGGTCTGTCTTTCTCGCTTCCTGATTTTGGCCTGACCACTAAAGATACTGTGATTCCGAGAGATGTTTGGGAAAATTGCAGCGCAGCATTGTTGAAGGCTGAAGAGAATTGGGGAATCGTAGAACTTGGGTATCAGTTCCCGGAGAGCGACAGGGATGCCGGAAAAATTAAGTTGGTGAGTTTCCAAGATTTCTGTCCGTATATTATCGACTTGGATGAGTATAAGTATGCCCGTGAATCTTTCACCCTTGATGAGTGGATTGACATTATCCTTGGCGCCATCGATTATAATGCAGCTGGCTACGAATCCCGTCAGCAGAAGCTGGCCATGATTACGAGATTGCTTCCTTTTGTAGAGAAGCGACTGAATTTGATTGAACTAGCCCCCAAAGGTACCGGCAAGTCCTATCTGTTCGGATCGGTCAGCCGCTATGGTTGGCTTTCTTCTGGCGGTACTATGTCCAGAGCAAAAATGTTTTATGACGTTGCTCGGAGAACAGAAGGCCTGGTATTTGGTCATGATTATGTGGCGTTAGATGAGGTGCAGACTATTAACTTTACCGATATAGATGAAATGCGTGGTGCTCTCAAGGGCTATATGGAAAACGGCAAGTACACAGTCGGCAATCACGAGGGAGCTGCTGATTCTGGCATTATTCTTCTTGGCAATATTCCCGCGGCTTCCATGAATGAATACTTAAATATGTTCAGCGACTTGCCGAAAGTGTTTCATGAAAGTGCTTTGATAGACCGCTTCCACGGATTCTTAAAGGGCTGGGAACTGCCTCGAATGAACGATGACCTGAAGATTTGTGGTTGGGCTCTGAATTCAGAGTATTTCTCTTCTATTATGCACGAACTGAGAGACGACCCGACATACCGCGCTGTTGTTGATGCACGGGTAGCAGTCCCGGAGAAATCTGATACGAGAGATACGGAGGCAATCAAGCGTATTTGCACAGCCTATTTGAAGCTATTGTTCCCGAATGTACAGCACCCGGAGGATATTTCTTCCCACGATTTTAACTTGTTCTGTCTGAAGCCAGCTATCGAAATGCGCTCCATTATCAAGATTCAGCTTGGAATTCTTGATCCGGAGGAGTTTGGCGGGAAGACAGTACCGGAATTAAGCGTAAAGGACGTTGATGAATGACTACGATAACATGTGTTTCCTGCGGAAAAACGGGTCTGGTACGCAACGAGATAGGAATTAATAAAAAGCTGTTAGGCGAGGATATAGAAAAATTTTATTGCCTTGACTGCCTTGCAGAATACCTTGAGGTGACACCGCAGGATATTTTAGATAAGATTGAAGAATTTAAAGAAGATGGCTGTAAGTTCTTTGAATAATGAAGGGAGGCGGAGCCTGTGATATATGCGGATAATGCTGCTACGACAGCTTTAGATATTGATGCATTCGAGGCAATGAAACCTTACTTGCTCAAAGAATATGGGAATGCGTCTCAGCCCTATTCGTTTGCAAGATCAGCAAAAAAAGCGCTGGCCGCTGCCAGAAAAACCATTGCTGACTGCATCGGTGCACAGCCGGAGGAAATTTTTTTCACCTCCGGTGGTACCGAGAGCGACAATTGGGCTATTAAAGGTACATTGCAATACGGCGATGGTCGCGCTATTCTAACCAGTCAAATTGAACATCATGCAATATTAAACGCCTGTGCTTCTGTAGAGCGTCTGGGGTATCCAGTTGTTTATCTTTCGGTTGATCAAAAAGGAGTGTTAACACCTGCCACATTAAATAAGTTCATCACTGGTAACACTAAGCTGGTGTCCGTTATGTTGGTCAATAATGAGATAGGAACGATTGAACCGATAAAAGAACTTGCGGAGATAGCTCATATACATGGGGCATTTTTTCATACGGATGCTGTGCAGGCCGTAGGGCACATCCCGGTAAATGTAAAGGTCTTAGGCATTGACATGCTTTCGGCATCTGCTCACAAGTTTAATGGGCCAAAGGGGACCGGATTTCTTTATATCAGGAAAGGCACAGATATTCATTCTCTTGTTGACGGCGGGGCACAAGAATTTGGAATGAGGGCGGGCACAGAAAATATTGCAGCCATTGTGGCGATGGCAGAGGCACTTCGAAAAAACTGCGCTCATATGGATGAAACAGAAAGCAGGCTTTGCAAAATGGAAAACAGCTTTATCCATGCCCTGAACAAGGCTGGAATTGATTTTATCCGAAACGGAGCCGATAATCATCTTCCTGGAAATATAAGTATTTCCATTAAAAACGCTAGCGGTGAAATGCTTCTGCACAGGCTGGATTTAAAGGGGATTTGTATATCAACAGGTTCAGCATGTGATTCCGTTAATACACAGGTTTCCCATGTAATTCAGGCGATTTCTGTACCTGAAGATTATGCAGCCGGAACAATTCGTATTTCTTTCGGCAGGGATAATCAAGAAAGTGATGCTCAGGATATAGCAGATGCTATTGTGAGCATTTTGAAAAATTAGCATTCTGGGAATGCATGATATTTTATCTTTATTATGGACTGTCAACAGCGAAGAAGTATTGAGCTATCCTGCTTTGTATATTTCATAACAGCACTGTAAAGTAGCCGGTATCAAAATGGTACCCATCAGAAATTCGGCAATCGCTTTATTGGATTAAAGTGGGTGCGGTCAAATCAATCACACCTACTTCACTGAAATAAAATGGTTGTTCCCATTTTGATACCAACCAAAATTGAAGTTGCAGGAATCACATTCTTTATCTGCCTAAAGTTAGAGTTCCTAAATTAGGTACACCTACTTCAATGCGCGAAAGTGGTCGGGGTCAAAATGGATTTAGCCAAAATCAGAATCGTATTATCTTTTTTGGTCGTGCTCGTTTTGGGCACAACTATCGCAACAGAATACGGTTTTACGAAGGTCATTTGTCAATCAATCGACAAATGACCTTTTTTGCTACCGTTATAGCTGCCAACCGCGACAAATACGCCCGGTAGCTGCACTGCCAGTCACTCTGATTTTGTCGTGTCCAGACCTATACTTTTAGCAAGGCCAGTACACCGGCAGGCAGTTTTACTTACGTTTCCGTCTGGCCTTCCGGTTGGGATGGATGGGGCTGGCCTTCCCCCTCATGTTGTTGGGATTTTTGAGCATCTTGGACAGGCTCAGTATCCGCAGGAACGCTGAGAAATCCTCCGAGGAAATCTTCTCAAAGGGTATCTGCAACTTAT
>ERZ1643247.762-NODE-762-length-35553-cov-23.720548_pt1 | contig 35553 bp, 29 predicted proteins | sample MGYA00579264_ERZ1643247 | MGnify/ENA primary metagenome ERZ1643247 (study PRJEB29033, sample SAMEA4952262) | chicken gut metagenome | biome: Broiler Chicken; feature: Gastrointestinal Tract; material: Caecum | place: Ireland | collected 2018 | study: Broiler... | reverse complement strand
CAAGGACCTGTTCGACGAAACTTTCCCCGCCGACTTCATCTCCGAGGCGGTCGATCAGACGCGCGGCTGGTTCTATACGCTTCTGGTCATCTCCACGCTCCTGTTCGGCAAGGCGCCTTTCAAAAACTGCATCGTTTTGGGGCACGTCAACGATAAAAACGGCGTGAAGATGTCCAAGCACAAGGGCAACGTGGTCGACCCGTGGAGCGTTTTAGACAAACAGGGCGCCGACGCGGTGCGCTGGTACTTCTACACTTCGAGCGCGCCCTGGCTGCCTTCCCGTTTCTATCCCGAAGCGGTGTCCGAAGCGCAGAGAAAGTACATCGGCACCCTCTGGAACACCTATGCGTTCTTCGTGCTGTATGCCGACATCGACAAGTACGATCCTTCCGAATACGATCTGAAAAAATGCAGGCTTACGCTGATGGACAAGTGGATCCTGTCCAAGCTCAACACCCTGATCAAAATGGTAGACGAGGGGCTCGCCGCGTACGACATCACCGACAGCGCCCGCGCGTTGCAGGAATTTGTAGACGTTCTTTCCAACTGGTATGTCCGCCGCGGCCGCGAGCGCTATTGGGGCAGCGGCATGACGGAAGATAAGGCGGCGGCATACACCACGCTGTATACCGTGCTCGTTACGCTCGCCAAGCTCACCGCGCCGTTCACCCCCTTCATCGCGGAGCAGATGTATCAGAACCTCGTGCCGTCTTTCTATAAAGACGCGCCCAAATCTGTGCACATGTGTTCCTTCCCCGAGGCGGACGCGTGCGCGTTCGACGCCGACCTCGAAAAGGGCATGGACTCCGTTCTGGACATCGTCGTTCTGGGGCGCGCGGCAAGGAATGCGGGCAACGTAAAGAACCGCCAGCCCCTTTCCGAAATGTACGTCATATCCGAGCGCGACCTCGACCTCAACGACGAGCTCAAAGGGGTGATCCTCGACGAGCTGAACATCAAAAATTATCGCGAGGCGAAAGACGCGGGCGCGTTCATCACGTATAAACTCAAACCGCAGATGAAGACGCTCGGGCCCAAGTACGGCAAACTTCTGAACGGGATCCGCGCGTTCTTCGAAACGTGCGACGGCGCGGCGGTCGTTTCTGCGGTGAAAAACGGCGGAACCTTCAAAACGGAGATCAACGGTGCGGAAGTGGAGCTTTCCGAGGAGGATCTTCTCATCTCCACAGAAAGCGCGGCGGGCTTCGTTTCCGCTTCCGACAAGGGCATAACGGTCGCGCTCAACACGGCGCTCACGCCCGAACTCATCGAAGAGGGCATCGAGCGCGAACTCGTCTCCAAATTGCAGACCATGCGCAAGGAGGCGGGTTTTGAGGTTACCGACCGCATCAACGTATATTATACGGCGGAAGGGAACGCGGCGAAAGTGATGGAAAGCCATAAAGCCGCGATCGCGAAGATCGTTCTTGCCGACGGCGTCAGCGCGGGCGGCGCCGAAGGATATACGAAAGATTGGGACATCGCAGGGGATAAAGTAACCCTGATTGTCGTCAAAGCATAAAAGGCGGAAACCGCGCCGTCGGCGCGGTTTTGCGCCGTATCCGATATTTTGAATTATGAAGATTGCGGAAAACTGGAAAGATTATTCCATCATCGCCACGGGAGACGGCTATAAACTCGAACGATGGAAAGACGTCGTGCTCCTGCGCCCCGACCCGCAGGTCATCTGGAAGGCGCGGCGGGATCTGTCCGCCTGCCCCGAAATAAACGCCGTGTATAAGCGCAGCGACAGGGGCGGCGGCGCGTGGGAGTACAAAAAACCGATGCCCGAAGAATGGACGGTCTCTTATAAAGATCTGACCTTCAAGGTAAAGCCGATGGGCTTCAAGCACACGGGGCTGTTTCCCGAACAGGCGGTCAATTGGGATCTCATGCGCTCCCTCATCGAAAATGCGGGAAGGCCGATAAAGGTTCTGAACCTGTTTGCCTATACGGGCGGGGCGACGGTCGCGTGCGCGAAGTCGGGCGCGGAAGTTACCCATGTAGACGCGGCGAAAGGCATGGTCGAGCGCGCGGGCGAGAACGCACGGCTTTCGGGCATACAGAAGGGCATACGCTACATCGTGGACGACTGCAAAAAGTTCGTACAGCGTGAAATGCGGCGCGGGAACAGATACGACGCGGTCATTATGGATCCGCCCTCTTACGGCAGAGGCCCGGGCGGGGAGATGTGGAAAATAGAGGAAAGCCTTTTCCCCTTCGTGGAACTGTGCGGACAGGTGCTTTCCGATGATCCGCTCTTTTTCCTGATCAACAGTTATACGACGGGTTTGCAGCCGATGGTGCTGCACAACATATTGAAATTGTGCCTGAAAGGGCGCAAAGGGCAGATCGACGCATACGAAGTGGGCATCGCCACCGAAGAGGGCATACCCCTTCCCTGCGGCGCGGGAGGAATTTTTATTCATGGCTGAACTGACCGTTTTACATGAAGACAATCATATCATCGTCGTGATGAAGCCGCAGGGGATCCCTTCTTGCGGAGACGAGAGCGGAGACGACAACATGCTCGAACAGGTGCGCCGCTACGTCAAGGAAAAATATGAAAAGCCCGGCAACGTATATATCGGGCTCGTGCACCGTTTAGACAGGCCTACGGGCGGCGTCATGGTCTTTGCCAAAACGAGCAAGGCGGCTTCCCGCCTCGCCGAACAGATGCGCGGGGGAGACTTTGAAAAGAAGTACCTCGCCGTGCTCGTGGGCACGCCCAAAGAGCCGAAGGGAACGCTCGTAAATTACCTGAAAAAAAACCCGGTCAACAATATGGTCTACATCTGCACGCAGACGACCGACGGCGCGAAGATGGCGTCTCTCGAATACAGCGTGTTGGAGGAAAAGGGCGGGCTGTGCCTGGCGGATATCAAGCTGCACACGGGCAGAACGCACCAGATCCGCGTGCAGATGGCGGGCATTTCTCACCCCGTATACGGAGATATGCGCTACGGCGGAGAGAACGCGAAAAAGGGGAATCTTGCGCTCTGGGCGTACTCGCTCGCGTTCACCCACCCCGTAACGAAGGAGCGGCTCAGGTTCATGCTCGAACCGCCCGCGGAGAGCGCGCCCTGGAAGAATTTTGACCTTTCCAAGACCATGGAATTGTGACGGTTGTGTAAAAGGCGGCAAAAAGGGCGCGAAAAGTCAAAAAATCGGCGCAAAAGAGAAAAATGCGTTTGACAAATACTTTGCCACAGTGTAAAATAAATAAGTACAAGTATAATACGGGAGTATGCCGCAGCGTTCTCCCGTCTACAATTTTGCTACGGGAGCAATCATTATAATGAAAAGGCACAAGTTCAAAATTATAAGCTTGCTGGCGGTCTTCGTTCTGTCCGTTTCGCTCGCCTGCGTTTCCTTTGTCGTTGCGGGCGCGGAAACGACGTATACGCCGAGCAACGTATTTTCCACGTCCGGCGCTACCACCGTTTCCGATCAGGGGTACATCGCCTACGATCTGCAAGACGGAGCGAACGTGTATTACAGGAAGGATCTCGCCCTCAAATGGTATGCGAGCGCAGACGGCGCTTCCTATTTTTCCACCGAATTTTCCTTTGGCGACAGCTATAATTTTGAAAAGTTTACGATGACGCTCGAAGCCGCGCCCTTCACCTCCAACAAAGAGGGCAAGAGCGCGAACACTCTCGAATTTACCGTCGGCAGCGACGGCGCCCTCGATGTGTCCGTCAACGGCGCGGCGGCGGTAGACGTGGCTGCGTCCGAAAGCGGCACGGTAACCGTCGCGCTCTCGGAGAGCCGGACGGCGGGCAATTTCGTCGTTTCCGTCAACAACGTTGCTCTGAGCGAAGAATTCACCGATATCGGCATGAACTATGCCGACTACGCCTCTTCTTCGTCAGACACGCCTCTGACCCCGCTCACGTTCAATGCGGAGCTCAAAGAGGGGCAGGAGAGCCAGCGCTTTATCGTGCGCTCTCTCAACGGGCAGTCTCTTGCGCTCAACGATTCGGGCAGCGTAGTAGACGATACGGCCCCCGTTCTCGTCGTCAACAGCGATGTAAAACTGTTTATTCTCGGCTCCGAACTCGATTTCGATTACGTCGCGATCGACGTTCTGGATTCTTCCGTTTCCACGTCGCGGTATTACTATGCGTACGACGTTGAAAATCCCCGCGTGCAGCTCGACCCCGAAGAGGGCGAGACCACATACGAGACCATGGATTCCGACCGCCGCTTCTTCGAAAGCGATTTTGCGGGCTTTAACGGGGAAGGGTATCTCAGCGTTGCCTACCGCCTTTCCGACGGCGACAACAGCGAATACTATTACATCGAATGGTTCGTTTCGGATCCTTCCGTGCTCAGCACGCAGACAGACGGATATTCCTATTTCAGGGTCGTAACGCCCGGCTCGGTCGATACGTCGCCCAAATATACCTTTACCGACGATTCTGAGCAGAAATATCAGAATGCCGTCGATGATGCGGCGGTTGCCGAAAACGAAGACGGCACCTCATCGAGCATACAGGTAGGTACCGGCGCGTATTATTATATCCCGTCTTTGCAGGCATATATACAGGACGAAACCTGCGGCTATACCGATATGACGTTCGACCTCTATTGGAGAACGGGCAAAGCGGATACGCAGAGCAGCACCGGGCTTTCCTATGACGAGCTTAGCATCGAACTCACTGCGGAGGGCAAATACGAATTCCGCATCATTCCCGTCAACCGTCTCGGCAACGCGATGGAGGTCACTGACAAGAACGGGAACAAGGTGTCCTCCGTTTCCACCGGCAATGTCTGGGATCTGCAAGAGATACCCACGTTTACCTTTGAAGTACAGTATAGCGGGCTGACGATAGAGGAACCCGAAGACGGCGAAGACGGCTATATCGACGTAACGTATACCTTCGACGCGTTCGAGATCATTTCTCTTTCCGATTCCAACACTTCTCCCGTGAGCGAATATAAGCTGTATTACCTCGTCCTCAACGATACTTACGAAGGGCAGACGATCTCTCTGACCGATCTCAGGGCTTCGCTTCTTTCGATGAACGAGAACGGGGAATGCACATACGGCACTTGGGTCGAGATCGTCGAAACGGACAATGAAGACGAAGAGAGCGACTATGTCGGTTCATGGGATTCTTCCGCTCTGTCTTTTGTGCCCAAGGTATCCGGTTACTTCGGCGTAACGGTGCGCGCGTACGACAGCGGGCTGAGCTTTGAAGCGAAGAGCCAGGCGCAGGTCGCGAATATCTCTTCGAGGACGGACACGTTGCCCGGCGATACGTACTGGCTGCGCAACAACGTGCTTTCGGTGGTGTTCATCTGCATCGGCGGCGCGTGCCTGATCGGCATCATCGTGCTGCTTCTCATCAAGCCCAAGGACAAAAAGGCGGCAAACCCCGCGGAGGCGGCTTCTTCCGAAGCGGACGGCGCCGACGATCTGAAAACAAAGCGCAAGAACAGAAAATAAACCGCGAACGAGAAAACGGTATCGGGAAAATGAAATCAGCCTAAGGACAGGTATAAAGCGATGGCTTTTCTGCAAACGTTCGTAAACGTTGTGATGATCGTCGTATTGGCGGTGCCGGGTTTTCTGCTTCGCAAAACAAAGCTCCTGCCGGATAAGGCGGCGGGTATGCTGGCAGTGCTCCTGCTGTATGTTTCGCAACCCTTTTTGATGATGTCTTCTCTCTTCAACAAAGAGTTCGAAACGTCTATGCTCATAGATTTTTTATGGGTCATTGTCTTTGCGGCGGGGCTTCAGCTTCTCGTATATATTGCGGCAAAGTTCATATTCTGTAAAACAAAAGGGGAGGCGGCGCGCCGTGCGTGCGTAGCCTCCTCTTATCTCGGCAATGTGGGCTTTATGGGCATTCCCGTGATGCAGATGCTTTTCCCGGGCAATACCGATATGATCCTCTATACCGTCGTCTACAATATCGTATTCAATGCGATGACGTGGACGCTCGGCGTATTTGCCATCACGGGAGATAAAAAGAAGGTCAGACCCTTAAAGATCATTCTGAACCCTCCCACGATCGCCGTGATCGTCGCGCTCCCGTTTTTCTTTCTGAACGTACATATCCCCGAACAGGTCATGACGCCGATCTCTTACCTCGGAGAAATGACGCTGCCCCTCTCCATGATCATTTTGGGCGTGCGCCTGGCAGATATGAGACTGTTCGGGGCCAAAAGGCCCGCTGCGGAATCCGCCGCGGAAACAGCCGCTTTGTCCGTTGTCGAAGAGGAAGAAGCGCAGCCCGCGGCCTCGCTCGCAGGTGCCTCCTGCGAGGAGATTTACGACGAAGAGCCCGTGCTGCCCGTTTCAGACGAAGAGTTCGCGCCGCCCGTTTCCGTGGAAGAGGGCGCCGTTACTTCCGCCCCGCAGAGCGTGTCCGCGCGGGAAAATACGCCGAAAACGGGCATATTGGACAGTCCGAAAGTCTACCTCGTTGCCGCGGTCAAGTTGTTGCTTTCGCCCCTTCTGAGCCTGGGCGTGATGCTGCTGGTCGGCTTGCTCTTTCCCATTGAACGCTTCGTGATCATCGCTCTGTTCATCATTGCGGCGATGCCTACGGCGTCGAGCGCGCTGAACTTTGCGGAGATGTACGGCGGAGACAAAGAAACGGCGGCGGCAGCAACGCTGATGAATACGATCTTATGTATCGTAACCATACCCGTTCTGATGATGTTGATCGAATTTATATAAAATTTTATATAAAAAAACGACGGAGAGCGCCGCCCGCAACGCGGGCGGCGCTCTCCGTTTATAAGACGGAAAGAAAAGGTTGAGCTTTTTTAACGGACGGGATCTTGCAAAGTCATACAGCGTGGGGAATGCGGCATACAATGAGATATGGCTTATGCGAGCGAATTCCGTTATAAAAAGAGCGGGCACAGAAAAAATCGCCTTTCCTCGCGCAGAAAGGCGTTCATCGTAGCGGCGGTCGTTCTCGCCGTCGTCATTACCGTTACCGTGTTTTTGCAGCGCAACGTTACGGGCATCCTGTACGATCTGAGCGAGGCTTCCGTCCGCGCCATGACCGTTTCCGCCGTCAACGACGCCGTCGCCGAAACGCTCAAAAACACAGACTACGGATCCTTCGTTACGGTCAGCTACGACGAAGCGGGCAAGGTCAGCGGCATCACGGCGAATTCGCAGAAGGTCAATCTGTTCTCCCGCACCACGGCGAGCGCGGCGATGGCAAAAATTTCGCAGGCGACCTCCGGCGGCATTCAGGTGCCTATCGGCGCGTTTACGGGCATCGAATTTTTGGCGGGTTTCGGCCCGAAGGTATCCTTTAAGATCATCTCCGTCGGCAGCGTTACGTGCTCCTTTTCCTCCGCTTTTGCGGGGGCGGGAGTCAATCAGACGCTGCACTCCGTTTATATCTGCGTAGAGGCGGAGGTCAGCGTCGTCCTGCCTTCCGGCACGAAAAACATCGTAACGGACACCGAGGTGCTCGCGGCGGAAAGCGTGATCGTGGGGGAGGTGCCCGACGCGTTTTTCGGCGTGGATATTTTCGGCGACGGGTACAGCCTGGCGCCGTAAAAACGGAGCGGAAGGCTTCGCGCGGCGTAATCGGGCGCAAATACGGAAAAAGTTAAAAAGCTTTGGCAAATATTTTGCCGCGTTTTTCGTTGACATTTTCATTTTTTTGCGTTAAGATATAAAAAATGACTGAAAGGCTGTGACGAAGACAGACGGCGCAAACGCGCGGTTCCAAGAGAGGGGAGCCCGTCGGCTGCAAAGCTTCCCGTATCCGCGGGCGCCGTTATTCACTTCCGAGCCGCTTTCCCGAAACCCGCAGGGAGTAAGGAAAGCCGTGTTTTCCGCGCGTTAAGCGGCAACGAGGCAAGGCGCGCCGCGCCCTGCGAACATAGGTGGTACAGCGTTATAAAAGCGCCCTGTGAGACGGTTCGTCTTACGGGGCGCTTATTTTATCGGTCAAGAAATTTTAGTTTGGAGAAGGAAAAATGCAGGAACACATCGAAAAGATCCGCGCGGACATAACCGCGGGGATAGAAGCTGCCAAAAGCGGCACGCGGCAGGAGCTGTTCGAGCTGAAAATGAAGTATCTGGGCAAAACGGGCGAAATTTCCGCCCTCTCCAAGGGCATGCGCGACGTGCCCGCCGAGGATCGCCCCGCGATGGGCAAGCTCGTGAGCGAGGTGCGCGCCTGGGCGGAAAAGCAATTCGAGGAAACGGAGGCGCTCCTCAAAAAGAAGGAGCTGGAAGCGCGCTACAAGAGCGAGCGCGTAGACGTTACGATGCCCGCCCGCTTTATCGAAACGGGCACGCAGCACCCCGTGAGCCTGGTAAAAAAAGAGATCGTCGAGTGCTTCGACGGCATGGGCTTTGAAATTTTCGAAGGGCCCGAGATCGAAAAGGATTATTATAACTTTCAGGCGCTGAACATACCCGCCGATCACCCCGCGCGCGACATGCAGGATACCTTTTTCGTTACGGAGGAGCTTTTGCTCCGTTCGCAGACTTCCTCGGGGCAGATCCGCGTGATGGAGAACAAAAAACCGCCCATCAAGATCCTGAGCCCGGGCAGGGTGTACCGCTCGGACAGCGACGCGACCCATTCGCCCATGTTCCACCAAATGGAGGGGCTCGTGGTGGATAAGGGCATCACCCTCTGCGACCTGAAAGGCATTCTCGACGAATTTGCCCGCCGCATGTTCACCGCGGAAACGAAAACGCGCCTGCGCCCCTCGTACTTCCCGTTCACGGAGCCGAGCGTGGAGGTAGACCTTTCCTGCCACAACTGCGGGGGGAAGGGCTGCCGCATCTGCAAGGGCACGGGCTGGATCGAGATCCTCGGCGCGGGCATGGTCAACCGCCGCGTCCTCGAAAACTGCGGCATCGATCCGGACGAATATACCGGCTTTGCCTTCGGCATGGGTTTGGAGCGCATCGCCATGATCAAATACGGCATCAACGACATGCGCTACCTGTTCGAAAACGACGTGCGCCTTTTAAAGCAGTTCAAGGATTAAAGGGAGGACATACGCAATGAAAGTACCTTTCAGCTGGCTCAAAGATTATGTGGATATAGACGTTTCCGCCGAACAGTTGCAGGAAAAGCTCTTTTCCTGCGGATTCGAAGTGGAAGAACTCAGATATGTGGGGGAAGAGATCGACCGCTGCGTGGCGGGCAGGATCACGCACATCGAAAAGCACCCCGACGCGGACAAGCTCAAAGTGTGCCGGCTCGACTGCGGCGAATACGGGCACGACATTCAGATCGTAACGGGCGCAGACAACGTGTTCGAGGGCGCGCTCGTTCCCGTCGCGCTTGACGGTTCTTCCCTGCACGGGGGCGTGAAGATCAAAAAGGGCAAACTGCGCGGCGTGGAGTCGTGCGGCATGCTCTGTTCGGGCGAGGAGCTCGGCATCAACGACGACTGGTACGACGGCGCCGACGTATACGGTATCCTGATCCTGCAAGACGACGTGCCCGTGGGAACGGACATCAAAAAGGTGGTCGGGCTCGACGATTATATTTTCGACATCGCCGTTACCGCCAACCGCCCCGACTGTCAAAGTATTTACGGCATCGCGCGCGAGGTCGCGGCGGTGCTCAAAAAGCCGTTGAAGCCCGTCGATCTCACCTACGAGGCTTCCGCGTTCAGCACGAGCGACCGCGTTTACGTGCATGTGGAGGCGCCCGATCTCTGCCCCCGCTACATCGCGCACTATGTGCGCGGGCTGAAAATCGAAAAGTCCCCCCTTTGGATGCGCAGGAAGCTCGCGCTTTCGGGGCTGCGCGCCATCAGCAACGTGGTAGACATCACCAACTTCGTGCTGTTGGAGCTGGGGCAGCCCATGCATGCCTTCGACCTTTCCAAAGTAGAAAAGAACGAGATCTGCGTCCGCCGCGCGCATGCGGGGGAAAAGATCGTGACCCTCGACGAAAAGGAATTTGAATTGGGGGAAAACAATCTCGTCATCTGCGACGGCGCAAAGCCGGTGGCGCTCGCGGGCGTCATGGGCGGGCTCAACAGCGGCATTTGCGAAACCACGAGCGAAGTGCTCTTCGAGAGCGCAAAGTTCGAGCGCGCGAATATCCGCCGCACTTCCCGCGCCCTCGGACAGAAGAGCGATTCCTCCGCCCGCTTTGAAAAGGGCGTCGACGCGTATACGACGGGCATTGCCATCAATCGCGCGCTCAACCTCATCGAGGCGCTCGGCTGCGGGCAGATCGCCTGCGACCGCTTCGACATCGAGGAGAAAGCGGTTTCGCCCGTCGTCGTCAGAACGAGCTACTCCAAGATCAACGCTCTCCTCGGCATCGAGGTGCCGAAGGAAGAGATCAAGGGTATCTTAAAGCGCCTCAATTTCAATGTAACGGCAAGGGGAGACGATATCACCGTTACCGCGCCCGCTTACCGCGAAGACATCGAGGGGTATCCCGATCTCGCGGAAGAAGTGATCCGCATGTACGGCTACGAGCACATTCGTGGTACCTTCCTTCCCACGGCGCAGGTTACGGGCGGCGGCTATTCGGCGGAACAACGCACGGAAGAGCGCGTAAAGCGCATCGCGCGCGGGCAGGATTACAACGAGATCATCACCTATTCCTTCATTTCTCCCAAAGATTATGCGCTTTTGCGTATAGGCGAGGAGGCGGAACGCGCGATCCGCATCAAAAACCCGATCGGCGAAGACATGAGCATCATGCGCACGACCCTCGCGCCGTCTATGCTGCAAACGCTCGTAAGAAATATCCGCCGCGGCAATGCTTGCGCGCGCCTTTTCGAGCTCGCAAATACGTATATCGCGAAGGAGCTCCCCCTCAAAGACCTGCCCGAGGAGCGCAAAACGCTCTGCTTCGGCGCGTACGGCGCTGCGGAAGATTTCTTTACCGCAAAGGGCGTATACGAGGCGATCGCCGCGGAATTCGGCATATCTTTTACGTATGAGGCGGCGGAAAGGCCCTTCCTGCACCCCGGCAAATGCGCCAAGGTGCTTTTGAACGGCGAAGAGGTCGGCTATTTCGGCGAGCTCGCGCCCGACCTTGCGGAGGAGCTTGCCGTGGAGACGAACGTCTATCTGGGCGAGCTCGACTATGCGCGGCTTCGCGGCCATCTTTCGGATAGGATCCGCTTTAAACCTCTGCCCAAATTCCCCGAAGTTTCCCGCGATCTGGCGCTCATCGCCGACGAAGGCGTTTTGTGCGCGGATCTCGAAAAGGGGATACGCGAAGCCTCCAAATACGTTACGGCGGTGCGCCTGTTCGACGTGTACCGCGGCGAACAGATCGGCGCGGGCAAAAAGAGCATGGCGTTCTCCGTCACGTTCACCCCGCACGAGAACGCTTTTAAGCCCGAGGACGTCGACGGCTACGTCAAGCGTATCCTGAAACATCTTGGAGAAAAATTCGGCGTTGCCCTTCGCTGAGCCGCGCGCCGATTGCGGCGTCCGCTCTGCGTTTTTATGCAAAAATATAAATTTTTATGCAGAGCTTGGCGGAAAATGCCGAAAGGGATTGCAACGCGGATAAAAATGTGATAAAATAGTATTTAACAGGTCTAAGAAAGCGAGGGGAATTTTATGCGAATGTTCAGTCCCGAAATCGAAACCATGCCGCGCGTAAAAATACGCGAAATGCAGCTCGAACGGCTCAAACACATCGTGCGCTACGCCTACGAAAACGTACCCATGTACAAAGAGCGGTTCGATAAGATAGGGTTAAAGCCCGAGCATATCAAAACGCTCAAAGACATCGAAAAGATACCTTATACCACGAAGGACGACCTTCGCGACAATTATCCGTTCAAATTGCTCGCCGTGCCGATGAAAAAGATCATTCGCGTGCACGCGTCGAGCGGCACGACGGGCAAACCCATCACCTGCGGCTATACGCGCGCCGATCTCGACAACTGGTCTACCTGCATCGCGCGCATACTTACGATGGCGGGCGCGACCGACGAAGATATATTCCACGTCGCGTTCGGATACGGGCTGTTCACGGGCGGCTTCGGCCTGCATTACGGCATCGAAAAGCTGGGGGCGACCGTCGTACCCGTCTCTTCCGGCAATACCGAGCGGCAGATCATGCTCCTGAAAGATTTTGGCGCGACGGCGCTCATCGCCACGCCGAGCTATGCCATGTACCTTGCGGAAACCGCAAAGAAGATGGGCGTGCTCAAAGACCTCAAACTGCGGCTCGTCTGCATGGGGGCGGAGGCGTCCACTGCGGAAATGCACGAGGCTCTTTACCGGATCCTCGGGGCGTTCCCCACCGAAAATTACGGGCTTACCGAATTGGGCGGCCCGGGCGTTTCGGGCGAATGCCGAGAAAAGGCGGGCATGCACATCAACGAGGATATGTACTATCCCGAGATCGTCAATATCGAAGAGAACAGGGCGCTCCCCGAGGGAGAGCAGGGCGAATTGGTGCTCACCACCCTCACGAAAGAGGGCATGCCTATCCTCAGATACCGCACCAAAGACATCACCTCCCTTACATACGAGCCGTGCAAATGCGGCAGAACGACCGCGCGCATGGCGCGGGTCGTGGGGCGTACAGACGATATGCTGATCATTCGCGGCGTAAACGTGTTCCCGTCGCAGATCGAAAGCGTGCTCATGGCGATGCCCGAGCTCGGCAAAACGTACGAGATCATCGTCGACCGCGTGAACTATATGGACACGATAGAAGTGCACGTCGAGGTGGAAGACGCGAACCTTCTGACCGACTATTCCAAACTGGAAGAGCTGGTCGCGAAAATCAAACACAAACTGCGCGTCGTGGTGCAGCTCGACGTAAAAGTGAAACTTGTAGAACCTTTCTCCATCAAGCGCGCGGAAGGCAAAGTCAAGCGCGTTACCGACCTGAGAAAGCATTGAATTACAGTAACGGAAAAACACATAGATAGGTAGGTTAGAACAGATATGAAAAAACTTCTTCTCGGCGATTTCGCCGTCGCGCGCGGCGCGTGGGAGGCGGGCGTACACGTCGCTTCCGCTTATCCGGGCACTCCCTCCACGGAGATCACGGAGGAGCTCGCGCGCTTTCCCGAAGTATACAGCGAATGGTCTCCGAACGAAAAGGTGGCCCTGGAAGTGGGCATCGGCGCGTCTATCAAGGGCGCGCGCGCCATCGTTTCCATGAAGCACGTCGGTCTGAACGTGGCGTGCGATCCGCTCTTTACCGCCTCGTATACGGGCGTGAACGGCGGTCTCGTCATCGCCGTGGCAGACGATCCTTCCGTATTCTCCTCGCAGAACGAGCAGGATACCCGCCTGACCGCGGTCAGCGCGAAGGTGCCCGTGTTGGAGCCTTCCGACAGCCAGGAAGCAAAAGATTTTACCAAGCTCGCCTTTGAGCTTTCCGAAAAGTACGATACGCCCGTCATTCTGCGCGTAACTACGCGCGTGGCGCACTCGCAGAGCGCGGTGGAGCTTGAAGAGCGCAAAGAACTGCCTCTCCGCCCCTATGAAAAGGATATCCCCAAGTATGTCATGATGCCCGCGAACGCGCGCGTCAAGCACGTCGTGGTGGAGCGCCGCACGGAAAAACTCTCCGAAGATTCCAACGAGTTTGCGATCAACCGCATCGAAGAGGGGAGCAAAGAGCTCGGCATCATCTGCTCGGGCGGCGTGTACGAATATGTGAAGGAAGCCCTGCCCGAAGCGAGCGTGCTGAAACTGGGCATGGTGTATCCGCTTCCGTTCAAACTCATCGAAAAATTTGCCAAGAGCGTAAAGCGCTGCATCGTGGCGGAAGAGCTCGCCCCGCACATCGAAACGATGGTCAAGGCGGCGGGTATTCAGGTAGAGGGCAAAAACCTCTTCCCGCTCGAAGGTGAGTTTTCCGCAAAGCTCATCCGCGAAAGGATACTCGGCGAAAAGCCGTGCGTTTCGTGCGCGAACGTGCCCGCGCGTCCGCCCGTGCTCTGCGCGGGCTGTCCGCACAGGGGAGTGTTCTATATCCTCTCCAAATTAAAGCTCAACGTGCTCGGCGATATCGGCTGCTATACGCTCGGCGCGGTACCGCCGCTCTCCGCGATGGACGCGGTCGTGTGCATGGGCGCAAGCATCGGCATGGCGATCGGCTTCGATAAAGCCGACCCCGAAGCGCACAAACATTCGGTGGCGGTCATCGGCGATTCCACCTTTATCCACAGCGGCATCACGGGTCTGATCGACGCGGTTTACAACAAGGCGAAGATCACCGTCATCATTTTGGACAACCGCACGACAGGCATGACGGGGCATCAGAACCACCCCGCGACGGGCAAGACCATCAAAAACGAAGATACATACGAGCTCGACCTCGCCGAGGTCTGCCGCGCGGTGGGCGTCAAAAACGTGCGCACGGTCAACCCCAACGACCTTGCGGAAACGGAAAAGGCGGTCAAAGAGGAACTCGCCAAGGACGAGGTTTCCGTCATCATCGCCAAAAAACCGTGCGTGCTCCTCACCAAAAAGCTGTATAACGGCTTCAAAGTCAACGAAAAGTGCAAAAAGTGCAAGGCATGCTTAAAGCTCGGCTGCCCCGCGATCGTCAACGGCAAAGACGGCATCACGATAGACGTATCTCTTTGCACGGAGTGCGGGCTCTGCCAGAACGTGTGCAAATTCGGCGCCATCGACGGGGAGGTAAAGTAACATGAACGCAAAATACGATATACTCATCGTCGGCGTCGGCGGGCAGGGTACGCTGCTCGCGAGCCGCGTGCTCGGTAAATACGCGCTCGATATGGGCTTTGACGTAAAATTGAGCGAAGTGCACGGCATGGCACAGCGCGGCGGCAGCGTCATGACGTACGTGCGCATCGGCAAAAACATCGCCTCTCCCATCATCGACGAGGGCGGCGCAGACCTCATTTTGTCCTTTGAAAAGCTGGAAGCGCTGCGTTACCGCCATTATCTCAAAGAGGGCGGGCACATTCTGTATTCCACGCAGGAGATCATGCCCATGCCCGTCGTTACGGGCGCCGCGGAATACCCGCAGGGCATCGAAAAGGAACTCCCCGGAACGGGCGTCGACGCGCTCGCGCTCGCGATAGAGGCGGGCAACAGCAAGTCGGCAAATTCCGTCATGCTCGGGGCGCTGTGCAAAAAACTGGGCTTCGACCGCGAAAAATTCGAGGCGGCGCTCATCTCCTGCATTCCGCAGAAGACCATCGAAATGAACAAAAAGGCGTTCGCGCTCGGCTACGCCGCCGCGTAAAGCACGCCGCACCATCATTAAATAAAGGGGAAGAAGCAATGGCGAAATCAAAATTGAAAGATTATATCTACCGCCCCGAATTCGAGTGCATGACGCGCACGGAAATGGAGAACTTGCAGAGCGAGCGGCTGCGCAAAACGGTCGAGCTCGTGTACAACAACTGCAAACCTTACCGCGCCAAAATGGACGAATTCAAAATAAAGCCGTCCGACATCAAGTCGGTTTCCGACCTTACAAAACTCCCGTTCACCGTCAAGCACGATCTGCGTGAGGCGTATCCGTTCGGCTTTTATTCCTCGCCCTCGCGCGACATCGTGGAAGTGCACGCGTCCAGCGGCACCACGGGCAAGCTCACCGTGGTCGGCTATACGCAGAACGATATAGACGTATGGGCGGAGATCGCGGCGCGCTCGCTCGCAATGGCGGGCGTTACCAAAGACTCGCTCGTGCACGTGGCTTACGGCTACGGGCTGTTCACGGGCGGCCTGGGCGCGCATTACGGCGCGCAGAAAATAGGTGCGAGCACTGTTCCCGCCAGCGCCGGCAATACGATACGCCAGCTCACCCTTTTGCGCGATTTCGGCGCCACGCACCTGTGCTGCACCCCCTCGTACGCGATCTTCCTCGGCACGGAAATTGAAAAGGCAGGCATGAATATCGAGGATTTCTCTCTCATCGGCGGCGCGTTCGGCGCAGAGCCCTGGACATACCAGATGCGCGACGAACTCGAAAGGCTGCTGCATATCGACGCGCTCGATATTTACGGGCTTTCGGAAATTTCCGGCCCCGGCGTTTCCATGGAATGCATGCAAAAGCACGGCAACCATATTCAGGAAGACCACTTCATTCCCGAGATCATCGATCCCGAAACGCTCGAACCTCTGCCGTTCGGGTGCGAGGGCGAGCTCGTGTTCACGACCATTACCAAAACGGGCCAGCCGCTCATCCGTTACCGCACGCGCGATCTTTGCACCCTTTCCAACGAAAAGTGCGCCTGCGGCAGAACGACGGTCAAGATGGGCAAGGTCAAGGGCCGTTCGGACGATATGCTCATCATTCGCGGCGTAAACGTGTTCCCGTCTCAGATAGAGGCGGCGATCATGAACGTTTCGGGCGTATCTCCGCACTATATGATCTATGTAGACCGCGTGAACAATCTCGACGTGATGGAAATAGACATCGAGCTGGACGGCAACCTTACGCCCGATAAAGTTTCCGATATCGAATCCATCAAAAAGAAAGTGGAAACGGAAGTCAATTCCTACATCGGTCTCAGCGCAAAGATCAAACTTTGCGAAAGCGGCACCATCAGGCGCAGCGAAGGCAAAGCGGTGCGCGTGATCGACAGAAGGGAGTAAAACGCGCGCGCCGTGCGCCCCGCGGAATAAAAATTTTTTATTTCGGCTTGCAAAGCGCGGCGCGGTGTGGTACTATAATAATATATTAAATCATTCGGATAAGGAGGAGGACTATGTTAGTTAAGCAGCTTTCCGTGTTTATGGAAAACAGGCCCGGCAGATTATATAAACTTACCCACGCGCTCGGAAAAGAGGGGATAGATTTCGTTACCCTTTCCATAGCCGACACCAAAGATTTCGGCATCGTCCGATTTATCGCGCGCGACAACGAAAAGGCGTACGAAGTCCTCAAAGGCGAAGGCTTTACGGTCGGTATCACCGAGCTGATCGGCGTAGAGGTAGCCGACCGCCCCAACGCGCTCGCCGAAGTTGTGCAGCTTATGGAAGAGAGCAACATCAATATCGAATATTTATATTCGTTTGTTCTCACCAACCACAATTCCGCAAAAATACTTATGCGCGTGAACGATACCGAAAGAGCCGTCAATCTTCTCGAAGCAAAGGGCATCAAGTTGCTTTCCGAAAAAATACTTTAAAAGAGCAGAGCCGCCGTTCCACAACGATATTGCGGAACGGCGGCTTATTTTACAGGTTGTTTGATATCGAAAAAAGTCGGGTTGAAACAAGAGGAGCCCAAAGCTTTGCCAGAGGTATAGATCCGCACGAAAACGCACAAAATGCGGATATGAAGCAAAGAGTTCGCGTGTATGACCCGGAAGGGGTGAGAACGAGAGAGGAAAGGGAAAGTTTTGTAAAAAAATTTTCTCCAGAAGATGCAAAAAACGCGGAGGGGATACATGGCGTCCGGTGAAATGAAGTCGGCGCAGAATACCGCCCTGCAAAAGGGAGGCCAGTCGGTGGCGGGCACTTCGTCTAACGCGCCTGCGTCGCAAGGGGTCAACCAAAATTATCTCGATTACGTTCGTTCCTTCGCCGCGCCCACAAAGCATTTTCATAATTGTCTGCGCGCCTTTACGGTGGGCGGCGGCATCTGCTGCGCAGGGCAGTTCATACGCGTGATGCTCGAAAACTGGGCGCACCTGTCCGGAGACGAGCTTGCGGGCGCGGTATCCGTCGTGCTCATCTTTTTGGGGTGTCTTCTGACCGGTCTCGGCGTGTACGACAGGATCGGCAAAGCGGCGGGCGCGGGTTCCATCGTGCCCATTACGGGTTTTGCCAACAGCGTCGCTTCGCCCGCGCTCGAATTTAAGGCGGAAGGGCTTGTAACGGGGCTCGCGGCAAAAATGTTTGTCGTAGCGGGGCCGATCATCGTGTACGGCGTCCTTTCGGGCGCGGCTGTCGGGCTGATCTATTATTTTTTAGGCTTGTAAGCTGAGGGGCGCGAAAAATCATCGCGCTCTTTTTCGTTTTTAAACGCGATACGCAGTTTTTATATTGCTTTTTCAAAAAGGGTATGGTATACTTATATCTGCGCTATAATTTAATCACCACTCAGTAGGTTACATCGGCACAGGTGTACCCTTTATTTCCTATTGAGTGGAAATTATAGCGCAACTAATTAAGGGTTACATTCTTTGCGGGCGTTCCCTTAATCGGGAGCGCTCTTTTTTATGCCGAGGTATACCATGGAAAAAACGCAGAACAAAGTACTGTGCAGGGTCAGGGACGTTTTGAAAACGACGCTGGATACCGCGGAAAGAGAATGCCGGCTGTTTTGGGAATATATCCGTCGGAACTATCTTTCCTTAGCCGTTTTCAGCGCGCTTTATTTGCTCCTGTTCGGGAGCTGGCTGTATCATACGAATCCGCGCGTCGATACCGACGCATTGATCAATGTTCCGAACAGTTATTTTAATTGGGAAGTTATCGGAAGACAATTCGGCGTTTTTACAAAATATGCATTCGGCTTACAGTGGTTCGATCCGCAGTTTGCGGCGTTTGCGGGCTATCTTCTCTTCTGCGTTGCGGGCGTCTTGTTCGGGTATCTGTTCTGGCGGTGTTTGCGCGGGAAAGGAGCGCTTTGCGCCGCATTCGCTTTGGCAATGTTTGCTTCGCCCATCATGGCGGAGCAGTATTATTTTGATTTGCAGATATTCGAGATCGCCTGGGCTTTTATCCTGTGCGCGGTCTCGGCCGGCCTCACGCTGTACGGCGCTTTTCGCCGCCGTTGGTTTTCTCTCGTGCTTGCGGCTCTGGCGCTGCTTTGGTCTGTGGGGACATATCAGAGCTTTGCGTTTTTATACGTCGCGCTGATCGCGTTCTGCTTTATGCTGCTGTATCGCAGATACACCGTTTTTAAGGAACGTACCGTTTCTGTCGGGCAATACGGCGCGGCGGCGGGGCTTTCCGTCGCGGTGTTTGCGGCGGCGGTCATCGTCTATTGCGTGATCACGTATTTCTGGTTTTCGGGGAACGCCTATGCGCAGGAGCAGCTGCGCTGGTTTTACGATCCGCTGCCGCATATACGCCGTATCATCGGAGAAAATATCCGGGAAGGCTTCACCGGTACGGGCATTTACTATACGGCATTTTACGGAGTATTTGCCTTGCTTGCGGCAGGGGTTTCCGTCTGGGACGGAGTCGTTTCCAAAAACAGGTTCAGCCTCGTATATGTTGCGGCGGCAATATTTTTGCAATTCGTGCCCTTTCTGCTCACCGTGCTGTTCGGCGGCGTTAAGCCCGTTCGGTCGCAGTTTGCATATTCCTTCGTGCTGGCGGCGGACATGCTCTTTCTGGCGAGCAGACCGTGGAAGTATAAGCTGCACAGGGCTTGCAATTTCGGCACCGTGTTTATCGTATTGGCGGCAGTGGCGCTCTTTTCGCAGTTGCAGGTGACCTCCCGCCTCGTCTACACCGAAAATATCCGCGCGCAGGAGGATCTGCGCGTGGCAACGGAAATCGAGGAGGAGATCAACCGCCTTTCCGATCTCAACAAACCCGTCGCCTTTATCGGGAAATATGATCAGAAGCTGAACAATGCCTGTTACATACCGGAAAACGTCGGGGATACGGGTACTATTTTAGGGCAGTCTTTGTTTCATCTATTTTTATCTGCAAAAGATAATTATTTGACAAATTCCAACCGCATTTGTTCGCTTTTGCAGACGGTGGGATTTTCCTTCCAACCGATCTCGGCGGAGTTGATGGCGGAGGCGAACGTAACCGCGCAGTCAATGCCGTGCTGGCCGCAGGCGGGCAGCGTCGTAGACGCGGGCGCGTACACGGTCGTCAAATTTTCCGAATAAACGGCGGCAGAAACCGACTCCAAACAATGATAAAACCGCTCCCTGCGGCAGCATGCCGCAGGGAGCGGTTTATTTTATGCAAACAGTTGTATCAGCTGCTCCGCGACGAACACCGCCGCGATGCTCGAAACGGATACGACCAAAAGCCCGCGCTTGAAATAAGACAGAACGAGCGCCACCGCCGTGCCTGCAATGCCCGACCACAGGCTCGCCGTAGAGAACAATATCCCCGGAAACACCATCACCGCGAGCACGCTGTAAGGGATATAATATAAAAAGGACTGCACATATTTGTTGGTGATTTTTTTTCTTACCAGCAACAGCCCCGCCGCCTTGGTGATATAGGTCACCGCGAACATGACCAGGCAGCCGATCAGCATGCTTTTCAGCGTCATTTGTCTTCCTCCTTTTCTTCCGCGGCCGCCTTTTCGGCAGGGGCGTTTTCTTCGCCGCTTTCCTTTCTGGGAAACACAAATGCGACGACGGCCGTGCATACGACGGAGCAGATGATGATGACCCACCCGTCGGAAAGGCGGTTGAGCACGGGCGTAAAGTAAAAGAGGCAGCTCGCCGCCGTGGAAAGCGCCACGAGCAGCAGCACCTTTCCGTCGTCTCTCGAAGCGGGTATGATGATGGCGACGAACATCGCAAAGAGGGCGATGCCGAGCGCGCTCAGAAGGGAAGCGGGCAGAACGTCGCCCAGCACAGCGCCGAGCGCGGTACCGCCCACCCAACCCGCAAAGGAACAGCTCATCAGCCCCATAAGATAGGGGAAGGTGAGCTTTTTCGGGCTTGCCATCGCCACGGCGTAATTTTCGTCCGTTACGCCAAAGGAGAGTATGGCTCTTTGCCAGAGCGGAAAGCCCGCGCCCATCTTCTGCGAGAGGGAAACGGACATCAGCGTATAGCGAATATTTATGATGAGCATGGTGGTAAACAGTTCCAAAAGCCCGGCGCCCGCGGCGATCAGGTTCGTGCCCGCAAACTGCCCCGTCCCGGTAAAGTTGGTCAGAGATATCAGTATGGGGAACCAGGCGGGAAAACCCGCGCTCACCGCCGTGATCGCATAGGCAAAGGCGACGGATATGTAGCCGAGAGCGATGGATATTCCGTCTTTGAGCCCGTTTGCAAATTTCATAAAAAAGCCTTCTTGTAAAAACAGAGTGAAAACGAATGTCATTATAACACAATCGCCGCGGTTTGTGAAAGGATTTCGCCGAAAATTTATAAATCTGTCCGAAAATCTGCTTATTTTCCGTCCGTCGGTTTGATTTGTAGCCCGCAATATGTTATAATAGGGGAAATTTCAGTGAAACAGAGGTTTATCTATGTATTGGGCTGACAAGCTGGCGGACGAAGTGATCCGCCGCAAACCGGACAAAGAAGAATACGTCTGCGCGGCGGGCATTTCCCCCTCCGGCTCCGTGCACATCGGCAACTTCCGCGACATCGCCACGAGCTGGTTCGTATGCCGCGCCCTGCAAAAGAAGGGCAAAAAGGCGAAGCTGCTCTTTTCGTGGGACGAGTTCGACCGCCTCCGCAAAGTGCCCAAAAACGTTTTCGATCATCTCGGCAACGATTCGTTTGAACAGTATATCGGGTATCCGTACGTCGATATCCCCGACCCGTTCGGGCAGGACGAGTCTTATGCGGAGCATTTCGAAAAGGAATTCATGGCGGCGGTGGAAAAGTTCGGCATTCATATGGAGTACCGCTATCAGGCGAAGGAGTATCGCTCGGGCAGGTACGCCGAATACGTTGTTTTCGCGCTCAAAAACCGCAAAAAGATCTTTGAGATCCTCGATAAGCACCGCACGCAGGACGCGACCGAAGAGGAGCGGGAAAATTATTATCCCGTAAGCATTTTCTGTCCGCACTGCCATAAAGACAGCACAAAGATCGTTTCGCTCTCGGAAGACTGCACCAAGGCGCATTACGTGTGCGAGTGCGGGCATGAGGGGGATTTCGATTTCACGAAAGACTTTAATTGTAAGTTGCAGTGGAAGGTAGACTGGCCGATGCGCTGGCTTGCCGAGGGAGTGGATTTTGAGCCGGGCGGCAAGGATCACGCCTCCAAAAACGGCAGCTACGATACCGCCAAGGATATTTCGCGCGAGGTGTTCGGTTACGAGCCGCCCCTGTTCCAGGGCTATGAATTTATCGGCATCAAGGGTAGCGTGGGCAAAATGAGCGGCTCTTCGGGGCTAAACATGACGCCCGATTTCCTGTTGAAGCTGTACCCGCCCGAACTCATCTTGTGGCTGTATGCGAAAACCGAGCCGCTCAAAGCCTTCGATTTCTGTCTTTCCGACGAGATCCTGCGCCAGTATTTCGAGTTCGGCAAAATGCTTACCTCCTATCGCGAGGGAACGGCAGACGAGAACACGAAGCGCATCATCGAAAACAGCCTCGTGGAGGGCAGAAACTTCATTTCCGTTCCCATGAGCCAGCTCGTCGACCTCGGCAGCGTCGTCAACTTCAATGCCGATATGATGGAAAAGCTGTTTGAAAAGATCGGCACGCCGTATAAAAAAGAGGATTTTAAGGAACTCTTCGAAAAGGCGAAATTCTGGCTGCGCACCTGTTCGCCCGAAAGCGAATATATCATTTTGGAAAAGCGCAACTGGAAGTACTGGCGCACCATGAACGAAAAGGAGCGCGAATGTATCCGCCTCTTGAAGGAATACATCGAAAAGGGCGGCTACACGCTCGAATCTCTGCAAGCGGAGCTGTACGCCATTCCCAAGCGCGTATTCCCCGACATCGCGGAGGATAAAAACGCCCTGAAAACGGTGCAGAGCAAGTTCTTTAAAGACGTTTACAACCTTACGCTCGCGCGCGATAAAGGGCCCCGCCTGTATTTGTATCTCTTTGCGGTCGATCCTTCCCGCTATTTGAAGCTTCTCGACTTTTCTCTGCCCGAATCGGAAGACCCCGACGCGAAGGAGGAGGCTCCCGCGCCCGCAGAGGAGATAAAAGAAGAGATCGAGGAAGACGTGTTCGTCAGGTCTCCCGCGCCCGTCAAAGAACAGATCAAATTAGACGATTTCTCCAAGCTCGATCTGCGCGTTTGCAAGGTGCTTGCTGCAAAGCCCATGCGCAAGACGAACAAGCTCATGAAGATCACCCTGCACGACGGCATGGGGGAGCGCGTCATCGTTTCGTCCATCGCCGGCGAATACGCGCCCGAAGATCTCATCGGCAAAAAGATCGTCGTGCTGATCAATCTCGAACCGCACAAATTCGGCAACGAATATTCCAACGGCATGCTTTTGGCACCCGTAAACGAAGACGGCAAATGCAGGGTGCTCTTTGCCCCCGCCGGCGCCGAGATCGGTTCGTGCGTACACTGAACGCAATAAAAACGGCCCTGCGTAGGCAGGGCTGTTTTTTTCGGCAAAAAGAGAAAAAAAAGGTCATAAAACGGCATTTTCCCCGCAAAAAAAGGCGGTATAATGATATGTGAAAGAATTTATCGCGGAGGGTAGCCGTGGCAAGAAAGATCGTTTTTACATCGGGCAAGGGCGGCGTGGGAAAAACAACGGTCGCCGTCAATCTCGGCGCCTGCCTCGCCGCGGCGGGGGAACGCGTCGTACTCGCAGATACCGATTTCGGGCTGAACAATATAGACGTCGTATGCGGAGCCGAGGATCTGATCCATTACGACATTGTAGATGTGATCGAGGGCAGATGCCGCGCGAAGCAGGCTCTGGTGCGGCATCCTCGCTGTCCCAACCTCTTTATCCTCGCTTCCAATCACACCGATCCGGAAAAATACATATCCCCGCAGGCAGTGCGCCTCGTGCTCGAAGGGCTTTCCCGCTCTTTCGACTATATCCTCATCGACTGCCCCGCGGGGATCGACGCGGGCTTTCACCGCGCGGTCGCTTCCGCGGAGGAGGCCATCGTCGTCACCACGCCGCACGTGTCGTCTCTGCGCGATGCCGACAAGGTGATCTCCGTTTTGAAGAGTTATCGCCTGAAAAGCGTTGAACTCGTCGTGAACATGGTGCGCGGCGACATGATCGTAGACGGAGAAATTTTATCCCCGCGCGAGATCGCGGAGGCGCTCAAAACGCCCTTGTTGGGCGTCGTCCCGCAAGACGACGGCGTGTTTTTGGGTGAGCGCGCGGGCAGCGCGCAAAAGGCGTTCCGCCTTCTGGCGGGCAACGTGATGAAGGGCACCCGCCGCATCTATAACGCCGCGAGCAAGTACGGCGGGTTTTTCGGCAGTATCCGCAGGAGCTTGAAAAAGAATCTTTAATACAGATCGAGATGCGCGCCCGTGCCGCACAGCCAGACGATATTGAACACAAAGTCCGCCAGAACGAGCGCGGCGAGCACGCATGCAACGACCTGTGCCGCGCGCGACGGTATCTTCTTTATCAGGGAAAAGAGCGGATCCCATAAAAAAGTCATCGCAAGGGTGATCATCGCGCCCCATTGCAGGGTCTGATCCAGGCTCACATAGCCGAACAGATCGAATTTTTTATAGCTGTAATCCCACAGCTTAACGCCGAGCACCTTGTCGAAAAAGGCGCCCGTGGCAAGCTCCGCTACGGTAGGCAGCAGTGCGGCGATCACAAAATACAGCAAAAAGAGCCCCGCATATGCGAGTGCGCGCACCGCCGGTTTTTGCCCTTTCGCCCGCTCGAACAGCGGCGCGAGTCGCCCCTGCGTAGGCGTGCCGAGCGCCAGATAAATACCGATCAGGCAAAACCCGTATATCGGGCAGAGGGGCATGGTCAAAAAGCCGCGGTCTATAAAGGTATCCCAGCGGATCACAAAATATACCGTTTCCAGCCCCCAACCGATCAGGGAAACGATAAAAAAGAGGATCGTAAGATAAAAAAAGATCTCTTTTCCGCCCTGCCTCGTCATATATTTTCCCATAGCTTTCCCATTGTCCGCGGAACACGCCGCGTAACTTATTGTACTATCTATATAGTATAACAAATATCCGCAAAAGTAAACCGAATTCAGGGAGCAAACCAAAAAATCACAGGAGATTCACAAACCGCCATGAGAAAATTGACAGACAGTGCCCGCCGCGCCCGCGACGTTCTCGCCCGCGAGAACGCCGTTTTGCCCGCAGAATGCGAACGCGTCGCCGTGCGCGAGCTCGAAAAAACGCTTTCCGAATTCTTCGTCTTGACGGGCGGGGTCTCTTTAAAGGTGGAGCGCGGAGATAAGCTCGTGATCAGCGTTTCGGCAAAGGCGGAGCGGATCAAGCCTTTCGGCGTGCTGTAACGGCGTTGCGGCCGTTATCGTTTGCTCTGCGGTTTTGCCATATTTAGATCAAAGTTTGTAAAAAATATACAAGATATAGTGCTTCCGTTAAAACTGTTGCAAATGCGGCAGTTTTTTTTCTTGAACGTGGTATAATAAATAGCGATTCAAATTTACGAGAGGTTTTTTACGATGCAGGTGATCAAGAGGGACGGCGCCGTCGTCGATTATGACAGGGCAAAGATCGCAATCGCCATCGGCAAAGCGAATGCCGAAATGGAGGAGAGCGAAAGGGCGTCGGAGGAAGAAGTGGAGCAGATCCTCGGCTATATCGAGGGGAAAAAGAAAAAGCGCATGCTCGTGGAGGACATTCAGGACATCATCGAGCAGAAACTGATGGAGCAGGGGCACTACGAACTCGCCAAAACGTACATCATCTACCGCTACAACCGCGCGCTCGTCAGAAAGGCGAACACGACGGACGAAGCGATCCTGAGCCTCATCAGCAATTCCAATAAAGACGTAATGGAGGAGAACTCCAATAAAAACGCGCTCGCGGCGGCGACCCAGCGCGATCTCATCGCGGGAGAGGTGTCGAAGGATCTCACCCGCCGCATCCTCCTGCCCGAAAAGATCTCCAAGGCGCACGACGAGGGCGTTCTGCACTTCCATGACGCAGACTATTTCGTACAGCCCATTTTCAACTGCTGCCTCATCAACATTGAAGACATGCTGGACAACGGCACCGTGATGAACGGCAAAATGATCGAGAGCCCCAAGAGCTTTCAGGTCGCCTGCACGGTCGTCACGCAGATTATCGCGGCGGTCGCCTGTTCGCAGTACGGCGGCCAGTCGGTGGATATGCGCCATTTGGGGAAATATCTCAGAAAGAGCCGCGTAAAATTCGAAAAGCATTTCCGCGAGGCATGCCCCGAGCTGTCCGACGAGGAGATCAAAAAACTGGTCGACGACCGCATTCAGGACGAGCTCAAAAGCGGCGTGCAGACCATTCAGTACCAGATCAACACCCTCATGACGACGAACGGGCAGTCTCCCTTCGTCACGCTGTTCCTGTATCTGGATAAAGACGACGAGTACCTCGAAGAGAACGCGCAGATCATAACCGAGATCCTGCGCCAGCGTTACGAGGGCATCAAAAACGAAAAGGGAGTGTATATCACCCCCGCGTTCCCCAAGCTCGTGTACGTGCTCGACGAGATCAACTGCCTCAAAGGCGGCAAGTACGATTATGTTACCGAGCTTGCGGTAAAGTGCTCTTCCAAGCGGCTGTATCCCGACTATATCTCCGCCAAAAAGATGCGCGAGATCTACGAGGGCAACGTGTTCAGTCCCATGGGCTGCCGTTCCTTCCTTTCCCCCTGGAAAGACGAAAACGGCAACTATAAATTCGAGGGCCGCTTCAATCAGGGCGTCGTGTCCATCAACCTGCCGCAGATCGGCATCATCGCCAAGGGCGACGAGGAGAAGTTCTGGAAGCTGTTTGACGAAAGGCTCGATCTCTGCCGCGAGGCGCTCATGTGCCGCCACCGCGCGCTGCTGGGCACCAAGTCAGACGTATCTCCCATTCATTGGCAGTACGGCGCCATCGCCCGCCTCGACAAGGGCGAAACGATAGACAAGCTCCTGTTCAACGGCTATTCCACCCTGTCGCTCGGCTATATCGGGCTGTACGAGGTCACCAAGCTGATGAAGGGCGTCCCGCAGACGGATCCCGTCGGCGAAGAGTTTGCCCTGCGCGTCATGCAGCACATGCGCGACAAAACGGATCAGTGGAAAAAGGAAACGGGGCTAGGTTTCGCGCTGTACGGCACGCCGGCGGAATCGCTGTGCTACCGCTTTGCCCGCATCGACAAGGAGCGCTTCGGCACGATAGAAGACGTTACCGACAAGGGCTATTATACCAATTCTTATCATGTAGACGTGCGCGAACATATCGACGCGTTCTCCAAATTCTCGTTCGAGGCGCAGTTCCAACGCATTTCTTCGGGCGGCTGCATTTCGTATGTGGAGATCCCCAACATGCAGAACAACCTCGAAGCGATGCAGGAAGTCGTCCGATTCATCTACGACAATATCCAGTACGCGGAGTTCAACACCAAGAGCGATTACTGCCACGTCTGCGGGTGGGACGGCGAGATCATCATCAATGAAAACAACGAATGGGAATGCCCCAACTGCCACAATAAAGACCACCGCAAGATGAACGTGACCCGCCGCACCTGCGGGTATTTGGGCGAAAATTTCTGGAACCTCGGCAAGACCAAGGAGATCAAGGCGAGGGTGCTGCATTTGTAAATATGTTCACGCGTTTCTCGGCAAGCTGATGCCTGCGAAACGCCGTGATTTTAGGGGAAACCCGAACGGCTCTCCCCTCTGTCCGCGATATTTAAGGGCACATATAATAATAAATCGCGGACATTCACCCTTTCCGTGAGCCAAAGCATTGGCAAATTGAGTGAAAAAGCAAAAAGCGTGGTTTTTGCTTTTTCGAGTAAATATTTAAGTTCACGCGTTTCTCGGCAAGCTGATGCCTGCGAAACGCAAAGAACCAAACGATTGACCCGATCGCCGCGCGCGGCAAGCGCGCGGCATTTTTTCGGAAATCGGCGATTTTTTTTGATTTGGGGTTGCACACCCGCAAAAACTGTGTTAAAATAATATAGGAGCATCGGCGGCATGAATTTTGCGACCATCAAAAAATACGACGTTGCCAACGGCGTCGGCGTGCGCGTTTCGCTGTTTGTCAGCGGCTGCACCCATCGCTGTAAGGGCTGCTTCAATGCGGAAGCGTGGGATTTTTCCTACGGCTCTCCCTACACGGAGCAAACGGAAGAGGAAGTGCTTTCCGCGATCGACAAGAGCTTTATCGCGGGGCTTTCGCTCCTCGGCGGCGAACCGTTCGAGCCGTGCAATCAGCGCGCGCTCCTTCCGCTTTTGCGCAAGTTCAGGGCGCGTTTCCCGCAAAAAACGGCGTGGTGCTATTCCGGCTACACGTTCGATCGCGACCTTCGTCCCGGCGGCAGGGCGTATTGCGAGGCGACGGACGAAATGCTCTCCCTCCTCGACGTTCTCGTCGACGGCGAATTCATCGAGGAATGCAAGGATCTGAAACTCAGGTTCCGCGGCTCTTCCAACCAGCGCATCATCGACGTGCCCCGCTCGCTTGCGGAGGGAAACGTCGTTCTTTGGAAAAACGGCGAATACTGATCGCGGCAATTTATGCGCCTTCTGGCGCGTCGAACATAAAGGGGAACGAAACATGCAGAAAATTCAGTTAAAAATCAAAAAGCTTTTACCCGAAGCAAAGCTGCCCGTGTACGGCAGCGCGAGCGCCGCGGGAGCGGATCTCTATGCGCTCAGTGAACACGCGATCCGTATCGGCGCGAACGAAACGGCGATCGTTCACACGGGGCTTGCCGCGGAAATCCCGGAAGGTTACGTCGGGCTCATCTTCGCGCGCAGCGGTCTTGCGACCAAAAAGGGCCTCGCCCCCGCCAATAAGGTGGGCGTGATCGACAGCGATTACCGCGGTGAGATCCGCGTGGCGCTGCACAACGATTCCAAGTACATGCAGAGCGTCGAGCCATACGAACGGGTCGCGCAGCTGGTCATCATGCCCTATGTGTGCGCAGACATCGTTGAGGCGGACGAGCTTTCCGATACGGAAAGGGGCGAAGGCGGCTTCGGTTCTACGGGCAGCAAATGATTTTTTGCGGAAAATGCGCGCGCGGCGCTTGTTTTTCCCGCAATATTTGATATAATAGTACTATAAAAAATTGAAAAGGAGAGGTTCTTATGGCTAAGTATGTTTGCTCCGTATGCGGTTACGAGTACGACGAAGCGCTCGGCGATCCCGATAACGGCATCGCTCCCGGCACCAAGTGGGAGGATATCCCCGAAGATTTCACCTGCCCCCTCTGCGGCGTAGGCAAAGACCAGTTCGAAGAAGCATAAAACAAAGCGGCGGCACGTACCGCCGCTTTGTATTTTAATTTTTTGTTTTTTCATAAAAATCGTTTGACATTTTTCTTCCTTAGTGGTATAGTATCAAAAAATAAATCAAACCGTTGAGGCAGAAGAGTAGCTTAGAGGTTCGGTTTTCAGAGAGCTTTTGGCTGGTGTAAAAAAGCAACCGATTTTAAGTGAATGGACTGCCGAGGGCGTCTTCGAGCTTGCATCGCAAGGGTAGCGGACGACGCGGCTTTCGCGTTACAGAAAGGGGATATAATCTTTGCCGCGCGGCAAAGACGTATTCAGTAAAGAGGCAGCGCTTTGCGGCGCTGTGAATTTGGGTGGCAACACGGCATATTCGTCCCAAGCGAATGCGCCGTGTTTTTTTGTTTTCCGATAAAAGAGGAGCGCGCTCCTTTTTCCGCCTGAAAAGGCGGAAAAAGTTGATCTGTTTTTTCGGAGGGCGGAAACGCCGAAAATTTTTTATCCGAGGTACATCGCAATGAAAAAGTTTATAGCCGTCGTCATGGCGGCGCTCACGCTTTGCCTGTTTGCGGTCGGCTTTGCCGGCTGCGACGGCGGCAAGATCACCATAGCGGTTCTTCAATACGCCGAACACGGCTCGCTCGATAACTGTTATCAGGGCGTGCGGGAGGGGCTCGCCGAGCGCGGCTACGGCGAAAACGAGGTCAGCTACACCTTCTATAACGCGCGCGGCAGCGACAGCACGAACACCACCTACGCAAACACGCTCATCAACATGATGCCCCGCGTCGCCGTCGGCATCGCCACTCCCGCCGCTTATGCGCTGGCGAGCGCCGCAGGGGGCGACGTGCCCGTCGTATTTACCGCCGTTTCCGACCCCGAAGCGGAGAGCGCCGATTTCAGGGCGTTCGAAAATGTTACGGGTTCTTCCGACAAACTCCCCGTCGCAAGCCAGATCGACCTCATCAAAGCGTTTTTGAATAAGGGCGACCAAACGGTAAAAATCGGCATTCTGTATACGAAAACGGAAGCCAATTCCGTGTCGCAGATCGCCGAGTTTGAAGCGCTGGAAGCGGAAAAGAACGTAGAGATCGTCTCTTACGGCGTCAAAGATGCAACCGAGATCCCTTCCGCGATCGACACGCTCATCACGCGGGGAGTAGACTGCTTCAACAACCTTACGGACAATACGGTGGTGCAGAACCTCACGACTTTGCTCGACAAGGCGAACGCGAAAAATATCCCCGTATTCGGCAGCGAGATCGAACAGGTGGAAAACGGCTGCCTTGCGAGCTGCTCGCTCGATTACGTCGAGCTTGGCAGGCAAACGGGGTACATGATCGCCGACATCTTGGAGGGCGCGAGCGCAGACGATATAGAGTATCTGTATCTCGACGACGGGTATACCGTAGACTACAACAGCGAAGTTTTGTCAAAATTCGGGCTGTCGCTCCCTTCCTCTTATGCGGACGCAAACGACGTGAAAGCCGCGTAAACGGCTCTCTCGTCAGAACATACATCACGCGCGGGGGCGCGCACAAAGCGCCCTTGCAGAAAATAACGGCAAAAGAAGGTAAAAGATGTTTTTTCTCAATCAGACCGGCACGATCCTGGAAATGGGCTTCATTTACGCGGTCGTGGCGCTCGGCGTGTATATCACTTATAAGATCCTCGATTTTCCCGACCTTTCGGTAGACGGCACCTTCCCTTTGGGAGGGGTCGTCTTCGCCGTATTGGTCACGGCGGGCTGCCCGTGGGCGGTCGCCATGATCGTTTCCTTTGTCGCAGGCTGTGCGGCGGGGCTCGTTACGGGGCTTTTGCACGTCAAGCTGAAAATAAACGGGCTTCTTTCGGGCATCATTACGATGACGGCTCTCATTTCCGTAAACTACCTGATCGCGGGCGGACCCATGGTTTCCTTTTCGCAGGAAACGACCATGCTGCACAACTCGTTCGTGAACGGGTTTCCCCGCCTTGCGTCCAACTTCGTGCAGGTGGGGCTCACGCTCGTCCTGCTGGCGGCGTGCAAAATATTGCTCGATCTGTATTTGAAAACGAAGTCGGGCTTTTTGCTCCGCGCCACGGGAGACAATCCGCAGATGGTCACCCAGCTCGGAAAAAACATCGACAATTATAAAATGCTCGGCTTGTCTTTGGCGAACGGGCTGGTCGCGCTTGCGGGCAGCCTGTACTGCCAGTACAACTCCGTTTTCAATTCCAGCATGGGCACGGGCACGGTCGTCATCGCGCTCGCCTGCGTCATCATCGGCTGCGTCATCGCAAAACATATCCGCGTCATGAAGGATACGACGGGCGTCATCATCGGCGCGGTCATCTACTACGCCATTCTCACCGTCGCCATGCTCCTGCTGGGCAGCGATTACACGCAGCTCATCGTCGCCGTCCTCTTCGTCGTCGTTCTCATTTTCGACAGCGGTCTCATCGGCAGAACGGTCAAAAAAATATTCGGGCGCAAACCGAAGGAGGAAGGCTCGTCCAAAGGAGGGGAAAGCAATGCTTGAACTTGTCGGGATCAGAAAGGCGTTCAACAAGGGCACGCCCGACGAAGCCGTGCTCTTCGACGATTTCAATTTCAGCGTAAAAAAGGGAGAATTCGTTTCCATCGTCGGCTCCAACGGTTCCGGCAAAACGACCCTTCTGAACCTCGTCGGCGGCGCCGTGCTCCCCGATGCGGGCAAGGTCGTGCTCGACGGCGAGAACATCACAGACCAAAAGGAATTTATCCGCGCCCGCAAGATCGGCAGGGTCTTTCAGGATCCGTCGGGCGGCACCGCGAATCACATGACCATTGCCGAAAACATGGCGCTTGCCGAAAACAAGGGCAAGCGTTACGGGCTCGGCGCGGGGCTCGGCAAAAAGCGCGGGGAGTACTACCGCGAGCTGCTGCGCCCTTTGGGGTTGGGGCTGGAAGATAAGCTCAACGTTCCCGTCGGCTCGCTTTCGGGCGGGCAGCGCCAGCTTTTAACGCTTATCATCGCCACGATGACGCCCATCGATCTGCTCCTTTTAGACGAGCACACCGCCGCGCTCGATCCGAAAACGGCGGAGGAAACGATGCGCCTGACCGATCAGATCGTGCGTGAAAAGCAGATCACCACGCTCATGGTCACGCACAATCTGCGCTTTGCGGTGGAGTACGGCACGCGCATCTGCATGTTCGACAAGGGGCACGTCGTGCTCGACAAGGCGGGAGAGGAAAAAAAGAACATCGACGTAGACGAGCTCCTGCGCATTTTCAACGAAATTTCCATCGAATGCGGCAATTGAACCGAAAAACCGTTCGCGCGCCGCGGGGGATACGGCATGCCGTATCCCCCGCGGCGGCCGTGCACGGACAAAAAAATTAAAAAATTTTTGAATTTCATGGCCAAAACGATTGAAAAATTTTTGAATTTACTATATACTATTATAGCGTTCCAAAAGGAGCGCGCCGTATGGGGATGTAGCTCACCCGGTAGAGCGATACGTTCGCAACGTATAGGTAGTCAGTTCGAGTCTGATCATCTCCACCAGATCAAAGCGTGCACTAATTTGGTGCGCGCTTTTTATTTGTCTTAATAAATTTTTATGTTTTGCGGCAGACGGGCCGCCGCGTTCGCCGCCTGTAAGAGCGGGCAGTCCGACGCGGCATTTTTGCCTGCATGCGATGCGGAAAATCAAAACGGAGGAAAGAATATGAAGCCGATTTTTATCGAAGACAAAAGGAACACGCAGATCGTCGCGCACCGGGGGCTTTCCGGCATCGAGCGCGAAAACACCCTGCCCGCATTCGTCGCCGCGGGCAACCGCAGCTGTTTCGGTATCGAGTGCGACGTACACGTCACCAAAGACGGGCAGTATCTCGTCTATCACGACGACACCACCGGAAGGCTTTGCGAAAAGGATATTTCGCTCGAAGCGAGTACGGCGGAACAGCTGCGCGGTCTGCGCATAAAGGACGCGCAGAGCGATGAGTTTACAGATTCTCTCAAAATGCCCGCGCTTTCCGAATATCTGGCGGTATGCGCGCGGTATGAAAAGACGGCGGTCGTGGAGCTGAAAAATCCGATGAGCGCCGGGCATATCGCAAAAATAGTGGAGATCTGCGGCAATGTTTACGATCTGCGCCGCGTCGTGTTCATTTCCTTCTGTTTTGAGAATCTCGTCGAAGTGCGCAAGATCAAAGAGGATCAGACGGTGCAGTTTTTGTGCGACAAATACGGCGCCGACCTTTTGGAAAGGCTGAAACGGCACAAATTCGATTTAGACATTTATTATCGTGCGCTTACGCGCGAAGCGGTGTCCGAACTGCATGCCGCGGGCGTCAAGGTCAACTGTTGGACGTGCGACGACAAAAAAGACGCAGAGGAACTGATCTCCTGGGGCGTAGACTATATCACGTCGAACATCTTGGAGTAAATTGTATGGAAAAGGGCGGCGGGGCTGTCCGTCGCGCGCGGGGCGCGTGCAGAAAAGAGAACGAGACGGCGTTTTGAAACGACGCGTTTGAATGATGAAAAACTAAAATCGGCGCACGCTTTTGCTGTTGCGATATGATATAAACCGAAGCAAGTCTCGCAAAAGCTTTGGTTTAGGTTTTGCAGAGGAATACGTCATAACTTTTCAAACTTCGACATAAAATGTAACATCGCGAAAAAGCGGGGGACATATTATGTGGGAGTATATGGAACGGCGTGCGGTGCGCTGCGCGGAATACATATTGGAGACGGGCGCAACCGTGCGCGACTGCGCCGCGCACTTCAATATCAGCAAATCCACCGTACATAAAGACGTATCTGAGCGCCTTGCGGAGATAGATGCGGCACTCTTTGCGCAAGTGCGCAGGGTGCTCGAAAAAAATCTTGCGGAGCGCCATCTGCGCGGGGGCGACGCCACGCGGCGCAAGTATGAGGCGAAAAACGGAAAAAAGCGCCGCCCCTCCAAGGCGGAAGACGGTTAAAGACGGGGGGCGGCGCGGCCATAATCGAAAATTTTTAAGTTTTAAGCGGGCGGGAGGAGACTCCGCGTCCCGCTTTTGCGTGATGGCCCACGCACCGGGAATATCGGAAAACGGCGGGGATCCGCGCGAAATTATGCTCCGCACGGCGCGTTCGGGGCGCTTGTTTTTGAAACGCGGAAAAGCCTGTGAATTATCCGTATTTTTCGGCCGTTTTTTCGTAAACGGCTGTTTTTTTATGATTACGCCACAATTTACCGCTTCGGTGTCGATTTATATTCTTGTCATTTCCTGAAATTTATGCTAAAATAAAGCGAATCGTATCGGTTATTGCATAATTGCGTTGTTTAGTTCAGTTTATTGACAAAAATACGGAGTTGTTATGGCAAAATTACTTGGCATAGACGTCGGCTCGACGACGGTTAAGGTCGCCGTCCTGTCCGAGGAGAAGGAAATTTTATATACGAGCTACGAGCGGCATTTCGCGCGCGTCAAGGAGTGCGTCCTGGATCAGCTTTCCGTTGTAAAAGGAAAATTCGGAGGGGATTTCAAAATCAGCATCACGGGTTCGGCGGGGCTCGGCCTTGCCGAGCGCAGCGGCGTTTCCTTTGTGCAGGAAGTGCAGGCGGCGTTCACCGCGATCCGCAGATATTATCCCGACGCAGACGCGGCCGTGGAGCTCGGGGGAGAGGACGCAAAGATCATCTTTATCACGGGCGGCACCGAGCAGCGCATGAACGGCAGCTGCGCGGGCGGCACGGGCGCGTTCATCGACCAGATGGCGACCCTCCTGAATATTTCCGTGCAGGAGATGGACGAGCTTTCCCTGAAAGCGGAAAAGGTGTATCCCATCGCCTCCCGCTGCGGCGTGTTCGCAAAGTCAGATATCCAGCCCCTTCTCAATCAGGGGGCGAGAAAGGAGGATATTTCCGCAAGCATCTTTCAGGCGGTCGTCGATCAGACGGTTTCGGGCCTCGCGCAGGGCAGGCGCATCAAGGGCAAAGTGCTCTTTTTGGGCGGGCCGCTCTATTTTATCAAGGGGCTTCGCAAGGCGTTCAAAGACACGCTGCACCTCGACGACGAGCATGCGGTATTTCCCGACAACGCCCCGTCGTTCATGGCGATCGGCGCGTCGCTGTATTCCGAAAACGTGGAGGCGATGCCGATTGAAGAGGCGATCTCCCGCATACAGAGGGCAAAGGGCAGCGACGACGTCGTAACGGGCGACCCGCTTTTTAAAGACCGCGCCGAATACGAGGCTTTCGTTGCACGCCATAAAAAGAGCGATCTTGCCTTTGAAGACATCAAAACATATACGGGAGAAGCTTACCTCGGCATAGACAGCGGCTCCACGACGACCAAGCTCATTCTCATCACGCCCGACGCGAAAATCCTCTATTCGCATTATCAGTCCAACAACGGCCAGCCGCTCGACATCGTGCTGGAACGCCTCCGCGAGATCTATTCCCTCGCAGAGGGGCGCATAAAGATCGCCGGCGCCGCGGTCACGGGCTACGGGGAAGACATGATGAAGGCGGCGCTCAAAGCCGACTTCGGCATCGTGGAAACGGTCGCGCATTTCAAAGCCGCGCTCTATTTCGACCCGAAGGTAGACTTTATCATCGACATCGGCGGGCAGGACATCAAGTGCTTTAAAATCAAAAACGGCG
>ERZ1643247.761-NODE-761-length-35573-cov-12.638887_pt1 | contig 35573 bp, 36 predicted proteins | sample MGYA00579264_ERZ1643247 | MGnify/ENA primary metagenome ERZ1643247 (study PRJEB29033, sample SAMEA4952262) | chicken gut metagenome | biome: Broiler Chicken; feature: Gastrointestinal Tract; material: Caecum | place: Ireland | collected 2018 | study: Broiler... | reverse complement strand
GGAAGAGGTTTCGATCTCTTCCCTTTATTTTTGCCAATGATAATTATACTCTAAGACTAAGAATTGTTAAAAAATAGACATTACACTGTACTGAATCAACAAAAATAAATTATTTTCAGCCTGGTTTTACTGTGAAAAAACCATAAGAAACACAGTAAGTTCATATTTTCTGAAAAAAGTCGATAAATAATGAATAAAAAACCGACCTCTGTGGAGGCAGAAAAAGGGCAAAATGAAATAAAAATTGTGCATCGGGCAAAATGCGAAGCGAGCGCTGATGAATATTGACAAAAATTTTGGCGGGGCGTAATATTGTTACAGCTTTTGAAGGCGCAGGATTCACGCCGGAAAAAGCCGGGAAAGATTCAAGGGGTTCAATGAGGAACAACTCCTTTTTTTGTACAAAAAAATCCCTTCAAACAGGAAAAATCTCCTGCTCGAACGGATCTGTCCCGCATTGAAAACAAAGAAAAAGGAGGGAGTAATACGGGAAATCTGACAGAAACACTGATGGAAGAGCTGAACTGTGAGACAGTCTTCACCCTTCCGGTCCTGGGCGGGATCTCAGAGTCAGTCGTTGTCACCTGGATTATCATGGCAGTGCTTGTAGTGCTGTCCATTATCCTTACAAGAAATCTGAGGGTGGAAAACCCCGGGAAGATACAGCTTGCGCTGGAAGCGGCGATAAGCTGGGCGCAGGATTTCTTTGAGGGTGTCATCGGCAGGGAAAACCGGGGATATGTCCCATATCTGATCACGGTCCTGCTGTATCTTGGCGTAGCGAACACGATCGCTCTTTTCGGGTTTAAGCCGCCCACAAAAGATCTGAATGTGACCGCAGCGCTCGCGATCATGAGCATGTTTGTGATCGAGTTTTCAGGTATCCGCAAAAACGGGGTAAAGCACTGGGTAAAGCATTTCGGACAGCCGGTACCCGTGGTGGCGCCGATCATGGCGCTGGAGGTCGTGATAAGACCTCTGTCGCTCTGTATGCGTCTTTTCGGCAATATGCTGGCGGGATTTGTTGTATTAGAGCTTTTGAAATATTTTGTGCCGCTGATCGTGCCGATCCCGGTAAGTTTTTATTTTGACCTCTTTGACGGGCTGCTTCAGGCATATGTATTCGTATTCCTGACAGCGCTCTTTATGACGGAGGAGATGGAGTAGAGCCCTTCTTTTATAAAAATAAAAGGGACAAAAGATCGGTCTTTATATTGATCTGATCTTATTAAATTAAAAAGATTATTTATTAAGGAAAAAGGAGATTAAGACAATGGGAACAATTATAGCTATCGGAGCAGGTATTGCAGTTTTGACAGGTATCGGAGCAGGCGTTGGAATCGGTATTGCGACAGGAAAAGCAACAGAGGCGATTGCAAGACAGCCTGAGGCAGAGGGAAAGATCAGTAAAAACCTGATCCTTGGATGTGCGCTGGCAGAGGCAACCGCGATCTATGGTTTCATTATCGGAATCATGATCATTTTCTTCCTTCAGTAAGAGCAGGGCAGTGTCCCGGAATGCGGCCGATGAGGCAGGCGCCGGGAAAGTTCATAAGAAAGGCAGGTCAAAAAGGTGATTCAGATAAACATGAACCTTGTCTATACTATTATAAACCTTGTTGTCCTTTATCTTTTGCTGAGACATTTCCTTATCCGTCCTGTGACGCAGATTATGGAGAAAAGGAAACAGATGGTAGAAGAAGGCTTCAAAAATGCACGGGATATGCAGGATCAGGCTGCCCGGATGAAGCAGGAATATGAGGAAGCGCTGAGCGGGGCAAAACAAGAGTCGCTGCGGATCGTGGACAATGCCCGCAGATCCGCAAAGGCAGAGTATGACAGGATCGTCGGCGAGGCAGGGGATAAGGCTGGAAGCATTATTGAGTCCGCAAAGGAGACTGTCCGGGTGGAGCGTGAAAAGACGATGAAGGAACTTCAGTCACAGATCGCAGGTCTGGCTGTGGCTTCTGCGGCTAAGCTCATGGGCGGACAGGAGGACAGCGGTCTGTATGATCAGTTTCTGAAAGAGACGTCAGGAGAGACGGGTGAGGTCGATAAAAATGAAGACAGATAATGAAGTGCGCTGCTCCTCGCCGGCAGTTTCCTACGGAAAGGTGCTCTTTGGGATGAACATCCCGGAGGGGGCAGTTGATAAAACAAGAGAGATACTGCGGGAAGTTCCTCAGCTTACGGATCTGTTTATGAATCCGACGATACCTCTGAAAACGAAGTGCAGCGTGGCTGATAAAGTATTTCCCAATGAAATGAGAAATTTCATGAAGACAGTATGCCGTTATCAGAAGATGGGATTGATCGGTGAAATATTTGCCGCGTATGACAGGTGCAGGGAAAAGCAGGCGGGAATCCGGAATGCCGTACTGTACTGTGTCACACCGCCCGGCGAGGAACAGAAAAAAGGGATCGAGGCATTCATCTGCCGAAAATACGGGGCAAAAGAGGCGAAGCTTTCGGTCTGCCGTGACGATTCCCTGATGGGGGGCTTTCTCCTGCGTGTGGGAAGCGATGAATATGACTGGAGCGTGAAGGGCCGCATGGACAGGCTTGCACAGGAGCTGGGCTGTGATAATACATTAACCTGGAGGTGAACAAGGTGGGTTCAATCAATTCAGATGAGATTATCTCTGTCTTGAGAGAAGAGATAGAAAATTTTGATAAGATGAGCAGAGACAGTGAAGTGGGGACTGTCATTGCAGTAGGCGACGGGATCGCCAGGATCTATGGGATCGACCATGCCATGTACGGCGAGATTGTTACTTTTGAGAACGGGCTTAAAGGTATGGTACAGGATATCCGCAAGGATGAGATCGGATGTATCCTCTTTGGGAGTGATACCGGGATCCGCGAGGGCGCAAAGGTGTCCAGAACAGGAAAGAGAGCCGGTGTGCCGGTAGGCGATGCATATATCGGACGCGTGGTCAATGCGCTTGGAGAGGCGGTCGACGGAAGAGGAGAGATCGAGGCAGATGACTACCGTCCCATCGAAAGAGAAGCTCCTGGGATCATTGACCGCAAATCGGTCAGCGTTCCGCTGGAGACGGGAATCCTCTCAATTGACGCAATGTTTCCGATCGGACGCGGTCAGCGCGAGCTGATCATCGGGGACAGACAGACCGGAAAGACTTCCATTGCCATGGATACGATCTTAAACCAGAAGGGCAAGGATGTGGTCTGCATCTATGTTGCCATCGGACAGAAAGCATCTACTGTGGCAAAGGTGGTAAACACTCTGAAGACACATGGGGCAATGGATTACACGATCGTAGTCTCATCCACGGCAAGCGACTGCGCGCCGCTTCAGTATATCGCGCCCTATGCGGGAACAGCAATGGCTGAACATTTTATGTATCAGGGAAAGGATGTTCTGATCGTATATGACGACCTGTCAAAGCATGCCGTCGCTTACCGTGCGCTTTCCCTTTTGCTGGGGCGTTCGCCGGGACGAGAGGCTTATCCGGGAGACGTGTTCTATCTGCACTCAAGACTGTTAGAGAGATCCAGCCGCTTAAGCGACGCGCTGGGCGGAGGATCGATCACCGCGCTGCCGATCATTGAGACGCAGGCGGGGGATGTGTCCGCGTATATTCCTACAAATGTTATTTCCATCACAGACGGACAGATCTTCCTGGAGAGCGGTCTTTTCGCATCCGGAATGAGACCTGCTGTGAACGTGGGACTTTCTGTATCCCGTGTGGGCGGTGCGGCTCAGACCAAAGCGATGAAAAAGGCGTCGGGAAGTATCCGTATTGATCTGGCGCAGTACAGGGAAATGGAAGTATTTACTCAGTTCAGCTCTGATCTGGACGCGGCGACAAAGGAGCAGCTTGAGTATGGCAGCGGTCTGATGGAGCTGTTAAAGCAGCCGTTGTACCATCCGCTGTCTCTTCATGAGAAGGTTATTACCCTGTGCGCTGCAACACACAAGGTGATGCTTGGGATCGAGAAGAAAGAGATCAAAAAGTTCCAGGCAGATCTTCTTACTTATTTCGAGACTGCGCATCCGGAGATCGGACAGGAGATCGAGGAGAAGAAGGCGCTCTCAGAGGAACTGATCGGAAAGATCGTTGAGACCGCCAGGGAATTTAAGAAGAGCAGGTGATAATATGGCAAATATCAGAGAGATACAGAGCCGGATCAACAGTGTCAGGGACACAATGAAGATCACAAATGCCATGTACATGATCTCCTCCTCAAAGATGACTCAGGCAAAGAAAAAACTGATGGAGACAGAACCGTATTTCTATGCGCTTCAGGGTGAAATATCCAGGATCCTGCGGCATCTGCCGGAACTGGAGCATCCGTTTTTTGACACGAGAGAAAAAATCGGGTCAGAGAAGAGAAAGATCGGTTCCATCGTAGTAACGGCAGACAAAGGGCTTGCGGGAGCATATAACCATAATGTCGTAAAGCTGGAGGAAGAGATCCTGGCAAAGCCGGGGGTCCACAAATTATTTGTCGTAGGAGAGCTGGGACGGCATTATTTCGCAAAGCGGGGCGTAGAGATCGATACGAATTTCCAGTATACGGTCCAGAAGCCTACTATGCACAGGGCGAGAGATATTTCGGGAGTCCTGCTGGAACAGTTCCGTTCGGGAGATCTGGATGATATATATATTGTATATACACGAATGGAAAATTCCGTTCAGTCAGAAGCTGAGGTGTTAAAACTTCTGCCCCTGGAGAGAAGCTCCTTTAATGAGATAAAAATGCCGTTAAATATGTACCGGGAGGCAATCGACCTTTATCCGTCGGCAGAGGTAGTGATGGACAGTATCATACCGAACTATGTCACGGGTATGATATACGGATGTCTGGTAGAAGCGTACGCCAGCGAGCATAACGCCCGCATGATGGCAATGAAATCTGCGACAGACAGCGCCCAGAGCCTGATACATGATTTGTCTATTATATATAACAGGGCAAGACAAGCGGCAATCACCCAGGAGATTACAGAGGTGTGCAGCGGCGCAAGGGCGCAGCAGAAATAGCAGGAATATTCATGAATGTTTCGAAAGTGTTCCTGAAAGGGGTCAGACCCCTTTTGGGAGGGGTCTGACCCCTTTTCGGAGAAAGTGAGAACAGTTATGATTATGAATAAAGGAAGAATCATACAGGTCATGGGACCTGTTGTTGACGTAGTATTTGAGGATGGTGACCTTCCCTTTATCAAGGATGCACTGCAGGTAGATAACAACGGGAAAAAGTGCATTATGGAGGTTGCCCAGCATCTCGGGAATAATGAGGTGCGCTGTCTGATGCTCTCCGCAAGCGAGGGGCTCCATAAGGATATGGAAGTTACTGCTACGGGAGCGGGTATCCAGGTGCCGGTTGGTGAAAAGACACTTGGAAGGCTGTTTAATGTGCTTGGAGAGACGATCGATGACGGCGCGTCTATCGATGATGCGGAGAAATGGGTGATCCACAGACAGCCGCCGACATTTGAGGACCAAAGTCCGGTGGTGGAGATCCTGGAGACGGGGATCAAGGTCATCGACCTTCTGGCGCCGTACGCAAAGGGCGGTAAGATCGGACTTTTCGGAGGAGCGGGAGTCGGCAAGACCGTGCTCATTCAGGAGCTGATCCGCAATATCGCCACAGAGCATGGCGGGTACTCTATCTTTACAGGAGTCGGGGAGCGCTCCCGTGAAGGAAATGACCTCTGGACAGAGATGAAGGAGTCCGGAGTCCTTGAGAAGACCGCTCTGGTGTTCGGACAGATGAACGAGCCGCCGGGAGCGCGTATGCGCGTGGCTGAGACCGGGCTGACAATGGCGGAATATTTCCGTGACGAGGAGCATCGGAATGTCCTTCTTTTCATTGACAATATTTTCCGTTTCACACAGGCAGGATCAGAAGTTTCCGCCCTTCTCGGACGTATGCCGTCAGCCGTGGGATACCAGCCTACGCTTGCCACGGAGATGGGTGAGCTCCAGGAAAGGATCGCATCCACGAAGAACGGTTCTGTCACATCCGTACAGGCTGTCTATGTGCCTGCAGACGACCTGACAGACCCTGCACCGGCAACCACGTTCGCCCATCTGGACGCAACGACCGTGCTTTCAAGGAAGATCGTGGAGCAGGGTATCTACCCGGCAGTAGATCCGCTGGAGTCCAGCTCCCGTATCCTTGAGGCAGATGTGGTCGGAGAAGAGCATTACGAGGTGGCGAACCAGGTGATCGCCATCCTTCAGAAATATAAAGAACTCCAGGATATTATCGCGATCCTCGGTATGGAAGAGCTGTCGGATGAGGACAAAGCGACAGTTATGCGCGCAAGGAAGATTCAGAGATTCCTGTCCCAGCCGTTCTTTGTGGCAGAGACATTCACCGGAATCCCTGGGAAATACGTTCCCCTTAAGGAGACGATCCGGGGCTTTAAGATGATTATCAATGGCGAGATGGACGAGTATCCGGAGTCTGCATTTTTCAATGTGGGAACTATAGATGATGTGATCGCGAAGGCAAAGGCAGAGACAGCGGAGGCGTAGGAGGATATGGATACATTCGGACTGAAGATCATAGCGAGTGATAAAGTGTTCTATGAGGGACGATGCCGGAAGCTGATCATCCCCGCTCCGGATGGGGAGAAGGGGATCCTTCCGAACCATGAAAATATGGTCATTGCAGTCACTGTGGGGATCGGCCGCATGGAGGCTGAGGAAGGCAAATGGCAGGAAGTCGCTCTGGGAGGCGGCTTTGCGGAGATCGTCAATAACCGTGTCACACTGATCGTGGATACGGCTGAACGCCCGGAGGATATTGATGTCCGCCGCGCCAGAGAGCAGAGAGAACGCGCGGAGGAGCAGCTCCGCCAGAAGCAGAGCACACAGGAGTATTATCATACCCAGGCGTCCCTTGCCAGGGCGATGAACAGGCTCAGGCTTGCCCAGGATAAGAAGTGGAACCTGTAAAACCGAAATTTACTAATTATAGAAAAAGCGCGGAAGCACCGGATATTTACCGTTTTTAGGGAGGATGTCCGGTGCTATGATTTTGCTAGAAAAAATTACATTTGTTGACAGCCATACGTTCCAATGTTATATTTAAGTAAAATATAAGTAAAATAAATGGCGGGAGGAAACATTGAAATACTAAATACAGGACCTGCGCACAGGATGCGCAGAGAACGTTTTGTTTTCCGAACGCTGTTTTTTTGCGCAAAAATAAGTTATCCATGTGCAAATGAAAAAGGAGAGTATTATGGACGTTACATTTTCTGGTTTCTGTGAGCAGGTTTTTTCCAACCCAGTCCTTATGGTCACAGTCCTGCTCACGCTGGGAGTTATTTTTGTAAACGGCTGGACAGACGCGCCGAACGCGATCGCTACATGTATTGCCACGAGGTGTCTCAAAGTAAGGACAGCCATCATGATGAGCGCTGTGTTCAATTTTCTCGGGGTGCTCGTGATGACGCATATTAACAGCGCGGTGGCATCAACGATCAGCAATATGGTAGATTTCGGAGGGGAAACGAATGACGCTTTAATTGCGCTTTGCGCAGCCCTGTTTTCTATTGTGGTATACAGTGTGGCTGCTTCCATATTCGGTATCCCGACCAGCGAGAGCCACAGCCTGATAGCCGGGCTGTCGGGGGCTGCCATTGCGATACATAACGGTATCGGCGGTATCAATTTTTCGGAGTGGGCTAAGGTCCTTTATGGTCTTGTGCTCAGTCTGGCGCTGGGATTTTTTATGGGCTGGATCATATGCAAGATCATCACCATTATCTGCGCGGCTGCGGACCGGCGGAAGACGGATGGCTTTTTCAAGGGGGCGCAGATCTTCGGAGCCGCTTTCATGAGCTTCATGCACGGGGCTCAGGACGGTCAGAAGTTTATCGGCGTTCTGTTTCTGGGGATTGCTTTCTGTAACGGGCAGAGCAGTGTCCAGGGCATGCTGATCCCTGTGTGGCTCATGCTCCTGTGCAGCGTTGTTATGGGTGTTGGTACAAGCGTGGGAGGAGAGAAGATCATCAAATCCGTAGGAATGGATATGGTAAAGCTGGAAAAATTCCAGGGATTTTCTGCCGACCTGGCGGGCGCGGTATGCCTCCTGCTCTCCAGCGTATTCGGTATCCCGGTTTCCACGACTCACACAAAGACAAGTGCCATCATGGGAGTCGGGGCTGTGAAGAGACTCTCAGCCATTAATTTTGGCGTAGTAAAGGACATGATGCTGACTTGGATCTTCACATTCCCGGGCTGCGGTTTGATCAGTTTTGTGGTGGCAAAGATCTTTGTAGCGGTATTTTAACCGGATCTGTCAAAGTTTGTTAAACAGAAAAAGAATCTAAAAATGTCATAGTGAATACCAGAGGAGGAAAGAAAAATGGCAAAGAAACAGGATTCATTTTATTTTGATAATTTCATCGCCTGCGCAGAGGATTCCTGCCGTGCGGCGGAAATGCTCAAGGGGACACTGGAGGATTTTCACACTGACGGGCTGCAGGAACGCCTGAATCAGCTTCACGAGATCGAGCACAGCGCGGATATGAAAAAGCATGATGTACTGGATCATCTGGCGAAAGAGTTTCTTCCGCCTATCGAGCGCGAGGATATTGTTTCCCTCAGCCAGAATATTGACAATATAACAGATAAAGTAGAAGACGTTATGCTCAGGGTATACATGAATAATGTCCAGGAAATCGAGCCGGGAGCACTCAAGATGACGGACGTGGTGATCCGGTGCTGCCAGGCGGTGAAAGAAATGATGGTGGAGTTCAAAGATTTTAAGCGTTCCAAGAATCTTAAGAATCTGATCATCCGTATCAATGACCTGGAGGAAGAGTCAGACAAGCTTTTTATGCAGAATGTAAGAAATCTCTATACGGAATCAGAAGATCCGATCCGCATTATTGCGTGGAGAGATATTTATATTTATCTGGAACGCTGCGCGGACGCATGCGAGCATGTTGCCGATGTGGTAGAGAGCGTGGTTATGAAAAATTCATAAATAGCTTAAAGTACGTGAGAACAAGGCGGGTCCGTGTATTGCAGCGCGGACCTGCCGTCATTTTCGGGAGGTTTATCTTGCATTTTAACATGGCGTATACTAAAATAAAAATGCCCTGTTATATGCAGGGAAACCTTTTTTGTGTGCAATTTTGGCATGTTTGGAACAGATGTTTATCAAATTAGATACAGCAGGGGAGAAGAAGCATGAGCGATAGTTATAGACCACGTTCACTTATGGAGATCATGAATGACGTGCTGAGTACGGTGCGTGATTACTACGACGCAGAGTATGCCTATTATATAGAAAAAGAACAGGGCGATATCGAGACGATCTATGAGTGGTGTGCTGAAAATGTTGAATGGCAGAGGGACAGACTGAAACTGCTTCCGGAAGAACAGCAGCCGCGCTGGATGAAGGAAGAGATTACAGACACCACGTCGGACAGTTACAGTGTATTCCGCCAGATCAGTGAAGACACGACAGCTATATTGGCTGTTGCCGGCGTGCACAGGGGAGGCTGCACTCTGGATCTGATGCGCGCTCTCCTTCCGTATATCCCGCAGGCGATAGCCCTTCAGAAGATGCAGAAACAGCAGGAATATCTGAGTTACCACGATGATCTTACAGGACTTTTGAACCGGAACAGCCTTGTAGATTATCTTGATAAAGTGGCCGGCAAGGATTTGACCTCCCTGGGAGCCCTTTCCATTGATATTAACGGCCTGAAGAATTTTAATAAAGAATTCGGCAGGGAGTATGGCGATGAAGTTGTGATCCGCGTGGGCGAAGTCCTGGAGGAATATTTCCGAAGCGGTGAAGTTTACCGCCTGACAGGGGATGAGTATCTTGTCCTGGTGGAAAATACATCCTATGAAAATTTTACGAAACAGATTTATGCTGCACATACAAAACTGGACAATATCAGTCTGGGGCTGGTGTCCATGGGATATGCCTGGGAGAAAGTGGATATCGATGTGGACAAGCTGGTCGGAAATGCGGAAGTTATGATGCGCGAGGAGAAGAAAAAGTACTATAAAAACCTCAAAAAGGGACATCATGAGCCGATCATTAAGCAGGATCTTCTGGAAGATATCGAGCACGGGAACTTTATCGTCTGCCTTGTGCCGAAGATGGATGTGCAGTCAGAGCAGATTGCGGGCGCCGAGGCAGTCGTGCGGTATCATCATAAAGATCTTGGTATTGTCGATCCGGGGAAATATATAAATCTTCTGGAAGAGACAAAATTGTCGCATTATCTTGACCTTTATGTGTTTGAGGAAGTGTGCCGGACGCTGCACAGATGGGAGATCGAGGATATCCCTCTTATTCCCATTGCCGTAAATTTCGCGGGAGCAACGCTGAGGCAGGAAAGCGTTGCGGACAGGATGATGAAGATCATCGAGAAATATCATGTGCGCTGCGAATATCTTGAGGTTGAAGTTTCAGAATCAAGCAGTGATATGAATCAGGAGATGCTCGCCGAGACGAGCAGTAAGATCCGTAAGGGGAATGTCAGGGTTATCCTGGATCATTTCGGCGCGAAAGATTCAAGTTTCTCCATTTTGTCTCTTATGGAATTCGATGCTTTGAAGCTTGATAAAAGCCTGATCACGAATATCGTAGGCAGCAGCCGGAGCCGTATCGTGGCACAGGCGGTGATCGATATCTGCCGTCAGCTTGGAGCTTCTGTGGAAGCGGCAGGAGTTGAGACGCAGGATCAGTTAAATGTGTTGGGAGAGCTGGGGTGCGACCATGCGCAGGGTGCGCTCTTTAATAAACCGATTACTATAGAAACATTTGAAGTTCGGTATCTGAGGGGCTAGATATGGTCAGGGCATGGATTGCGGATGTAACGCCGCTTTATGAGGACGGATGTTACAGGGAATATTATGGATCCATCCCGGACTTTCGGAAAAAGAAAGCAGATGCGCTGCGAACTGTGGAAATGAAGGCGCAGAGTGTCGGCGCATGGACCCTGTGGGAACAGATACGATCAATGTATGGTCTGCCGGAGGATGCGCCATTTAATCTTTCTCATTCCGGGACATATGTTATGTGCGCCGTCGAACTGGACGGCAGGGACGAACGTGTGGGATGTGACCTGGAAAAAATCGGGGAACTGAGGGAAAAGATCGCAGCCCGATTTTTCTGCCGGGAGGAATATGAAGCCATCCTCAGTGGAGGATCGGAAGAAGCAAAGACAGAGCTTTTTTACAGGTACTGGGTCTTAAAGGAGAGTTTTATGAAAGCGACCGGAAAAGGAATGGCTCTTCCGGCTGATGCTTTCTGTATCCGTCTGGGAGATCCGCCGGTGCTGACCAGACAGCCGGAGGAATTTCCGGAACAGTACTATTACATTGAATTTAAAATAAAAGGACTGCCTTACAGAATGGCAGTATGTTCAACGGACCAGGAGATAGATGGCAGGCTGCATACGGAGTTGAAATTATGAGAAAAAAAGTAAATCTTGATCAGAGGCTCAGGCGGGTGTTTCTGGGCGGCGGGATCATGGGCGCGATAGCCGGGATTTTGTTTACGGTTTTTGTCGCTAATATCATCATATCAAGGAAAGAAACAGATTTTGAGAGCCAGAATGCAAAGCTGACTCAGGAGAATGAAGATCTTAAGCTCCAGCTTAATAAGTACAATGCTGCACATAACAATTCAGAGATCCTTTCGGGAGAAGATGGGTGGGCGCTTGCGCTTGTCAATGAGTCGCATCCTCTCGACACGTCTTATGCGCCGGCAGAGTTATATGAAGTAGAGAGCGAGCGTTCCGTGGATGCAAGGATCAGGGAACCGCTTGACAGGATGCTGGCGGATGCCGAAGCGGCGGGGCTGAGTATGTATGTTGCATCAGCTTACCGCTCTTATGAAGATCAGAGGACTGTGTTCAACGCGACTATGCAGGACTGGATCTATCAGGGATATACGCCTCTGAACGCATATGACGAAACAAAGAAGTCAGTCGCAGTGCCGGGTACGAGTGAACACGCGACTGGTCTGGCTGTTGATATCATTGCTTCGGAATACGAAGCGTTGGATGACCGGCAGGGGGAAACTGCAGAACAGCAGTGGCTGATGGAGCACTGCTGGGAATATGGTTTTATCCTCCGTTATCCGCCGGAAAAGGCGGACGTGACCGGGATCATATTTGAACCATGGCATTACCGATATGTAGGGGAAGCTGCCGCAAAAGAGATCCATGAACAGGATATTACCCTGGAGGAGTACCTCGGGGAATAAGCGGCTATAGATTTATTGACGTATACAATTGGATTTGTTAGAATAAAATAATGAAAAATCGATTTATGAAGCAACAATATTGTTTCTAAATCATTATTGTACATACCCTGTCTGTATAAATGACAGGTGCGAGGGAGAGTATCAATATACATAAGGAGGAAAACCATGGAAGATTTAACGTTCGGGGAACAGGTCAAGATCATCCTGGGGAGAAAAGGGATGACAATTAAACAGCTTGCTGAGCTGATCGAAGAAAAGACCGGAAAAAAGATGTCAAGGCAGAATCTTACACAGCGGCTTGGCAGGGATAATTTTCAGGAGCAGGATATGCGAATGATCGCGGATATCCTGGAGTGTCCGTTCCGCCTCAGTATTATGTCCGTGGAAGTACAGCCCCAGAGGAGTACGGCGGCGCTGGAGAGAGCAGCAGCTATGCGGACAGATGCTGTGGAGCACAGAAAGGATCTTATAGCAGAACAGGCGGCAGAAACTTTGGTGGTGATCGGGAGAGATGAAGTAAAACAGGAGGCGCCCGGAGAGCAGGATGAGCAGGAGACGGCTGCAGCTGTTCAGCAGGAGGAAACTGCTCCGGGAGAGCGGGACATGACGATCGGAGAGCTCTATGATATGCACAGGGAACTGTCAGAGCTGGAAGAGAGTGCAAAAGCCGGGGAGCCTGTGGAAGAGATCCGCAAAGAGCTGGAGAAGCCGAAACGGGAAGGCATCCTCAGAGGAGGGCTTTTCCTGCGGAGAAAGCAGAATAAGAACACCGTCGAACCGGCTGTTCAAAAAGAAGAGAAAACAGGGATAGATCCTGATGTATCCGTGACGGCTTCGGGAGCGGAGGATGCGGATGTGAAGCAGGAGGAAGCGGTAAAAGAAGAGGCGGCAGTTATCCGGGACACTGCACAGATGGAAGAAGTGTTCCAGGAAGAGCCTGTCAGCAAGGCAGAGGATAATTTTGAGCCGGTTATTCCGCAGAATGATGCGGAAGAGGACGCGGCGGCAGGAGAGGTCAATCCGTATACCGGAAGAGAGTACCAGTCCAACAGCGTGCGTATGCATCCGACCAGGATCGGGTATGTACAGGTTTATGACCGCACGATCCATAAGTGGACAGACATGACTGAGTGGGCGTTCCTCGGACTTCAGGAACGCAAGAAGGCTCTGCTCGGAAAAGCGTATGAGCCTCCGATCTATCTTGACTGACGGCAGTATTTCTGAAGCGGTCCCGGCATACGGAACATGAAATAAATATGACAGAATATAGACTTCACCCCGCAGCAGTGCCTGCGGGGTGAAGCGTATCAGAGAGGAGGAAGCGATATGGAATGGAGGACCCTGCTGTCCGCGAAAAGGGAGCGGGAGGGCGCGCATAAGCCGCGGTCGTCTGATCTCAGGAGTGAGTTTGAGAAAGATTATCACAGGATCATAGGGAGCGCTTCGTTTCGCCGGCTTCAGGATAAGACACAGGTCTTCCCGCTTGATAAGAGTGATTTCATTCGGACAAGGCTCACACACTCTCTGGAAGTTTCTTCCCTCGGGAAGTCTCTGGGACAGAACATAGGGGAAAATATCCTGAAATACAGACGGAATTCGGGATTTACGCCCCATATGAAAGAAGATATCTCCCACATACTGGAATGCGCGGGGCTGATCCATGATATCGGGAACCCTCCTTTTGGACATTTTGGGGAGATTGCGATCAGGGAGTGGTTTGCGAGGAATCTGTCCCGCCTGACGTTTCGGGGGCATACTGTGGAGAAATTGCTGAATGAACAGATGAAACAGGATCTCCTCCATTTTGAAGGAAACGCTCAGGCACTCCGCCTGGTTACAAAGCTTCATTATCTTGTGGATGAGCACGGTATGAACCTGACATACGCTCTCCTTAATACAATTATCAAATATCCCGTGGCTTCCACAGAGATCAATGAGAAAAGCGGCAATTTAAAAAATAAAAAAATGGGATATTATCTGGCGGATGAAAAAATCTTCCGGAATGTGACAGCGGCGACGGGGGCGGGAAATAACAGACATCCTCTGACTTATATACTGGAGGCGGCCGATGACCTGGCGTACAAGACTGCAGATATTGAGGATGCGTTTGTTAAAGGTTTTATCTCATACAATACACTGGAACGTGAGCTGGAATCTTTGGAAAGGGCTATTCCGGAGTCGCCTTTCCGGCCTCTTGAAAAACTGCGTCAGCTCTATGAACGAGGGATCGGGAAGAGTGTGAGCAATCCGGAGTCTTACGCAGTGAAGAACTGGATCGTAAGCGCGCAGGGATTCCTTATCAGCTGCGCGACGTTTGGTTTTACCTCAAACTATGACAGGATCATGGAAGGTACGTTCTGCTGTGATCTTTTCCACGGCACTTATGGAGAGAAGCTTATGGATCTGCTGGGGGATATGGCATATCGGTATGTTTTTTCTTCAATGGCGATCTATAAGATGGAGGTTTCGGAATCTCCGATCCTGAATGACCTGATGGACAAGCTGGTACATGCAGTCCTGTATTATGACACGGAGGAACCTCAGGATACGATCGATAAGCGCGTGGTCTCCTTTATCTCTGACAATTATAAAAACGCATATAAGCTTCAGGCAGAGGGGAAAAGCGAGGAGGAGAAGCTCTATCTGCGCCTCCTCCTTGTGACGGACTATGTGTGCGGCATGACGGATAGTTATGCGAAACGCCTGTATCAGGAAATGAACGGGATGTTCTGACCTACGCACCGGCACCAGTGCCCAAAATCGCTGCTGTCGCTGCGTTCCTCCGCGGCAAGCCCGGAGAAGTCGGAAAAGGAGCGGGTAAATCTCGGAAATCCGAACAGGTCTGCCGCACGCGCTTCCTGAGGGGCATATATGCCGGGAACCCCCAGCCATGTGCGGCCGCCTTCCTCGATCAGCATGAGATGATTGTAATTGTGGTAACCGTGGAGCAGGAAGCTGTTGTTTGCAAGCGGCCAGAACTTTCTTGGAAGCCGGGCGATGTCTGAACGTTCGATCTTTTTTGCTTTCGGCTGAGACGGTGTTTCGGGCGGGGTTTGCGTTTCCGGCTGAGGCTGTGGCCCGGGCTGATCAGAATCCTCAGGTCCCTCAGGCGGCGCAGGCTCCTCTGCGGTTTCCGCAGAAGAAGGAACGGCGCGGGAATCTTCGGCTGCGCGCGGATCTTCCGCCGCGCGGACATCTGCATTGAGCTTTTCGCGGGAAGGTATCCGCATACGGCTGATATCCACATCAAAGAACAGGTCTGAAGCCATCCAGAAAAGAGGATGCCTGTTTCCGGGCAGGCAGATGATAAATCCGTCGATCTGCGCCAGCGGACGTCCCTCTGGAAAGGTTATTTCGGATAAAGGCAGGCGGACGGATATATTTCTTCTGAAGCAGTTCAGGACAGCGACTTCTTCGGCTATCAGATCCCCGTTGCTGCGATAAAATGCGTAGAGAGCCAGAGAGGCTCCATTGCCTGCGGGAATACCCTCGGCGTGGATCTGCAGTATACAGGAACGGTAATGTCTGGCGGTTTTTATGAAGCCTACATTCCGCCTGCGTTTATTGTTTTCGTATTCGTATAAATAAAATGTACCGGAATTCATAGATTATGATTGCCTCTGGTCTTGTCTTTTTCAGTCTAGTTTATTCGCGGGCAGAGAGAAAAAGAACAGAGCGCGGAAGGAATGTTATGAGAATATCGAGTGAGAAAATAAGCACAGATCAGGCAGAGTTTCAGAAAAAGATCGATGAAAAATATATGCGTCAGGCGATCAGGCAGGCAAAGAAGGCGTACGAACTGGATGAAACGCCTATCGGCTGTGTCATCGTCCGTGAAGGCAAAGTCATAGGACGGGGATATAACAGAAGAAATACAGATAAAAATCCTCTTGCGCATGCAGAGATTACCGCCATCAGGAAGGCAAGCAGAAAGCTCGGGGACTGGAGGCTGGAGGAGTGTACCCTGTATGTGACGCTGGAGCCTTGCCAGATGTGCGCGGGCGCGATCGTACAGTCTCGGGTCGCGAGAGTTGTAGTAGGATGTATGAACCCGAAGGCGGGATGCGCGGGATCGATCCTGAATCTCCTGGATATGAAAGAGTTTAACCATCAGGTGCAGCTTGAGACAGGAGTAATGGAAGAAGAGTGCAGTGCGTTGATGAAAGAGTTTTTTAAAGAGCTTCGCATGAAACAGAAGATGCGGAAGAAGAGTCTGGCAGAATAAGAAAAAGGAGAGCCGGCAGTCCCTGGAACGGAGCTGCTGCTCTCCTTTATAAATCTTTTTTACGTGCATTGCGCTTCGAACTTGACCAACAGACGTTACCCCGGCAGTTAACTCAGCCCAGGCACCCTCACGGCACCCGGGAGGTCCTGCTTAGTGCTGCTCCGTTCCCGACCTGACACGGTTCACAAGTTCCCGTCGCGTGAGACCCGGACATCAACGTCACTTACCGGGGGCAGCTCTGCCGGCTGCCGCCCTCTGCGCAATATCACCCCTGCTATAGCGGATTGCAGGTACAAGGTACCGCTAACACCCCGGCTGCACGAGTCTTAATTTTACATGGTTTTCCGTAAAATGTCAATGGGGCGGGAGACCATTTGCAACAGCTTTGCTGCAGTTCTGTCCGTGCCGGCTGCAAAAATTTGCCTCATACACTATTTAGTGCTACAATCTCTTGTATGACCAGAGAAATGGAGCGTTGAAATGAAAGTGCTTTTAGCGGCGGTGAACGCCAAATATATCCACTCCAATCTTGCTGTATACAGCCTCAAGGCTTACGCGCGGCAGTATCGGGAAGAGATTGAGATCGCAGAGTATACGATCAATCAGACCATAGATGATATATTGACGGATATTTATCTGAAACAGCCGGATGTGCTGTGTATTTCCTGTTATCTGTGGAATATCACATACACAGGGCAGCTCGTGGCAGAGATCCCTAAGATACTGCCGCATACACAGATCTGGCTGGGCGGTCCGGAGGTGTCTTATGACGCTGAGGATGTTTTGAAGAGATATCCCGGTGCGTCAGGCGTCATGCGCGGGGAGGGAGAAGCTGTATTCCTGGAATTGATGAAGTTTTGGAAGAACTGTGACCGCGAAAAAGAGAGAGGAGCGCTTTCGGAAATAAAAGGTATCGTTTACCGGGATGAGAACGGGAGAATACAGGAAAATCCGCTGCACCCTGCCCTGGACCTTAGCAGCGTGCCGTTTGTGTATGAACACATCGGGGATTTTAAAAACCGGATCATTTACTATGAGTCCAGCAGAGGGTGCCCGTTTTCGTGCAGTTACTGCCTGTCCTCTATAGACAAGTGCCTTCGGTTCAGGGACATCGGCATGGTGAAAGAAGAACTGCAGTTTTTTATTGACCATGAAGTCCCTCAGGTGAAATTTGTGGACCGTACATTTAACTGCCGCCACGATCATGCCATGGCGGTGTGGTCATATATTAAAGAGCATGACAGAGGGGTTACAAATTTCCACTTTGAGGTGGCTGCAGATCTTCTGAATGAGGAAGAAATCCGCCTGATCCAAAGCATGCGTCCCGGGCTGATACAGCTGGAGATAGGCGTGCAGTCGGCTAATGATGAGACTCTGCGGGAAATCAGGAGGACCATGGATCTGGATAAGGTCAGAGACAGGGTAGAGCGTATCAAAGAGGGCAGGAATGTGCACCAGCATCTGGATCTGATTGCCGGACTGCCCCGGGAGGGATATGAGAGCTTTGCAAAGTCTTTTGACGTTGTATATGCCATGAAGCCGGAACAGCTCCAGCTTGGTTTTTTGAAAGTGCTTAAAGGATCCCTTATGCATGAACGGACAGAAGAGTATGGGCTCATATATCAGGATCGTCCGCCCTATGAGGTGCTTAAGACAAAGTGGATGTCATACAGGGAGATCATCCGGCTGAAACGGGTGGAAGAAATGACGGAGGTCTATTATAACAGCGGTCAGTTCCGGCATACAATGGAATATCTCCGCAGGAAATTTGGCTCTCCGTTTTCCATGTATGAAGCGCTGGCAAAGTATTATGAACAGAGCGGACTGACGGGGATGCAGCACTCCCGCCTTGCGAGATATGAGATCCTCAGTCGTTTTGCCGGACTTTATCTGGCTGGCGGAACCGAGAAGAAAGAATTTACGGAGTGGTTGACATTGGACCTGTATTTGAGGGATAATGTGAAAAACCGGCCGGCTTTCCTCGGAGAGGAGCAGACGGCCAAGGAAGAGGCTGCCGCATTTTATAAAAAAGAGGCGCAGGAATACCGTTACCTGAAAGGGTATGAAGGCTTTGACAGCAGACAGATGCGGAAGATGACTCATCTGGAACGTCTGAGAGGACAACTCATCCTGTTTGATTACAGAAAGAGAGATCCTCTTACAGGAGACGCGGCGGTTTATGAAATAAAGGAGTAAAGATCCATGAATTTTTATGATAAAAGAATTAGGCGAATCATATCTATTATCATTATCGTAATTGTGGCGGCAATGGTGCTGACTATGGTCCTGCCATATATTGCGTAAGAACAGGCGGGAGTGAGCGAGGGTGGCGGAAAACAGAAAAAAGAAGAGCAGACGGTCGGAGCATAAAAGAAAGGCGGAACAGAATAAGAAGGCAATCCTGCTCATCGCGGGGCTGGTATTCTGTGCCCTTATTGTGATCACAGGGATCAACGTGATGTTCCGTATGACCATCCGGAGATATGACCCGGATATTATTATTTCCGGAGTCACAGTGGGAGGAACGGATGTATCCGGGATGAACGCGTCCCAGGCGGAGGCGGCGGTAAAAAAAGCGGCGGAGGACTATGCGTCAGACAGCATTATTATGCTGGAGCTGGACGGGGAGCGCAGGACAGAGACCGCGCTGTCGGATCTGGGCATGTACGCCGCGGATCTGGATTCCGTTATACGAAAAGCGGTTGATTACGGGAAGAAGGGAAATCCCCTTACATGTTATAAAATATTGAAGAGCGCTGAGAAAAATGAAAACGAAAAGGACTTTCCCGTAAAATATGAAGTTTCGGAGGAGTCTGCAGGCAGTGCTCTGGAAGAAAAGCTCGCCGGAATGCTGAGAGCGCCGGAGGACGCAAAGCTGACCCGGAGCGGCGGGGAGACAGTGATCACGGAGGATGTGCCTGGAGAGAAAACGGATATTAAAAAGACTGTGGAAAATATCAATCGTCTGATCGCCGATGAGAGAGAGAACAGAGATACTAAAGGGGCGGCGGGGAAGATGCGCGCAGGCGCGTCTGCTGCTGCAGCGGTCAAAGAGGACGCGGCGGATATCACCGCTGAGGATCTGGCGGGACTTACAGACGTGCTGGGAACGTTTTCCACTTATTATGGGGAGAGCGATGACGGCAGAACACTGAATGTAGAATCCGGGGCGGATCATATCGGAGGGACGCTCGTGCAGCCGGGAGAGGAAGTGTCTGCGGATGACCTGATGGCTCCCTATACAGAGGAGAACGGATATGCCATGGCGGCCTCTTATGAAAATAATGAGGTTGTGGAATCCATGGGAGGCGGCATCTGCCAGGTCTCGACTACTTTGTACAACGCCCTGCTTTTCGCAGAACTTGAGATCACGGAGCGGTATGAGCATTCTATGCAGGTCTCGTATGTGGAGCCCTCCATGGACGCGGCGATCGCGGATGATGTGAAGGATCTGAAATTCCGCAACAATATGGAAACTCCGGTCTATATTGAAGCGGCGCTGTCAGAAGGAACTCTTACTTTTAATATTTATGGAAAAGAAACACGCCCGGAAGGACGGAGTGTTGAATATATCAGCGAAACGCTGGAGACTGTGGAATCTGATGAGACCAGGTTTGTGGCGACGGAGGATCCGGTGGGTACGATGTATACCAGGGATAACGGGCATACAGGACTGAAGGCGCAGCTCTGGAAAATAGTCCGAGAGGATGGCGTGGAAGTGAGCCGGGAGGCAGTCAATTACAGCACCTACCTGGCCTCGGGAAAGACGGTCGCTGTGGGCACTTTCTCGGAGAACGAGGAGATATCGGCAAAGATCAATGCAGCGGTGGAGGCGCAGGACGAGGCGCAGATCAATGCAGTGATCGCTGAAGCCGCCGGCGGCGCGACACAGGAGGAAGCGGCTTCCGGCGGAGAAAATTAGAAAGGCAATGGACATATGAGATACGGCAGACTGACGCAGACCGCATGGCAGCGTTCTGTGAGGAGAGAACTGCATAAAAGAGGGAAAGACGTACTTTTCGGACCGTCGCCCTGGGAGGAATGTTCCGGCATCAAAGATGGGGGCGGCGGGGCTTTCCTATGGGCAAATGCCCATACTGCCGGAAATTCTGCGCATACCGGATATTATGCAGTCCTTCAAGCGGCAGGAGAACTGGCGGCAAAAGGAGCGCGTGCAGTCTGCGTATCTGTGCGTATTCTGTTTCCACCTGAGGCGGAGGAAGAGGATCTGAAGGCAGTTGCAGAGGGCATTGAGGATGCATGCGGCCGGATGGACCTCCAGGTGACGTCCTTTCAGGGAGAGACATCCTGCGCTTCGGAGCAGATCATCGTCTTTGTTACTGCTGCGGGGAGAACTGATGAAAAAAATGGACAAGATGCAGAACTGACCGGGCAGAGCGGGGTTGAGGAACACAAAAAACATAAGGCGGCGGGACAGGAGATCGTATTCTGCGGATACGCCGGGCTGGAGGGAATGCTCCGGATCCTGGATGAGGCGGAGGATGAGCTTGGGACCCGGTTTGTTCCGGATTTTCTGAGAAAGGCGAAAGACCTGAAGGACCGGCTGGTAACGCCGGGGCAGATCCTGCCTCTTTTTGACGCCGGCATCACGGCGGTCTTCCAGGCAGGAAGCGGCGGTGTATTGGCGGCGTTGTGGGAGATGGCTGAGACTCTGCGTGTTGGGTTTGAGGCAGATATGTCAGAGATCAGTATCAGGCAGGAGACTGTGGAGATCTGTGAGTTTTACCGTCTGAATCCGTATCAGATGGCGTCTTCGGGGAGCTGGCTTATTGTGACAGAGGATGCCCCGAGGACAATAGAGGTTCTGGAAAAGGCAGGAGCGCGAGCCGGAAGGCTTGGGGTTGCTAAGGCGCAGAACGCGCGTGTGATCACAAGCGGAGAAGAGGTAAGATATCTGGACAGGCCCGCGCCGGATGAGCTGGAGCTCTGGCTGGCAGGTCGGAAACAGACTGATCTAAGATAGATAAATAGGAAAATTAAGCATAAGAATTTAGCTTAAAACAGAAAGCAGGAGGAATTGATATGAACGAAAAAAAAGAAGCCCTCAGGATCGAGATCCTGAAATACATTGAGAAACACAGCCGGGTAGATCTTGGAGAACTGGCTGTTCTGCTGGGCGCGGAAGAGGCAGACGTGGCGAATGAGATGGCGGAGATGGAGAAGGAAAAGATCATCTGCGGATACCATACACTGATCGACTGGGACAAGAGCGGCGTTGAGAAGGTGACCGCGCTGATCGAAGTACGGGTCACACCTCAGAGGGACAGAGGCTTTGACCGGATCGCGGAGCGGTTATACAATTATCCCGAGGTGTATGCAGTCTACCTGATCTCCGGCAGCTATGACCTGCTGGTGACCATGGAAGGAAAGACTCTGAAAGAGGTTTCCCGCTTCGTGTCGGAGAAGCTGTCCCCGCTGGATGGAGTCCTGAGCACTGCGACACATTTTATACTTAAGAAATACAAGGACCACGGCACAGTTATGGTGACGAAGAAAGAGTCGGAAAGGATACCGGTGACACTGTAATGAGAAATCCATTATCTAAAAAGATTGTTGATATACAGCCTTCCGGCATCCGTAAGTTCTTTGACGTGGCAAACGAGATGAAGGACGCGATCTCTCTCGGGGTGGGGGAGCCGGACTTCGACACGCCGTGGAGGATCAGGGAGGAAGGTATTTTTACACTTGAAAAAGGCAAGACCTTTTATACATCCAATGCAGGCTTAAAGGAACTCAGGCAGGAGATCTGCCGTTATCTGGAACGGAAGATCCATGTCTCCTACGATCCCATCAAGGAGACGCTGATCACGGTGGGCGGAAGCGAGGCGATCGATGTCGGACTGCGGTGCATGCTCGACCCGGGAGACGAAGTGCTGATCCCCCAGCCAAGCTATGTCTCCTACCTGCCGTGCACGATCATGGCAGACGGAGTGCCGGTGGTAGTGCCTCTTCAGCCTGAGAATGAGTTTAAGCTCACAGCGGCAGACCTGGAAAAGTACACGACCGAGAAGACAAAGATCCTGATCATGCCTTTCCCGAATAATCCCACGGGGTCCATTATGACAAAAGAAGATCTGGAACCAGTGGCAGAATTTGTAAAAGAGCATGACCTTTATGTTATGTCGGACGAGATCTATTCTGAGCTGACGTATAAGACACAGCATGTATCCATAGCATCTCTTCCGGGAATGCGGGAGAGGACGCTGGTGATCAACGGGTTTTCCAAGGGGTTTGCAATGACCGGATGGAGGCTCGGATACTGCTGCGGCCCGGAGGCTCTCATCGAACAGATGACGAAACTCCATCAGTTTGCCATCATGTGTGCGCCTACTAACAGCCAGTACGCGGCAGTGGAAGGTTTGAGAAACTGCGAAGACGAAGTTGAGGAGATGAGGAAGTCCTATGATCAGAGAAGGCGTTTCCTCATGCATGAATTCGCGCGGATGGGACTGGAATGCTTTGAACCGTTCGGCGCGTTCTATGTATTCCCGAGCATCCGGGAATTCGGCATGTCCTCCGAGGAGTTTGCAACAAGGCTTCTGGAAGAAGAGAAAGTAGCGGTTGTACCTGGAACGGCATTCGGTGAATGCGGAGAAGGCTTCCTGAGGATTTCCTATGCGTACTCTCTGGAAGATTTAAAAGAAGCGCTCGGACGTCTGGAAAACTTTATCCTGAAGCTCAGAAAAGAACAAAAGTAAAGGAGCGTGGATCAGCCATGCTGAATATTGTACTTCTTGAGCCGGAAATACCGGCTAATACAGGAAATATCGGAAGGACCTGCGTGGCGGCGGGAGCAAGGCTGCATCTGATCGAACCGCTCGGATTCAGCCTTTCGGAAAAGGCGTTGAAACGTGCGGGGATGGATTACTGGAAATCCCTGGACGTGACAACCTATATTGATTACCAGGATTTTCTCGACAGAAATCCCGGGGCAAAGATCTATATGGCGACAACAAAAGCGCAGAAGGTATACACAGAGGCCGCCTATGAGCCGGACTGCTACATTATGTTCGGCAAAGAGAGTGCCGGGATCCCGGAGGAAATCCTTGTGGAGAATAAAGAAAACTGTGTGAGAATCCCCATGATAGGAGATATCCGGTCGCTGAATCTCGGCAATTCCGCTGCCATTATTCTGTACGAAGCGCTGCGTCAGAATGGATTTAAAGGAATGGAAATGGAAGGAGACCTGCATCGCCTGAAGTGGTGATCAGGTCTCTTTTTATTAGTATAAATAATAAATGTTTTTTGAAATACTTATAAATGTTTTGATTATTCTACCGCGCTGTTATATAATGGTGTGGACTTTAGTGTTAAGATGTGCTAAGATTATGACCTGCATGAAACAGGGAGTATTGGAAAAACTAAGGAGACTGGAGGTCTGAGATGACCGAGTCTCATGGAAAGGTGGTGGAAAGCCAATGGTAGAAGAGACGATCCGGTCGATCCGCGAGACCGAAGAACAGGCGGATAAACTGATAAAGCAGGCAGAGGAGAAAAAGCAGGAAATCCTGGAAGCGGCAAAAGCGCAGGCACAGAGCGTGTCGGAAGAAATCCTCGGGAAAGCCAGGGCCGATGCTCTTGCAATGGCTGAGCAGGCAGATGAAAAAGCGCGGAGCGAAGAAGCGCGTCTCAATGAGCAGACGGCTCAGGCGGTCGCGAAACTGAAAGCGGAAGCGCTGGAAAAAGAAAAAGAAGCAGCGGCTGCTGTTGTTTCTGTGATCGTGTGAGAACCGGAAGCGCCTGTGGAGCAGTAATAGAATATGGCGCGGAAGGATGAGGAGACGAAAGAAACGCGGAAAGATTCCGCAGGAAAAAATGTAAAGGAGGGAAGAGCGTATGTCGGTACTTAAGATGCAGAGGATCAGCATCTGTGCCTTAAAGAAAGACCGGAAAGCAATCCTGGAAAGGCTGCAGAGCCTGGGGGTGCTGGAAGTGGACGTATCACCCTGCGGCGCGGCGGACCCGGGCGGGGACGGATATTTTCGGAAGATGGATACTGCCGGACAGCGTGCGGGATTTGAGCGGGCAGCGTCCGCGGCGGATCAGGCGCTGGAGGTACTGGACAGGTATTCGCCGGAGGAAAAATCTATGTTCGCCGCCCTTGAAGGAAAACTTTTGATCGACAGGGATCAGGGGCAGAGGACAGCGGAGAAACGACGGGAGCTTTTGAGGACTGCAAAAAAGATCTGCGAGCTGGACCGCGCGCACTCTGAAAAGCTGGCGGAGGCTGTGCGGATCCGCAATAACATAGAGGGGCTGACGCCATGGCTGCCACTGGGAACACCGCTCAGGAACACAGAGACAAAGCGCGCGGTCATGTTCCCGGGGACCATGCCCGGCGGAACCACGCTGGAATCAGTGTATGGGCTTCTCGAGGAAAAAGCGCCGGAAGCGGCCGGGGCGGATGTGCAGATCGTTTCAGCGGAGCAGAGCCTGGTTTATCTGGCTGTGACCTGTCTGAAAGAGGACGCCGGAAAAGTGGAAGATGCGCTCCGCAGCGCAGGGTTCGCAAGACCATCTCAGATGTGGGAGCGGACGCCTTCGGAGGAGAAAAAAGCGCTGGAGGATCAGGCTGCGGCATGTGCTGTACAGACGGAGGAAATCGAAGAAAAGATCCGCGCACTGGCAAAGGAGAGGCTGGAGCTTAAGATTGTGGCGGATTATTATCGCGTGAGAGCAGATAAATATGCAGTGCTCGGAGAACTGCCCCAGTCAAAACGCACTTTTGTCATCAGCGGATATATCCCAAAATGTGAATCTCCGTATGTAGAAAAGGATCTGACAGAGAAGTACGACTGTACAGTGGATATTGAGGAACTGGGGGACGAGGAAGAGGCGCCGGTCATCTTAAAGAACAATCCGTTTTCTATGAATATGGAAGGCGTGGTGGAATCTTATGGGCTCCCTCATAAGGGTGAGATCGATCCCACGACGATCATGTCGTTTTTCTATGTGTTCTTCTTCGGAATGATGCTTTCAGATGCCGCGTACGGAGCGATCGTGGCAGCAGTCTGCGGTGTGCTGGTACACAGGTTCCCGAGGATGTCTTCCGGTATGAAAAAATCTCTGAAACTCTTTTTCTACTGCGGATTGTCCACTCTTGTGTGGGGAATCCTGTTTGGAGGGTATTTCGGGAATATCGTGGACATCGTATCAGAGAAATTTTTCGGGACAGCGGTCACGGTTCCGGCACTCTGGTTTATCCCGCTGAATGATCCCATGAAGCTTCTGGTATTCTCGCTTCTCTTCGGCGTGATCCATTTGTTTACGGGTCTTGGGATTAAAGGGTATCTCTGCCTGAGGGACGGAAAAGTCATGGATTTCTTCTGTGATGTGGTGCTTTGGTTCATGCTCCTTACGGGGCTGATCCTGATGCTTCTGCCAAGTGATATTTTTGCATCCATCGCGCAGACGCAGATCGTGTTCCCCGGATGGCTGAATACTCTTGCGGGAATACTGGCGGCTGCAGGAGCGGCCGGCATCGTGTTGATGTCAGGAAGAGAAAAGAAAAATCCGGCTCTCAGGATCGCGCTGGGCGCGTATGACCTTTACAATATCACAGGCTGGTTAAGCGATGTGCTCTCTTATTCTCGCCTTCTGGCGCTTGGGCTGGCGACCGGAGTTATCGCTTCGGTCATCAATCAGATGGGAAGCATGCTCCCAAACAATGCTGCAGGGGTGATCTTTTTTATCGTGATCTTTATCGTGGGCCACACGCTGAACCTTGCGATTAATCTTTTGGGAGCGTACGTGCACACGAACCGTTTACAGTTTGTGGAATTTTTCGGTAAATTTTACGAAGGCGGCGGAAAGCCTTTTGAGCCTTTTAAAGAAAATACAAAATATGCAGATATTAAGGAGGAAACTATATCATGAATATCTTAGGTGAATTAGGAATCGTTTACGCGCTTCTGGGCGCGGCTGTGGCAGTTCTCTTTGCGGGATGCGGATCAGCTATCGGTGTAGGAATCGCCGGGCAGGCGGCGTCGGGAGTCGTAACGGAGGACCCGAGTAAATTTGCGAAGGTTCTGATCATACAGCTCCTTCCGGGTACACAGGGGCTCTACGGTCTTCTGGTAGGATTTATCACACTTTCCAAGATCGGCATCCTGGGCGGAGGCGTATCGGATGTGTCCGTGACTACGGGGCTTCTGATCCTGGCGGCTTGTCTCCCGATCGGAATCGTGGGACTTCTGTCCGGTATTTCGCAGGGCAAGACGGCGGCAGCGGCTATCGGTATCGTTGCGAAGAAGCCGGAGCAGTTCGGTAAGGCGATGCTGTTTCCCGCCATGGTGGAGACGTACGCGATCCTCGCGCTCCTTGTTTCCTTCCTGGCAGTTAACGGCATCCAGGTATAAAAGGAGAAGATGAACATGAGTGGACTGGATAAAATAAAGGCCCGGATCATGGAGGAGGCAGAGCAGTCTGCGCGTGAGATCATTGAAAAGGCGCAGGCTGAGGCTGAGGCAGCGGTAAATGCTGCCGAGGCGGATGCGCATGCCGAGGCGGAGAAGATCCGGGAAAAGGCTCGAAAGGATGCGGCAGATCATGTGAGACGGGCAGAATCGTCAAGTGATATGCGCAGGAAGCAGGCTGTTCTTGCGGCAAAGCAGGAGGTCATCGGCAGGGTGCTTGAAGCCGCTTATTCGCGGGTGATGGAACTGAGTCCGGCGGAGTATTTTGATATGCTTGAAAAACTCCTCAGAGAATACGCGCTTCCGGAAGAGGGGGAGATCTGCTTTTCTGCAAGGGATCTTGACCGTATGCCTGAAGGATTTACAGGAAAGATCAGAACGATCGCCGCTGAAAAGGGAGGCAGCCTGACTCTTTCCGGCGAGACGCGGCGGATCGACGGCGGGTTTATCCTGATATATGGAGGAGTAGAAGAAAACTGTACGATAAAGGCGGTGTTTGATTCCAAAAGGGATGAACTGTCAGACCGGGTAAACCGGCTTTTGTTCGGATGATCATGCGCGGGGAGGGTTGGACTTGAGTAATACAAAATATACCTATGCAGTGGCGCGTATCCGCGCCCTGGAAGTTTCTCTTTTTTCCAATGCGGTGATCGAACAGCTCCTGGCATGCAGGACGGCGGAAGAGGCGCTCCGGTTTGTGATGGAAAAGGGCTGGGGAGATCCGGCGGGGGAAGCGGACATTGATACTGTGCTGAAGCGGGAGGAAGAAAAGGTCTGGGAAGTGATTCGGGATGTGGCTCCGGACATGAAAGTGTTTGATGTGCTTTCTTACCCGAAGCTGTACCATAACTTAAAGGCAGCGGTCAAGGAAGTCTGCACGGAGAAGGAGACGCCGGGCATCTTTTATGATGACTGTGACATCCCGGGCAGAGAGATGCTCCGCATCATCGAGAACCGGGAATTCTCCAGGCTCCCCGGAAATATGGGACGCGTGGCGGAGGAAGCGCTTGACACCCTGCTGCACACAAGAGACGGGCAGCTGTGCGATGTGATGATCGACAAAGCAGCGCTGGAAGCTGTTTGCGAGGCGGGGAAGCGGTCCGGGGAACCGATCATAGAGAATTATGCGGACGCCATGGTGGCGATCGCGGACATCAAGATCGCGGTCCGCTCCCGGAAGACGGGGAAGAGCGGGGACTTTATGCGCAGCGCCATGGCAGAATGCAGAAGCGTCAATGCAGAGCAGCTGATCCGCGCCGCGCTTTCCGGCGAGGAGGAGATCGCCCGTTATCTGGAAGGTACTTCCTATGCGGGCGGAGCGGATGCGCTGAGGGAATCGCCGTCAGCGTTTGAGCGGTGGTGCGACAACCGCATGACAGAGATGCTGAAAACGCAGAAGTATGAGGCGTTTTCCGTGGGACCGCTGCTGGGCTATCTGATCGCGCGGGAAAATGAGATCAAAACAGTTCGGATCATTCTGACCGGAAAGCAGAACGGCTTTTCCGATGATGCGGTCCGGGAAAGGATAAGGGAGATGTATGTATAAGATTGCAGTAGTCGGCGATTATGACAGTATTTACGGCTTCGCCGCAGTGGGACTGGACATCTGCCCTGTGAAGGACCGGGAAGAGACGCGCGACAGGCTGAAACAGCTTGCAGAAGGAGGATATGGCATTATCTATATCACGGAAAAAGCGGCTGCCGAGCTTGGGAGCGGGCTGGATGAGTACCGGGAGATGAAACTTCCGGCAGTCATACAGATCCCGGGCGTTTCAGGCAATACAGGGGCCGGTGTGTCAGGTGTGAAGAAGACCGTGGAGCAGGCGGTCGGATCAGATATTCTGTTTGGAGGAGTAGGCGAATGAGCACAGGAGTAATAAAAAAGGTTGCAGGACCTCTCGTGATCGCAGAGGGAATGCGCGATGCAAATATGTTTGACGTGGTCCGCGTGTCGAATCAGCGTCTCATCGGCGAGATCATTGAGATGCACGGGGACGAGGCGTCCATCCAGGTGTATGAGGAGACTTCAGGGCTGGGGCCGGGCGAACCGGTAGAGTCCATGGAAGTGCCCATGTCAGTAGAGCTGGGACCGGGGCTGATCACCAGCATCTACGACGGGATCCAGAGACCGCTGGATGATATTATGAAGGTGTCAGGAAACAATCTGAAGCGCGGTGTGGAAGTGCCGTCTTTAAAGAGGGACCTGAAATGGGAATTTGTTCCCACGGTCAATGCGGGCGATGAAGTGGATGCGGGAGATGTGATCGGAACGGTGCAGGAGACGGTGCTCGTGGAGCAGAAGATCATGGTTCCCTATGGCGTAAAAGGAACAATTAAAGAGATCAAAGCAGGAGAATTTACGGTAGAAGAGACCGTGGCAGTGGTGGAGACCGAAAAGGGGGACAGGGAGCTGACCCTGATGCAGAAGTGGCCGGTCCGCCGCGGACGTCCGTATAAGAAGAAACTTCCGCCGGAGATGCCCCTTGTTACAGGGCAGAGGGTCATTGACACCTTCTTCCCGATCGCCAAGGGCGGCGTGGCGGCAGTGCCGGGACCTTTCGGGAGCGGGAAGACCGTGATCCAGCACCAGCTTGCAAAATGGGCGGAAGCAGATATCGTAGTTTATATCGGATGCGGCGAGCGCGGAAATGAGATGACGGACGTGCTCAACGAGTTCCCGGAGCTGAAAGACCCGAAGACAGGGCAGCCCCTCATGCAGAGGACCGTCCTGATCGCAAATACTTCGGACATGCCTGTGGCTGCCCGTGAGGCGTCCATTTATACAGGGATTACGATCGCAGAGTACTTCCGCGACATGGGATATTCTGTGGCGCTGATGGCGGATTCTACATCCCGGTGGGCGGAGGCGTTAAGAGAGATGTCCGGCCGTCTCGAGGAGATGCCCGGCGAGGAAGGTTACCCGGCGTATCTGGGAAGCCGCCTTGCGCAGTTTTACGAGCGTGCGGGACATGTGATCTCGCTTGGAAAAGACGGCAGGGAAGGAGCCCTGTCCGTGATCGGCGCCGTGTCCCCTCCGGGAGGCGATACGTCCGAGCCGGTATCACAGGCAACGCTCCGCATTGTGAAGGTATTCTGGGGGCTGGATTCTGCGCTCGCGTACAAGCGGCATTTCCCGGCGATCAACTGGCTGAACAGCTATTCACTGTACCTGGATGATATGGAGAAATGGTTCAATGCAAATGTGGCGGAGGACTGGATGAGCGGGCGCCAGAAGATGATGACCCTCCTTCAGGAAGAAGCGGAACTCGAAGAGATCGTAAAGATGGTCGGAATGGATGCCCTCTCACCGGGAGACCGGCTGAAGATGGAGGCGGCACGTTCCATCCGCGAGGACTTCCTTCACCAGAACTCCTTCCACGAGACAGACACATACACCTCATTGAAGAAACAGCATATGATGATGCTCCTTGTCAATGCATTCTATGACAGGGCTGTACAGGCTCTTTCCGAGGGGGCTTCCCTGCAGAAGCTGATCTCCATGCCTGTGCGGGAGCAGATCGGCCGTTTTAAATATGTTCAGGAAGACGCCCTGGATGAAGAGTTTAAGAAAGCAGACGAAGAACTGAGCGTGCAGATCGCCAATGCATTTGTAAAGGAGGAACGGTAAATGCCTAAAGAGTACAGAACCATACAGGAAGTAGCCGGACCGCTGATGCTTGTGCGCGGCGTGGAAGGCGTGACATATGACGAGCTGGGAGAGATCGAGCTCGCGGACGGCGAGACAAGGCGCTGCAAGGTGCTGGAAGTTAACGGAAGCGATGTGCTCGTACAGCTCTTTGAGAGCTCCACGGGAATCAACCTGTCCAACAGCAAGGTGCGTTTCCTTGGGAGGAGCATGGAACTGGGCGTATCTGAGGACATGCTGGGACGCGTGTTCGACGGACTGGGACGCCCTATCGACGAAGGTCCGGAGATCCTGCCGGACGCCCGCATGGATATCAACGGCCTGCCCATGAATCCGGCGGCGAGGAGCTATCCGGAGGAGTTTATCCAGACCGGCGTGTCTGCCATTGACGGGCTCAATACACTGGTCCGCGGGCAGAAGCTGCCGATCTTCTCCGCATCGGGTCTGCCCCATGCCCAGCTTGCCGCGCAGATCGCGAGACAGGCAAAGGTGCTTGGGACAGATGAGAACTTTGCCGTTGTATTCGCGGCAATGGGAATCACCTTTGAAGAGTCCAACTTCTTTATCGAAAGCTTCCGCGAGACAGGCGCGCTGGACCGTACGGTGCTGTTCATCAACCTGGCGAATGACCCGGCGATCGAGCGTATCGCAACGCCCAAGATGGCGCTGACCGCGGCAGAGTACCTCGCCTTCGAGAAGGAAATGCATGTGCTGGTCATCCTGACGGATATCACCAACTACGCGGACGCGCTCCGCGAAGTGTCTGCGGCGCGCAAGGAGGTGCCGGGACGCCGCGGCTACCCGGGATATATGTACACGGACCTTGCGTCCATCTACGAGAGAGCAGGACGCCAGAACGGGAAGAAGGGAAGCATCACCATGATCCCGATCCTGACCATGCCTGAGGACGACAAGACCCATCCTATCCCGGATTTGACCGGGTATATCACGGAGGGACAGATCATTCTGAGCCGTGAGCTTTACCGCAAGGGAGTCACCCCGCCCATCGACGTGCTCCCGTCCCTGTCCCGTCTGAAGGATAAGGGGATCGGCGAGGGCAAAACGCGCGCAGACCACTCCAACACCATGAACCAGCTCTTTGCCGCTTATGCCCGCGGAAAAGACGCCAAAGAACTCATGGTCATCCTGGGAGAGGCGGCGCTGACAGAGATTGATTTGATGTACGCAAAATTCGCGGACGCATTCGAGCAGGAATATGTGTCCCAGGGATATAATACAGACCGCGGTATCGAGGAGACGCTCGACATCGGCTGGAAGCTGCTGAGGATGCTCCCGAGAACAGAACTGAAGCGCATCGACGACAAATACCTGGATATCTACTACGGGACTGACCCCGAAGCGTAAGCGGAGCGGGTCTGTCCCGGAAGCCCTGGAAGGGCAGAAAATAGACTGACCCCGAAGCGTAAGCGGAGCGGGTCTGTCCCGGAAGCCCGGAGGGGCGGGAAATATTCTGAAAACTTTCGCAAAAGGGGTCTGACCCCTTTTGGGAGAATTGTCTGATAATTGCGAAGGAGGTGGCGGTTTGGCAGCAAAACAGGTGAATCCTACCCGGATGGAGCTGACGCGCCTTAAGAAAAAGCGGATCACCGCGATCCGGGGGCATAAGCTCCTGAAGGATAAACGAGATGAGCTGATGCGCCAGTATCTGGATCTTGTCCGTGAAAATATGGAGGTCCGAATGAGAGTGGAAGCCGGCATCCGTTCGGCAAACCGGAATTTTGTCATTGCTAAGGCAGGTATGTCCGAGGCGGCGCTCAACACGGCCCTCATGGCGCCGAAGCAGGAAATCAGCCTGGAGGCTGGTGAGAAGAATGTCATGAGCGTGGATATCCCGGTTTTTGACTACAAGATGAGGACGGCGGACGAAAATGATATCTATTCATATGGTTTTGCATTTACGTCCAGTGATCTTGACGGGGCCGTGAAGTCACTGGCTGATATCCTGCCGGATATGATACGTCTGGCGGAGGTGGAGAAGGCGTGCCAGCTGATGGCGGCAGAAATTGAGAAGACGCGGCGCCGGGTGAATGCGCTGGAGCATGTGATCATACCGGAGACGGAAGAGAGCATCAAGTACATCACGATGAAACTGGATGAGAATGAGAGAAGCACCCAGATCCGGTTGATGAAGGTGAAGGATATGATGCTTGAGGAAGCGCATCATTACAGTGAGAAATAGAAGAGAATATGAAAAGAGAAGACGCGTGCTCTGAGGAGCAGAGGTTTTCTCTTTTCTTTTTGTTATTTTATTATTAATTTTCTCTAAAGGAGGTTGCTGCTCCGGAGAGGCTGTGCTATCCTTGACCTGCAAAATGAACGGAAGGCTTTTGGTGTATCGGAATGTCTGTGACCGGAACGGGAAACACTGATAAAATATAAAATACCGATCAGCTGGAAGAGTATCCCTTTACAGAATGAAAAGTTATGTATAGAATAAAAATGGCTGAATCTCCTTTTCTGTTCACCGTACATTATCAGAAAAGAGGGAAATTCCAAAGCGGGCGCCGGGTGGAGCAAGCGATCCGGCGGGCGTGTTTTTTCAGGAGGAAATATGAACCTAAATAAAGAGAATATGCGGAAATTGAGAGAACTGATCCTTTTCACGATCATCATCCTGATCGCATTGTGGAATTATAAGATCCTGTTCGACTGGATCGGGGCTGCCTTCAGGATCATCCTTCCTTTTATTCTGGGAGGCGGTATTGCGTTTATATTGAACATCCCGATGAGTTTCCTGGAAGAGAAGATATTCCAGAACCGTCATCTGAAGGAAAAAAAGATTGCCCAGAGGCTGTCGCGTCCGGTTTGCCTGATCCTGACCCTGGCAATTGTGATCGGAGTCGTGGTTCTGGTTATGTTTGTGGTTATACCGGAACTGACTCGCACGATCTTGTCGCTGGGCAGGACGATCCAGACATTTATCCCTGAGGCGCAGCAGTTCCTGGAAAAGCTGTTTACTGACAATAAAGAGATACAGGCATGGCTTTCCAACCTGAACTTGGATGTGGGCAGGCTGACTGATACTGTGATGTCATTCTTCCAGAACAGCGCGGGAAATGTACTGAATTCGACTATGTCAGCTATAGGCTCGATTGTGAGCGGTGTGACGACCTTTGTGATCGCTTTTGTTTTCTCGTGCTATGTACTCCTGCAGAAAGAAAAGCTGAATGTGCAGGTGAAAAAAGTAGTGTACGCCTTTTTCCCCGAAAAGCGCGCGGAATGGATGTTTGAAGTTGGAAGCCTTGCGTCAAAAGCGTTTTCCAGTTTTTTTACAGGGCAGTGCGTGGAAGCTCTGATTCTGGGCTGTATGTTCTTTATTGTAATGAGCATCCTCAATATGCCGTATACGATGCTGGTCAGCGTTCTGATAGCGTTTACGGCTCTGATCCCTATTTTTGGCGCGTTTATCGGATGTTTTGTGGGCGCGTTTCTGATCCTGATGGTGGATCCCATGCAGATGATCGTGTTTGTGGTGACGTTCCTGATCCTGCAGCAGATCGAAGGAAATCTGATCTACCCGAAAGTGGTGGGAAGTTCTGTAGGGCTCCCGTCAATCTGGGTGCTGGCGGCGGTGACCATCGGCGGGAGTCTGATGGGTATCGTGGGAATGCTGATCTTCATCCCCATCGTGTCAGTGGTGTATACCCTGTTCCGTGCCAGTGTATATAAGCATTTGAAGAGAAAACACAGAGACATTGCGACCGGAAGAGAATGCAAAGACGGAGAAAACAGCGGTGCCGCTGAAAAGAGCGGAGAGGAATCGGGCTCTGCAGAGGAGAAATAGAAAAATACCTGGCTGCGCCTGTTTCCGGCGGCAGCTGCAATCTGAAAAAATCAGTGAAAGACCTTGACGTACTTCCGTCTGCCGTGGTACAATACTACGGCGAATGGAAGTTAGGTCTTTTTTTTATGCCTAAAAATCGATGGTTTTCGCAGCCATCAGTAACACGCAGGTGAATAAGTAAAAAGCGAGGTGGAAGTTGTGCGCACAAGAATTACACTGGAGTGTACGGAATGCAAAAACCGTAACTACAACATGACAAAGGATAAGAAAGCTCATCCGGAACGCATGGAGACTAAGAAGTACTGCAGATTCTGCAGAACACACACTCTGCATAAAGAGACGAAGTAATCGTCAGGAGGGAGCGGCGTTATGAGCGGAAAAGAGAAAACTCAGAAGAAGAGCTGGTTCAAAGGGCTTCAGGCAGAGTTTAAGAAGATCATTTGGCCAGACAAAAAAACCCTTGCGAAACAGACTACAGCAGTTGTTGCTGTATCCGTAGTGCTCGGAGCAGTGATCGCAGTGATCGATGCGATCCTGAGATACGGGATTGACTTGTTGGTGAAATAGTTGACCGCAGCGGAAAGGTGATTTTATGTCAGAGGCAAAATGGTATGTAGTTCATACTTATTCGGGGTATGAAAACAAAGTAAAGGCGAACATTGATAAGACGATCGAGAACCGTCATCTGGAAGACCAGATCCTTGAGGTCCGTGTCCCGATGGAGGAAGTTACGGAACTTCGGAATGGCGTGCAGAAGGCAGTTCAGCGGAAAATGTTCCCGGGGTATGTTATGATCCACATGATCATGAACGATGATACATGGTATGTTGTGAGAAATACGCGAGGCGTTACCGGCTTCGTGGGACCGGGATCTAAGCCTGTGCCGCTGGAAGAAAGCGAAATGGCAAATCTGGGCATTAAGCGTGACAATGTGGTCGTCAATTTCGGAGTGGGCGACACGGTCGTTGTTTTAAGCGGCGCGTGGGAAGGAACCGTGGGCGTTGTGCAGAGCATGAACGAACAGAAAAAAAGCCTGTCGATCAATGTTGAGCTGTTTGGCCGCGAGACTCCGGTTGAACTTAGTTTTTCAGAAGTGAAAAAAATGGATTAAAGATGAGTGGGAGGGGCGCTGCCCCGCCAATACCACAAGGAGGTAATTGAAATGGCAAAAAAAGTAGAAGGTTATATCAAATTACAGATTCCTGCCGGCAAGGCAACTCCGGCACCGCCGGTTGGTCCTGC
>ERZ1643247.760-NODE-760-length-35581-cov-6.846085_pt1 | contig 35581 bp, 53 predicted proteins | sample MGYA00579264_ERZ1643247 | MGnify/ENA primary metagenome ERZ1643247 (study PRJEB29033, sample SAMEA4952262) | chicken gut metagenome | biome: Broiler Chicken; feature: Gastrointestinal Tract; material: Caecum | place: Ireland | collected 2018 | study: Broiler... | reverse complement strand
CAGGTCGGCATCGCGCAGGTTGGCACCGCGCAGGTCGGCATCGCACAGGTCGGCACGTTCACTACCGTCTTCGCCGAGCAGCCATTTCTTATGCTTATCCAAAATTTCTTTTATGTTCATTTTTCTTATCCTTTCCAGTATTCTCCGCCGCCATATTCTGTGCTGAACAGATTGATAACGCCATTCCCCTCAAAATATAGAAACCTACTCGGCAGCACCCTTCCCACACTTTGCCAGTCCTCAGCTTCCAGCGTCCATCTCGCCAGCACATCCCGCGCCAGCTCGACGTGTTGCTCTGGCACTGTGCCGCGTATCGCCAGCCCGTGGAACTGGTCGACAGTGAGCACCTTGTCAAGCTCTACGTTCCACGCATCGGCCCTGTTGCAAGCGCACCACACTACAGCCGCGCGCTGAGCATAGTCCTGTATGCCGCCAGCTTCCCCCCACACGGCACGGCCTGCAAGCTCGGCCAACTCATTCGGCACAGCGGCCTTTGTACGCTCAAGTGCTTGCTCAAACGTCTCGTATGTAGCCAGGCCCGTATTCGCTCGCTCAGGCGCTACTGCGCGGCTCAATACAAGCTCATCCGCCGATGTGTACTCCGGCTCTGGCAACTCCACACTCCCGTTGTCAGCACTGGCCAGCGACGTCATAACCACTACTGCGCCCACAATGGCGAGACACACAACCGCCAGCATCATTGCGTATTCAAGTCCTTCCTTTCTCATTGCCTTTCTCCTATATTTCCCGTTTCAGAACGTCCCTTATGGCTTGTTCTGTTGCTTTAATCTTCCGGGCGTTCTCGGATATTCGCTCGTGCTCTGCTTTTGCAGCCTTGTAGCGCTCACAGGTGTTCCAGCACAGCTCATGCCTATCTGGGCAGTTATAGCACGTGTTTCTCATTCTTGGATTACCGGGGCAATGTGATACAACGCTTCATACATCGCGTCTGCATGCTCCAACGTCCTTTCTTTCGCGTAAGCGCTGGATGCTTGAGAAAGCGCCGCATACACATCTGCGTAGTACTTGCTGTATTTCCATATGCACTCTTCTTCTCGCGCCAGCCTATCCCTCGCTACAACGAGTTTTTGTTTCTCAACCTGCCCCTGCTCGCGGGATATCTGCCGTGCGTGATACCGCGAGTACAACCACGCGAGGCCTTGATAGAGCATTTGGTCATATATTTTCAACCTGTCAGGCATTGGCTCGTTGTTCATCGCAGCGCGCTCAAGTTCAGATATTCCGTCAATGTTACTCATACGTTTCTCGCCTCTTTCTGTGACCTGTGTGACCGTCTGCAACTCGCGCTTACAGTCAAAAAGTTCAGTAACCATGCGGGTTTTAGAGCGTTTCTGTGATTCTGTAACTTTCCCCCGCTTTTTTCTACACGCGAGAATATTCCTTTATCAAATAACCCCTCTTTTTGTCTTTCGTAGAAAAACACATGTCCATAAACTCATCGCGGAATATATACTTTCTAAAATATATATGAGGGGGGGTTACAGAAGTCACAGAGTTACAGAAAATCCTTTGTGCAAATTGACTACAGTGGCAATTCATCAAAATCCACATCTTCTTCGTTGCCCGCCTTTTGTAGTTTGAGGCAAACGCAGTTCGGAGATTGCCCGTTGCCAATGTATTTGGTTTTTGTGTATCCTTTGGCGCTGGTCTCAATTAAGCCTTTGGTTTTCAGGTGAGATAGCAGGGCTTTGGAACTGATAGAATTTTCCTGGCAAACGCGATTGAACACGGAGCGAATGATATATGCCATGTTGCGTTCGCTATCAAGCAACCCATAACAGTCTCCGCTATCTGAGCTGCCTCGGAGCTTGTTTGCATTGACGGCAACCCAATCGCAGATTATGTCATAGCCGCGATCCGCGAGGCTCACCGTAGCACGAGCTTTGAGAAATTCGCTCATCTCCTGAACGGTCAGGGCTTTACTGTCTTGAAATATCCACTCAGTAGCGAGCGTGTCCGCTGTAAGTACAACTGCCGCAGCCATCGCCTGTTTGTCTGTAGTGTCGCTTTCGGTACAGGCTTTAAAAAAATCGTCGTAGAGCTGGAGCGCCCTTTCGCGCTCGCCGTCTTGGATGAAATGTTCCACGAAATCCCGGCCAGCCCAACCATAGTTTGCTTTGAGCTTATTGGCTGTTCTGTGGCCGTCCCTGATGGCCTTGTCGTTGGCAGTACACTCTATCTCAATCACTCGGTTAAGGGCTCCTGCGCCGTCTGTGTCGCTCACAAGGGGCGTTTCGCCTGAAGTGATAAAGCAGTTAGCCCATGTAGGAGTGTAGTTTAGACCTAGCGCTTTGTTAGAGCGCAGCTTGCCTGTCCCACTGGCTAGGTCATACACGTTGAAGATAACGTTGCCATGCCGGTCTTTGGCGAGCTGGAGGTCATCAAGGAATAGAGGGAGGGAGTGTAGAAACCCGGCCATCATCTCGAAGCCTACAACTGTGCCCCTGAAGGTCTGAAAGTAGCTCTGCCCTACTGCCGGGTTTGCCCATACAGACGCGCCCAGCATTTGTGCGACGGTTTTTCCTGTGCCGCTGTCCATGCCCCAGAGATGTACGAAGAATGGCAAGCATCCAAGCGGCTCCACAAGCACGGACGCGAAGCTCGCCGCGAGGACTATCCGTGCTGTCAGACTGTATGAACGGGCGTCCAATGCTTCGGCCTTCCACTCGTCATAGCTGCCCACTTGCGTTATCGCGTTGTATGCGCCTCTGAATGTGTCGGCACTGTCAAACACGATGCCGCTGACGTAAGGGGAAAAACCCTCTTCGTTCCATCCCATGCGGGACACGGATTTGACCTCGGGGATGATATCTTGATTGAGGTCGAGCACATCTCGAAGATAATCTACAAGGTTGTTGGCTCGTTCTCCGCTCGTCACGGATATGCCTACCGCTGATAGCCTGTCCACGATTTTTGTGGCTGAGGCTATATCTCTGGCGTCTACAACCACTTCGTTCCAGTTTTTCTTTTGGTTGTAACCCCGGCGATACAAAAGTTTAATCTTCAGGAGTCCTGTATCAACACCTCGTAATCGCTGGACAGGCATGATAGGATGTGAGCAAGCCCAGGAGATGTTTCCTCCGTTGCCAGGCCCATACTTCCATATCCCAGCGTCGTCGGCTCTCCACTCTCCTGTATTAAGTTCATAAGGCTGTGCCTCAAATTCTGTGAGGCCATCCTCAACAACAACGGGCTGAGTAAGGGCTTTTATTTTTTTCTTGTATAGCCCAAAGAGCTTTTTGAAATCCCGGAATTTAACCTCGGCGGCTATGGCTGCCACGCGGCGCTCGGCCATGCCTTGTTCGTAAGGGTCTTCAATTCCGACAAGGTACTCAAACACTCGCCCTCGGTCGAAGTCCTCATATGTCCATTCATGTTCGTTTATCTAAATCACCGTCCTATGCTCATCAAGCCAATATTCGAGGGACGGGAGCCGATGTAGAGCTTCAACGTATAAATCGTCAAACTCAAACTCGGGGTTGTCCATGTCCTCCTTTTGGGGAGCGTGAGTTTTTACTATGTTCCACCAGTAGCAATGTTCCTGAGCCTTGCAGGTGTATTCCTGCTGGGCACGTTCTTTAGCTTCAGCGGCCTCCTGACGCGCTCTGATGCGTTCTCTGGCCTCTTTGGGAGTTTCGCGGGTTGGCGTAAGGCCGAGGTGAAAATCGGAGCTGAGACGAATTATGGCCTGTGCAAACGAGAGGTTTAGGTACTTCATCACGAAAGTAATAACATCTCCGTGTGCGCCACACCCGAAACAGTGAAAGCCTCTGTTGCCGGGGTATATTTTCAAGCTCGGGCTGTTGTCCCCTGAGTGGAAGGGGCAAGTTATGAACCCACCCCTGTTCACTTCAAAACCGTAGAACTCCACCACTTGGCGCATTGTAAGGCGCTCTCTAATTTCGTCTGCAATTCTCATCCTCGTTTAAGCCTGTTCCATGCCCAATAGTAGAGGGTTGAATACATGAGTTGCGCAGTCTCTTCCGGGCGGCAGAACATAATAGTTATGTTGTACCGCACCTGCCATGACAGCAGCGACGCCATCAGGCTTTGAGGCTTGAGCTGAGAGTGATAATTGTGGAGCAGGATGTCATGCCAGGAGGCATTTTCAATTATGAGGAATACCTTTATGCCGTTGGCTTTAGCTCGTATCATCTCTCGCTCAAAGCGCTCGCGTCCCTGAGTGAAATTCCCGGCGATCTCGTCAATGTTGGCCTTGCGCTCAATGACTATCTCATCCTCGAAAGTTTCACCGTCCAGCATGGCGCTGTAGTCGCCGGTTTCAAGAGCACGGGTTATGTGTTGTATGCCTTTACTGTCAAACCATGATGTTATATGGAAATTGACCTGCTCCCGCGAATCTACAATGACTGTCAGCTCCGAAAGTGCCTTGCGTATTTCACCGTCTGTATAATGGTGCCGCATTACAGGAACGGAAGCTCGCTCTCATCCGGGTACACATCAACGAAAGCGCCCGTACTGCCAATTGTAGTGATAGTCTGACGCTCGGGCATTGTTCCCTGCCAAGGCGGGAGCTTTTCGGCCTTGCTCTCAGAAATGAACCAGCGGACCTTCAGATAGCCGTTCTCATCCTCTGCAAGCTTCGCAGCACCAACAGCACCAACCCACGTGGGGAAGTTAAAGTCGCCCTCGTCTATGTTGAAGGAATCAAAGAAATCAGTCATATTCCTGTTGAAATACTGATTCTTGACTATGTAATGCTTGATGTTGATGTTACTGCCATTAGGCCGGACAGTGACCACTATCATAGGGTTGCCCGCCTTGCTCTCGGTTTCCTCAACCGCTGTTATTTCAACGCGGTAATCTCCCGGCTCCAGCCTCGGAGCTTCTTCGCGTGACCAATCGTCCCAAGTGCTCATAAATATTCAACTCCTTAGTATTTTGATTTCCAATTTTCACAATAGGTATCTATAAGGCCAAACGCCTCAGTAAAGTCCATGAAGTGTTTGATTGTGCTCTCGATGGGCGTAACCTCGTCAGGGGTATATTGTTCTCTGTATACCCATTTGCCGTCGCTGATTATGTACTCAAATTTGTACGCCTCTGGGCAAAGATAGAAGTACATTGGGTGCTGCGGGCTGTCCAAGTATTTATTGATGTGATAGGTTTTGCTGAACTTAGTATCGTAAATTACTCCGGCTTTTAAGAAGTCCAGTATGCCGTAGCAAACGAATGTAATTCCGTCTACGGTCAAGTCCCTTGAAAGCTTCACCTGATACTGCCCGCCCTTGACGATATCTGCAATCTCTGTGACCGGCCTATACCACTCATGGTCAGGCTCTATCGCTGTGCCAGTGGCGACGCTCTCAACCACGTTTTCAAAGCGTTGACCGTCAAGCATAGCCTTTGTAGGCGGCTTTCGTTTGCGTTCAAGCGTTTCCTTAAACTCGCTAATGTCGCCGGAGGCTATACCATATTGCCAGGATGAGAGTAGAGATTGAGTTATAAGGAATTTAGGCTTGCGCGAGTTCATAGGTTTTCTTCTCACGATTATAGGTAAAGCCCAGATCCTTTATCCGTGCGCTCAGTGCAGCTTTAAGCTCTTTCTCGCTGGTCAGTGCGTGCGGGAGCGCCTTGATAGCGTTGCTTACCTCAAACACTTCTTCAGGCTTGGAAAGCTTTTCAATCAGCGCCTTGCCCTGAACCATTGCAGCGTCATAAACGTCCTGCTGGGGTTTCAGTGCGTCATGCTCAGCTTTAAGGTTCTGCTGCACCTGAGCGAACAGGCGGGTAAGAAAATCATTAGGCTCGCCGTCCTTGAGTTCCGGCACCTTGACAAGTCCCTTGATTCCATATGCCGACTTGGCGTTGTAATTCATGGTGGGGGTGAAGCCAAGATAACGCTCGCCATTGATGATATGCAGGTAAGCGCCAAGATCGGCGGGCTGCCAGACAAGTGTCTTGGCTGAACCCTCGCACACGATGTCATAGAACACATCGTCTGCCTGCTTGTCCTTAGAAGCATGGAACAAAAACACTACGTTGAACTTCTTGCGCAGCTCAGCGGAAAGACGAAGGAATTCACTCTTGATGATGCCGTATCCTTGCTGACTGAACCCGCCGCTTTTCTTGCTGGCACTCGGCTCAGTACGCATCGCCCAATCCTTCATAAGCTCTATCAGTGCGCCGCAGGTGTCGATAACCACAGTCTTGTAATGCCCCTCAAAACTCTTGATATCTGCAAGCAGTTCTTCATAGGTCTTGACCATAGAGCTGTCTTTACGATGCTCAGGCTTAACACGGGCTATACCCTCATCAGCGTCTATAAGCACAACGTCAGGTGCTGACAGCGCGAGGGTGGTTTTGCCGACGCCTGGCAGCCCACTGATTATCATGATGATGTTCTTATTAGAGAAATCCATGTTTTCAGGCTTAACTATCATTTTTCCTTTCCTTTCTTGATCCACTCTGCAAAATCATATCTCAGAACTTCGCTGCTGTTTACGAACTCAAAGCACTTATCAGCCGCTTCGTGTTTATTATTGAGCTTATCAAGGGCATAGCGCTGGAGTAACCCGCCTCTGAGCAATTGTCTGAGTTGTTCGCTTGAATCGGCTATCATGCTGTCATAGTAAAAGCCGTAAAGCTGCTCGGCCAAAAGGGTGTCTGTTTCGCACCAATCAGCCACATTCTGAGGTGTTGCGAGCTCTTTCAGGCAGTCAAGGCACAAGCCCTCGTATAACTCATCTGACAAGTGATAGTTTTCACAGCGGTCACACTGATAAGCTTCACCATAAGCGCAGAAACAAACGGGGCAACCCGTGAAACGTTCGCCGCTGGGTTCTGTCCAGTCGTAGGCTTCTACATCTTCAAAGATGTGGTCGCATTCAAGGCACTTGTATGTCGCCATGTTTTATATCCTTAAATACAACGTAATCTGCGGCCTGCTTGATAATCTCTGAAACAATGTATGTAGCACTCAAGCCCCGCTGCATTTGCAACTGATTAATTTTCTCCTGCGCCTCCGGTTCCAGGCGTACAACGGCGTTCTTATTGCTATCTACTGGATATACGCTAATTATGATTTCCTTCATATTGACAATTCCCTCCTACGGCCATATAATGGCCTTGCATGATATTTGTTTTGCCGTCGGGTCTGTTGCCGCAGACTCGGCGGCGCTTTTTATATGGGCGATTGTGCTTCTTCGCGCTCCTGTATCCACTCCATGAGCAGCCGCTCATAGATGTAATAAGTATTGTCGCCCGTCGGATTCACAATCGCCTCGCCAAACGGGAAGCGCCCTTGCGACAGCCCGTATCTCAACGTTTCGGCACTTGTCCGCATCCCGTGCTCTCGCAAAATCTCGGCTGCGCGTGCCGGGGTAACCGTCTTTATCATTTCTTCGGCCCCCTTTTGGCCCTGGGCGCGGAGGGAAGGTAGCGCCAATACCGGACGAACCCCGGAAGCATATTACCGTCTGGCCGCACCCAAAGGCCGCTTGGTTTCCGATGGGCTTCAAAGACTTCATCGCCGACAGCCACAAGCACTCGCTCGCCGATTTTCGGCATACTCTTTGGCCCCGGCTTGTGCCAATAATAAGATGAGTTTCTCATTGCCTCTCCTTTCGTTGATATCTTCCTTGTCGCATTACACCTTTTACGCTTTAAGCGTAATTAGTAGGCAAAAAAATAAGATTATCATACGGGACGCCGTAAACTTCCTCGATGCGTCGAATTTGAAGCGCATTAGGGAAGCTTTTGGCCCGTTCCCAGTTACTCATTGTATCAACAGTGACGCCAATCTTGTCAGCGGCTTCCTGCTGTGTAAGACCGACGTTTGTTCTTGCGGCTTTAAGAGTGACCTTCATGTCATCACCTCCTTATCACGGATTTGATTATAGCACGCTTAAAGCGTAATGTCAACGCCTAAAACGTAATTTTTTAAAATTTATCTTGATTTTTTTACGCTTATGTCGTACAATATAATCACAAAGCAAAGGAGGCGCACTGTGAGTAGTATTGGTAATAAAATTGTGTTGTCGAAAAATTTGCGCCGCCTTATGGCTGAGCACAACGTCGATAGGGCGCAAATGTGCAAAGATATTGGAGTAGCTTACACCACTTTTAGCGACTGGTATAATGGCACGAAATATCCGCGCATTGATAAGATTGAAATGATGGCTAACTATTTTGGCGTTCCAAAATCTACTCTTATTGAAGAACACGACGATAGGCCATCCAACATCGAACCTATTCGCTGGGGAAAACCAGTCCCGCTCGTCGGTGACATAGCCTGCGGCACTCCGATACTTGCCGAACAGAATATCACGGACTACGTTGATACCCCGGAGCACGTCAAAGCGGATTTTGCGCTCCGCTGCCGCGGTGAGTCAATGATAGATGCTGGCGTACACGATGGCGATATAGTTTTCATTCGTCAGCAGCCGGAAGTGGATAACGGGCAGATTGCCGCCGTGTTAATTGACGGCGTAGAAAGCGAAGCCACGCTCAAGCGGGTATATCTTGATAACGGCGTACTCACGCTTCAAGCGGCAAACCCCAGCATTGCCCCGAAAACCTTTTTTGGCGAGGATATATCCCGCGTGCATATACTGGGCCGCGCCGTGGCGTATATACATGTGTTCGGTGATTAAATAGCATTTGCCCGTTTTGGAGGGGACGGTCAAAAATATAAATAGAGAAGGGATAAAATGAAAAAAATTGTACTTGCGCTTATCCTGGTATTTGCATTGGCTTTGTCTGCTTGTGGTAGTAACTCCGATGACGGGAACACTACGTCTACAGCACCCGAACCAGAAGCGCCCAACTCTGAACCGGCGGAACCCGCCGACACCAGTTCCGCCGTCTTTGACCAGGTCGCCGTTGAAATCAAAGACGCACATCTGACCACAGACTACGAAGGCAATCCGGCCATTGTGATTACTTATTCTTGGACTAATAATAGCGATGATGCAAACATGGCTATGGTTACCACGGTTGGCAATGCTTATCAGGGTGGCATTGGCCTTGATACTGCAATTATTATGGATGACCCGAATTATGATTCTGATTTGTATTCGACAAACATTCAGCCCGGGGCGACGCTCGACGTTCAATGTGCTTATGTTTTAAGAGATACAACATCGCCTGTTACTTTTGAGCTTGAAGAATTTTTGAGCTTGACCGATGCCAAAGCAGTTAAAGAGTTTGATATTACCGCTTTAGCATAAAATAAAAAATCCCCGCCCAGTGCTGGAACACCGGACAGGGGACGCAAGGGTAGAGATTACTGTGAGCCTCTACCCTTTCATTTTATATGATGGAAGGTGGAAAGTCAATGCAGTGCATCAAATGCCGCGCCGAGCTGCCGGACGGAGCCATATATTGCCCTGCCTGTGGAAAGAAGCAGACGCCACAACAGCGTAAGGCGCTCAAACGCCCCAATGGCACGGGCACCGTATACAAGCTCTCAGGCCGTCGCAAGCGCCCGTGGGTCGCGTCTAAGGCTCGGGTAGTGATAGGATACTATGAGACTAAGACAGAGGCGCTACAGGCGTTAGAGCGCGTATCTGAGCAAACTATAACAGATAAGTACAACATGACCTTCGCAGAAGTCTATCAAGCATGGAGCAAAGAGCATTTTTCAAAAATCAAAGAAGGAGCGCAAAAGCAACACAAAGCCAGCTTCAAAGCTTTCTCTACAATCCACAATCGAAAATTCCGCTCTCTGCGAGCATCCGATTTTCAGCCAATACTTGATGCGCATAAGGACACACCAGAAACACTTAAAAAATACCGGCAACTTATAAATCAAATGTCTGACTGGGCCATGCGCGAAGATATTACGACGAAAAACTACGTCAAGTATGTTGAATTAGTATCCAAACCCAAAAAGCCACGAGAAAAGTTTTCGGATGCGGAATACCAGAAAATAAAAGACGACGCGAGTGAGACAGCAAAGATTGTAGTAATGATGATGTCTACAGGCGTTCGTCCTAATGAGTTGTTCAAGCTTGAGCTAAAAGATTATCATGAAACATATATTGTTACCGGCTCAAAAACCGAAGCAGGAATGAATCGCACTATTCCAATTAATCCAGATGGCCGTGACGCTTTCGCGTATTTCGCTACGCGCGCTACTGGCCCTTTGCTACTGTCCGGTTATGAGGGTAACAAAATAGAATCGAATTTTCGCAAACGTGACTATGCCCGTCTGCTAGAACGTCTCGAGATTCCGTATAAAGTCCCCTATACGGCGCGACATACATACGGTTCCCGCTCTGTTAAGGGCGGGATGGCCCCTGAAAATCTTAAACAAATTATGGGTCACACGGATTACACTACGACAGTTAACAACTATATTAGCGCCGATATTGACGAGCTAATCGAAGCAGCGGAAAGCGCGTCCGTTACCAACACGTTACTAACAGGCAAAAAACGGTCAAAAAATTCAAGCTCAAAAAGTTCGAATAATCATCAAAAAAGCCCCGAACCTTAGAGATTCAGGGCTGAAAATTGGAGCTGCTGCCCGGATTCGAACCGGGGACCTCATCCTTACCAAGGAGTAATTCCGAATTTACGCAAGCTATTTTGGCCTTGTTTTGCCTATTTTGGCCTATTATTACTAACTTTTCAACTTTATTAAACGTCCAGAAAAGGCCAGAACCGGTGACGGTTACTAACAAATTACTAACAAATTTCTTTGCCTCTAGCGCTTTAAGTATTTTTCGCGGAAGCCGATATACTTTCCGGATTTTATTCGCCTGTCAGGCCACGGCTCATTTTCATCGACAAACCAATCTCGGCCAATTTTTTGAGCGGTTTGAAAGCTCCCACGCCGGGCAAGCTGCCGGGCGTTATCTGAGTTCTTGCCGAGCTTTTCGGCGTATTCTTTCAGGGGTATTAGCATATCGTTTTCCTCAAAAATCACCGATAGGGACACCGGGGTTGGCCTCGTACTCGTCGAGCACGGCCTTGTAATCATCACCCGCATTGAGCCGGGCAAGAGCCTTTTCGCTGCCTGTGGTCGGATGCCGATAATCTCGAATATCAAGTGCCAGCGCCTTAACTGCATAAGGGTAATTGGCCTTGAGTTGCTCACACGCCTTATATAGAGCCATATTTTCCTCTTGCCATTTGAGGTACGCTTTGCTGTCTTCGACGGACATTACCGTGCTCAGGTCGTCAATGCCTTGAAAATCAATCGGTGAAGGATTCTCAGAGACATAATAGTTCTCGCCTACTACTTCCGGATTGAGCACTTCACCGTAGTTAGGTTCTGCATCATTGGACTTGCTGAGCGCTTCATCGGCAGCGCAGATTTCTTTGACACCGGGGATGCTTTTGATTACTTCATTGTAGATATACATTACCTTTTCCTCCTTATTTGATGCTGTCTTTGATTTCCTTGTAGACTTCCATAACTGTTTTTTTGAACAGACCACGGCGGTCAATCCACCAGCCCGCATCAACCTTGTTTTTGAGGGTATACTCGCGAACCTGCTCAAAAATTTCAGCGTTCTTTTTGTCGCCTTTGGCCTCGTAGACTTTCATCATGTCTTCGCTGCGAGTTATGTACTCTTTGCGGAGGGATTCAGCCCAGACGATTTGCTTAGTAGAGCCTTTCAGTTCCGGCAGGCCAGCAGCCTCAGACTGCTCTTTGAGCTGCTCGGCGCGTTCCTCACGCTCACAGTCAGGGCAAAGATTGAAAGTGCGCTCAGCCCACTCAACCCAGTTGTCAGCTTCACGGCGGTTAGCCTTTGTAGTATACTTTTCAAATTTCGCACCGCACTTGCTGCAAGTACATGTTGCTGTGGCTCTAGCCATTTGAATCTCTCCTTTGTTCCTTGTGATTATATTATAATACTATAAAGTATTATTGTCAATAGGGAAATAGAAGATTTTCAAAAAATTTTGGGCAATAAAAAGCGCCCTCTCCGTAGCGTGGAGAGGGCTGTGTTTATGTTTTTTGAGTGTCAGCCGTTGATGCCGAGCTGAGCGAGTAGGAACCCTACAAGGCCAGCAAGCACAGCGCTGAGCACGGCTTGCCATGCTTTGGCAGGTTTTGCCTGCTGGTTGTCCTGCCATGTGAGGAGCTTGTTGATGTTGGCGCTGATATGCGAGAGCTTTTCGTCTAGCGTGGCCTCGCGGGCTATCTGCTCACGCTGCCAATTATAAAAGGTGTTGTGAAACTCTTTCGAGTCTTTTTGCCAACGCTCAAGCGACTCTATTCGAGCTTCAAGCTTTGCCGCCGCCGCTTTGCCGATGCAGTCCCTTTCAGGGTCAAGTATGCACTTATCATCAGGCATTGGCAAGCGGAGCCTCATCAGTGGGCGGGTTTACAACGTTCGACATATCGCACAGACGGTCAATCATTTCGCTGACGACATCCATGTCAATGTCGTAATTCACCTGGTCGGCGCTGTTGCGAATCATCGCCATAACCCATTCTTTGCGAGTTGCACCATCCTCAAATTTTTGCTCAGCTTCCTCCATGTAACTCATAATGAGTTCCAGCAGCGCTGACCAGTTCTTTTCCTTAATGGCTTTTTCGACGTACTGAACTAGCTTGATTACAAGCGGGATGCAAGCCGCGAGGCCAGAAAGGATGGCTATTATGATTTCTACCCAGTCCATATGTAATCCCCCTATATGCGGACATCATCCTGCGATGTGTCCACGCCAAAATTTTGGGCTTTCGCCGTCTCGAATGTAATTCCACCCTCGCTATGGTCAGACTTGGCCATGTTAAGATAGAAGCTGCACACAACACCATGTGCGCTCCACGGCAAACCAACCATTGCAGAGAGCCATGGGAGCGAACCGACAAAGCCGGAGTAGATACAGTAGGCGGCGAGTATCAGGCCGCCCACCGTAACTATCCAAAGGAGTATCCGTATGTCACGGATTATGCGCTTGGAATATTCGAGGGGCTTGTCTTTGTTGCCAAAGAGTTTCACCGCTGGTTGTCATACCTCTGCATGACGGTCACAAACTGTTCGCGGGTAAGGAAGTCCTGCGGCATGGTGCCGCCGCTTTCGTTGCCCTCTATCAGGCCGGTGGAAACCGCCCAGTCCATAGCGCCCTGCGCCCAGCTCGAAACAGGCTTGTCCTGAAGCATCTTGCGATACTCGCCCATCAGCTCCGCAAATCTTTCAACGGTCATATCGTCTTCATCTCCTTCGTAGTCTTTATAGCACACATTCATATCCACGTGCCCGCTTATCCCGCTTATCGTCCCGCTGTTGGAATACTGCCACATGGCGCACTCCCTCGGCGGGTTGTTTACATCGGGGTTCTTAGGCCACTGCGCAAGCCAGATGTCGTACCGGCTCGCTATGTCCGCGTCGAAATACCGGCTCAAATAGTCCGGGTTCGCGTACACAATTGGCGTGTACCCGGCGGCGCGGATTTCCTCGCAGAACGCGCGCGTCATATCGCTTGCGAGCTGCTTCGTGATGGTCACGCCCTTTTTCGCCGCGTTGTTCACGCTGTCGTACTCGAAGTCAAACGCCACGGGGTAGGCGAGCTTGTACGGCTTGATGGCCTCGATGCAATACTGCGCCTCCCTGCGCGCCCGCTCCACGTTGTACGCATAGCTGAACCAGTACACGCCAAAGGGTATGCCCAGCCACGTACACTCGTCGGCGTTGCGCTTGAATTTGTCGTCTATGTTGCCCTGCCCATAACCGGCGCGCAGCATTGCAAACTCCACGCCGCCAGCCTTGGCCCTCTCCCAGTCAATCTCCGCCTGCCACTTGCTGACGTCAATACCTTTGTATGTAGTGCTCATTTATCCTCCTTATCCCACACCGCCCGCACATTGGTGTACGGCGGCGTCATGTCTGCGTATAGCTCCGCGTATAGGAGCTTGTTGTGATAGAGCATGATGCCCTCCTTTCGTTGTAATATTCTGTCAGTTTGCCCGTCGGCATGGTGCGGAGTAGGTTTTTCCAATAGAAGTTTGTCACGCCTGGCCACTTGTCCTCGGCGAAATCCTCGCCGTGCTCGCCGCTGGAATAATACTTGTACAGCCATTGCAGCATCCTGTGGCGCTCGTTGCCGACAACGCTGTCCTCGTGGAAGTGCTCCCAGCCGTTCTCTGAGGTTGCAACGCATACGCATCTACCATCCGGGGCATAAATTAGCCCGCCCTCCATACGGCATTTGGTTCCATATGGGAGGTTGAAATCCCCGCCTATGCCTTTCCCTTTGAAGCGTTTGTGTGCTGTGTAGGTCATACGCAAAAGCCCGGGGCGACGCCGAGGGAACGGTCGGCGCTGCCGCTGCCGACGGCGCCGCCGGCGCTCACAGTCGCGAAGTTACCGGAGCTGCTGTGATACGCCGAGCGGAGCCACCAACGAGCAGAACTCCCGGTGCTGTTGTGCCTATACTTGACCTTGCTGTTGCCGGCGGAGTAATAGGCGTACTGCTGTTGCCGGCTTGCCTCGTTGCTGTTGGCGATGGAGCGCGAGCCGAAAACCTCGTACTCGGAGAGAAGGAAAATGTAATCAGTCGTGGCCGTTACGGCGCTCGACGATGTCGAGGCGTTGCCGGTGTTGTCCGTGTACTTCGTAACGCTCTTGAGTGCGTTACGGAGCGCCGAGGGTATGGCGCCCATAAAACGCCCGCTTGTGGAGCTTTTGCTCGTACCGAGGATGTTGTTTCGCATATATGAGTCTTCCCAGCCGCCCGAGTTTGTGTTACCGGTGTTCATGCGGAAGCCCGTCGAACTGCCGATCGTGTTGTAGTGGCTATCAGTAAAGCAAATATCCGTACCGCCCGAGAGTGCGGTCTTCGCGAGCTGGAAATGGATACGGTTGCTGCCTTCACGGCTTGCGTTATGGTCAAATCCGATGATAAAAGCGTATGTGTGGTAGTCGTTGAATGTCAGCGCGCCAACCGTGCCGTTGAGCACAATCTCTTTGCGGTCGCCGACCTTGAACATAGAAGCAGCCTTGCCAGCAGATGATATCTCGGATATTTCGTCCCATGTGCAGTCGTTAAGCGCTTTTTTGTTCGGCCACACCTTTTTTGTTGCCCCGGCTACGCCAATATAACCCTCAGACACAGCCCTGACTGCTCCGCTTACTCCAACTTTTAAATCAGAAATATCGCGGACGGCACCATTTATACCAACTTTCATAGCTTGCTCCAATATTCTTTTGAGACATCGGGCGCTGTCTCAAGGCTAGTCTCATGCGATACGAGGCATTTATACAGCGCGTCACTCGGCGCGTAATACCTGCGCTCGCCCTGCGCCACATAGCGGTAAGGGTTCCATATAGCGGACAGGGAAGGCGCGATAAGCGCGTCGGTATCGCTGAGTTTCGCCGCCGCTTGCTCGAAGGCTACGCGCAGTTCGCTCACTTCGGTGTCGGAAGAAACCGGCTTGCCCGCAAGCGTCACGGCGCTCTGCTCCGCCTTCTGAGCCTGCTGCTGATAGTCCTGCTCGGCGGTGTTGTTCTTGCCCATAATGGCGGTGACTGTACCGTCACGGTTGTCGGTTATCGGACCGGCGACGCCGTGTTTATTCCACTCGAAACTGTCGCCAAATTCATCGGTAAGGGTGAACACCGCACCGTCCACAAAATGCGCCGCAGCTTCGGCATAGGTCATCGTCGCGGTTATGGTAAGCAGCTCACGGCTAAACCCGTTGAGCACGCCCCTGCTGAGATTGGCCGCAGAGGTGTTGTAGGTGGTGTTATCTGAGAACTTGATTGTGGTTTGCATGGCTTTCCTCCTTACGAATACACGATGGCGATGCACCCATTGGGCAGGGTGCCCGGCGCAGAGCTTACGAGCTGAATGCCTCGCGCACGAATGGCGGTGTAGTCCGTACCAGAGAGGTTGGCGGTTTTCTGAACGAACGTGCTTCCGTCAAGCGTGTAGGTACTGCCGGATTGCGAGCCGGAAATCCCGCCGGTGGCATTGAGAGTGAGCGCGTTTACGCCGTTGATGGTAGCAGCAGCACCCGGTGCTCCATCGGCTCCGGCGGGGCCCTGCGCTCCGGGGTCTCCCGGGTCGCCCTTATCTCCCTTTTGACCTTTGATGTTCGCCCCTGCAACGGAGGGCATACCGGCTTTGCTTGCCGTCCATGTCAGGTCGCCGGTGTCGCTTACAGCGGGAGTATAATATCCGCCGTTCTCGCCAGCCGGGCCTTGCGCGCCGTCTGCACCTGGAGCGCCGGTATCGCCCTTTGGCCCCTGTCCGCCCTGCGGGCCTGTAAGCTCGCCAGCGTCATATTTCTGTTGAAACGTCTCGCCATCTGCAAACTCAATCATGTCGGCGCTGTAGTCCCCTGCCTGCGGTGTGACCGCGCCTGTCCGGCCATTGAAGGTGGTGACGCCGGTGTCGGGAGGGTCTGCCCACTCTGCTGCGCCGCTCGCTCCTACGGTCAGTATTTGCCCTGTAGTGCCGCCGTCGGGAGCGTCAAGCTTGTCCGCAAGCGCGGTGTAAGCTCCCCCGCTCTGCAAGGGCTTGTTGCTGCCCGATGTGGGCGCGGCGTCTGTCTCGATCGTGAGCGTTCCGTCGGTGCCGACGTTGACATTGGTGCCGGGCTTGATGCCGCCGACCTTTGTTTCAGTGGCAACGGGGATAAACGCCGGGGTCGTGCCATCGAGGATGTGGTCGACCTCGTCAGAGACGGCCTGCAAATCGCTCTGCCTAACTGCGTCCGTCGCCGCCGTGGGCGCTCCGACGTTGGTGATACGATTGCCGCCCATCTGCAATGCGCCGGTCATCGGTACACTGCCGTCAGCCATGAAGTCGCCCGAGCCCGTTCCGTTCGCGCCGTTGTAAACAGTAAACGTGCCAATGGTGCCGCCTGCCGAGTCGTACATTGTGTATGTATCTGTCGTGCCGGGAGCGCCCGTGCCGCTTGTGCGCGCGATAGAATCGACATCCGTGCCGGGCTCGCCCTGTATGCCCTGTATGCCTTGCGGCCCAGTGTCGCCCGTGTCGCCCTTTTCGCCCTTCAAATTTGTGAACGCGAACGCGAACACCTTCGCCGTATCAGGCCCCGAGGTCTGCACAGTCACGCCGGGAGTGCCAACGCTGTTGTCTACTGTTGCTGTCGCATCACCGAAGCCTGCCGCGACGCCGGGGATGCCCTGGTCGCCCTGGTCACCCTTCTCGCCTTTCAAGTTCGTGAACTCAAAAGAGAACACTTTTGCCGTATCAGGCCCGGAAGTGTTGACGGTCACGCCGGGAGTGCCGACGTTGCTGTCAACGGTCGCGGTGGCCTCGCCGAAGCCCGCGGCCGCACCCGGTATACCCTGCGGGCCTGTGTCGCCGGTGTCGCCCGTATCGCCCTTCTCGCCCTTGAGCCCGGAGAAGGAAAATGCGAATACCTTCGCAGTATCGGGGCCGCTCGCTTCGACCTCAACAGCCGGGGTGCCTGTCGAGCCGTCGACCGTGGCCGTTGGCGTTCCGAAGCCTGCCGCGACGCCCGGTATGCCCTGCGGGCCTTGTTCGCCCGGCAGGCCGGGGCCGCTGAGCTGCATCCAGTTAACGCCGTCGTTGCTTGGCGTAACGCCAGTTACTGTTTTGAGCGCCATATAACTGCCGCCCTGATAGCCCGCAATATCGAGCACGGTATATGTAGCGCTCGCGGAATAGTCCCCGCGCGGCACACATGATACCTTGCCCAGCACAGTGTTAGGCACTAATACTCACCTCCAAATATCCGTTGACAATCTCAAACTCTGGGCCTGTGTAACCGTTGGGGGTTGTCATAGTCAAAATCCCCGTTTCAGGGTCGATTTCAAACGTCGCATACATCACATCTCCCCGCGCGCTTTCGCCCGTGTCCTCGTATTGCCCCGTCTCTGCGTTCCATACCCACCAAGTATCATTTTGGATTATAGGCGGTTTGCCGCTGTACTGCTGGGCCGTGTCGGCGGATTGCGCGGCAGACTTGGCGCTGTTTTGCGCGTCCGACGCAGATTTTCCCGCGTCTGATGCGCTTTTGGCTGCCTGCTCCGCCGAGCCTGCCGCTGCCGACGCCGACCCCTGCGCTGCATTAGCATAGGGCTGTACTGCCTGTACGGCGTAGCCTTTCCACAGCGCGCCGGAGGCGGACATAGCCGCGCCCTGCTGTTCGACCACGAACAGCGAGCCATCGTCAACGCTTGTCGCTGCCGGTAGGCTGCTTATCTGCTTGTCTGCCATTGTCCACCTCCTGTATACAGTCCCGCAGCAGCGAGCGCATACCCGCTACTACGTCTACAGCGTCGCCCGAAACGCTCATTGCCGAGAGCATTGCATATACCTGTTGCAGTTTCTTTTTCATGATGCCTCCAATTGCGCCACGCGCTTTTTGAGTTCCTGCACCTGCCAAATCAGCAAGCCTATAAACTCGTCATACCTAAGAAAATATCTGTACTGCCCGTCTATCTCGTTTCCGTCCTCGTCGGTCATCGGAGATTTGACGAAGCCCGCGAAGTCCATTGACGTTAGCCCGCTGTCTATAAGCTCCTGCTCTACATCCTGAGATACCATAACAATGTGCCGCCGTCCGCTTGTGCCGTCTATGTACTTGCAGCTCGCGGGCCGGAGCGCATCAAAAAACGCCCCGTAACGGCTCATGTCGTAGTCAATGTCCGTTTTGAAATTGCGGTCTGAGGTCTGTATTGTGCCCGTCGCCGCGTATACCTCTCGCCAGCGCAGCGCTGCCGTACCAAGATACAGATAGTTGTCGTTGGAGGGCCGCAAATCCGCGCCCACGTCCACATTGGCATTAACGTCTATAATGGCCCCGCTTCCGCCCTCCACATGGAGTGTGCCGCGCGAAGCCTGCAAACGCAGTGCGCCGTTGCTTATGAGGTCAATGGCATACGACGCGGAGGACGCACCGCTTACAGACATATAACCCGCTTCGGACTCGGAGCTTGTGAGTATCTCGACCGTACCGCCGCGCAGCGTCGAGGCCGTGACTGTACCCGTCCGTATTTCCCTGCCGTCAATTTGGGTAGTCCCCGGATACGTCCAGGCGCTGATTGTATCGTCGACGTCATTCGCCGTATTATAGGCGGAGTTAGCGCGAGAGTACGCGCTGTCAGCTCTGCTCTGCGCAGCGCTTGCCGCGTCCTGGGCATCGGTTATTTCGCCCTTTGCATCGGAGGCCAGGTCGTTCCATGTAATAGCGCCGGTCATGTTTATCTGGTTGGCGCTCAACGTGCCGTCTATATTAGCAGCATTGACGTGCAGCTCGTCGGCGTCAATCTTGCCGCCGTCGATTAGAGTGGTGCCGCCCGGCCCCTCTATGGTCACGCCATCAATGGTAACTTTGAGCTGCGTGTATTGGTTCTCGAGGCCATCAACTCGCAGCCCTATTTCCTCTGAGGTTTTTGAGATTTCGCTGCGCGTCTGGGCTATCTGCCGGTTAATATCGCTCTGCTGCTGGGAAACATACGGGTACTCGCTCTCTATTTCCTCCTGTCCGGGCGCGCCTATATCCGCCGTCATCAGGCTGTCAAACGTGGTGTCCATTTGGGCAAGCACAGTATATATGCCGCCAACAGTCACCGCGTCGCCCAGCTCTGCCGCCGGGTCTATAAGCGCGTCCGTCGCCGTCGCCGGTTGATACGCATAGCCGCCGAGCGAGGACAAGAGATTATTAGCCATAGCCTGAGTACCATACGGGCAAGTTATCTCTAATGTGCGCCCCGTATCGTTCCCGGCCTCGTAATAGTTCTCGCTGTCAACAAGTAAGATAATTTTGGAAATCGGTTCGAACTGAGGCGACGTTTCCAGCCCCCCAGCTTTAGTGCCGACGAAAACGCTGTCAGACAAGGATGCGGTCACCTCCAAATGTTATCCAGTCCCCGTCCTCGTCACAGAGGTAATTTGTTTCTGCTGGCAAGTCGTTAAGCCCGACAAGCCAAAGCTCGCCCACATCTGACATTATCCAGTTGCCGCCGTGTGCGGCTGCTATGAACCTCAGCACGTCCCTGAGTGTGTAGTCGTTCGCCGGGTAATCCACGGTGTACGAGCTGTTTAACACCGTCCTCGCGTCGATTTCTACGCCCATGATATCAGCGATGATATTTGCGGCCTGCGTCATGGGCATTGGAAACTCAAGGGACTGGTCAGGTGTCCAGATTTGCTCAGCTTTGAGCATATCGTCGTAGCCGTGTATAGTAAGAAGCCCGGAGTCAACGCTCCGGGTATCGATGTAATACACGCCCTTCTGTATCCACTCCGAGGTCTGCGTCCCGTTGGAAAGACGATAGTACGGGATAAGCTTAGCCATTTTGGGGATGGTGGTCGAGACGTTCCAGAGGGACAGATTGATTTCTCGTGATACGGCGCTACCAACGGACAGTGTACCATCAGCAAACAGCCCGCCGGTAGTAGTGAGGCTAACAATAGCATCCTCGCCGTAATCCGTCCCCGCTATGTTGATTTTCCGCTCGGCGTAGTGCTCGCCGGACATTATCTGCTGATATAACGCGCTTACTGTCTGCATCAGCGCGCCTCCAGTGAGAACCCGGCACCTGAGTAATAGGTGTTGCCGCCACGGACGGTTTTGGCTCCATAGCTCAAATCTGATACATAGAATGTATTGGCATGCAGAACGCCGTCACTCGCAGTATACTGCACCGACGCCGGAACAGCGCTGTACAGTGCCGCAGTCAACAGAGCGAGCGTGTTGTCCCGAAGTTCTACAAGCCCCACGTCCATTGTCAGCTTGCGGAATTGCGAGCGATAGAGTGTGCCGTCAAGGGTTATAACGTCCCGGCTCTGCCGGTATGTCTCGCCAAATGTTAGCCCGTCCTCTACCAGCCACGGGGAAAAGTCCTGCCCGTTGATTATGAGTTTAAGCTGCATACGCCCACCTCATATCGTCGGCACAAGGCCGTTTGCGCGGATAGTGTTGTTCTGCTGGCGGGTTATGAGCTGGCCGACCTTGCGGCCGTCCATGTATACAATGGCGCCGTTCAGCGCGCGGGATACCGCCGCGCCTATATCCGCTCCCACGCTGGAGCTTCCGCCGCCGGTCATGGAGCCGCTCACGCTGACGTTGCCGCTCACGCTCGGAGCCAGTCCGCTCATGGCGCGGTTGAGCTGCCGCTCGACTACGCCCATCTCATCCGCGAAGCCCTCGCCGACGCCAAGCGCCATATTTGCGCCGACCTGGTCGGCGAATACCCTCGACGGAGAGTTGATGCCAAGAAACCTTTTAACGCTCCCTACCACTCCGTCGAACCAGCCGGTTATCTTGCCCACCAGCCAGCTTCCGGCGTTCGTGATGCCCTGCCATATGCCTTCGACTATACTGCGGCCGACGTCAAGGATATTGCCCATCAGCGAGCCAATACCCGAGACAATTGCCTCTATAATTTGAGGCAACGCCGCCACGAGCTGGGGTATTGCACTGATAATGCCCTCTACGAGGTTGGTGAGAATATCGACGCCGCTCTGCAATATCGTCGGGAGGTTGCTCACGACGAAGTTGACAAAGGCGGTTATCACCTGCGGAAGCTGTGCTACAAAATCCGGGATAGCGCCGATAAGGCCGTCCACGAAATTGTTGAGCACTTCGACGCCTTGCTGAAGAATGTTCGGGAGTTCACTAGATATATAATTGATGAACTCCGTTATAATGGCCGGAAGCTGCGCGACGAGTTGGGGAATGGCGCTCAATATTCCGTTGGCAAGCTCAAGGATTATCTGCGTGCCGGTAACAAGCAGTTGCGGCAATGCTATCAAAATTCCCTGTACTATGCTCCCCAGTATCTGGCTTCCAGCTTGAATCACCTGAGGCGCGAGTTCGCCAATGGAAGTGATGAATTGTTGGAGTGCTGCTCCGAAACTCTCTCCGCTGCCTTCGCCAGTTAAAAGCGCGTTGAAAGAATCGACTATGCCGCGAAGCGCGGGGCCGAGCGCGTTCGTCAATTGGTTCTTGATGTTCGCGATTGTCCCGCCGAGGCTCGCAAGCGTCCTGTCCATAGCCGCCTGATTTTCTCGGGCTTCTATGAGCGTGGCATTATTTCGCTCAAACGCCGCCGCCGCGTCGTCATACTGCCCAGCGAGCGTCTCCATAATGAGCGTGTTCCGCTCGCTCTCGGTGGAGCACTGCGCCAGCTTCTCATTAAATTCGTCCTCGGATATGCCCACCCAGTTAAGAGCATCGGCGAGCACGCCCGTGACTGTGCCGACGTTGGCGGTCTCATTCGCGGCCTCTATAAGTCCCTCAATTGGGAGGGAGTCGCCGAACGTGCCGTTGACGCCAGCCGCTATTTCCGTCCATGTAGCGACATCTTCCTCGTTCTCGGCCAACTGTGCCAAGAGCTGCGAGGCCTCAGTCGCCCTGTCGGTATCGCCGAGAATAGAATAGAACCCGTCATACGCAGCCTCGGCAGTTTCTGCGGAGTATCCGGCATTTTCAAATGCCGTATTCAGTCGGCCTTGCGCCTGCCGAAATTCCTCGGTGCTCTCGTCGAGGTTCCAGATTGAGCTAACCAGATTGCTAACCGCTGAGACAGCCGCCTGTATGCCGCTTGATATGAGATTGCCCATTGCCACGGTCATAGCGGACAGCTTGCTTCCCGCGCTGTCTGCCGAATCGCCCAAATCCTCAAGGGCGTTATCTGCGTCGTCCGTGGCGTTTTCTAGTTTGTCGAGGGCGGTATTGTTCTTGTTTATCTGCCCGCGCAGCTTGTTTAGCTCGGTTTCAGTCGCATTTACCGTCCGCTGCCATTTTTGTGTTCGAGAATCGGCCTCGCCGTACAGCTGCGTCGATTTATCGAGCATATTGCGCTGTGCAGTCAGCCGTTTTTCAAGCTCCGTTACCGTGCGGTTAAGAATTTCGTTCTTCTGGGCGAGCGATTCGATGGACTCGCCCTCTGCATCGGCGGCGGAGGCGACAACTTTAAACTCGCTGCCCAGAGTCTTGATATTCTCGGTTATCTGCTGGATTTGCTTACGAAATTCAGCTTCACCGTCAATGCCGATTTTTGGCCCTATATCGTATGGCACATACTCACCTCCCCATGAATGGCGTCATCTGGTCAAAAAGAGAAAGGTGGTTGAGTTCTTCCGCCCCACATTCTGCAATCTGCCAACAAGCTATTTGGTCAAGCACCTGCCCTATCGGCAAGTTCAAAACTTCAAAACGTGTCAGCCCGGCCTTTGCGCCATTATAAAAAAGCCACGCCGAACTTACTCGCCCGACGTGGCCCCTGCGTTTTTTGATTTGGTTTCGACTTCGCGCTCGCTGCTGTCAGAAATGGCCTTGAATATAGCATTGATTGCCGCTCCATCTCGAACATCTATCAAGTCCGTGGGCTTGCAAGGCAGTTCGGGCGGAACATCTCCACCAGTAGCCTTAACATATACTCGGCCCGCTTTCATAAGCACTTCGAGCACAGTGTTAACGGCATTAGCTATTTTGGCAACATCACCGCTGCCCAAATCCGCCTGCATGCGCTCAAGGCTTCCGAATTTTTCGCAAAGCTGCTGCGACGCAGAAAGCGAAAAGCACAGCGGATATTGCTGGCCCAAAAACTCTATATAAGATATTTTCATGCACCAACACCCGTCGCGGCAAAGTAATTGGTAATGTAAGCAATAGCCGCCACCTGCGTCGGAAATACTACTTTTTCAAACCAGGCGTTAGTACCATCACCCTCAAGGCCCATAACCGAGCCTTCAATTTCCGGGGTCTGCCACTCTATGGATTCGCCCATAGTCTGCGCATTCTCGGCAGGCATGCTGAAAGTTACACGGCGATAGAGTACAACTTCGTGTTTGCGTACTCCATCCTCCTGATTCTGCCGGATAAACGCGACGCCAACGGGCGCGCTCTGCTCATTGCCGGTATATTTCAGCGCGGTGCCTTCAACTTCGCTTTCGGGGTCACCGACATTGACGGTCACGTCAGTTACTTGCAGACCGTAGAGGTCAGCCGCCGCATCCTGGGTAAGCCTGTCCAGCGTAAGAGTGAGTGTGCCGCCCGATGCGCCGGAAGCATCGTTTTCAGCAGCTGCATTGTTGGCGTACAGCGGATTATCTTCCGGGGCCGTCGGCTCGAAAGCCGCGCTTATGGCCTTGCCCATAGTCTTGACACCGGCATAGCCGGTAACAACGCCGTCGGTAATCGTAGCTTTGGAGTAGTAAACTCCATACATGCCGATTCCAGCCATATATCATCGTCCTTTCATTTCGCTATTTTTGCGATTTCTTCGTCTATAACATCCTTCATCCGCTGTTCGGCCTGCTTGCGCGAACTCGTTGTTGCCGGGCGAATAAAAGGCTTTTTCTTTTTCCAGCTCGTCCCGCTCTCAACGCCGCGGGCTACAAGTTGATTTGGCTGGCCTTGCGGATACTTCTTCGTTTGGGTACGGTTATATCCATCAAAGCCGAGCTTGACATTGAGATAACCATTGTCGTCTTGCAGTTTGGATATACCAAAGCCATCAATAAGCCCGGTTTTCTGTACAGACGTTACGCCGCCGGGAAGCGGTTTCTCAGCCGTGCCAAAACCAGTAACAATAGGCAGGGCACGGATGTTTTGTTTAACAGCATCGGCGACAATTCCTGCGCCCTCATAGACAGCACGGCCTATCATTTCATCGGTTACGCCCTCCATTTTTGAAAGCATAAGTTCATAATCTCGTAAGCCGGGAAATGTGATTTTAGCCATCACACACCTCCCAAACCCACTCCCAATGCCAAAAGCCTGTATCTTCCTCAAACTGTACGGAGTTGAGATACCACGCGATGCAATAGCTGCTCAAGTTCTCGCCGAGAGCATCAGCCCACGGGTCAAATTCAATTTTCGTAAACAGGTCGGTCGTGCCGGTAATGGCCCGCTCCGCATGAGTGTCATCCGCTTCGAGGTCGTTTGCTCCGTCCTCCTGCCACACAAAATACCGCTCGGATTGCAGGCGCTGCGCATGGCTCACGCAGTCTGTTACATCCGTGTGCGCGGCAATTATTCGCTCGTACCATCTCATGTGCTCACCTGCTCATATTTGGTCAGCGTCAAATCAACAGTCGGAGGATAAGAACCGTCTGCTGTCTGCACAAGGTCTATCCGGTACATCTTGCCGTCCTGCGTTTGCGCAATATTTTGGTTGGTTATATCAGCCCGAGGGACGCGGATTACCCGTTCAACCTGTATCTGGTTTTGCATGGCGTCGTAATAGCGCTGCACTCCTAGCCGCTGTTCAGCATATCGGAGCGCGAATTTTGGAACCAACTCCATCTGCGGCTGATACCCCGGCTTTGCCACATTCTCAACGGCGAAAATGGTCACAATTCCATCGTTGAAATTCTGCGTTATTTCATTGTTCGAGCGATATGGTGCTCGCCATGCCATAAGCCGTCACCAGCCTCTCGTTTTGCATCCCGAGCAGCATCGACTGATAGTTATTCTCGAATACATCAAGCGCGCTGTCCCGAGCATAGCGTACATACTCCATAAGGAGCGTCCGCGGCATGCCGTCCGACGTGTAGTCCGCGTAGTCGCCATATTTGGAGTTCAAATAAACCATCCCGGAAGCAACAAGACCACTGATTTTTGCATCAGTGGCCTCGTCGTCCCATGTGATGTTAAGATAGTTCTTCACGTCGTCCAGCAATCCCGCGGGGAGATTGCCACGGATGTTCATTAGTTCTTAGTGACCGTCACGACGTAGCTCTTAGTGGTCGTGCCATCCGGGGCGGTAACCTTGACAGTCAACGTATTCGCCCCAGCTTCCCAGGTAACAGCCGAGCCGTTAACAACATTGACCGGGTCGCCCTCAGCGCCGTCATTGGTTATCTCGATAGTAGCGTTGGCCTCGGCGGGAATAACGTTGACAGTGTTAGTCGCATTGGTAGTGGTCGCGGTGTAGCCGGTGAGCGTCTCCGGGTCAAAAGCCTGGTTGAGCTTCAGCCCACCTATACGGAGGTCGGAAAGGTCGGCATTGGTGGAAGCCGCGGGAGCGTCTACCTGCTGCACCTTCCAGACGGCAGGCTGAATCTTGGAAATATCCAGCACGAAGAAAGCGTTGTTATCCATCGGGAAGCCATTGGCATAACCCTTGATAAGATACACGCGCTCATCCTCGAGAAAACGATAGTGGTCACTGTACTCTATACGGCCATCTCGCGCGGAGCCGATAGCCGCAAAATACTTGTAGCCCAGGCCAATGATAGCCGTGCCCTGGTCAACAGCCGGAGACTGGACAACAGCCATCGGATACGGCATGACATCGTTGGCATAAGTGCCGTTCGGCGTCATCATGGTAGTGGCGGGCATGACCTTCTGAAAATAGTCAACCGGATTGACAACCAGAATCACGTCGCGCACAGTGCGGGTCTTGCCGTTCGGGTCAACTGCCAGCAGAGACAGAAGATTGCCAATAGTCGTGGGGGAGAAATCAGGCACGGCAATAGGGGCCTTCTCGGGGTACACGCCGCCGGTCACGGTGACGTTATCGCCGACCTGACGATTCATGCCGATGGGCTTCTCATTGCCATCGCCAGCAACAATACCAGCCTCGAGGCCGTTCGCGTAAGCCTCGTACAGCACCTGGCGGACATAATCGTCGAGCCATTCGGGGCCGAGGTCGAGCATAGCCTTGCAGACCGGCATGAAAGCGGAAAGCTTGAGCAGGCCGGTGTTAACCTCCTTGAAGCCGGAAGTAAGCTCCTTGACTATTTCATCGCAGAGCTGGCCCCACGCGGCCTCCTGATAACCGTTGGTGTTCATCATCATGCGGATAGCGCCGCGAGTGTTCATGAATTGAATACGGCTCAGCAGCGGATGGGAAGTCTGAAGCTCATCAAAAACCGCGTCGATAACCGTCTCCGGCATAACAACGTCAAGGGTATTAAGCGCCTGGCGCGGGTCTTTGTCCTTCATTGCGCCAATGAGCTTCTGGTAATACTCGCGCTCCTTGCTGGTGAGCTGGCGCACACCACGGGCAGTGAGCACGGTAGTATCAAGGCCCTGCTTCATCTCGTCAACCTGAGCGGCGGCGCGCTGCTGCACGTCCTCGCCAATGGCCTGAATCATCTCGTCGAAAGCAGCAGAAAAAGCGTCGGTATCATTCGCCTTTATAGCCTGCTGAATCTTTGCCCGGATTTCGTCCCGGGTCAGAATGTCGTTGTTCTTCATTCGTTTTTTAGCTCCTTTCAAAAAGCTTCATAATAGTATTAGGAACGGGCGCATCTGCCCGGGGTTCCTCATGTTGCTCAATCTCCGGCTCCTGTTCCGGGGGAGATACAAGCTCTCTAAGCTGCGCGGCAAGTGCTGTCTGGAATTTAATACGCTGTTCCAGATTTAGATTTGCCTTTTGCAGCACTTCCGCGGCGTTGGACATGTCCGCGTCGTTTTCGGCGTATCTATCCGCAAGGCCGTAATTAATGCACTCATCGGCGGTCAGCCATGTTTCACCGTCGGCCATCTGTGCGAGCACATCGGGGGCCAGTTTATCACCGGCTTTGGCCAGATAAGCCGCTCTCCCAGCCTCGTTAATTTTTTCGAGGTCGTTGGCGGCTTTTCTCAGCTCGTCCGCGTTGCCCTGCGCGCACATCCACATATTGTGTATCATCATGAGCGCATTTCGCGGCATGATTATCTCGTCGCCAGCCATTGCAATCACGGAGGCGATAGAGCATGCAAAGCCGTCAATGTACACGGTCTTATGCGCCGGGTGGCGTTTGAGCTGATTATATATCGACGTGCCCTCAAACACGGAGCCGCCGTAGCTGTTTATATAGATATTGATTTGGCTCGTCTCCGGGTGCGCCGCCAATTCCTCGCGGAAAGTGTTGGCGCTGGTTTCGCTTTGGATTACTTCACCCGTCCAAAAATCGTAGCCATCGGATTCAACATCGCCGTATATGTACAGGTCAAGCGTCCCCGGCTCGGCCTGCTGTTTAATTTCCCACATCTGTCTCATTGTGTCACTCCTTCCGTAGTACCGAGGTTTCTAGTTGCCTCGTTCATCGTGGAAATATTCAAAGTCATGAAATGTTCGTCAGCCCACGGCTCATTGATTATCGACTGGTTAGCCGCGCGGCGCACGTCGTTAATTGTGTACGCGCCGGAGCCGACAAGTTTTTCGACGTTGGCTGCATTGGCAAACAAATCAAAGTGAATAATGCTCGAGGTATCGACACGGAGATAATTGCCCTGGCTCCATCCTTCATAGCCATAGCGTTTGCGGTTGATTTCCTCTTGCAGTTGGTCAGCCAGCGGGTCAATGCAGTTCGTGAGAAATCGCGTATTCGCATCCGCTGTTCCTTCAACAGAGCCATTGACCAGCACGGATGGAATGAGAAATCCCCGTGCCGTGAAATCGAATATGTCCTCTATCATGGAGCGAATATCCCGCGTGTCTCCGGTCGAGCCAGTCGAGCCACTTACCTGCTCATAGACGTAACCGTCAAACTCCGGGAGTATTGCGCCATCGCTTTCCAAAAACGGCTTTACTTGTGCGGAAATCATCTGTTGAAATTTCTCCGTCCAGTCATCATCGCCCTGAGCTATCTGGTTAACGTGTACTTTCCAATGCTGCCCATTCCCCCAGGTGTACGCTTTCATTGCCGCGCTTATCATCCGGTAATACGAGTTATACAGGCCATTGATAATAGGCCGCATATTAGTGTGATTCAGCTTTAGGTGGATAACGCTGTTCTCGTATATCGGGTATGTATACTGATAGTCGCCTACCATAATGCCGCGGTATTCGTTTTGGCGGGAGGGCCATTCCTCGGGCTTTTCCCAACTGTCGGCAACAACCAATGATTGCAAATCCCCACGCGGCAGCGTGGATACTACGAGCGCTTCATTGTCCTGATAGAGTTTGGCGACAAGCTTGTGCAGAAACATACTTGAATTTTGATTTGCGTTCGGGCTGATATTCCAGAGATAATATTCGCGTTCCTGCACTTCCTCGTGATTTCGGAAGGTGCGGAACTCACAGCGCCCGAGCGCGTTCGCAACCATGTTGGCACATACCCAGAAAGAAAGCTCCCGGATTTGATATTCCTGCGCCGCGTCCATCAGTTCTTTACAGGTGATTTCAATCTCCGTACTGCCGGTTTTGCCGCGTAACCATTTGAAAAAATTAAGTCCCGTATTCCTCACCTCCTTCAAAGAAAAAGCCAGCTGCTAAATCACAGTCGGCTCGTGCTGTTAAATTCTAATCGCGCCTACGGGGGGAATCTGCGCCACTTGCCCGCTCCCCAGTGCGCTCTCTATTACCATGCTCGCAACCAGGGCCATAAACGGGTCTGTCTTTCGGCTCTTTGCTTCGATTTTGGCGTAGATGAAGTTGCCCGTGTCCACGCCTATCCCGCGAGAACTTCGCACTCTTTTTGTGTTGTTTACCGCCCAACGTAAACACGGATTATCCCCCCAGGTGAACAGGCCACGGTCAAAGCACTCTTGTATCACCGGCTCCACCTGCATTATGTCCGATGGGCGGACAAGCTTCACGCGGCTTTTGTCCGTCGCGTCAAAGCCAATCTTGCGCAGGCTCTCAGAGATGAGCGTCCACCGATAATGGTCAAGCGCCAGCATCCGTATATTGTATTTCGTACCGGTTTTGCGGATATACTCAGCCAGCAAGTCCGGGGATATGGATACATCGTCAACCACGGTTACTAACCCGTCATCGGCCCATTGCTTCCAGGGGGCCTTAACCCGGTTGAGCGTCTTTGACTGCGCACATATCCACGCATGGTTAATATCATATCGCTGCGCCCCACGGCGGAAGTGCAGATTGACCGCCGCCCAGTCGGAAAGCTCGGCGTAGTCAATTCCAACAGTACACGCCCAGTTGTCAAGCTTCGGCAGCGGGCGGTTTGTAGCCTTGACTTTGTCGTACTCCGTCACGGCAATCTCGCCGTTTGATTTTGGCAAATTGAAGCGCTTGGTATACAGGTCAGACGCGACAGTTGCGTCGTAATCCTTTTCAACCCAGTTTTTCTCTATCTCAAGCTGAAGCGTTGGAAGGTACGGCAGAGACGGATTAGCCTTAACCCAGTTTTCCTTATCCGCCGCTTCTTTCTCATCGTCCAGCTTGTATATCAGCGGGCATAGCCGGGACTGCTTTATTTCACCGTTCAGCACGTCTCGCGCGATTCTAAGCCGGTCATCGAGAACGCCGTCCCGGACGTAGCCATTAGTGGTAATGTAAAACTCCCGGGAGTGCTTACGCTTGCCAAACCCAGACCGAAACACCTTCATGCTATCGCTGTTCTGGTATTCATGGATTTCGTCGAATATCAGGCAGGCCGAGCGTTTGCCGTCCTTTGTCCGGGCGTTGCTCGTATTATATTTAATGTAGCTGCGAGTAGCTAAACTGGTAATGACCTCTTTAGTCTTGTAAAACCATTTCTTCGATTTTGCCCAGGTGTCATCCAGCATTTGATAAATATCGTCAAAAGACGTTTTCGCCTGTTCCTCACTGTTCGCAATAATATCAACGTTGTATCCCTGTATGCCGTGATACTTCGTTGTGAGATACCAGGCTACGCCAGAAATAAAACCGTTCTTTCCATTGCCACGCCCCATGACTATCAAAAACTCCGAGAACACCAGCGTATCCGTGGACTTATAATAGCAATGTATCAGGGCCAGAATGAACGTCTCCCATGGGAACAGCGTCATCTTGAAATAGCGCTGTATAAGCTCTATGGCCTTATCCGTCTTTTCAACGTCGATAAAAACATCATGGTCGGCAAGCTTGCGCTCGATATAGTCACAAGCCTGGTGCATCTCCTTTGACGCTCTTATCTGCCCGCTTCTAATCGAGCCAATGTAATCATCAATATACTTACATTTCGTCATCGTCATCATCCTCGACTTGCGCCGGGGCTATGCCGATATTCTCGAGCAGTTTCAACATCTGCGCGTTTACTTTCAAGAGCTGGTCAGTGGATTTGCTGTTTTCCGGCGTAGACGTGCCGTTCGCAAAATTCTTTATCCGCACGGCCCCATTCCGCTCGAGGTCATCTGCGAGCTGGTTCTTGACATCCCACATGGTCATGTAGTCATCCACAAGGTCAGTGTAATACTGTCCCATAGTGCCGTTGCGCTCCAACTGTTCCAGCAAGTCCGAGCGAATCTTCGCCCTTAGCTGCTTCCGCGTCACGCTATCACCTCAATTCTATATACGCGCGCGTAAATTCTTCATTTGTCCTGGACCCACACCGATTAAGCCCCAAAAATGAACTTTTGTTTTTTTAGAGGGGGGGGATTTGTTAGTCCCATCGTTCGTCAGTCACCGGTTTTTTATCCGATTTTCGCGGTTTCCATGCCCTTTCTGGATGCAATTCCTCATGGCATGCTCGGCACACGCTGATTAGCTGGCGTTCCTTGCCATCCCATATACTAAGCGCTAGGTCAGGTCGGTCTTTGAGGTGCTTGACATGGTGGACAATTTCCGCACGGCTGTATTTGCCGCGAGCTTTGCAAAGCTGGCACTCGTAATTATCCATTGCAAGTACTTGCTCTCTCATGTGCTGCCATGCGCCGGAGTTGTACCACGTAGCCTCTCGCCCGTCGGCAATAAGCTGCTGTAGATGCAATAAGCTTTCAGATTTCATAGCTATAAAAATAGCCCCGCATTAAGCAGGGCTTTTGATGGTAATAGTATAACATGGATTTTGGAAAAAACAATGACACAAAAACGACAGATTACTTCTCTATCCTGCCATATAGAGCGTAAGAAAGCTTTTCAAGAGCCGCTTTTGTACGGCGCTGAACAGACCGCTCGTTTTCGTAACCCAACTCGTTCATAAGCCGTTCGGTTGCTCCGCGTTGATGATGTATGTACTTGACATCAATAATATGGCGCTCCACGTCGGTAAGACTTGCAAGAGCAGAATCGACGCGCTTAATGTCTATCTCCGCCATTTCCAAAGCGCGAGATGTTTCGTCCCGCTTCATGATGTTGCTCAGAAGCCTGTCCTCATACACAGTGCCGCCGCCCTGTACCGGCGTTGTATCGGTGTTCTGAGTCTTGATGCTCTCATATTCCAGTTCAAGCCGTTTAAGTTCATCGGGCAAAGTTGAAACGGCTATCAGTTGCCCACTATAGCGCAATAGCAGTTTTCTAACACTGTATTCCCAGCTATCCATGTTTTCCCCTTTGCGATTAAGTGTTGTTTTTCAGCCGTATGTCTTGTTCGGTTAGGCGGTACAATAGGGTGTCACCTCGATATAACGCTTTCAGTCTTTTATAAAGCGCATTATCATCAAAGCCGTGTAATTGTTACGTTGTCAGCTGGCATCACAAAATAATACCAACCGCTAAAACCCGCTCTAGTTGTCGGGTCTTGGCTAGAGCTTTTGACTGGTATGTCTATGCCGGAATCAGAAGTAACCACGGGATTCATATTATTAAGATAGCGTGATACTATCTCTCCAGCCCTAGCACTATTTGGCCACGAACTATCTGTTGTGTCATTGATTGTGAAAATTTCACTTCCCCCACCACTCACAATCGGATTAAATATCATCCCATCACACCCCCATTGGGCATTGTGACGGTCAGGAGGTCAGAACGCCCCCCCAGTGGTATTTAATGGTATTGTGCATTGTGTACCTCCTATAGTGTGCGCCCTCCAAACTAGAACAATGCAGCAAATGGTTCTGCCTTGTCCTTACAAACTCGGGCGTGTAGTTTTCCTGCTTGGCACCGCTGGATGGCATCGAACCACCTCGCCCGGAGTCAAAGTCCGGTGTACTGCCGATATACTACAGCGGTATGTTGTGGAGCTACCGGATGGACTCGAACCACCAACCTATCGATTACAAGACGATTGCTCTACCTTTGAGCTAAGATAGCATATTGCCGCGTGCTTTCCAGCTTACGGACGTGCGGCGCGCCCGCTTTGGTTGCCATGCGCTTTAGGCTTAGGGTGCATGGACACCCGCAATGCAAGTTCATCTTCACCGGCGCGTACATTGCCTTGCCTCCGGGATAGTGTCTTTCCACTGTCAACGGGTTCCCATATCGGCTCTCGCCGGTCTTGAACCGATGCGCTTTCACACGCCGCCCTTCCACACAAGGCCTTACAGAGCCGTGCACCTCGGTCTTTCCCGAGCGTCAGCGGTTGTACTTCCCGCAGCTCCACGGAGGATTTGAACCCCCACCCTCAGTTTTTCGAGGGCACTGCCCTGTAGGAGCACATCGCGCCGTTATTCCCGCCACGGCGCTACGGCGGTTGGAGAATGTATGAAAAAACGCTAAATGAGTGCCCGATATTTCCGCGTCGGGCAAGCGCGGGAGAAAGAAGAAATTGAGAAACTCTAAGTATAGTATATATTAACTTTCTCTTAGCGCTCCCCTTTTAAGGGGAATTTTTAAAATTTTTTGTCATTTAAAATTCGTTCGCCCCGTGAGATAGTCAAGCGATACCTCGAAAAAATCCGCTATCTTAATCAGCGCATCCAATGTCGGCACAGCTTCCCCGCGCTCGTACCGTCGTATAGCGTCAGGCGAAAGCCCGCACAGCTCCGACAGCACAACGCGGCTCTTGTGATGCTGCTCACGGAGGCGTTGTAGGCGCTCAGGGAACGCACTCATGTTATGCCGTTGCGGACGTCGTAGGCGGCTGTTGCAACGGTCAACGGGTCTACTGAGTGATTATCTATGTATTCCGCCGCACAAGCTGCATACCCCGCTATGTCTATAAGGCTATCCTCCACCGACTGCCCAAACTGTATGCGCGCCACTTTGAGCAGTATCATGTCTATGCACACCTCCAACGGCTCGCAGCCCCAAAATTGCGCAATCTGCGGGAATGTGTCCTCGCGGTTGGCACACGTCTTTTCAGCCGCCTTATCAAGTAGTTCGCGTCGCGTCATTTGCTCACCTCCCCGTACTCCCGAACCCGTTATTCCCGCGCTCGCCGCCCTCTATCTTGTCCACCTGTACGGGCGTGGGGCGGAGGACGGGGAGGATGACGAGCTGGCTTATTTTGTCGCCGCGTTTTACTTGATAGGCCGTGTCAGAATGGTTGTAGAGCTTAACGGTGATGCTCCCGTCGTACCCGCAATCGATAACCCCCTCGCTGACAATGCCGTGCTTGACATTCAGCCCAGACTTGCTTTTGAGCATCCCCACGCTATCAGGAGGCAACTGGACGTGCACGCCCGTGTCTATGATTGCGCTCCCGCCACTGCAAGGCACAAGTACATCCACCGGCGACCTCAAATCCAGCCCTGCGTCCAGCTCATGCGCTCGCTCGGGCATATATGCGCCCTCGTCGAGCTGGACAAGCAACTGGCTTTCTACGGGTTGTCCAACTCTCAAAACGCCATCATCTTCATAAATGTCTGGGAAATTCATTCTTCACCTCCTATAATCTCATCAAGCGTGGCGCTCTCGCCGGGTTTGAGCGAGGGGAACATATCACTGTTAATGTATTCGCTCGGATAGCCGTCTTTAGCGATGGTGCGGAGTTGGGCGAGCGTGTCACGCACTATGCCAATTTGAAAGCCATTGAACACGCGTTTTATCATTTTTGCGTCCTCCTTATCCTGCTCCGTCCAGCGTGGTGGTTCGGATAAGTCCCAAATATCCGGACTACCGTTAATGGGACAATGCCCGTTGCCAATTTTACAACTTGTACATCCGGCAGACTCACAATATTTTTGCGCTTCCCCCAGCGTCCACTCGCTCAGTGGTTTGTTCATGTGTTGGCCTCCTTTCGCTCACCGTAACTGCAATAATCATCCTCTGTAATTTCCATGCCCGATGCTGGGCACACGAGAAACCCTTTGGCGTTTAGTTTGGCGTTTGAAAAATATGTACAGTCCTTGCAGTGCACAACCGGTACAACTTCGGCAGCTGGGAACGCCTCCTGATTACGTATCCTCTTGGCAATCCATTTGGGACTGCATCCGCACTCTTCAACGAATGTAGCTACTATATCGCGTTCTATGTAATCACCTGTATAGCTGCTCATGCTTCCTCCTTGCCCATTCGAGCGCCGCAGTTGGGGCAGAATTTAGGCTGCCAATCAGCCCAAACATCTGCATCCAAATCCTTAAATTTATTTTCACCACATACAGGGCAAATAGGATTTCCTGGTTCCCATTTCCCATGCACCACCGGGGCAACGTCGGCGGCTGGCGTTTGGCTTATCGCCGCAGCCAAACTTGTTACAGATGCGGGAGCTGGCATACTTCTCCAAATTGAGAAAATCTTTTCTCTATCGATATAATCAGCCATCCCGCTCCCTCCGTTCCAGCGCGTCAGCGATCCGCTTTAATTCTTCCTTAATTCCTCGCAGTTGATCCTGCCCGCTCATATCCTTGAAAAGTAGCAACAGAAACAAAGCAATCGCAATCACTTGCAAGGTTGCGTCAATCTCGGTCATTCCTGCTCCCTCCGTAGTGCGGCCTCCCTGACGGAACACCCTTCTTGCGGGTTTATTTCCACATCTAATCTCTTGAAACCGCAAATTTTTCCGCCTTTATAGTTTTTGCAGGTATAGCACGATTTATCGTTTTCCAAAAGCAACCGCAGTCTATCCAGGTCGTACTCGTCGCCCAGGATGTCCTCGATGGTGACGAGGCGATGGATTGCAGTTTCATGCTGGCTTGCATATTTGACATTGATTACCCCGTTTTCCAGTCTTT